>Ga0070659_100003062_pt1 | contig 11865 bp, 12 predicted proteins | sample KBSC23metaG_FD_64666 | JGI IMG/M metagenome (GOLD analysis project Ga0070659, IMG submission 64666) | Corn rhizosphere microbial communities from Kellogg Biological Station, Michigan, USA - KBS C2-3 metaG | ecosystem: Host-associated > Plants > Roots > Rhizosphere > Soil ...
TCGCTCGAGTCGCTGTTCCGGCTGCACTGGCCGCGGGCGCTGAAGGCGTCGTTCCTGATCGTCCATGACGCCGCCGCGGCCGAGGACATCGCTCAGGAGGCGTTCCTCTCGGCGATCCGGAGCCTCGACCGCTTCGACCGGCGGCGGCCGTTCGGCCCCTGGCTGCACCGGATCGTCGTCAATCGGGCGATCGACTGGACGCGGATGCGCAATTACCGCCGCGAGGTGCGATTCGAGCCGGCGGCGATCGAGGCGGGGCCGGGGGAGGGCGGGGACGGAGCCGACCTCGCCGCCGCCGGCCTCTCGGACGGGTTGACGGCGGCGCTCGCGGACCTGTCGGCGGAGCATCGCGCCGTCGTCGTCCTCCGCTACCTGCTCGAGTACACGCCGGCGGAGATCGCGAAGGCGCTCGATCTGCCGCGGGGGACGGTCAACTCCCGCCTCCGGCGTGCCCTCGACAGGCTCGCCGGCGCCTACGGGGAGGATCTGCGATGAGCGAGCAGCGGCTTCGCGAAGAGCTCCGCGACGCCTCGGTCCCGGGTGCATCCGAGGCCGAGGAGCGCGCGTGGCTGATCGTCGCCGACGCCTGGGCGGAGCGGGCGCCGACGCCCGGCGTCCGCCCGTGGCTGCGGCGCCGGCTCGCCGCCGCGGGCGCGGTCGCGGTCGCTGCGCTGGTCGCCGCGGGCCTCGTCCTGACGCCGGCCGGGGCCGCTGTCCGGGAGTGGATCGGCGACGCGATCGACCCCGGGCGCAACGACGCGAAGCCGGCGCTGACGCGGCTGCCGGCCGATGGCGATCTGCTGGTCAGCTCCGCCGCCGGTTCCTGGATCGTCCACCGGGATGGGTCGAAGCGCCTGCTCGGCGAGTACTCGCAGGCGAGCTGGTCGCCACACGGCCTCTACGTCGCCGTCGCCTCCGGTCGCGAGCTCGCTGCGGTCGACCCGAAGGGCGAGCTGCGGTGGTCGATCGAGCGGCACCGGATCAGCGACCCGCGGTGGTCGCCGAACGAGGGCTACCGGATCGCCTACCGGAGCGGCGGCGAGCTCCGGGTCATCTGGGGAGACGGCGCCAACGACGAGGCGCTCGCGCGCTCCGCGCCGGTCGCGCCGGCCTGGCAGCCGCGCACCGGTCGCCGCAACGTTCTCGCTTACGCCACCCCCGACGGCGAGGTCCGGATCGTCGACACCGACACGCATCGCCGGCTGGAGTCCGGGCCGGACCTCGGCCGCCCGCTGGAGCTCGAATGGTCGACCGACGGCAGCCGCCTCCTCGTCCTGACGGCCGAGGGCCTGACCCTGCTCGATCCCGCCGGCGACGTCGTCGCCCGTGACCGGTTCGGGCGCGGGACGTCGGGCGTCGATGCGGAGTTCGTGCCCGGCTCGACCACCGTCGCGACGATCCGCCGCAGCGGGTCGTCGCAGATCCGCAGCGAGGTCTTCCTCACCCGATTCGGCGACCGGGTCGGCGAGCGGCGGATCTTCGCCGGCTCCGGCCGCTTCGAGGGCCTCGCCTACTCGCCCGCCGGCGACCGCCTCCTGGTCGGCTGGCGCGATGCCGACCAGTGGCTGTTCCTGCCCGCCGACGGCAGCGGCCGGATCGAGACGGTCGGTGCGATCACCGGCAAGTTCGCCACCGGGGAATCGGCTTCGCAAGCGGCTTTCCCGCGTGTCGAGGGATGGTGCTGCCGGGGCGGCTGAGCGGTGCGGTGCTTTAGAAACGCGTCGGCGGGTACCCGCCCCTACGTACGCGAATTGAGGAGATGAGATGAGATGAGTACCGGACTGATAATCGCCATCGTGGTCGTAGCCCTGATCGTGATCGTCCTGATAGCGATCGCCTCGAGCAGCGCCCGCAATCGCAAGCGCGAGGAGCGGCGGGAGGTTGCGGGCAGGCACCGTGATGAGGCTCGCCATCGGCATGTGAAGGCCGAGAAGCACCAGGCTGAGGCCGACGAGAAGGCGGCGCGGGCGAAGCGCGAGGCCGCCGAGGCCGAGGAACGGGCCCACGATGCCCGCCGCGAGCGGGAGGCCGCCGATGCCCATGACCGGCATGCGGCGGATCTCGATCCCGACAGCGACGGCGAGCGCTCCGAGCGCAACGACCCGCGTTCCGCCGAGACCGAGGAGCGACGACGGGTTTGAGGCAGTGATCAGCGGGGGCCGGACGGCCCGTAGCCGTCCGGCCCGACCGGGTCGGGCCAGGTGAGCCGTTCCGGCTCCGGCCGCATCCGGATCACGCGGGCCGGCGTGCCGGCGGCGACGGCGTTGGCCGGGATGTCGCGGGTCACGACCGATCCCGATCCGATGATGGCGTTGTCGCCGACGGTGACCCCGCGGAGGACCTGGACGCCGTAGCCGATCCAGACGTTCGAGCCGACGACGACGTCGCGCTTGTAGATCCCCTGCTTGCGGATCGGCTGCTCGGAGTCGGCGACGTTGTGGTCGAAGTCGATCAGCATGACGCGATCGGCGATCACGCACTGCTCGCCGATCTGGACCCGCTGGTAGGCGGAGATCGTGCATTCCTGGCCGAGCACGGTCTTCGCGCCGATCTCGACCCGACCCTCGTGGCAGCGGATCTTCGTGCCGTGGCCGAGCCAGACGAAGCGGCCGAAGCGGATCTCCGCGTTGCGACCGATCTGAAGCTGCAGGCCCGGGCCGAGGAAGAGCATGCCGTCGGTGTGCCAGCGCCAGCCGGCGACGGTGAGCATACGGCGCCGCAGGAAACGCAGGGCGAGGCGCGCGTACTTGGGGCTCAGCATGCCGTTCGCGGCCGCGAATCGGAGGACCGCGACGCCGTAGCGGCGCGGCCTCAGCGATCCCGGCACGCGGCCCGGCCCGGTGTCCGCGCGCCCTTCCTGCGGCTCTGTCAAGGCTTCTGCGCCCACGGGCCCGGATCATAGGCTCGGTCGTGGCATGATCAGCCGCCGATGAGCGCGGGAACGACATCGAGCGACCTCGCCGAGCGGCTCCTGGCCGGCGAGAAGCGCGCCCTGGCGCGGGCGATCTCCCTGGTCGAGAACGGCGATCCGGCCGGCGCCGAGCTGGTCGCCGAGCTGTACCCGAGGACCGGGAAGGCCCGGATCGTCGGCTTCACCGGTCCGCCCGGCGTCGGCAAGAGCACGATCATCGGAGCGCTCGTCAAGGATCTTCGCGGTCGCGATCGCCGGGTCGCGGTCCTCTCGATCGACCCCTCGAGTCCGTTCACGCGGGGCGCGCTCCTCGGCGACCGGATCCGGCTTTCGGAGCATTTTCTCGACGACGGCGTCTTCATCCGCTCGATGGCCAGCCGCGGCGCCCTCGGCGGCCTCGCGGAGGCGACGCTGCAGGCGGCCCTGGTCATGGACGCGGCCGGCTTCGACGACGTCCTGCTCGAGACGGTCGGCGTCGGCCAGGCCGAGATCGACATCGTCGACCATGCCGACACCGTGGTCCTGGCGCTGATGCCGGGATCCGGCGATTCGATCCAGGCGCTCAAGGCCGGCGTCATGGAGATCCCGGATGTGATCGTGGTCAACAAGGCCGAGCATCCGCTCACCGACACGATGGTCCGCGAGGTCCGTACCGCGCTCTCGCTCGGTCCGACAGGGGACTGGAAGGTGCCGATCATCAAGGCGGTCGCTACGGAGGGGACCGGCATCGACGAGCTGCTCGACGCGATCGAGGCCCATCGCACCCACGTCGAGGAGTCGGGAACGCTCGACGAGCGCCGCGCCCGCAACCTCCGCTCCGAGGTGCTCGGGCTGGCGACCGCGCGACTGCGGCGCGAGCTCGAAGCGCGGATCGCCGAGGATGGATCCGTGGCCTCACTGCTCGAAAGCGTCGTCCGCCGCGAGACCGATCCCGCCACCGCCGCCGCGGAGCTGCTCGATCGCAGCCGCGGCGGAAGCGCCGATGGCTGAACCCGACGGCACCGCTGAGCTGCCCTCGGCGGGATCGGGGTTCGACCTCGCCGATGCCCGCGAGTGTGTCGGCGCCAAGCTCGAGGAGGTCGGCGGCGGCAACGTCGGCCGCGTCCACGGCGTCCTCGTCGACGCAGTCGACGGCTCACCGACGTGGCTGGTCGTGAAGCTGGGCCGGATCGGGCGCCGGGCGGCGGTACCGGCCCGCTGCGTCGCAGCGGCCGCCGGCCGCGCCTGGGCCGCCTTCCCGCGAGCATGGATCCGCGGCGCGGCGGAGATCGAGCCCGCCGACGGGCTGACGCCGTCGGAGGAGCGGCAGCTCCTCGCCCATTACGGAATCCCGCTCGACTCCGGGCGTGGCGCGGCGCTGGCCGGGCGCGCGGCCGAGGATCGCAGCTCGGTTCCCGACGCCTAGGTGGTCGGTACCGCGGGGACGAGCGTCGCTCAGTCGGGGCGTTCGGCGTCTTCGGCGGGCTCACCTGCCGGCTCGTCGCCGGCCGGGCTCTCGGTCTCCCCAGCGGCCGTCTCCCCGGCGGCGAGCTCCTCGGAGTAGGTCCGCTCCAATGTCTGGGTGGCCGATTCGATCGCGGCAAGGACCTCTTCGAGCTCGGAGAGCTGCGTGCCGATCGACGCCGCCTCGCCGGCGAGGGGAGCTGCCCCCGCCGGCTGCCCGGCCTCCGCCACGGCCTCGGTCGCCTGCTCCGTTTCCGCAGCCGGGGCCGGAGGCGCAGAGCCTCCGGTGAGGGTCCGGAGGATCCGGTCGTGCTGGGCAAAGGCGAGCCAGAGCGCGGCGACGTCCTGGCGGAGCTCGGCCAGCTCGCCGTCGCGAGCGGTCAGCGCGTCGTCCACGTCTGCCCGCTTGTACCCGAGCGGTCGCCGGCGCAGGCGCGGGCGGGGCGGATGCGGCGGGGCGGGAGGTGGCTGAGCGGGCTCGCCGGCACCACCGTCCGGGCCGCTCGGCTCTTCCTCCTCGGCTGCCAACGTCGGGCCAGTATAAGAGCCGGTCTGCGAGCGTCCGCGAACTCGCAAGCGTGGACCCGATGCTTCGCCTGGCGCCCCGAATGGTGGTAGCGTCCCCGCTGCTGGAACGGAGACCAGCGCCAGAGGATGGATGGAGAGATGATCGCAGCGGAGCTGCGCGGGGGCAGTAAGCCAAGCTTGAACGAGGCACTCGGATGGATCGGCTCGCGCGTGGACGACATCAACGGTGTCGCCATCGGTCGGCTGGAGGACGTCTGGATCGACCCCGCCACAGGTGAGCCGCGCTGGCTGCTGGTCAAGGAGGGCCGGTTCGGCGGCCGCTCGACGCTGGTGCCGTTCGACGACGCGGTCCCCGGCGACGGCCACGTCTGGGTCCCCTACGAACGCGATGTGGTCCGCGAGGCCCCGCAGGTCGAACCCGCGGTGCCGCTGACCCAGCAGGTCGAGATGACCCTGCGCAACCACTACGCGGCGAATACGACGGCCGCCGTCTCCCAGGGCGCCCAGCCGCCGGATCCGGCTGCGGCCGAGGCGCCGGAGCCCGAGCAGGGCGGGACGGTGCGGCTTGCCTCCGCTCAGCCCACGCAAGATCCCGGAGAGGTGCCGCCGCCACGGATGCCGGAGCGTCCGGCCCCGCCGGTCAACGCGCCACCGTCACCCGGCGGCCGCCCCGACCAGCAGGGGGCTTTCCCCGGACAGCCCGAGCCCCCGCAGCAGCCCTTCCAGCAACAGCCGGCTCCACAGCAGCAGCCACCCCCACAGCAGCCGCCTCCGCAGGAGCAGCCACCCGCACAGCAGCCGCCTGCTCCACAGCAGCATGCGGGTCCCCAACAGCAGCAGCCTCCGCCGCAGCCGCAGGCGCCGCCGGCATCACCTCATCATCATCAGCAGCAGCCGCCCCCGCCGCAGTGGGTGCAGGCGCCCTCGCAGGTCTGGGCCGAGCCGGCTCAGCCCGCCTCACCTCCTCCGCCCGCCACGCCGCCTCCGCCCGCCTACCAGCCGCCTCCGCCGCCGCAGCCGGTCGCCGCCGATCCGGCGTCGGTGCTCGCCGGGCTGCCGCCGGGACAGATGGTCGAGATCGAGCTGTCCGGAGACCTGACGATCAGAGGCGAGCTCCGCCAGATCCGGATCGTCCCGCCCGAGCAGCCCGGTTACCGGGGCTAGCCGCAGCGCGGCGCTGCCGTCCGCTCAGGCCGCGATGTCGTCGCGAGCCTGCGGACGGCCGGCTCGCTGATGCGGAACCACCCGCGGTGAGCCGATCGCCGCGACCCGGCGGGCCGCTGCCGAGAGGGTGACCACGAAGCCCTCGAACTGGGCGCGGATCCGCTCCGCGTCCTCCATCCCGGCGGCGAGCGCCCGCGCCCGTCCGCTGATCCCGTCGCTCAGCTCGGCGATCCGCCGCTGCCGCTCGGCGACGATCCGCTCGGCGACGAGGCGAGCCTCCTCGAGACGCCGGGCGGCGTCGATCTCGACCGCATCGCGGCGTGCCTGGACCTCGCTCTCCGCCTCACGGTGCATCGCGAGGACGTCGCGCTCGACGGCGCTGAGCATCGCGGCGACGAGGCCGTCGGCGCGCCGCTTGGCCTGCTCGAGGTAGCGCGCGGCCTCCTGCTCCGCCTCGCGCATCGGATCGGTGGCGGCCGGGAGCGGGGGTGGGGCGGGGGTCGTGGACACGGTCGGCGCCGGAGCCACCGGCTCGCCCGATTCGAGCCGCTCGACGAAGGTCCGGGTCGCCCGGTCGAGGTCGCGCAGCGCCGATTCGACGTCGAAGCTGCCGGTTCCCGCCACCTCGTCGAGACGGTCGCCGAGCGCGCGCGGCGACTCGGGGTCGGTCCAGTCCGGTCCGCTCACCGCTCCGCGATCCCGCTCAGCTCTGGTGCGCCCGCCGGCACCGAACCACCGGCCTCGTCGCCGAGCCGCTCGGCGGCGTCGCCGAGGGCACGAACGAGATCCTCGAACCCGGCCCGGACCGGTCCGGCGTCCTCGAGGCGCGCGACCACCGCCTCCGCTCCGGCGACGAGATCGTCGCTGAGCTCGGCGATCCGTCGCTGCCGCTCGGCGACGAGCGCATCGGCGCGCCGGCGGGCATCCTCGATGTAGGCGGCGGCCTCGGCGCGGGCCTCGTCGCGGACGCGGGCAGCCTCGCTTTCGACCGAATCGAGGATCGCGGCCACCCGGCGCGAGACCTCGGCCGCGAGGGCCGATGCGACGGCGTCGCCCGGTTCCGTGGCGCGGGTCTCGGTCGGAGCTTGTCCGGCTTCCTGCATCCGGCGGTCATCCTCCCGCCCGGCCCGGATGGCTTCCGGCGGATCGCCGCTCAGCAGCCGAGCGCGCGGGCGATCACCATCTGCTGGACCTCGTCGGTGCCCTCGCCGATGGTCAGGATCTTCGCGTCCCGGTAGAAGCGGCAGACCGGGTACTCCTCGATGTAGCCGTAGCCGCCGTGGATCTGCACCGCCTCCTCGGCGGCGCGGACGGCGAGCCGACCGGTCTTCAGCTTCGCCTGGGCGGCGGTGAGCGTGAACGGCTCGCCGCGGTCCTTGAGGACCGCGGCCCGGTAGGTGAGCAGGCGCGCCGCCTCGATCTCGGTCGCGACGTCGGCGATCTTTCCCTGGATCGCCTGGAAGCTCGCGATCGGCCGTCCGAATGCCTGCCGCTCCTTCGCGTAGGCGAGCGCCTCGTCGAGGGCGCCCTGGGCGAGGCCGAGTCCCATCGCCGCAACCCCGATCCGGCCGCCGTCGAGGATCTGCAGGAACTGCTTGAAGCCCTGCCCGCGCGGTCCGAGCAGGTTGCTCTCGGGGACGCGGCAGCCGTCGAAGCTGAGCGGCCTCGTGTCGGATGCGTTCCAGCCCATCTTCCGGTACGCCTCTCCGATCTCGTAGCCGGGGGTCCCGTTGGGGACGATGATGTTGGAGATCTCGTCGTCCCCGGTCCGGGCTGTGATCGTCACGCAGGCCGATATCTCGGTCCCGGCATTGGTGATGAACTGCTTGGCGCCGTCGATCACCCACTCGCCGTCGTCGAGCCGCGCGCGGGTCCGCGTGTTGCCGGCGTCCGATCCGGCCTCCGGCTCGGTCAGGCCGAAGGCGGCGAGCCGCTGTCCCGAGCAGAGCTGCGGGAGCCACTCCTCGCGCTGGGAGTCGTCGCCCCAGAGGTAGATCGGCATCGTCCCGAGCGACGTGTGGGCGGCCATCGTGATCGCGACCGAGGAATCGATCCGGGCGAGCTCCTCGACTGCGAGGGCGTAGGAGAGGTTGTCGGCCCCGCCGCCGCCGTACTCAACCGGGAACGGGATGCCCATCAGGCCGAGCTCGCCGAGCATTCCGACCAGCTCGTAGGGGAACGACTTCGTCGCGTCGAGCTCGGCGGCGCGCGGCGCCACCTCGTTGCGGGCGAAGTCCCTGACCGTGTCGCGGAGAAGCCGCTGCTCGTCGCTCAGCTCGAAGTCCATCGCGGCGATTCTGTCATTAGATGACCGATCCCGAACCCCACGCACGCGGGGGCTCGGAACCGGTCATCTCGGTTCGGCGTGGCGGCGGGCGAGCTCGACGAGGAGACGGACGCCGTAGCCGCTCGCGCCCTTGCCGACGTACTCGCGGCCGACGTCCCAGGCGGTCCCGGCGATGTCGAGGTGGGCCCAGGTCGCGCCCTCGGTGAACTGCTCGAGATAGGCCGCGGCATAGAGCGTGCCGGCCTTGCGCTTGCTCCCGGAGTTCGAGAGGTCGGCAATCCGGCCGCGGGTCAGCTCCGTGTACTCGTGGTGGAGCGGCAGCCGCCAGGCGAGCTCGCCGACGATCTCGCCGGCGGTGGCGACCTCGGCGGCCCACTCGTCGTCGTTCGCGGTCAGGCCGGCGTAGGTCGAGCCGAGGGCGACGACGACGGCGCCGGTCAAGGTCGCGATGTCGACGATCCGCTCGGCGCCCTGCCGCGCGCACCAGGTGATCGCATCGGCGAGGATCAGCCGTCCCTCGGCGTCGGTGTTGTTGACCTCGACGGTGAGCCCGTTGAGCTGGGTGATCACGTCGCCCGGCCGCGTCGCCGTCCCGCTCGGCATGTTCTCGACCACGGGCAGCACCGCGGTCAGCTCGACCGCCAGCCCGAGCTCGGCGATCGCCGCGGTCGCCTCGAGGACGGCAGCGCCGCCGGACATGTCCATCTTCATGTCCGGCATCGACGCCGGGGGTTTCAGGGAGATGCCGCCGGAGTCGAAGGTGACCGTCTTGCCGACCAGCCCGAGCCGCGGCGCCGAGCCGCCGCCGGCGTAGCGAAGCACGATCAGCGCCGGGTCCGTGGCCGAGCCGGCCGCGACCGCGAGGATCCCGCCCATTCCCTCGCGTTCGAGCTCGTCCGGCCCGAGGACCTCGATCGCGATCGACTCGTGCGCGGCGGCGATCTCGCGGGCACGGGCGACCACGAAGGCGGGGTCGGCGACGTTGGCGGGAAGGGTCTGCAGATCGCGCGCACGGTTGGCGGCCTCGGCGGCGACGAGGGCGGTCGCCGCGTAGCCGCCGGGGTCGTCGGCTCCGAGCAGGGTCAGAGTCGCGATCGCCGTTCCTGCATCGCCGTCGCCGTTACCGTCGCGCTTGAAGCGGTCGAAGCGGAAGCCGGCGAGGACCGTCCCCGCGGTCAGGGCGGCACCGATGCTCGCCTTCCGCGGATGCTCGGGAACGACCCAGGCCAGCGTGCCTGCATCGAAGCGGCGGGCCTGCCGGGCGGCGAGCGCGGCGGCGACCCGGGCCCGCTCGGGGTCGAACTCGTCGCGGTCGCCGAGCCCGACGACGAGCACCCGTCGCCCCGGTCCGGGCCGCAGCACCGTCAGCTCCTTCGCGGCGGCGCGGACGTCGTCGATGCCCTCGGCGGCGGCGAGCCAGGCCGGCGGTGCCTCGCCGGCGAAGAGGCCGGTGCAGAGCAGGTCGGCGGCGGTCGAAGCGGGGTCGGAGTCGCTGAGCTCGAGACGCATCGGGGCGCCACGATAGTCAGATGACCGATCCCGACCCCCCCAGGCACGCGGATGAACCACCGGACGATGCGCATTACGCCGCGGCCTCTACGATTCCCCGGCACCCACGCCACCGCCCGACGAGAGGAACGCCGCGAATGCCGAAGACCGTGATTCTTTCCACCGCCCGCACCCCGTTCGGGAAGATGGGCGGCGCCCTGGCCCCGCTCGGCGCCCCCGAGCTCGGCGGCAAGGCGATCGGCAGCGCCCTCGAGCGCGCCTCCGTGGAGCCCGGACAGGTCGAGTCGGTCGTCTACGGGCAGGTGTTGCAGGCCGGGCAGGGGCAGATCCCCTCGCGCCAGGCGCAGATCGCCGGCGGGATCCCCAAGGAGGTCCCGTCCGAGACGGTCAACAAGGTCTGCGCGTCGGGGATGCGATCGGTCGGGCTGCTCGATCAGGCGATCCGGGCCGGTGACCTCGGGGTCGGAGTCGGCGGTGGCATGGAGTCGATGTCGAACGCCCCCTACCTGCTGCCGGGCGCCCGCTTCGGGTTCCGGATGGGAGACGTCACGGCGGTCGACGCGATGACCCACGACGGCCTCACCAACCCGTTCACCGGCAAGCAGATGATCGCCGAGGCGAGCGATGTCGGCAACGAGCTCGAGATCACCCGTCCCGACATGGACCGCTTCGCGACCCGCTCTCACCAGCTCGCAGCCAAGGCCACCGACGAGGGCCGGCTCGCCGACGAGATCGTCGCGGTGACCGTGAAGTCACGGAAGGCGGAGACGACGGTCGAGGTCGACGAGGCGATCCGGCCCGACACGAACATCGAAACGCTGGCGAAGCTGAAGGCGGTCGGCGGCGACGACGCCACCCACACGGCCGGCAATGCGCCCGGCGTCAACGACGGCGCCGCCGCTGTCGTCGTCGCCTCCGACGAGTGGGCGTCGGCGAACGGCAAGGAGCCGCTCGGCACGGTGATCGGCTACGGCAGCATCGCCGACGACTACGCCTATCTCGCGCGAACCCCCGCGAAGGCCGCCCGGCTCGCCCTCGAGAAGGCCGGCAGGACGGCCGCCGACGTCGACCTCTGGGAGTTCAACGAGGCCTTCGCCTCGGTCGCGATCAACTCGATCCGGATGCTCGACATCGACGAGGACAAGGTCAACGTCAATGGCGGAGCGATCGCGCTCGGCCATCCGATCGGCGCCTCCGGCGGCCGGATCATCGGCACCCTCGTCCACGAGCTGCGGCGCCGCGGCGGCGGCCTCGGCTGCGCCGCGATCTGCAGCGGCGGTGGACAGGGTGACGCGATATTGATCGAGGTGTGATCGCGACAGGCGGTCGCGGATGAGCGGGCGCGGCGCGGCCTTCTTCGACCTCGACCGGACGCTGATGTCCGGCTCGAGCGGCGCCCAGTTCGGTCGCGCCGCCTACCGGGCCGGGCTCGTCAGCCGCGCCCAGGTGATGCGCTGGGGAGTCGATCACCTGAAGTTCCGGCTGCGGGGAGCGACCGACCGGGACACCGACGCGCTCGTCGCCCAGGTCAACGAGCTGCTCCGCGGCGTCCCGGCGCGGACCCTGCGGCGGATGCTGCCGGACCTGCTCGAGGGCATCCTGCCGCGGATCTACCCGCAGATGCTCGCCGAGGTGCGCTCGCACCAGGACGCCGGCCGCCCCGCCTTCATAGTCAGCGCCGCGAGCAACGGCGTCGTCGAGCTGCTCGCCCGCGTCCTCGACATGGAGGGCGGGATCGGCACCCGCTACGAGCTCGACGGATCCGGCCTCTACACGGGCCGGCTGCTCGGCGGCCTCAACTACGGCGAGCTCAAGGTCGAGCCGATGCGCCGCTTCGCCGCCGACCACGACATCGACCTGGCGCAGAGCTGGGCGTATTCCGACTCGATCTCGGACCTGCCGATGCTCGAGCTCGTCGGCAAGCCGGTCGCGGTCAACCCCGATGCGCCGCTGGCGCGGGCCGCAGCCGAGCGCGGCTGGCCGGTGATGCGCTTCGAGACGCTCGGCCGCAAGCTCGCCGCCG
>Ga0070659_100003067_pt1 | contig 11861 bp, 10 predicted proteins | sample KBSC23metaG_FD_64666 | JGI IMG/M metagenome (GOLD analysis project Ga0070659, IMG submission 64666) | Corn rhizosphere microbial communities from Kellogg Biological Station, Michigan, USA - KBS C2-3 metaG | ecosystem: Host-associated > Plants > Roots > Rhizosphere > Soil ...
AACCCGGCTCGATGCGCAGCTTCGCGCGGTCCAGGCCTTGCAGCGAGCGATTTCGTCGCAGGCTTGCGAACGCGCGGACATTGGGGATGTCCCCGCGGCTGGCTGGAATGTCGAGCGCCTGGTCGAACTCGAACCAGTCGGCCTTGCGGTTGGCCAGCTCCACCCGCCATGAGATATCGGCGTCGGCAGCAGTGAGCTCCTTGAGCACCTGGCCCGCGGCATTGAACGCGTAGATGCGGAAACGTGCGGCCTGTCGCTTGACGCATCCGCTGAGATCCCGGTAGGCGGTCTCGTTCCGGCTTTCCCCGATGGCCTCGGGACCGAAGAAGAAGCCGTCGGGGCTGTTGCCGACTCGGGCAATGCCAATGGCAGGATGAATCGCCACGCGGGCGATGATGTCGTCGGTCATGCTGGTTTTCTCCCTGGATCCGATGTTCGGTCTCGACCTCTAGCCAACCAGTCTGATACGGTATGCCGTATATGTCAACTTGGCGGGGAGGGTGCAGAACGCTTTATCTGGCCTTCAGGGAACGCCAGGCAAATTCAGGACTGAACGAGGCCGACTGCCCAGAATCCGGAAGAACCGCTTCGGGCTTGCGCCCCTTCGAGTCTCTGGGGTTTCATGACAATCATCGACGACACCGCGGCGCCGCCGGCCCAGGCGGCCAACGGCACCAACCCCTCCCGCACCGATGGCGGGCGATGGCTCTTCGTGCCAACCGGCGCGGAGCGCGTCGTCATCGACGCGCTGTTGGCCAACCACGCACGACAGCCGCCCGCGGGACAGCGCGATGTCGGTGCGCGCCTGACTGCTCGCGAGAACGAGGTGCTGGCGCTGGTGACCGAGGGCCTGAGCAACAAGGAGATCGCGCGCCGCCTGCACCTGAGTCCGTCCACCGTCAAATGCCACGTGCACAATCTGCTCACCAAGACGGGCCTGCTGCGGCGCTCGCAGCTTTGCGCGTGGCGCGCGGCTGCGCATGCCAGCCCCGTTTCCTGAACAGCCCGCGGGGATGGTCCGCCAGTACTCGTAAGCGTCCAATCGCGCGTCGCGGTAACGGCGAACAGCGTCGAATCGATCGTGGACAGGGGTGGGCTTGAAACTCATCTCGGTACTTAGCAGCCGCAACGCGCTCACTGCGAGTGCTCGTGACGATGGTGGATGTCCGGATAGTGCGGATGCTTGTGCGTCAGCACCTCGTGTCGATGCGAGTGCGCATGCGGCTCTTCACCCTCCCAGGCAAAGTCGTGCTGGTGGCGATGGTGCTCGTCGTGCACGTGGCGATGGGTGTGTTCGAGCGGCTCGTGCGTATGCTGGTGCTCGTGCCGCTCCTTGATGTGAAGCCAGACGCCGACGGCCATCAATGCGCCCGCGGCCCAGAACAGCACGGAGGGAAGCTGCGGCCACAAGACGAACGAGATGAAGACCCCGAAAAGTGGCGCCACCGAGAAGTAGGCGCCTGTGCGCGCGGTGCCGAGTGTGCGCAGGCCCACCACGAAAAGCGTCAGGCTCAGGCCGTAGCCCAGAAATCCCACCACCATGCTCTCGCCCACGGCCAGTGCCGACGGAACGGATGCGCCGAAAGCCAGCGCGAGCCCGGTGTTGCAGGCTCCTGCCAGCAACCCCTTCAGGCAAGCCACCAGCATCGCATCGTTCGTGGAGACCTTGCGTGTCAGGTTGTTGTCGATGGCCCAGGCCAGACAGGCGCCGACGATGAGCAGGGCGCCCAGCGACAAGGTTGCACCTCCCGGTTCCCAGGCAAGCAGGACGCCGCCCAGCACGATGGCCGCCATGCCCGCCACGATCTGACGGTCGGCGTTCTCCTTGAACACGAGCCAGGCCAGGGCCGCCGTCAGGACGCCCTCGACGTTGAGCAGCAATGACGCAGTCGCTCCGTCGGTCTGCCGCAGGCCCCACATCAGCAGCGCGGGGCCGACGACTCCGCCAAAGAGGATGGCGCCAAGCAGCCACGGCAGTTCCGAGGCTGGAATTCGCATGTCCTTGGCCGCGCCCGCGTCCCGAGCGCGCCGGATGAGCAGAACGACCCCCAACCCCAGACCGCTACCGAAGTAGAGCAGCCCGGCGAGGAGCAAGGGCGTCACGTTGCCGACCAGGAGCTTGGCCAGCGGCGTGCTGGCGCCGAACAGCAGCGCTGCTGCCAGGGCCGGAGTTGCTGGGCGTAGGTTCATTTCGAAACTTGGCAATTGTCCTCGTCGAGCGCGTTCACGTGCCCATGCCATGAAAGCGACCTCACTCCTGCAGCGGCCCCTGCGATGCCATCCGGCCCGTTCGCAGCAGCCTGCGTGCGACCAGCAACCAGATCAGCGCCCATGCCGTGCCAAACGCCCAGCCGGCGAGAACGTCCGTGGCCCAGTGCACACCCAATGCGATGCGACTCAAGCCCACCAGCACGGTCATCAGAGTCGCCATGGCGAGGATGTAGACCTGTTCCCGCGCGCGACCCCGGGTCCTGGCAAGCAATGCGCCCAGCGTGAGGAAGACGATCGCGGACATGGCGGCGTGGCCGCTCGGGAAGCTCATGCCGGGTGCGAGGAGTTCCGCGAAGGTGCGGTCCGGCCGCGGCCGCCCGAACTGGGCCTTCAGCAGGTTGATAGCCGCTGATCCCGCGATGACTGCGGCAGCGACCAGCAGCGCCGTCGCCGGCGCTCTGACGACCACCAGGTAGCCCACGGTGATGAGGGTGAACAGCGTCAGCACGGCTGTGCTTCCGAGCCCGCTCAGATCCCGCATGACTTCGGCCACCCACGGACGACCCGTTCTCAGTGACTGCGCGGCTCGGAGGATGGTCGTGTCGAAGGCACCCGTGTCGCCCTCGACCATCTCGCCGCTGATCCCGATGAATGCCCAGACCAACAGCACGACGACCAGCCCTGCAATCAAGGACCGGAACAGGGGGCGGTAGGAATCAAATCGAGCCAAGGGCTGGTGGACCGGACAGGTGCGCGGCGGCGTAGGTCGGTCGTCCGCTGTGTACTCCACCGTCGCGGTGCGGGCTCGGTCGTTGTATCACACGGTGCGGCTGCGTTTCCGGCGGAATGGGATGGTCGCCGGTCATGCCTGACCGTGCGCGGGCTTGCCCGGTTCGGCTTGTCGGTGACGCCGCACGGTTCCCCGAGAGGAGCCGGGACAATGCATCCTCGGGCCAGGGCACCGCTGTCAGGTCCCCTGGCGACCAGGCGAATCAATGCACGCAGGAAAAGCGATGGCGACCGACGTCCCTCCCAGAGAACCAGAGCGAGTGACTTGCAAGGTGGCGTGGTGAAGCGCCGCAATGCGTTGCACGATGGACCATCCCAGTCCGCTTCCGTCTTCGGCGCGGCCCGCGCCCCGGAAGAAGCGTTCGCCGAGGCGCTGGATGTCGGTTTCGGCCATGCCGGGCCCGGAGTCATCGACGAGCAACGTTGTTCCGGAGGGCCCGCTCGCGAGCGAAATGTTGATCGACGCCCCACGCGGACTGTAGCGGATGGCGTTGTCCACGAGATTGCGCACGAGCACCGACATCAATGTCTGATCCCCGCGCAAAGCACAATCGGCGCCCGCGTCGACGCCAATGGACTGTTCCCTGCGAAGCGCCAAGGGCGCAAGCTCGGCCACGACCGACTTCGCGACAACGGCCAGGTTGATGACCTCCATCGACATTGCAGTGCCCGACTCGATGCGCGACAGGGTCAGCAACTGCGCAACCAGGCGAGCGGCGCGATCGCATCCTTGCAAGGTCGCCTTGAGCGCATGCTGTCGCTCGCCTGGATCCGTGGCCCCGAGGGCAGCTTCGGCCTGAGCCCGGATTGCCGCGATGGGTGTGCGCAACTCATGGGCGGCATCCGCGGTGAATCGGCGTTCGTTCGCCATGAGCGCCTCGATCCTCGTGAGCAGGCCGTTCAAGGCTTCCAGCGCCGGCGTCATTTCCGACGGCGCACCGGGAACGACCACCGGCTCGAGTACATCAGGCTGCCGACGTGCCAGCGCCTGCCCGAGATTGCGCAGGGGAGAAATTGCGCTGCTGATCGCCCACCAGGTCGCGGCGACCAGCAGCGGAAGCGCGATCGTCATCGGCCACATGGTGCTGCGCAAGATCGCCCACAGGATGGACTCGCGCGAGTCGAGACGCTCTCCCACGTAGACCTCCATGGCGCCTCGCATGGCCTTGGCGGCGAAGACGCGCCATGGGATGCCCTCGATGGCCATCGTGACGAATGCCGGATGGGGTCGGGCCTCCCGGTCGATCATGGGCTTGGACGGCGCATTTGCGGAGCGCTGGATGAGCTGGCCATCTTGAAACACCTGGAACGCCACCTTCGGCGCGTACCGATGGAGACTGGGGGCGTCGATTCCCCGATCGTCTTCGTCGGTCTCACGCGCCTGCTGAACGACCAGCAGCGCCGCGGCCTGCGCCAGATGGGCATCGAGGAGTTCGTCCAGTTCGTGGCGCGCGTCGAACCACGTCAACATGGCGGCGGCGAACCACACGGCTGTCGTCAGGCCCCATACCGAGAGCAGAAGTCGCCCCCGCAGCGATCGCGGAAAAATCCATGTCATGCGCTGGATCCTGCGCCCGGCACCCGATAGCCCACGCCTCGCACGGTCTGTATGAAGGGGCCGCCAAGTTTGCGGCGCAAGTGATGCACGTGGACTTCGATCGCGTTGCTCTCGACCTCCTGGCCCCACCCGTAGATGTGCGCCTCGAGTTGCTCGCGCGAAAGCACGCGGCCGCAGTTGAGCATCAGGGCATGCAGCAGGTCGAACTCGCGCAGCGACAGATCGATCTGCACCCCGCCACGTTCCACGACGCGTGCCGCCGGATCGAGCACGACGTTGCCAATGACCAGCCGCTCCTGCGGTCGACCATGCGAGCGCCTGATGAGTGCGCGCAGCCGCGCCGCCAGTTCATCTGCATCGACAGGCTTGATCACGAAGTCGTCCGCGCCGACATCAAGGCCGCGAATTCGATCGGCAACGGCGTCGCGCGCCGTCAAGACCAGGATCGGGATCGTCATTCCGGCCCGCCTCAGCGCAGCGAGGACGTCCATGCCATCCTTGCGCGGCAGGCCCAGATCGAGCACCGCGGCCGCATGCTGTCCCGCGATCAACTCGCGTTCCGCCGCTTCCCCGTCTTGCACCCAATCGACGAGGAAACCAAGTTGTCGCAGCCGGGTGCGCAGGCCGTCGCCGAGCAGCAAGTCGTCTTCCACCAGAAGGATCCGCATTGGTGCCCCTCAAGGAAAGAGGGGAGCTTGGCGACTAGTCATCGGCATCACGGCGCTCTCGACCTTCCGTGGATGTCAGGGCCGCGGTGCCGCTCTGGGGCGCCGCCTGCCACTGGAACCACCAGAGTGCCAGCACGGCTGCCGCGACGGCGGCGCCGATCACCGCCCGCGGTTTGACGGAGTCCTCTCCTTGAGGAACGTCCTTGCGGCCTGTGATCATGGCCTTGACCAGGTTCTCCCGATGCGCCCACGATCCCAGGGCCACACCCACAACGTGCACCCCGACGACGACCAGCATGGCGATTGCGGCGGCCTCATGCAGCTCTTCGAAGGAATCGCCACCGATCTCGTTGAGCACCGCCCAGCCGGAAGCTGCAACGACCAGTGTCAGAGCGAGCAGCAGCAGGATGGCCACGGCACCGGCCGGGTTGTGACCCGTGTGGTGCTGGGCGGTGCCCCGGATCATCCCTTTGACGTACGCCACGACAGCCCGCGGACCACGCACGAAGCTCGAGAATCGAGCCCAGCGGGTACCGGCAAAGCCCCAAGCCAGGCGGAACACGACAAGCGCCGCCATGGTGTAGCCGAGCGTGATGTGCGTCAGGCGCCAGGCCTCGCTGTCCGAAGTCAGCCAAGCCCCGGCGAAGGCAATGACCATCAGCCAATGGAAGACGCGCACAGGCACATCCCAGACCAGCCCTGGGTGGCGCTGCGGGCCACTGGCGCCCTTGGGCGAGGATTCTTCAACGGGGGATGCGGACGTCGTCTTCATCGAATACTCCTTGATCAGCCTGCGCGTGGCACGCGCTGCAATTGGCGGCGCTGCGAATCGATGCTCGCTTCCAGGTCGCGGCCGACACTTCCCGGTGTTGCCTGATGAACCACGTCGACTGCGTGATGCGGTCGGCCGTCGGTAGGGTGCCGGACGTGTGAAGGTTGCCTGCGTTGCTGGCGAGCCATGCGGACAGCGTTCTTACCGTCGCTGGATCCAGTGACGCATCGGTGCCGTAGTGGTGCGGCAGGTTGTCCATCACCCGTCGCCACGAGGCGGCAGGGAGCATGTCGGGTGGATACGCGACGTGACAGCCCGAGCACTCCGTCTTGTAGGCGGGCAGCAAAGGCGTGCGAGCGGTGCCGGAGTCATCGTCGTCCGCCCAGGAAACTTGTGCAAAAAGGAGGACGGCGAGCGCAGCGACGGCGCGAGCTCGTGTGTGGAATTGCCGGCTTCGTGTCATGACATCGACATTCATGGTCAGGTGGATCGGGGGGTCACGGCTTGAGCGTCATCAACCAGGCGAGCACATCGGCTTTCTCACCGGCTGTGCATTCGCGCGCAAGCACGTCGTTGCAGTTGCGACGAAACCACTTTTCGGTCTTCGCCGCATTCGAGAAGCGATCCGAATTGGCAGCCGGTGCCATCGGAGCGATCGGCTTGCCGGTGACGGTGTGCCGGCCGGGTCCGACCGGCAAGGCGCCATGGCAGCTGGAGCAGCTCCAGTCGCGGCCTTGTCGCGTCGTGAAGAGCGATGCCCCGCGCGCGGTATCTGGGGCGCGGCCTGCGAGTGCGGCATAGTCTGCAAGCAGACTTGACGGCGTCGCAGCTGACTCGCCGCAAAGTGCCGCAGCAGCGAGCAGGGCGACAGCGATCCGCGAAGCGATCTTGCGTGTGGACATGAGGACTCCTTTGACCACAAGCATGACGATGACTTCTTATCGATTCCTTATGGGGACTGTGCGCGCGGTGACCGGCGGGGGTGTCTTGCGAGGCGGATAAGCGCACTCATTCAAAGGCGCTGGGCGTAGGGCCGTCGGAGCAGGATCAAGCTCGCAGGGCCCCAGGCGAGGTGCGTTCCCACCATGGGGCGGCGGCCGCGACCCGGAAGTCGCGCAGGCTGGCATCGGTCGCCGATCCAGTCGGCGAATCAATCGCTTATCGCCGGGCCAATGACGGAGATTCCGAGGGCGCTATCCAGCGCGTCATTCATTCCAGGGAGCTGCCGACAGATTGCGCGACGGCAGCCGTATCGGCTGGGGACCATGCATTGAGACTCACCAAGGGATCGGCCAGGCCAGGCTGGGCGGGAGGCTCTGGTCATGCTATTAACTGCGCATAATGTGTGTTATGTAAAGTCGTGGAGAGACAGGATTTCGTGGCGCAGCCAGCCGCATCCCTGTCTGGCCCACCGCTGAGTCGGACAAGGGCTGCATGGCGCTTGTTCTCCTCGGCCGCCTGGGCCTTCAGCACGGGCCTGTCGCCAACACGAGGTTCAGACAAGTACCGGCCGCAAGCTCGTCACCTCGGCGTCTCGGTGGCGTGATGATGGACGTGGCCGGCCGTGGCATCAGCCCCATGGTCTTGCAGCTGCGCGGCGAACCAGGCGTGCAAGGCCTCGACCAGCTTGGGGTCGGCCGTGCGGTATGTCAGCTGCGCGCCACCGTCGACGTCCTCGTAGTCGATTGCGATCTGGCCAGCCCGGGCCGACCTGAGCTCTGCCAACCCGGGCATCTCCGCGCCATGGATGTGCGACGGCGCGGAGAAATCCGCCTTGCGGAACTGTGCCTGCAGCTCGTGCAGGTGCTTGCGCACCAGGTTGACCTGCTCCGTGTCGCCGAAGTTCTTCGCAACGACGCGCTGTGTCCCGCCGTCGGGCGTCGGGGTGAACACGTGCGTCGTCCGCTCGAGAGTGAACGGCATCACCTCCGCGCCACGCCTTGCGACCTCGGCCTGGCGCTCGGCGTCGGCGGCATGGGCCGCGAGCGTTGTGGCCAGCGACGCGACAAGCCATGCCAGCCACCGGGCGTTTTTCATGCGGTCCACCTTTCGAACTGTGTCTCGACTCAGGGCGTCGTCGATCATGGAAAGACAAGCGCTCAGTCGCCGCCTCCGCGCGACCGCGAGCTGACCAACTTGGACAGGTCGGCGATCCCGATCGGCGGGCGCGCCAGCCAAGGTAGCATGAAGATTCGCTTTGCGAGGCCGTCCGCGATGCGCTTGATCTGGCTGCGCTCGCCGCTCAATCGTGCGCGCAGCAGCGGGTCCTGCGTGCCAGCCGCCAGCACGCTCCTGTTGATGACCCAAGCATAGGGCTCGATGCCGGCGCGCCGCAGGTCATCCTGCAGCGCCGAAGCCTGCGAGACCGGCGTGGTCTCCGGCAGGCTCACCAGGACGATCCGGGTGTACGCCGCATCCTGCAGCCGCATCAGCGGCGTCACCACGCGACTCCGGCCCTGCCCTTCGAACTCGCGCATCACCTGGCGGTGATAGGCACCGGTGGCATCCATCAGCAACAGCGAATGCCCGGTCGGGGCCGTGTCGAGCACCACGAAGGCGCTGCGGCCCTCGCTGACGATGCGCGAGAAGGCGTGGAAGACCGCCACCTCCTGCGTGCAAGGTGACCGCAGGTCCTCGAGCAGCAAGGCCTGGCCCTGGGCATCGAGTCCCGGCGACCTTGCCGCCATGATCTTGTCGATGTAGCGCTGCGTTTCGACCTTCGGATCGATGCGGTCGATGCGCAGTCCCGCGACGGTCCCTTCCAGCATCCCCGACAGGTGCGCGGCCGGGTCGGTCGTGCTCAGGTGGACGGTCTTGCCACGTTGGACGAGCCCGAGGGCCAGGGCGGCCGCAACGGTCGTCTTGCCCACCCCGCCCTTGCCCATGACCATGACGAGGCCGTGTTCCGCGGCGGCCAGTTCGTCGGCCAGAGCGTCCAGTCCCGGCAACGATGCGACCGGCTCGACCGTCCCGCCGGGGTTCCCTGCGACGGCCTCGGCCTCGACGTCGACTGACAGCAACGCCCGCAACGCGGGCAGGCCCACCGTATCGGAGGCGCGCAGAGGCACCTTGTCCTGCGGCAACGCGCGCAGCGCTGGCGGCATGGCGTCAAGCGCTTGGTTGCCCAGGGCCTCGAAGGACATGGCCACTGCGTCGGCCCGGTCGCTCGCCTTGAACACGCCATTGATCGCCAGGCGCTGCTGATCCAAGCCCAGCGCATGCAGTTCCTGCGACGTGCGCGCCGCCTCGTCGATCGCGCTCTTGTCCGGGCGCACCACGAGGATCACGGTGGTTCGTGCCGGGTCGCACAAGGCGCCCAAGGCAGCCTTGAAACGGGCTTCCTGCATCTTCAGCCCGGAGTGAGGCCCCAGGCACGAGGCCCCGCGTTCGTTGCCATCGAGAAATCCACTCCAGGCCTTGGGCAGGCTGAGCAATCGCAAGGTGTGGCCGGTCGGCGCGGTGTCGAAGACGATGTGGTCGTAGGCGTTGCCGTCGTCGGCGAGCAGCGCCGAAAACTCGTCGAACGATGCAATTTCCGTGGTGCAGGCACCGGACAGTTGCTCGCGCACCGTCGACAGCTGCGCCGCCGTGGAACTGGCGGCCATCTGCGCCAGGACGCGCCGTCGATAGGACTCGGCGGCCGAGTCCGGATCGATGTTCAGCACCGACAGGCCCGGCGCCGCAGGCACTGCCACCGGGCTGTTGCGAAGCTCGATGCCCAGCATCTCGTCGAGGTTGGACGCCGCATCGGTGCTGACCAGCAGCACCCGGCGGCCGGCATCGGCCAACATCAACGCCGCGGCGGTCGACAGCGACGTCTTGCCCACGCCTCCCTTGCCGGTGAAGAACAGGTACCGGGTGGGCCGCGACCGCAGGAAGCCCAACGGCACCGGCGTCAACCATTCCTGCACCCGGGCTTGCGACGGCACCCCGCCGCCATGGACGATCCTGCCGTCGATGACGACCGCAGGCGTGGCGCGGACGCCCGAGCGCTCGATGGCTGCCCGATCCTCCACCTTGACGATGTCCACTTCGACGCCGGCGTCGCGCGCTGCGCGTTCGATCACGCCGACCGTCGCGCGGCACTTGCTGCACCCCGATCCAAGGACTTCGATCCTCATGGCCATGCCTCTCGATTCAAGGGGCGGATCGCTCAGGGCCGCCAGTCACGCCTGGCGAGGCCGTGGCGACGTCCTGGTTGGCGTCCACGCCCCACTCCATCCAGTCGTCCCCGAACAGCTCGGACGGATGCGGCGTCGGGATCGTGCCATTGCCGCAAAGCATGTTGTCCACGGCGCAATATCTGTCGCAGCCCCAGCAGATCCTCTCCGGGTTCGCAGGTTTGATCGGAAATCTCTTGGCCATGAAGTCGTCGCCCCGGAGAAACGGTCTCCGGGCTTTCGACTGCGAGCATCGCGCTTGGCGCTGCGATGCGTCTTGATTGGCCGCAAGCGAACGACGCAGCCCGGGCAACGGGCAGATGTCGCGCGGCATCCAGCGAGCACCTTGCGCCGGCCACGGCATACCTCCGTCGGAAGCCAGTCCGCGTTGAGCGTCGGCTTGCCGTCAGGGTGACCGGGCCGCCTCGGGAGGGGCCTGGCCCTCGGCGGCGCCCATCACGATGAACCACTGCGCGCAGTCGGCAAAGCGCTGCCCCAGCGCCCTCGCCTGGCCCAGCCGCGCCTGCTGGAACAGGCGCTGCGCATCGAGCAGCTGCACCAGGCTGGCCTGGCCGGCGCGGTAGCCTTCACGCGTGAGGTCCAGTGCCGCGGCGGCCGCGTCCAGGGCGCGCGTCTGGGACTTCAGCAACTCGCCGTCATTGCGCGATTGCTCGAGCGCATCCGCCACCTGCCCGAATGCCTGCAGGATCGTCTGGCGGTACGCGGCGAGCTGGGCCGCGTACGCATCGACCGCGGCGGCCCGCTGCGCCGCCAGCGTCCCGGCGTCGAAGACGGGCGCCAGAAGGCTGGCCGCAAGCGACCAGGGCGTCGCTGCGCTTGCGAAGAGCGCGCCAGGCGTGCGTCCTGTCGCCGTCCATGCGGCATCCAGGCTGAACGATGGATAGAGCGCGGAGGCGGCAATGCCGACGCCGGCGTTCGCGGCGCGCAGCTGCGCCTCGGCCGCTTCGATGTCGGGACGCTGGCCAAGCCACTCCGAAGGGATGGACAGGGGGAGCTCCGCCGGCATGGACAGACTCCTGAGAGCGACGCGCGGTGGCGTCCAGGCGGCCGGGGTCTCGCCGGCCAGCAGCGCCAGCGCGTGTCGCCCGGCGGCGGCTTGCTGCCGCAACACGGGCAGCAAGGCGCGATCGCTTTCGAGCTGGCTGCGAGCGGTCAGGACGTCGAGCTGGGCGGACTTGCCCGCTTCCGCCGACAGCATGACCAGCGCCAGGTTCCTCTCGTCGGCGGCGAGGATCTCTCCAACGGCCGCGATCTGCTCGTCGGTGGAGGCGATGGCGATGACCTGCAGCACGGTGCTGCCGGCCAGCGAAAGGCGCACCGCGCGCCCCTGGGCGCGCTGGTAGTCGACGAGCGCGCGCGCCTGCTCGATGCGGCGGCGGCCTGCGCCGGACACGTCGGGCGTCCAGGCGATCGCCGGCTCGGCGGCGAACAGGTTGGTGACGCCGCGAGACGTCTCCAGGTTGCCGCGTCGAGCCGAAGCCGACACGGTGCCGCGCGGGAACAAGGCTCCCTTGGATGCATCCAGTTCGTGCTGCGCCTGCGCGAGCGCCGCGCGTGCGCCGTCGACAGTCGGATTGGCGCGGAGCGCCCGGTCGACGATGTCGTCGAGCGCGACGCTGCCGAACCCCTCCCACCACCGGCGGGGGATCGGCGCCCCCGCGCGGACCGCTTGCTCGGGCAAG
>Ga0070659_100003071_pt1 | contig 11854 bp, 12 predicted proteins | sample KBSC23metaG_FD_64666 | JGI IMG/M metagenome (GOLD analysis project Ga0070659, IMG submission 64666) | Corn rhizosphere microbial communities from Kellogg Biological Station, Michigan, USA - KBS C2-3 metaG | ecosystem: Host-associated > Plants > Roots > Rhizosphere > Soil ...
CGGACCCGCCTCCGGATTCGGCCAACCGTCGCGCGGAGCGACGAGCCGCAGCTCGGTCAGCCCGAAGTTGAGCATGGCCCGCGCCGCCTTGCCGATATTCTGGCCGAGCTGTGGACGGACGAGGACGATGACCGGCTTGGCGGTCACAGCAATTTGTCGTGGCCGGGCGGCGGCGTTGCTTCCTTCTCGACCCGTTCGGCGATTTCGGCAAAGTCGCCGGGCTCGCTGAAGTCCTTGTAGATGCTTGCGAAGCGGATGTAAGCGACATGATCGAGGGCGCGGAGGCCCGCCATCACGGCCTCGCCGATCTTGGCCGAGCGAACTTCGTCGCCGAGCGTCTCCATCTGCCGCTGCACGCCGCTGACCAGCCGGTCGATCTTCGAAGCGTCGATATCGCGCTTGCGGCAGGCATGGCCAATCGCGCGGGCGAGCTTGTCGCGATCGAACGGTTCGCGCTTGCCGTCCTTCTTGACGACCGTGAGGTCGCGCAGCTGAACGCGTTCGAACGTCGTGAAGCGCGCGCCGCAGGCCTCGCACTGCCGTCGGCGGCGGATCGCTGCGCCATCCTCGCTCGGGCGGCTGTCCTTAACCTGGCTGTCTTCGTGCGCGCAGAACGGGCAGCGCATCCTCTAGCCTTGATAGATTGGGAAGCGCGCGCAGAGCTCGCGGACGCGCTCGTTCACCGCGCGCTCGACCTCGCCGTTGTTCTCCGGACCGTTCTTCGCGAGTCCGTCGAGCACGTCGGCGACCATGTCGGCGATATTGCGGAATTCGCTCTGGCCGAAGCCGCGCGTGGTGCCGGCCGGTGAGCCGACGCGGATGCCGCTGGTCTTCACCGGCGGTAACGGATCGAACGGAACGCCATTCTTGTTGCAAGTGATGCCGGCATGCTCGAGACTTTCATCGGCGTCCTTGCCGGTGAGCCCGAGCGGGCGCAGATCGACCAATGCGAGGTGGGTGTCGGTACCGCCTGCAACCAGGTCCGCGCCGCGCTCCTTCAGGCGATTGGCGAGCGTTTGCGCATTGGCGATGACGGCCTTCGCGTAAGCCTTGAACTCGGGCTGCAGCGCTTCGTGGAAAGCCACCGCCTTGGCGGCAATCACGTGCATCAGCGGACCGCCCTGCAGGCCCGGGAAAACGGCGGAATTAATCTTCTTGGCGATGGCTTCGTCGTCGGTCAGCACCATGCCGCCGCGCGGACCCCGCAGGGTCTTGTGGGTCGTGGTCGTGACGACGTGCGCATGGCCGAAGGGCGTCGGATGCTCCCCCGCCGCGACCAGCCCGGCGAAGTGCGCCATGTCCACGAGGAACAAGGCGCCGACCTCATCGCAAATCCGGCGGAAGCGGGCGAAGTCGAAATGCCGCGGATAAGCCGACCCGCCGGCGATGATCATCTTCGGGCGATGCTCCCTCGCCAGCCGCTCGACCTCGTCGAAATCGACGAGATGGTCATCCGCGCGGACGCCGTACTGGACCGCGTTGAACCATTTACCCGACTGCGCGGGCGGCGCACCGTGGGTCAGGTGTCCGCCCGCTGCGAGGCTGAGGCCCATGATGGTGTCGCCGGGCTTCAAGAGTGCCAACATGACCGCCCCGTTGGCCTGCGCGCCCGAATGCGGCTGGACGTTGGCGAACTCGCAGCCGAACAGCTTCTTGGCGCGCTCGATGGCCAGGGTCTCGACCGTGTCCGAGGGTGCGCACCCCTGGTAGTAGCGACGCCCCGGATAGCCTTCGGCATATTTGTTGGTGAGCACCGAGCCCTGGGCTTCGAGCACCGCCTTGGAGACGATATTCTCGGAAGCGATCAGCTCGATCTGGCTCTGCTCGCGGTGAAGCTCGGCGCGAATGCCGTCCTCGACCGCAGGGTCGACCTCGCTGAGGCCGCTGGTGAAGAAGCCGTGCGGAACGCGGTAGCCGTGATCCTCATCGATTTCAGGGGCGGTTGCCATCAGTCGGTTTCCTGCAAAATCTGGGAGAGCTGGTCGACGCGGCGCTGGTGACGGCCGCCTTCGAATTCGGCTTCGATGAACGCGTTGACGCAGGCGATCGCCATTTCCGGCCCGATCAGCCGCGCGCCGAGCGCGATCGCATTCGCATTGTTGTGCTGCCGCGCGAGCGTGGCGGACAGCGGCTCGGCCGCCTGGGCACAGCGGCAGGCGGGATTGCGGTTGGCGGCGATGGCGACTCCGATGCCCGACCCGCACACCGTAATTCCCCGTTCGACGCGCCCATCGGCCAGCGCCTCGGCGAGCATTGCGCCGTAGCGTGGATAATCGACGCTTTCGTGGCTGTTGGTGCCGAGGTCGAGCACTTCATGGCCCTGCTCGCGAAGCCAGCCGGCAATCAGGTCCTTGAGATCGACTCCGGCGTGGTCGGCGGAAAGAGCGATGCGCATGTGCGCTGACTAAGGCAGGTCGGCGGGATTCGCCAGCCTTCGGAACATGAGTGGTTCAAGGCTAGGCCGCCTTGCGAAGCTCCAACCGCCCCCAGATCTCGACCAGCGCCGCGACCAGCTCGTCCATCATTTCCGGCGTATGCAGCGGGCCGGGGGTGAAGCGCAGACGCTCGGTGCCGCGCGGTACGGTCGGGAAATTGATCGGCTGGACGTAGAGGCCGTATTCCGCGAGCAGGATGTCGCTGATCTGCTTGGTCCTGACTGGACAGCCGACGAGCAGCGGGACGATGTGCGTGACGCTCGGCATTGCAGGCAGGCCGGCGGATGCGAACTTGGCTTTCAGCATCGCCGCGGATTCCTGCTGCGCCGCGCGCTCTGCGTTCGAATTCTTGAGGTGCCGAACGCTCGCCAGCGCACCGGCCACCAGCACCGGCGAGAGCGACGTCGTGAAGATGAAACCCGGCGCGTACGAGCGGATGCAGTCGATGATCGTCTTGTCGGCCGCGATATAGCCGCCCATCACGCCGAACGCCTTGCCGAGCGTGCCTTCAATGATGGTGAGCCGGTGAGCAACCTGGTCGCGTTCGGAAACGCCGCCGCCATGATCGCCGTACATGCCGACGGCGTGGACCTCATCGAGATAGGTGAGGGTATTATATTTGTCGGCGAGGTCGCAGATCGCCGCCACCGGCGCGATGTCGGCGTCCATCGAATAGACGCTTTCGAACGCGATCAGCTTGGGCGTCCCCGGATCTTCGGCCGCAAGCAGCTCCTCGAGGTGCTCGAGATCGTTGTGGCGGAAGACGCGTTTCTCGCAGCCCGAATTCTTGATCCCCGCGATCATCGAGGCGTGGTTCAATTCGTCCGAGAAGATGATGCAGCCGGGCAGCAGCTTGCCGAGCGTCGACAGCGCGGCTTCGTTCGAGACGTAGCCGCTGGTGAACAGCAGCGCCGCGCCCTTGCCGTGGAGGCCGGCCAGCTCGGCTTCGAGTTCCGTATGATAATGGGTATTGCCGCTGATGTTGCGCGTGCCGCCCGAGCCGGCGCCTACGCCATGGAGCGCTTCTTCCATCGCCGCGACGACCGTGTCGTGTTGACCCATGCAGAGATAATCGTTCGAGCACCAGACGGTGATCGGCTTGGGGCCGTTTCCGCCGAAGCATTGCGCGTTCGGGAATTGGCCCTTGTGGCGCAGGATATCGATGAACACCCGGTACCGGCCCTCGTCGTGAAGGCGCTCGATCGCGGCTTTGAAGATGCGTTCGTAATCCAAGGCGGGCTCTTCGGGCGCCTTTAACGGGGGCTCTCTCGATTTGCCATTGCGAACGACTCGCAATTAGGCGGCATTACAAGCTTTTAATCTCCCCGATCCCGAACGGAGCGACGGCCATCAGCGCAGGTCTGCGGTTCGAAGATGTGAAGAGCATCAATCCTGGCGAAGGCTCCGACGGCCAGGCTTGATCGCGCGTGAGGTAGGCAATCCGCCTTGCGATCCCTTCGCCGCCGTGGACGTAACGGACGTGCGGGAATGCCGTTTGCAACTCTTCGCCGAGCAAGGGGAAGTGCGTGCAGGCAAGGACGACGGTGTCGATGCGGTCGCCGTGGGGCGCATCGAACATCGGCTGCGTGGCCGCTTTCACCGCCCCTGGGTCGACCGAGTTCCCGCTGAGCTTGGCTTCCGCCAATTCGACCAGGTCCGGTGAGCCGTGGCGAACGATCGTGCAGTCGGCCGCGAATTTCGCGGCGAGGTCGTCGACATAGGGCTGTCGCACGGTCGCCGCGGTGCCGAGGACGCCGATCACTCGGGTCTTCGACATCTCCGCCGCCGGCTTGATCGCCGGAACGGTGCCGACGACCGGCAGGTCGAGCGCCGAGCGGACGTGCTCGAGCGCGATCGTGCTTGCCGTGTTGCAGGCGATCACTGCGAGGCGCGGATGGGTTCGCTCGACGAGGCGCCCGAGCAGCGCAGGCACGCGGCTGGCGATCTCCGCCTCGCTTCGCTTGCCGTAGGGGAAGCCGGCGCTGTCCGCCGCATAGACGATCGGTGCGGTGGGCAGCAGCTTGAGCGTCGGGGCAAGCACCGACAGCCCGCCGACGCCGGAATCGAAGAACAGGATGGGAGCCTTTGCGTTCACGCCACGTCATTGCGAGGAGCGAAGCGACGAAGCAATCCAGTTTGCACTGCTGGCTTGCTTCGCTCCGCTCGCAATGACGACAGATTGCGTGAGCATCGTGATTTGCTACCACCCACGCGATGACCCGCGAGATGCTTTTCGGCCTGGCGCTCGGCTATCTGCTCGGGTCGATCCCGTTCGGGCTGGTCCTGACGCGCCTCGCCGGCAAGGGCGACATCCGCGACATCGGCTCGGGGAATATCGGCGCGACCAACGTGCTGAGGACCGGAAGCAGGCTGTTAGCGGTCCTGACGCTCATCCTTGATTGCATCAAGGCGACCCTCGCGATCCTCCTCGCCAAGCGGCTGTTTGGCGATGACAGCGCCCCCTTCGCGGCGGCCGGCGCGCTGATTGGCCATCTTTATCCGGTCTGGCTCAAGTTCCGTGGCGGCAAGGGTGCCGCGACCCTTTTGGGCATTCTCATTCCGCTGCTGCCGATTGCGGCTGCGGTCTATGCCGTTATCTGGCTCCTCCTGCTGCTGACGCTCCGAATCTCGTCAGTTGCAGGAATGAGCGCGGCGGTCAGTGCGCCGATTGCCGCGTTCGTGCTTCATTCGACCTACGTCCCAATGCTGCTCGGTTTCGCGGTGCTGGTGCTGTGGAAGCACCGCGAGAACATCCTTCGCCTGCGGAGGGGGACTGAGCCACGCATTGGGAGAGCGAAAGCTTGATCGAAGATCTCGTCGACCGCCTGCGGCTGCTGCGGACGCCAGGCATCGGGCCCGTCACTTTCCGCCAGTTGATCCAGCGCTTCGGGACGCCGGCTTCAGCGCTCCAAGCTGTGCCTGATCTCGCACGGCGCGGCGGGGGCAAGGCGCCAGCGCTGCGAACCCGGCACGAGGCCGACCGCGAGATCGCCGCGGCCGAAAAGCTCGGCGCGAAGTTCCTTGCGCTGGGGCAAGGTCTCTATCCGCGCCTGCTCGCCGAGCTGGAAGACGCGCCGCCCTTGCTGATGTTCAAGGGGAACCTCAACCTGCTCGACCGGCAGGCGGTCGCGATCGTCGGCGCACGCAATGCGTCTGCCGCGGCATGCCGCTTTGCCCGGGGGCTCGCCCACGACCTTGGACAGCAGGACTTGGTCGTGGTTTCCGGCCTCGCGCGCGGAATAGACAGTGCCGCGCATGACGGCGCGCTGGCCACAGGCACGATCGGCGTGATCGCCGGCGGAATCGACATCTTCTATCCGCCCGACAACGAGGAACGGCAGAAGGCGCTGTACGAGCGCGGTCTGGTTCTCGCCGAAATGCCGCCGGGCACCGAGCCGCGCGCGCGCCACTTCCCGTACCGCAACCGCATCATTGCCGGGATGAGCAGCGGCACGATCGTGGTCGAGGCCGCCCCACGCTCTGGCTCGCTGATCACCGCGCGGCTGGCGGCGGACGCGGGCAGGGAGGTGATGGCGGTGCCGGGCTCGCCCCTCGATCCCCGAGCTCAGGGCTGCAACCAGCTGATCCGCGACGGCGCGACGCTTATTCAGAATGCGGCGGATGTGGTGGAAGCGATCCGGCCCTTCGCCAATTACGTTCGCTCGGCGCCGACCTCATACGATGCCGCTGCGGAAGCAATGAACGGCGACGACGCGCTCGGCCTGGTCGAGGAGCTGCTCGGCCCGTCGCCGGTGCCGGTCGATGAGATCATTCGCTTGTCCGGGGCGCCGTCCGGCACTGTCCAGATGGCGCTCCTCGAGCTCGACCTCGCTGGCCGGCTCGATCGGCACGCCGGCGGAAAGGTCAGCTTGCGACCCGCTTGACGAGCCGATTCCGTCGACCCCACCTTTACGCGTATGCGTGAGGGGCAGTCATGAAGCTGGTCGTCGTCGAATCGCCGGCCAAGGCGAAGACCATCGAGAAATATCTTGGGGCGGGACATCGTGTGCTCGCCTCGTTCGGGCATGTGCGCGACCTGCCGCCCAAGGACGGCTCGGTCGATCCGGACGATCGGTTCGCGATGCTGTGGCAGATTTCGCCCGACCGGTCGAAACAGCTCAAGGCGATCGCCGACGAGGCCAGGAAGGCTGACACGCTCATCCTCGCCACCGATCCCGACCGCGAGGGCGAGGCGATCAGCTGGCACGTCCAGGAAGTCCTGCGCCAGAAGAAGGCGCTGCCGGCCAAAGTCCAGCGCGTGACCTTCAACGCGATCACCAATTCGGCGGTGACCGAGGCGATGAAGAAGCCGCGCGGGCTCGATGAGGACCTCATCGATGCTTACAGAGCGCGCCGGGCGCTCGATTACCTGGTCGGCTTCACCCTGTCGCCAATCCTCTGGCGCAAGCTGCCAGGGGCGAAGTCGGCCGGCCGCGTGCAGTCGGTCGCGCTTCGCCTGATCGTCGATCGAGAACGCGAGATCGAGGTCTTCCGCCCACAGGAATATTGGCAGGTCAGCGCGAGCTTCGAGGCCGACGGACAGCGCTTCACGGCTCGCCTGGTCCAGCTCGACGGCAACAAGATCGAACGCCTGACGATCGGCAATCGCGGCGACGCCGACGCCGCCAAGGCCGTCGTCGAGACCGGCCGCTTCAGCGTTTCATCCGTCGAAACCAAACCTTTCTCCAGGAACCCGCCGCCGCCCTTCACGACCTCCACCCTGCAGCAGGAAGCGGCGCGCAAGCTGGGCTTTTCGGCCAGCCACACGATGCGCGTCGCGCAGTCGCTCTACGAGGACGGGCTCATCACCTACATGCGCACCGACGGCATCGACATGGCGCCGGAGGCCGTAAGCGCCGCCCGCCGGGCAATCGCCAGCCGCTACAACGCCGGCTTCGTTCCCGACCGGCCGCGCCAGTATCAGAGCAAGATCAAGAATGCGCAGGAAGCGCACGAGGCGATCCGACCGACCGATTTCGACCGGCCGCGCGCTGCTTCTGGAGACCATGCGCGTCTCTACGAGCTGATCTACAACCGGGCGCTGGCGAGCCAGATGGCCTCGGCCCGGCTGGAGCGGACCACGGTCGAGCTGACGGACGGTTCAGGCAGGGCGGTGCTTCGCGCAACCGGCCAGGTAGTGCTCTTCCCGGGCTTCACGGCGCTCTACGACGAAGGCCGCGATGATCCGCAGGACGAGGAGGGTGCCCGGATGCCGGCCCTGCGCGAAGGCGACGCGCCGGTGAGGACAGGGGTCGAGGCGACGCAGAGCTTCACCCAGCCGCCGCCGCGCTATTCGGAAGCGAGCCTCGTGAAGCGCCTCGAGGAACTCGGCATCGGGCGGCCGTCAACCTATGCCGCGACGCTGCAGACCCTCAAGGACCGCGAATATGTCCGCATCGACAAGGGCCGCTTCGTGCCAGAGGAGAGCGGGCGGCTGGTGACGGCCTTCCTCGAGCGTTTCTTCGAGCGTTACGTCAGCTACGATTACACCGCCGAGCTCGAGGAGGAGCTGGACGACGTCTCGGGCGGCCGGCTCGACTGGCAGAAACTGCTCGACGACTTCTGGCGCGACTTTAAGCCCAAGGCCGGCGAGGTCATGGACCAGAAGCCGAGCGAGATCACCCAGGCTCTCGACGAGTTCCTCGCGCCGTGGCTCTACCCACCGCGAGCCGACGGCAACGATCCCCGTCTCTGTCCGCAGTGCGGGAATGGCCGGCTCTCGCTTCGTGGCGGCAAGTTCGGTGCCTTTGTCGCCTGCTCCAACTACCCCAATTGCCGCTACACGCAGAAGTTCGGGCAGGGCGGCGAGCAGGCGCAGAACGACGGCCCGGCGGAGCTTGGCGACGGAATCCTGCTCAAGAGCGGACGCTTTGGCCCCTATGTCGAACGCGGCGACAAGCGCACCTCGATTCCGAAAGACATTCCGCTCGAGGACGTGAATGCGGAGGTGGCTGAGCGCCTCCTCTCGCTGCCGCGCGAGATCGGCCCGCATCCCGAGACCGGAAAGCCGATCACGGCTTCGATCGGCCGCTATGGGCCGTATCTCGCTCACGACGGCAAGTATGCGAAGCTCGGCTCGACCGCCGAACTGTTCGAGACGGGCATGAACGCGGCAGTGTCCAGGCTGGCCGATGCTGCTTCGGGCGGAGGCCGCAGGGAAGGTGCCTCGCGCGAGCCGATCGCCGTTCTGGGAAAGCATCCGGCCACCGGAGGTGACATCAAGGTGATGGCAGGGCGCTATGGACCTTATGTGACTGATGGCTCGACCAACGCGACTCTTCCCAAAGGTGCAAAGCCCGAGGCGGTAACGCTGGACGAAGCCGTTCGCCTGATCGATGAGCGCGCGGCCAAAGGCCCGCCGGCGAAAAAGGGACGTCGGGCCGCACGGAAGAAGGCGAAATGATCGACATCGAACTGAAGCGGTTGCCGCATGGCGAAGGCTTACGGGCGCCTGCTTATGCAACCGAGGGAGCGGCCGGCCTCGATGTCGTCGCCGCCGAGGACCTGATCCTCGCGCCGGGACAGCGCCACGCGGTGGCGACCGGCTTCGCGATTGCGATTCCGGAAGGTTATGAAGTGCAGGTCCGCCCTCGCTCCGGGCTCGCCATGCGGCACGGCATCACTTGCCTCAACACTCCGGGAACGATCGACCATGACTATCGAGGCGAAGTGAAGGTGATCCTCGCCAACCTCGGCAGCGAGCCGTTCGAGGTGCGCCGCGGTGAGCGGATCGCGCAGCTGGTGCCCGCGCCGGTGCTCAAGGCGGCATTTCGCGAAGTCGAGACCCTCGGCGAAACCAGCCGCGGAGCCGGGGGCTTCGGCTCGACGGGGCAATGACCCTCTCCGACGCCGAGCTCAACCGGTACGCGCGCCACATCGTCATGCCGCAGGTCGGTGGCATGGGCCAGCGAAGGCTCAAGGAAGCCAGAATCGCGGTGGTTGGGGCCGGCGGCATCGGCAGCGCGGTAATCCCGGCGCTGGCCGGCGCCGGCGTAGGGACGTTGACGATCATCGATTCCGACGTCGTCGAGGAATCCAACCTCCAGCGCCAGCCGCTCTTCCGCGAGCGCGATGCCGGCTATTCCAAGGCCGATCTCGCCTTGCAGTTCGTCCAGCGGCTGAACCGATTCGTGGACGCGAGGCCGGTGCAGGCTCGGATCGATGCCGAAAACGCACCGCAGCTGCTCGCCGACCATGACCTGGTGATGGACGGCAGCGACAATTTCGCGACTCGCCTCGCGGTCAGCGATGCCTGCGTGGCGCTCGGAATTCCCTTGGTGTCGGCGGCTGCGATTCAGTTCCAGGGCCAGGTCGGACTGTTCCGTTCGAAACCTTGCTACCGCTGTTTCGTCGGCGACGCATTCGATGCCGATGATTGCGACAATTGCGCCGAGCTCGGCGTGCTTGGCGCGCTCGCCGCTACCGTCGGCAGCTTCGCGGCCCTGCTGGCGATCAACCGGATCGTCGGGGCCGGCAGCGATCAGATTGGAGCGTTGCACCTGTTCGACGGCGAAAAGCTGGCATGGCGGGCGATCCGGATTCCTGCGGACCCGCGCTGCGAGGCGTGCGGATCAGCCTAGAGCGTCGGCAATTCGCGCGACGAGCTGCCGCGCGACCTCGTCCTTGGCCGCTTCCGGCCAGTCTTCCACGCCTTCAGCGGTGACCAAATGAACCTGGTTGCGAAGACCGCCCATCACGTCGCCGGAGACGTCGTTGGCGACGATCCAGTCGGCGCGCTTGGCCTCACGCTTCCTGATTGCATGCTCGACCGCATTCTCCGTCTCCGCCGCAAAGCCGATCAGCAGCTGGGGCCGCTGGCTGCTGGCACCCAGCTCGGCGAGAATGTCGCGGGTCGGGACAAAGTGCAGCTGCGGCGGCCCTTCGCCCTTCTTCAGCTTGGTTGGCGAAGGCTCGACGCGCCAGTCGGCAACGGCGGCGACCAGGATCGCCGCATCGGCCGGAAGTGACGCCATGACGGCATCCGCCATTTGCGCGGCGGTCTCGACGTCGACGCGCGTAACTCCAGCGGGCGTTTCAAGCGCGACCGGACCCGCGATCAGCGTGACCCGGGCGCCCGCCGCGGCGGCCGCCGCGGCGATCGCGAAACCCTGCCGTCCAGAGGAGCGGTTGGCGATGACCCGCACCGGGTCGATCGGCTCATGGGTCGGCCCCGCGGTGACGAGGATGTGCTTGCCGGCGAGGGTCACTTCAGCAGGTCGGCGAGCTGGTCCATGATTTCCTGCGGCTCCGGCAAACGCCCCGGGCCGTATTCGCCGCACGCCATCTCGCCCTCCGCGGGATCGATTACTCGCACCCCGTCGGCCTGGAGGTGCGCGACATTGCGCTGCGTCGCCGCGTGCAGCCACATCCGCACGTTCATTGCCGGTGCGACGACCACCGGCTTGTCGGTCGCCAGCAGAAGCGTCGTCGCGAGGTCGTCGGCGATTCCAGCTGTCATTTTAGCGAGAAGGTCGGCCGTAGCGGGACAGACCAGCACGAAGTCCGCGGCGCGGCTCAATTGGATATGGCCGATCTCGACTTCGTCCTTCAGTTCCCACAGCGATGTATGGACCTGACTCTCTGCCAGTGTCCCGAGGCTCATCGCGGTCACGAAACGCTCGCCGCCCTTGGTCAGCACCGGAGTTACCGAATGGTCGGCTTTCTTGAGCAGCCGAACGAGCTCGAGCGACTTGTATGCCGCAATGCCCCCGCCGACGATGAGGAGAACGCGTGCCACTCAGTCAGCCTAGCACAAACATCAACGCTCCGCTCACGAGCGCGCCAACGAGAGCCGCAATCGCATAGCCCCACCACGCACGCTGCTGGATGATCGCGATTTCGGGCAGTGGCGGAGACGGTGGAGCAGCGCCGCTCGGCGGATAATATTCGTCGAGCCGGTCGATCAGCTCCGGAATTTTCTTGAACGCCCGGACCAGCTCGATGATCCGGTCGGCGTAGTACGCCTCGGGCCCCAGCTCGGAGCGCATCCAGTCCTTTAGGAACGGCTCGGCGGTCTCCCACATGTTGATGTCGGGATCGAGCGCGGTGGCGACGCCTTCATTCATCACCATTGTCTTCTGCAGCAGCAGCAGGTGGGGTTGGGTCGGCATGTCGAAGTCGCGGGTGATCGAGAACAGGCTCTCCAGCATGCGGCCGACGGAGATGTCCTTGACCGGGAGACCGCGGATCGGCTCGCCCGCGGCGCGCAGCGCAGTCGCAAACTCCTGCACATTGTGATGCGGCGGGACATATTGCGCCTCGAAATGGATTTCCGCGACGCGGCGGTAGTTGCCCGTGATCAGGCTGTAGAGGATTTCCGCGAGCCATATTCTTGCGCGCCGGTCGATCCGGCCCATGATTCCGAAATCGATCGCGCCGATGCGTCCGTCGGGAAGCGCGAACAGGTTTCCGTGATGAAG
>Ga0070659_100003084_pt1 | contig 11841 bp, 6 predicted proteins | sample KBSC23metaG_FD_64666 | JGI IMG/M metagenome (GOLD analysis project Ga0070659, IMG submission 64666) | Corn rhizosphere microbial communities from Kellogg Biological Station, Michigan, USA - KBS C2-3 metaG | ecosystem: Host-associated > Plants > Roots > Rhizosphere > Soil ...
GCACTACACCGGCATGACGGCCGGCACCATGATCTGCACGGGGCAGAGCTACTCGCCGTCGCTATTTGCCATCGAGGGCGGCAACATCGGCTACGCGGTGTTCGCGCTGGCCGGCACCATCCTGATGATCATTTTGCTGATCGAAGCCTCGCGTACCACGAGCAGCGCACGGGTCACGGCATCCGGCACGGCGCGCTGAAACCTGTTGTCAGAACGCCCGGCCGTGTGTTTTTCGGTCGGGCGTTTCTCATGACGGGGGCGCGCCCCGCTACAATCGCGGCCTGGCATTTGTCGATGGCGTTTTGAAATGGTGTTTGGCTGGTTTGGCATTTCCACCGTGTGGCTGCTGCCGCTGGTGTGGCGGTACATAACACGCGCGCTGGCGGGGGAGCGGGGCTTCCTCAAGGGGCGGGGCACCGTGCGGCTCTGGCTGGTGACGCTTGTCGCGCTGAGCGCCAGCGCCGCGCTTGAAGCACTCACCTCCGGCGCCGATCCACAGGACAAGGCCGGCGGCGCGGCCGGCCGCGCGCTGTCGTCGCTGTTCTCGCACATGCTGGGCTGGACGGGCGCGTTCCTCCTGATGCTCGGCGTGCTGATCTGGGTAGCGCCGATGGTGTTTGGGCGATCGTGGGGGCAGGTGTTCAACCGCCGCCGCGCCGACGACGAAGAGACCGATTCCGAGCCCGAATCACGCCATGACGAACCGGTTGACGATGACCTGAAGCCGACCGCACTCGGACTCGGCGGAGCAGGGGAGGCGCGCTGGAGCGGCAACACCGGCCCAGCGCAACCGACGGCGCGGCACCGTGGCATCGAAGCCGTATCCGCCCGACGCCAGCCAGCATGGCAGCCGCCACCGCGCACGCGCCCCTCGCCACCGCAACCCGGAGAGATCTGGCCGCTGATCGATGCGAAGAAGACTGCGCCTGCCAACGCACCGGCAAGCGTAAAAGCAGCGTCGCCCGTGGCGGCGTCTGGTGCAGCACCGGCACCCACACCCGCAGCACGGCCCAAACCGCGCGGCACTATCGTCAGCAGCCCGTTTCATCAGCCGCAGTTGGGGTTGCAGACTCCGGCGCCAGCGACGCCCGTGGCACGGGTTGAAGCACTGTCCACGCCCGCCAGCGAATTCGTTACCGAACCGGTTGCCTTGGGGATCGAGCCAACAGCGCCGGAATTGATGGAGACGCAAGCCGCCACGGTAGACACCCAAGTTCAAGCTGTCGATCTGGATGCGGTGCGTCAGGAAGCGGAAGCGCTTCTGGCCGAACTGCGTGGGCTGATGACGCCCGTCACGACCACGCCTGAGCCGGAGGCTGCAGGGCAGGTCGCTGAAGTCGCCACCATCGTCCAAACGCTGCCGGAAGCGGAAGTGCAACCGGCCATGCCATCCGCAGAGCCGATGGTGCAGGCGGAGGCTCCGCCCGCGTCGCCAATACCCAAGCCGCGCATCGTCCTGCCTGCGGTGGTGGGGGATGTGGTGTCGCGCGCGGCGCCGCCCGTTGCCGCCGTGCCGGCAGCTGCTCCCGCGCCCACACCAACGCCAGCGCCCGCCGTGCCGCGAGATTACCGTCTGCCCGGCCACGCGCTGCTGACTGCGGCATCCGCAGGCTCGGAATCCGTCTCTGCCGAACATCTGGAAGAGACCAGCAACCTGATCGCCCAGCGCCTGGCTGAGTTCAAGGTGCCAGTCACGGTGGTCGGGGCCTCCGCCGGCCCTGTCATCACACGCTTCGAGGTCGACCCAGCGATTGGCGTGCGCGGCGCGCAGGTTGTCGGCCTGGTGAAGGATCTGGCACGCGCACTAGGCGTAACCTCCATCCGCGTGGTCGAGACCATTCCCGGCAAGACCTGCATGGGTCTGGAGCTGCCCAACGCCAAGCGCGAAATGATCCGCCTGTCGGAAGTCGTGAACGCGGCGGATTTCCAGTCGCACGCCTCGCACCTCGTGCTGGCGATGGGCAAGGACATCACCGGCAACCCGGTGGTGACCGACCTTGCGCGCGCGCCGCATCTGCTGGTGGCTGGCACGACCGGCTCGGGCAAATCGGTCGCCGTCAACGCGATGATCCTGTCGATGCTGTACAAGGCCACGCCCGACGACGTGCGCATGATCATGATCGACCCGAAGATGCTGGAGCTCTCGGTGTACGAGGGCATTCCGCATTTGCTGGCGCCGGTGGTGACCGACATGAAGCAGGCCGCGCACGCGCTCAACTGGTGCGTGGGCGAAATGGAAAAACGCTACCGCCTCATGTCCACTCTGGGCGTGCGCAATCTGGCCGGTTTCAACCAGAAGATCCGCGCGGCGGAGCAGGCGGGCCGCAAGGTGCCGAACCCGTTCTCGCTCACGCCGGATGCGCCGGAACCGCTCTCCACGCTGCCGATGATCGTGGTCGTGATCGACGAGCTGGCCGACCTGATGATGGTGGCCGGCAAGAAGATCGAAGAGCTGATCGCGCGCCTGGCGCAGAAGGCCCGTGCAGCCGGCATCCATTTGATTCTGGCGACACAGCGGCCGTCGGTGGACGTCATCACCGGGTTGATCAAGGCGAATATTCCGACGCGCGTCGCGTTCCAGGTGTCATCCAAGATCGACTCGCGCACGATTCTCGATCAGATGGGCGCGGAGTCACTGCTGGGGCAGGGTGACATGCTGTTTCTGCCGCCCGGCACCGGCTATCCGCAGCGCGTGCATGGCGCGTTCGTGGCCGATGAGGAAGTGCACCGCGTGGTCGAGCACTGGAAGCAGTTTGGTGAGCCGGAGTACGACGAGGCCATCCTGGCCGGCGACCCGGGCGAGGCTGCTGCGAGCGGCGATTTGTTTGGCGGAGAGAGCGGCGATGCGGAAGCCGATCCGCTCTACGATGAAGCCGCCGCGTTTGTGCTCAACTCGCGCCGTGCGTCAATCTCATCTGTGCAGCGGCAACTGCGCATCGGTTACAACCGTGCCGCCCGCCTCATCGAGCAGATGGAGGCGGCGGGGTTGGTGTCACCGATGGGGCGCAATGGCCAGCGTGAGGTGTTGGCACCGAGCGGCGGGGAGTAACGAACGCTCGCCATATAGGTGTCACGGCGATGGCGCGACATACTCCAGATACAGAACCCACTCATCGGCGTTCACGAGGATTGCGACCGCTCGCTTGGTCGGTCGCGTCGTCAACGAACTGATGTGGTAGGCCACTCCGCCTTCAGTGAAGGACATTCCACGAGGTCGATATCAGCCGCATTCCGTCTATTGAATGTGGACCAACCGCCCGGCACGAGCTGGACCATCGCGCGGCGTGCCCACCTGAGCCATGTGCAGCTTGCGTCCGAGCATATCGACCGGAGGGGAACGCTCAGCTATCTGCCGTGACCGCCAAGGATTGCAGCCACTGCCCAAGCTGCGCCTCGCCCTCCTCATCCAATTGCCCCGACAGGGCGCCGTACCATTCGACGACGGCCTCGTTCGATAGGTTTGCCTTGAGGATGGGCAGACTGTTTTCCAGAAAACTGGGGAAGAACGGGATGCCGCGCATGTACAGGAAATGCGAATCCGTGATGCGGACATGCGCGTAGACATCACGCAGCCAGACCAGGTACGGCAGCGCTTCGGCCATGTGCCCGCTCTGCGTGAGCGAAGAGATGAACTGGGTGCGAGCGGTGACGCTGGACATTTCGTGCGTCTGCTCATTGACCTCGTCGAACTTCATCAGCCATGCCGCGCCACGATCGAGTTCACCACACATGACCGAGGTGGTCGCCAGTTGCAGCGCGTTGTGCGCGCTGGGCTCCTGTTCGAACAGCGCTAGCCAGTAGGGGAAGGCTTCGGGATAGCGACGCATGTCCGAATAGGCGAGTGCGCATAGCCGGTTAGCGTCGGCATGGCGATCTGCGTAGGGTGCAGCAGCGGCGATGGCGGCTTCGTGTTGGCCTTGTTGGTAGGCCTCCAGGGCAGGGGCGAGTTCGGGTGCGATGTCGGTGGCGGTGTTGTTGTCGTCTTTCGGCGGTTGGGGCGAGCTGGTTGCCCCCTCGTTGGTGGTTCGGCCGAATAGTTTTTTTAGAAGACCCATGGTGATTTGTTCCTGAATTTGGACGGTATGCACCTACACATCAGCGTACTGCTGGGGCGTGAATTTTGCATTGAGCATGCGCGCGATCTCAGCGCATGCCAAAGTGAGTGCGCGCGCGTGTCGGTCGTCATAGCCAAACGGTAGTTCGTATCTCGCGATACGCCCACGCAGGCTGCTGGCGCCAGAACCATTCGACACCCGGTCTTTTGACGACGCTCGAAAATTAAACGAGATATCGTATCCACCGCCTCCCTTTGCCGGATAGGCGATGGTGCAGATCACCTCCGCTACTGCGCGATGCCGAAAACGGAAACTATCGTTACCGTATCGTTGAAAGTCATTCCGTTTCAGACACTCAGGGTTGGCCAAGTTGCTGATCGCTGTCCCACTGCCAGAACGTCGAGCCATAGTCGGATTTCATTTCCGGCATGACCTCGCCTTGCTTGAAGAATCGTCGTGAGTCGGTCGCTGCGGGTGTGAACCACCAGCCTTCCTTGGGGCAGGGCTCCCCGGCAGAGGTGCGTGGCGGCGTACTGTCTGGCGCTGTTTCGGCATGTGAGCGATACCACTCCACCAAGTCCTTGGGATAGACAAGGTTGTCGCGATAGCTGCTGTCGTCGATGTCCCATAGAGCGGTAACGAGCGCTGCCTCAAAGGCCCAGTAGCCGAAGTAGGTCGTCCCTTCGGTATGGGTGCCATGCCAGTAGCACGGCTTCATGTGCTTGTACCAGGTCTCGACGAATTCCTTGACCAGCGCAGGGCGCTCTTCCGGTGCGTACACCGTTGCACGGCCCAGCGGACGATAGGGAAGAGGGTGGAGCAAGACTTTCTCAGATTCGACATGCTTTCCCGTCAATGCGTCGACGACGTTCTCGAAGAGAATGTCGCGGCCTCGGTTGAAGTCGTAGGTCTTGTCCACCCAACTCACGACCTTCGGGATCAGGGCTTCGTGCCGCAGCAGCTTGCATAGGGCGAGCAACCAGAAGACGTAGACGTAGGCTTCCAGTTGGGTGATTTCGAGTGTGTCAGCGACGGCACGTGGCGGAACACGCAATCGAGGGGAAATCTCATTCGCGATGTAGACATCGAAATTCGCGATGACCGTTGGGAACTCGGCTCGCAACTCTTCGATTGGGCGGCCAGCGGTATAGCGCAGAATGAGGCGCTCAAGCCCTTCCGATGCAAGTGACCATCGATAGGAGGCAATCGATTTTGGGGTCAGTTCCTTGGTTGCAAGAGAATTCCGCGCTGCCTCTTCCCATGAGATCAGTTGATCCAGGCGCGCGTTGTACCCTTTCTCACTCAAAAATTTCTGCCGACGAGTTTCATTAAAAGCCATGAATCAATTCCTACAGTGCATTGCCGCTACCAGGACGTGGTGCCCTTGCTTTCGGAGGATGGCTGTCCAAATCCATTCCGGCGGCAATCACGTCTATGAAGACATATAGCTTGGACGGCTGGGCTGCGCCTACGGGACCGGGCAAGCAAGCAAAGAGCCAGCGTGCATACTCCGCGTCAGTGATTTCCTGACGCTTCTGATTTTGTTGGCCCGGAGTGAGTCCTGAGTCTTTACGCGCGAGTGCTCGCGGGATCCGTTTCTCTGTCCATGGTTCACTCATTTGTAGGCCATCACATGTGTTTCCAAGTCGATTCTGCGTCTCCTTCTTAAGCTTTTCAGTATCCGTTGCGTCGATCGACTTTGAGATGTTCTTGGCCTCGAATACGACGAACTTTGGATATGTCGGGAGCGCAGTTTTACCCAGCGCCGTGGCTACATAATCATACTCAGGACGAGGGGGTTTCTTGTCGGGTGGGATGAACACCAATTTCCCTGGCTTTGGCACTGTCACCGCAGTGGGCATTGGTGCGGGCTGATCAAACGCGGGGAGCTTCTCGAACAGCCCATCCAACCCCTTGCCCTTCGGCGGATTGGCTAAGCGCTTGTATTTGAGCTCGCTCTCCATCAACACGTAGCCGTCATCCTCGCAGACCGCGCCGTTCTTCTGATTGTCTTCAATCTGCGCCTTGCACTCGTTGTTGGCTGTGTCCGTAACAGCATCCGCCTTGGGCTGGTCAAGAGGAACAGTGAGCGCCTTGGGGTTGCGATTCTGCTGAGGCGTGTCGCCTGACAGCAATAGCGGAAGCAGCAGAATGCCGAGCAATCTAAAAGCGAGACGAGCAGCCAGGCTTTCTCCAGCGGCAGCCTCCCCTGCTGGCGCAACCTCGGGCGGCGGCACAACTCGCAGCGGCGGTCGTGGTTTTGGCATGTACGGGTCATTGGCCGGCACATCCGTCATTGGCCCATTCGGCATCGGCTGGGGTTTCGCCTGAGCCAGCAGAATCGGCTCGCCATACGTTGCCGTATGCAGCTTTGTGTCCTGCTCACGCAGAACGGCCTTCCATGCGTCAATCTCGGCCTGCGCCTTTTCCTGGCCACCCGCCCAATCGAACGTTTCTACATACTGGCGCGCATTGCCGTACGACTGGCTATGCATGAACGCTTGGACTTCTGACCACGGCCGCCCATCGGCCACCATGTCCATCAGGACACATGCCGCACCGTAGCTGGGCATGAAACCCGAGAAGTAGTACGCCAACTGATCCGAGATGCGAGACCGCTCGCCGCCGCTGAGCACATAGCTCAGGAAGTCACGCACCAGATGCAGGAAGTCATCGTCCTGATGAAACCCCTTGATGCGCGATAGCCACTGGCCGGCAATGGCCTTCGCTGCGTCGGTCTGATTGATCGCCTCGGCTGGATAGAACATCGCCAGGAAGCGTTCAATTTCTGCGACCGCCATGCGCAGCGAGTCGTTCAGGTCGGGTTTGACCTGCGTAATGGGGATGGTGCGGGCGATCATGACAGCAAGCTCTTGACGAGGGCGATGGCGGAATCAGCATCGGAGGCCGCGCCGAATCGGTCATTCGGGCGTTGTGACTCAGCGCTCCATTTGCGCACGTCTTCGCCCCATTCAACCTTGGCATCGCCCGGTGACACGCCCTCGTGACGCGCGAAACCTTTGTCGTCGACTGTCCCGGAAATCGTGGTGCCGTCACTGAAGTGCAGCTTGTAGGGCGCGCCTTTCACGGGTTCCAAATCGTCGTAGTGATGATTGAGTTCGATGAAGTGCGTGGGCTCAGCCAAGACGCCCAGCGGGAGCGCTGGCAACTCCGCTGCCTGTCCCCCCGGCCCAATCATCGGATGCCCAGCCCCCTTCACCGAAAGCAGCCCAGACGTCTCAAACGTCACCGCATTCCCCTCCAACCGGATCAGCGAATCCCCGCCATGCAACACGACGTTCTGCTGCGCGAGGATCTCAACCGAATCCGCAGACGAGGTCACGGTGACGGCCTTGTCCGCCAGCACAGCCAGCGCATCGGCATGCGCCTGGATCGACACCGGCCCGCCTTCGGCGATGACGCGAATGCCATTGCGCTGCGCGAACAGGCTCACGCCCTTGGCGGCGGCAGCGGCGATGACGTTGCCGGCGGCCAGATGCCAGTCTGCCTGCGCGGTGCCGTGCAAATGGCGGCCCGCGTAGACAGTGGTCGTGGCTTGTGATGCAAGCGCGATGCTCGACGGCGATTCCGCCACCAGCAGCGGCTGGCCGAACTTGTCGACCGGCTGCGGTGAGTCCTGACCGTTGACGTTGCTGGGGTACTTTCCGTCCTGCGTCGGGTCCAACGCTTTGTCGATCGGGTCGAATGCCTCGTTGGCGGCCAGCGGCAGCGCTTGCTGGCTGGCTGCCGCGTCAGACAAGCGCTGCGCGGTCTTCTGCGCGGCGGTGAGCTGCCCGCGCGCTTCATGCGCATCGAGCAGCGTGCCGCCTGCTTGTGCTCGCGCCGTGGTCGAGAGCAGCAGGCCGGCGCCCGCCCGCACGACGGCCCAGGCATCGGTGCGCAGCTCCGCGCCGGTGCCGCGCCACGTGCCGCGGTCGCCGCCGGTGGCGCCGTGCGAGGTCACATAGCCTAGGTTGAGCTGGCTGTTGGCGGTGGAGCTGGCCAGGCGCGTGCGCAACTGGTCGGGGTGGTCGTCGACGACCCACTGGTTGTAGCCGTCGCCGCCCAGGCCCTGCGAGTGCCAACCGGAGAGCGCCTGCCCGAGCGGCGCATCGGCGGCGGGCCAGGGCAGGGCATCCTGCGTGTTGTGCAGCTGCATGGCGATCATCGGGCGGTCGATGTCGCCGTCGATGAAGGTGAGCAGCACTTGCGTGCCCGCGCGCGGCAGGTGGTTGCCGCCCCAGTTGGGGCCGGCGCTGGCGGTGGCAACGCGCACCCAGGCGGTGACCTGCGTGCGGTCGCTGCTGGATGGGTCGGAGAAGGCGTTGACCTCGGGCGCGCGCAGCCACGGGAAGCGTATGCGCACGCGGTGGTCGCGGTCAGTCGTGAGCGGAGCGCCGTCATCAGCAATGACGACCGCGGCCTGGCCTTCGGGCGCGGTCGGGCGGCGACGAAACGCAGGCACGATGGGCGCCTCGGCCAGCACGGCGACGAAACGATTGCGGTAGCTACCCGATTCGATCTCAGTGGTGGCGAGCAGTCGTGCGATGTCGGCGCCCAGGTTATTGGCCGCTTCGTGTTCCACCTGCAGTGTCACGAACTCGCTGTGCTTGCTGTCGAAATGCCCCGTGAGCGTAAAGCGCTGGCCAGCACCCAACTGGCGCACGCTGCCTTGGCCTTCATAGCGCAGGTAGGCGCCTTCGTGGGCCTGGATGCGCAGTTGCGCGGCGCGGCCGGCCTCTTGCGTATTCGTGTATTGATAAGAGCCTGACGCTTCAAAGCGTTCTAGCGTCGGCAGTTCGCCGCCAGGGTCGCTGGCAGTGGCTTGGGCTGCAGTGGCGGCCAGCGCCTTGTAGTCCCACGAGGCGAGGGTCACCGCATTGGTGCCGACGCTGCGTGCGTGTGAGAAGCGCTCGATCGCGTCGTCGCTCTCGGTGGCGTCAACGCGGTGGAAGCGGATCTCCGGCTGCGGGCAGGCGGGCCGCTGCGCGTCGTTGTCGAAAATCACGACTGTGTGGCGCGACTGGGTGCTGCCTTGTTGCTGTTCGTCGTCGCTTTGGTCGTGCTCGATGCGGAATGACAGGCCCTCTTCGGCCAGCAGGCGCATCACAAAGGCGTAGTCGGTTTCGCGGTACTGGCAGCAGATCGAGCGCTTGGCGCACGGCTGCGTGGCGGCAACCTTGTAGTGCGCGATCGGATATTCGCCGAACACCTCTTCGATGATCTCAAGCGCCGTCTTGTCCTGATAGACAAAGCAATCGCTGCGGGTGCGCAGGCGGTCGAGCCACGGCACGACGCGCAGGCGATAGCGCGCCAGGCCGCCGTCGCCGCCAAGCGATGCGCAATCGGCCACGTAACCGTGCCACGCACGTCGTTTGCCGTCGGCTTGCACGAGGCGCAGCGTCACTTCCTGCGCGGCCAGCTTGGCCGTATCCAGATGGGCCGATGGGCTCAGACAATCGATGTGCAGCACGAACGAGGCGGAGACCGCTTCGGTGGCGGTAAAGCGCTCCACGACAAGATTGTCGGAAGCGAGCGCCGTCTCAAGCGTGATCTGGCGGGTCTGCTGCCCGAGCAGTGCGCCCAGGACGGCTTGCGGCACGGCGGCCGGCAGGGTGGACAAAGGCTTCATCGGAACAGCGTCGCGCGGGGGTTCGTGTTGCGGTTCAGCAGGGGGATGGGCTGGATCGATGCACAGCCCATCGTGACCATCAGGGCAGCGAAATCGTCAGGTGCGAAAAACGCGGCCCGAGCTTGATGACCTGCGAATAGCCTTCCAGCGTCTCGTTGGTCTTGGTGCGCAGCGTGTGCGACAGCCCGAGGAAGCCCAGCAGCCCGATCAGCGCAAACACGGCGCCGAAGATCCACAGCGGCGTTTCGCGCTTGAGCGTGTGTGCCACCTTGTCGGGCAGCGGCCAGTGGGGCGCAAAGGCGGCGCGCTTGCCCTTGATGGCGGAAATCTCGTCGCCCAGGCGGGCGGTCAGGTAGGCGAGTTTCTCCGGCCCTTCGAGGATGTACTTGCCGCGAAAGCCCAGCAGCAAGCACATGTGGAACACTTCCAGCGCCTGCAGGCGCGGTGCGCCGCGCGCGCGCAATTCTTCCAGCTTGACGAAGAAGGTTTCGCCGGCAAGCTGTTCACCGAAGAGCACGAGTTGCAGCGGGCGGCGCTCCCAGGCCGGGCGGATCGTGAAGTTGGACGACAGAATGGTTTCGTCCACAGCGGCGCAGAACGCGTACTTGGCGTCGAACACATCTTCGGCCGATACGTTCAGGCGCTTGGCACCACGGTCGAAGTCGTCCAGGAACGCGCGCACGCGCGACAGAAAATCTTCCGCGCTGGTCGGCTGCTGGGCATTGCGCAACTGGAACAGCATGAAAAAGCCGTCGTACAGCAAATCCAGCAGTGTGCGCGCGTGCATGTTTGATTCACGTGCATCGGCCGCAGCGTTGCCCGATGCGGGGCCGGAACCGCCAAACAGCGAAGGGGTGGTGGTAGCGCTCATGAAGTCACCGCAATCAGTTCAAGTTTGAGTTCCCGGATGCCGGCCGGGGCATAGATGGTGAGGGTCTGCGCCTGCAGCATGCGTTCGTACAGCATGCCGCGCGCTTCAACGGCGAAGTAGCACGCCCCCGGACGCACCGGAATGGCCGGCGGCACCTGCGGCGTATAGGTGAGCGGCACGCCCGGCATGGACGACAGCACGAGCTTTTCCACATCGTCAGGGGCGCCCACCTTGAAGCGCGCCGGAATGGCGTCCACCAGTTCGGCCGCCGGCATGTCCGCCGACACCGATAGATAGAAGCTGGTCTGATCGTCGATCTTGCCGGAATCGATGCGGCCAAGGTGGAACGACGGGCGCGTCTCTTCCAGAGCAATCGCAAAGTAGCGCGTGGAGATGACGGTATCGAGCAGCTCGCGAACGATGGTGTCGAGCTTGGCAAACACCGGGCCCGGATTGTCGTGGTCGTATGCGGGCAAGTCGGCCAGCGTGTAGCTCTTGGTGAACGTCATCAGCGCGCCGGCCAGACGCAGCATTTCCTGGAAGAGGCGTTCCGGATGCAGGTCGGGGTGGTGATACAGGTGCGACAGCGCCGCGAAGGCCGCGTTGGCCGTATGCAGGAGCCAGAACGAAGCGATGTCACCGGAGCGGAATTCGATGATGTTCTTGGTCGGCTCGCGGTGGAAGCCATACAGCGCGTTGACCTTGGCCTGCAGCGCGTCGAGCAGACGGCGCAAGCGCTGATACAGCACCGCCGAGGCGTTGATCGCCAGGCTGGGCGCGACAAAGCTTTCATCCAGCTCAAAGCCGCCGGTGCCGGTGCGCCGCACGCGCACCACGGGCAGCGAGATGAATTGATCGCGCGGCTCGGTCTCGGCAACCAGCTTGACCGACTTCTTCAGGTACGTGATGGCAGCGGGCTCGGCTTCCGTGTACAGGTCGGCCGTTTCTTCTTCCGTGCCGACAAAGCGCGACACCGATGCGCCTTCGATTTGCTCGCGATAGTTGCCGCCGTTGTCTTGCAGCGGATACAGCGCGATATGAAAGGTCAGTTCCGACACGCCGGCTGGAATGGCATCGAGCACCAACGGCGGCGGCAGGGCGTCTGCCTGCGGGGCGAAGTACAGCTCGCCGTCAGGAAAGAACAGCGACAGCTCAATCACGCGCAGCACGCCGCTGGCCAGTGCATCGGTATCGAAGCGCGCGTGGCGGATGCCCCATCCGTATGGCTGGATGACCTGCGCGGTCGCGTGCAGGCGCGACTCGTGATACGCGTCCTGGCGCTG
>Ga0070659_100003088_pt1 | contig 11836 bp, 8 predicted proteins | sample KBSC23metaG_FD_64666 | JGI IMG/M metagenome (GOLD analysis project Ga0070659, IMG submission 64666) | Corn rhizosphere microbial communities from Kellogg Biological Station, Michigan, USA - KBS C2-3 metaG | ecosystem: Host-associated > Plants > Roots > Rhizosphere > Soil ...
GAATGGACTCCATCCTGTTACTACAACACTAATAGGAAGTTCACTGTCTGTAAGATCAATGATGCCAAAAGGAAATCGTGCTTTAAATTCTGCTTTATGAAAATGAGGCAATCCTGTAATAGCACCTGCAGCACCATTTCCAGAACCTGGCTGCCCAAATTTTTTCCATGCTGGCACAGGACCTTCAAGGATCTTTGCACCATTTTTTAAACCTTTAATGCAAATAGCTGCAAACATTCCGGGCTCATTAAATACATCAGGTTTATTTCTTACAGACATGTGTGAAATTGCTCCGGTTCCTTCCATGCAAAACATACCTGCACCAATGCCGCCAATAGGAAATGCAACGCGTGTTAAATATTCTCCAGTGTATGTTCCGTTATAAATATGTTTTGAAGAAGATTGTTTATCATTGTTTGTTTGCCCGAAAGTTTCTTGTTTTTCTTTTGCAAATAATGATGAAGGAATTGCAGTTGCAACAAGGCTTCCGGCACTGAGGTTCCTGATAAAATTTCTGCGACCGGTTTTATTTTTCATACGCAAAAATTGAAAAGTTTTCTTTTGCTGTAAATAAAGTTGAAGTTACAAGCTAAGAACTTTTAAAAATTGTTTGAGAATAAATTTACAGAAGGAGTTTTGTTAATTGTTGAATAATGAACAGAACGTACAAGGGTGCGACGCAAGAGAAGTTCAATGCTTATTATAAAGTTGGGTCTATAAAAATTATTTGCAATGCAAAATTATTTTGCCAAATCTTTAATTGTATTCACCAGTACATTCCAACTATATTTCTTTTTTTCTTCACGGAGATATGACAGAAAATGATCTTCACTTAATTGATACAATTGAATAATGTGTTCGGCGATTGATTGAGGATTTGGCTCGCAAACCAAGCCAACTTTTCCATCGGGAACAAGATCAGGAAGACCACCAACATTAGTAACAAGCATGGGTTTTTCGAAATGATAGGCAAGCGGTGTAACACCACTCTGCGTTGCGTTTCGATAAGGTTGAATGATAAAATCTGCGGCGCTTACATAGTATTTAACTTCACTATCAGTAATGAAATCAGTTCTTAAAATAAGTTGGTCTTCGATGTTGAGTTTGCTGATAAGTTCATCATAAAATTTTTTATCATCATAAAATTCACCGGCAACTAATAATTTCGGATTTCGGATTTCAGATTTCCGATTTTGTTTTAAGATACTCATTGCTTCAAGTAAAAGATCAAGTCCTTTGTATTTACGGATGAAACCAAAAAAGAGAATAATGTTTTCATTTGGATCAATGTTTAAGTATTCTCTTGCTTTTGATTTATCAACTTTCTCTCCGAAGTTGTCGTACAAAGGATGCACAACTTTTTTTGCAGGTTTATTCGTGAACTTGTAAAGATCACTCATCACTTTTTCACTCATTGTAATAAATGCATCAATGGGTTTAAGGAAATATTGTGTGAACTGTTTATCACCTGCACGTTTTTCATGTGGAATAATATTGTCTGCAATGCAAACGATCTTTGTGAAATTATTTTTTTTCACTCTTCGCAAAATTGTTCCAAGCGAAGGTCCCATAAAGGGCAGCCAGTAACGGACAACAATTATATCAGGCTTTAAATTTTTTAACTCGTTTCCAACTTGTATCCAGTTTAAAGGATACATTGAGTTGATACAAACTTTTATTTTGAGATCTGTCGGAGGAGGCTCTGTTGAATATTGTGTTTTACCGGGAAACAAAAAGCCTGGATATTGCAAAGAAAAAGTGTAGATCGTTACGTCATCACCGGCCTGTTGAAATGCACGTGCAAGCCTTTCATTGAAAGTGGCAAGACCGCCGCCGCGCAAAGGATATGCAGAACCGAGAATGACGATGTTCATATGCAGCGGAAAATTTTCTAAAAGGCAGGTATCATTTTAAATAATGCTATAGTAATGAAGATCATTTGTAAACCAGGTGGTAAACTGCTTATCAGGTATTAGTCCATCCTGCACTTTCCTGGTTGTTCAAAAATTCTTCTATTATCTTTTGAGCTTCTTTTATGGCCTTATTTACTGACATTGTTTTGATGTAGGCAAAAATAAGATGAAACCGCGTGCAGGAAATGTATTTATTACCACCGAAACCAATTTTTGGTTTATCGATCTCCTTAACGGATGCAATTTCATTATTTGTAAATATTACCTGGAAGGTTTTGTTTCTCGGCATGATGAAAACTTATTTTTCAATTGTGCAATGCATCTCCTGAACAATACAGGAGATATGAGTTTAAATCATAAGTGATTCCTTTTGTTTCAACTTCCCAAAAAAATCATTTTGACTTTTGGTGGTTCCTTCGCTTGCGTTTGATCACGATCAACTTGTTTGAAGTATAAAATTGTGTTGCCCAGTGATCATCATTCGGTTTACTAAAAAGGCGGTGCAATTTTACAAAGATAAAAGCTGCAAATAGAAAAGATAAGGATGATGCATCGATAACAGATAAGAAAACAAATGTATTCATAAGGTAGTTTTAAAATTTCAGGATTGGCTATGTTCCGAACGATGCGAGGTTCTTTTTGTGATTCTTTACTTTCGCATAATTCTAAAATCGAGCGGCAAATTAAATAATTTTTTTGTTCCGAAATAATATCTCAGAGAATATCAGGATATCGCGGTTTTAAATTACCGATTATTATGCTCTTATATTGAAACTAAAGAGAGAACAACCATTTACTTTTTACAGATTGAAAAGTAAGTCTCGAAAGAATAATTTTCTTACTAAACCATATTAATATGATTAATAAAATGAATCAATTAACTTTCGAACTTGCGTATATTTAATTATTCTTAGTAAATTTTTTGTTAATCATCCTTAAGATCAAAACAATGAATAAGGAGATTCAGGCATACAATGAATCTTTGTCGGATAACGACAAAGCGATCTGCACATTACTATTACAGGAGATTAACCGCAATCTTTCTGACGCCGAAAATAAAATATGGCATGGGCATCCTGTATGGTTTTTAAACGGCAACCCTATTGTTGGTTACAGCAAACTCAAAAACAGTATCAGGTTACTGTTTTGGAGTGGTCAATCGTTTGATGAGCCCGGTTTACAACCTGAAGGAAACTTCAAGGCTGCCGAGATGCGATACACATCAGCTGAGCAAATTAATACCAAAGATTTAAAACGCTGGTTTGAAAAGTCAAAAAAGATTCAATGGGATTATAAGAATATCGTTAAACGTAAAGGTGTGCTGGAAAGACTAATGTAGCTGATAATTTAATCAAATGCTTTGTGGTTGCATTGTTCAACCTAACCAAAACTTACTTAACATCTTAACAGATGGAAGCTTTTCCCGAATTAATTACAAAAAGACTGAGGCTAAGAAGAATCCAGCTTGATGATGTGCCTTCATTGATCAGATACGCCGATAATAAAAAGATTTCCGACCAGGTGCTTAATATACCTTTTCCTTATGGTGAAGAAGATGCGATTCGCAGAATGAATTTTATTATTGATGGATTCAAAAACAAAGAGCGCTATGTTTTTGCTATTACATTTAAAGATAAGAATGAGCTTATAGGGGAGATTGGTTTGCATATAGACAAAAACAATAACAACGCTCAATTTGGCTATTGGGTTGCTGAACCATTTTGGAGCAATGGGATTGCAACAGAGGCGGTCTCTGCGATTTTGCAATTTGGATTTGAAAAATTAAATCTCAATAAGATTTACGCGACGCATTTTCAGGACAACAAAGCATCGGGAAAAGTAATGCTAAAAAATAAAATGGTAGCGGAAGGTGAATTGAAAGATCATTATAAAGTGAATAATGACTACAGGAGTGTAATTCAATATCGCCTGACAAAACATGAATACGAGGAACAGAAAAACATAAGACAGAAACGTATATAGGAACCATTACCTCGGTTTTTCTTTGCTGAGAAATGGGAAAGTAGTTTTTAAGACTTAAATTAAAGATTAAAAAATAAATGTAAAGAATTGTAAATCAGATAAAAAAGAAAATTTAATTGAATCGGTTAACAACATTTCAATGAGCGAAAACCCCTAAAATAATTTGAATAATTCACCTCTTGTTTTTTGCATTTCGATTAAATTACCTTAGTTCCGCTTTTAAATAAATTTAGAAATTTTTTGATTTCTAATCTTTTTTTAATGTCCCGCTTTGGGAACAGGTACGAAAGTTGCTAATGCTGCGCGAAATTTATTACACAATAAAAATCTTCTCATGGGTACTAGTAGTTTTAAATCCAAAGTGCACAAGTATGCACGTATGCAATCGTTTATCCTAGGAAAAATTTCTGGGTTTCGTATTTTCAAAAGTTCAAAAAAAGCGTTGGAATTTGCGCAACCGGCAGTAAAAATGCGGTTTGAAAAAAAGCGCACCGGAGGAATTTATCAGTTTGCTGTCATAGCAATTGCAGCGCTAATTTTCAGTAGTTGTCAGAAAGAAGTGAATAATCCTGCTCCTGCTCCTTCTGCCGACGTCACGAGTATCGAATCAACTGATACCTCCGCTGCAACCGCGTCTCTAAAAACAATGTATTGGACCGTTGGCGGTGTTCAACGACAAGCGACTGTTTATATTCCAAGTACTACAGGTTATCATCCTATAGTCTTTGGCTTTCATGGTGCAGGCGGATCAGGTGCGGGTTTTGGCCCGAAATATTGTTATTTTGAAAAAAACTGGCCAGGGGCAATCGTGGTTTATCCTACGGGCTTGACAATAAGCGGAGAAAGAAGATGGCAGCGAAATGTGGGTCAAACAATTTCAGGTGTGGTAGATATGGACCTGAAGTTCTTTGATGCTATGTTATCTACTTTCGTGAATAAATACCATGGAAATTCAAACCAGGTCTTCTGTCATGGCTGGTCTTCGGGCGGTGAATTTATTTATAACGTTCTCTGGGCAAAACGTGGAGGTAAATTGAAAGGTATATCTGTAGCGGGAGCAACGTTGAATACAACAAGTGGAAAAAGTTATTTGAAGGCTATGCAGATTGCAGGTACAAAAGATCCGGTTATAAGTTTTACCAGGCAGCAGTCAACTTCCCAATCAATCCGCACATTAGATAAATGTGCTAAAACGGGAACTACATGGGCAACAGGTCCATACGCAACTGTAGCAACGCATTTTTCTTCTTCCGTAAGTAATCCTGTAGTGTTTTTAAAATACGATGGTAATCATACTTATCCGACCAACGTTCCTCCATTAATTGTAAAATTCTTTAAGCAAATAGCTTCAAATTCAATTCACTAATATTACCGTTTGTTTCTCGCAAAAAGGATTTCCTCTCAAAGAGATATTCAGACGATAATTAAACATTACAGCAAGAGCCGTTTTTTATAGAACGGCTCTTGCCTTTTTGGAAAGGCATTCTGCGATACGAATGTGAAAAGATAGAATAGAAAAGTAGTCATTTATGTTCATGTACAGTTATTAACAACAAGAAGCAATTATTTTTCAGTCTTTTCGGAATCTTCACAGCAAAGCTATATGTACAGCGAGATCTTGCGGCATATTCAGCACAATAACTAAAATATAAACTGCTCAATAAAAGAACAGAACGTACAAGGGAGTGACAACAAAAACTTAATAGCACTCCTACAACTCGCTACCAAAAACAATTACCTTTCATAACATTACATTTCGGAAATATTTTCTTTACTTTTATTTTCATACTTCAACATATTAATAAATAAACTTCTGCTTATGAAAAAAATCGCGGCACTCATTACGCTCTGCTGTGTTATGTCTATTGCTGTATTTGCACAAATCGATGCGGGCTTGTTTCGCTATCCTGATGTATCGCAAACACAAATTGTTTTTTCTTACGCCAATGATCTTTGGATAATACCAAAAGAAGGCGGCACCGCAATAAAAATAAGTTCGCCTCCCGGTGTTGAAGCTTATCCTAAATTTTCTCCCGACGGAAAATCAATTGCATTTACAGGGAATTATGATGGAAATAAAGATGTATATGCAATTCCGGCAACAGGTGGTGTGCCTTTGCGTTTAACTGAACATGGTTTTCCTGATCGTGTTGTTGAATGGACAAATGATGGTAAACGCGTTTTGTTCGCCTCAATAAGAGAAAGCGGCAAAGCACGCTTCAATCAATTTTATACAGTTCCTGCAACAGGCGGCCCTGATGAAAAACTTCCGCTTGCTTATGCAGAGTTTGGTTCTTATTCTCCTGATGGAAAACAAATGGCGCTTACATTTCGCACACAGGTTGGAAGAAACTGGAAACGTTATCGCGGAGGATGGAAAGCAGATATAGTTATTTTCAATTTTGCCAATCAAACTTCTGAATACATTTCAAAACCAACGGATGTAGGATACGAATTTCCCATGTGGCATGAAAACTTTATTTATTTTCTGAGTGATGGCGGACCGGAACAAAGAATGAATTTGTGGCGTTATGATATGAGCAAAAAATCTTTTGAACAGTTAACGAAGTTTACAGATTACGATGTTCATTTTCCTTCACTTGGTCCTGATGATATTGTATTTGAAGCCGGCGGAAAATTATATCTCTACTCATTATCATCACAACAACAAAAAGAAGTAAAAGTAAATGTTGTAACAGATGAAGCGATGCTGAAGCCAAAATTAGAAAGCGTTGAAAAATTGGTGCAGCATGTTTCAATAAGCCCTGATGGCAATCGTGTTTTGGTTGAAGCAAGAGGCGATATTTTTTCTGTCCCTGCTGAAAATGGTTATGTAAAAGATCTTACGAGAACTTCAGGTGTTGCAGAACGTTATCCTGCATGGTCTCCCGATGGAAAAAAGATGGCTTACTGGAGTGATGCCTCAGGCGAGTATGAATTGTATGTCGCAGAATTAGGTAAAGAAAATGATGCGAAAAAATTAACCAGTTATGGTGCCGGTTTCAGGTATAATTTATTCTGGTCGCCTGATAGCAAAAAACTTGCATTTATTGATAAGGCAAACAGGATAAAAGTGTTTGATATTGCAACAGGTGAAACAACAGATATTGATAAAGCGCTTCGCTATTCTCAGGGTTCCTGGGAGAATTTTCTGTTCACGTGGTCTGCAGACAGTCGTTGGCTTGCTTATACAAGAGACCTTGAGAATGGACACAATACTATTTTTATTTATGACTATAAAAATAAAAAGTTGCAACAGCCCTTCAGCGGTTTTTATAATTGCTACAGTCCTGTATTTGATGAAAGCGGAAAATATTTATACGTTGTGATGAATGAATCTTTTCAGCCTTACTACAGCGACCAGGATAATACTTTCATTTATGCAAATTCAGGAAAGATCGGTGTGATCAGTTTAACAAAAAATACTCCTTCTATCATCGCTCCGAAAAATGATACAGTTTCTGTAAAAGAAGATGAAAGCAAAAAAGAAGAACCAAAGAAAGACGAGAAAAAAGATACCACTGCAAAAAAATCTTCAGAAAAAAATATTGATGTAGATCTTGAAGGATTTGAATCAAGACTTGTATTACTCTCGTTGCCGGAAGGTAATTATGGCAATCTTGCTTCAACAAAAGGAAAAATAATTTATCTAAAATATCCAAACACAGGCTTACCCAACGATACAAAACCAACGCTCTACTATTACGATATTGACAAACGTGAAGAGAAAAAAATTCTTGATGCCGTAGATGCTTACTGGCTTTCTGCAAACGGACAAAAAATTTTAGTTGCAAAAGCAAATTCATTTGATGTGATTGATCCGGCAGAAAATCAAAAATTTGAAAAACCGCTTCGTCTTTCAGAAATGCAGATGATGGTTGATCCGAAGCAGGAATGGAAACAAATTTTCACGGATGTATGGCGCTTGGAACGCGACTACTTCTATGATGCAAACATGCATGGCGTTGATTGGAATAAAGTAAAAGAACGTTACACAAAAATGCTGAACGGTGCAATGACGCGCGAAGAAGTTGATTTCATCATTGGTGAAATGATTGGTGAATTAAATGCATCACACACTTATCATGGCGGCGGTGATGTAGAAGAAGAGAAGACTCAATCTGTTGGTTATCTCGGTGTGAATTGGGAAGCGGATGGTGATCATTACAAAATAAAAACCATTATTCGAGGAGCACCATGGGATGCTGAAGCCCGTTCTCCGCTTGACATGCCCGGCATCAACATTAAAGAAGGTGATTATATTCTTGCAGTGAATGGCGTGCCGCTTACAACTACGCAAGAACCTTATGCAGTGTTCCAGGGATTGGCAAATAAACCCGTTGAATTAACTTACAATTCTACAGCTTCATGGACCGGTGTTAAAACAGTTATTGTTCAAACAATGAATAACGAATACAGGTTGCGTAATCTCGCATGGATCGAGAACATGCGTAAACGGGTTGATGAAGCAACAAACGGTGAGGTTGGTTACATCTTTGTTCCAAGCACCGGTATTGACGGGCAAAATGAATTGATGCGACAGTTCAATGCACAGTGGGATAAAAAAGCACTAATCATTGATGAACGTTTTAACGACGGCGGTCAAATTCCTGATCGTTTTATTGAAATGCTCAATCGCACACCGCTTTCGTTTGTTGCAACGCGTGATGGAGAAAACTGGCAGTGGCCGCCTGTTGCAAACTTCGGTCCTAAAGTAATGCTCGTAAATGGTTGGAGCGGTTCAGGCGGCGATGCTTTTCCGCTTTATTTCAGGGAAAAAAATCTCGGGCCGCTCATTGGCGCAAGAACATGGGGTGGTCTCATTGGCATAAGCGGTGCGCCGGATTTGATTGATGGCGGCGGCATCACCGTACCTTCATTCCGTATTTATAATCCTGATGGCAAATGGTTCAGTGAAGGACATGGTGTTGATCCTGATATTGCAGTGGAAGAAGACCTCGGTGCAATGGCAAAGGGCACAGATCCTCAACTGGAACGTGCAATCGTTGAAATAAAAAATTTAATAAAGACAAAAGGCTATACTGCACCGGGCAGACCTGCGGCAGAAAAACGATAAGAATATTTTTCAATACCTGGCAGGTTTCTCAAACCTGTCAGGTATTTTTATTTTATGTACTTAGCTGCGATCAACAACAATAATTATTCAAAATATTTTTACCAACATAGATTACAGATTGAATTACTTCAATTATCGACTACTTATATTCCTTCACCGATTTATATTGTCTTCCGCAAAACAGATAGCTAAATTTATTTTTATTTGGTCGTTTTCATTTATCAAGAATAAATAAAAAGAACCCGTACACTATTACTTTTAAGAAAACCCGTACAATAAAATCTGTCACTATGAAACAAATCCTTTGCGTTCTTGCATTTTGTATGACCATTGTTGTGGCATGCATAAAAGAGCAAACAACTCCAAAACCGTTGTCTTCTCAAATCGAATCAAGAGTAACTTTTATGGATGATTTTTATTTATCAAAAATCGTCAAGCCATTATTCCATCGCATAGATACTGCTACTATGGTGACTTTATTTTCCGATTCTGTTTACAATAACTTTGGCGGTTCTCTTAAGCGCATCAGTTTTCAATTCAGCAATTCAAACATCGTTTACAAAAATTTTAAACTTACTGTTACAAGTACAACCGGTGGGCAACGTAAAAGTTATGGCGCTGCTACAACTTCATTTCAAAATGGTATAAAAGAGTTAACCTTTGATAATATTTCAACGGGCATTTTACTAAGCCCCGGCTGGAGCACAATTGTTTTACGCGGACAAGTTTTCGGAAACCCAAGAGATAGTTTTCATGTTACTATCCCGCAAGGAGGAATTATTTATCACTCAATTAATGATCTGTCCGGAGCAGTGGTCGGATTGCCTCTCTCCACTGAAGGTTTAAGAATCCGGTAAGTTTTTCATCTGATGACAACAATCATGAAATAGTAAAAGAAAAAACAGTTTATCTCAAAATTTCTTCTGATACAAGACAGATAGGTTTTTATTATTCCATCAACGGAACGGTTTGGAATCTTGTAAGAGTTTTTAAAATGAATATCCACAAACAATTTACATAGGTGTAGGAATTCAATCGCCCGCAGGCAACGGCAACAAAACTCTTGTTGAAAAGATTGAATTCTCTAATGAAGCAGTAAAAGACTTCAGATCAGGAATTTAAGGAGGCGTTTAATCTTCATTGTCCATTTTCAACTGTCCATTTTCAACAACTTTCTTTTTTCGATAATTCAACATTTTATTTTTTGCATTTAATGCATGAAATTGCGCAGGCAAGCAACTAAATATTTTCTTATGGCAACCATTCTTGATCTTGTTGGCAATACTCCTTTAGTAGAATTGAGAAATATTCCAAGAAATAAGAACGTAACGATTTATGCAAAAATGGAGGGCGATAATCCCGGTGGCAGTGTAAAAGACCGTGCGGCTTACGGTATGATAAAAGGCGCGTTGGATCGCGGTGAAATAAAACCCGGTATGAAACTGATCGAACCGACAAGTGGAAATACCGGTATTGCTTTGGCGATGATTGCGAGATTATTTGGAATCGAAATAGAATTGGTAATGCCCGAAGATGCTACACGGGAAAGAATGTTAACTATGCAGGCATTTGGCGCAAAAGTTATTCTCACACCGCAGGAACGTTCGATGGAAGGCGCGATTGATTATGCAAATGAACAAGTGGCAAAAGGTGGTTATTTAATGTTGAATCAATTTGCAAATCCTGACAACAACATGATGCATTACCACACCACCGGTCCTGAAGTATGGAGAGACACTGAAGGAAAAGTTACACACTTTGTTTCTGCAATGGGAACAACCGGAACCATCATGGGCGTGTCACAATATTTGAAAGAACAAAATCCTGATGTGCAAATTGTAGGTTGTCAACCAACCGATGGTTCTCATATTCCGGGTATTCGTAAATGGCCAATCGCTTATTTGCCAAAAATTTTTCAAAGAGAGAGAGTAGATCGCATAATAGAAGTAAGCGAAAGAGAAGCACGTATCATGAGTAAACGTTTGGCAAAAGAAGAAGCGATTTTTTGTGGTATGAGCAGCGGCGGTGCGGCGCATGCTGCAATAAAACTTTCGAATGAATTAAATGAAGGCGTAATAGTATTTATTGTTTGCGATCGCGGTGACAGGTATTTATCTTCTGATCTTTTTGATTAATTATCGTGCGTTTGAATGTTTGATTGTTCGATAGTTTGAATGTTGCAACGAACTTTCAACTGCTGAACAAAATTCAGAACGTTGAAGTGAGTGACGCAACCGGCGATAAGTAGAATTAGCAAAAGCTCGTCACATAAAAATTTTCTTCTTTCTAAAAATTATTTTCTTTCAACCATGCAAGACAGCTTGCAAACCAATCTTCGGTTGTAGTTGTGTTGTGTAATCCGAAACCGTGTCCGCCGTGTTCGTATAAATGTAATTCTGCAGGCACTTTGTTTTTGAGAAGAGCCTGGTAAAATTGAATGCTGTTTTCAGGATTCACACCGTCATCATCAGATGCATGCACCAAAAAAGTTGGCGGAGTTTGCGCATTAACCTGCTCTTCATTTGAAAATAAATGCAGCAACTTTTGATCAGGATTCTTGCCGATGAGATTATCACGTGAACCAATGTGACCAATGCTGTTGTTAAAGCTGATAACAGGATAAATGAGCAACATAAAATCCGGACGAATATTTACACCGCTAAGTTCTTTGCGAACAGCTTGTGTAAAATGCGTTCCTGCACTTGAAGCCAAATGACCACCGGCAGAGAATCCCATGATGCCTATCTTGTTGGGGTCGATGTTGTATTGCTTCGCCTGTGCTCGCACAAAATAAATTGCCTGCTGCGCATCCATTAACGGAACAAATGCTTTATCAGTCATGCACTCACCTTTTGGTAAACGA
>Ga0070659_100003089_pt1 | contig 11836 bp, 27 predicted proteins | sample KBSC23metaG_FD_64666 | JGI IMG/M metagenome (GOLD analysis project Ga0070659, IMG submission 64666) | Corn rhizosphere microbial communities from Kellogg Biological Station, Michigan, USA - KBS C2-3 metaG | ecosystem: Host-associated > Plants > Roots > Rhizosphere > Soil ...
CCCAAATAAAAGCCCCCGCTGGGCGAGGGCTGAAAGTTGATTTGTTCTTTGACAATTTAGTGCCACAAAAGACCTGCCGTCAGATGACCGAGGCTGATCTTTCGATCAGGTAGCCCGCCACCTAATGAATGGTGTACGGATACGCAGGAGGCCACCGAAACCTTAGTTTCACCCAGCCTATAGGGATCTGTGGGCTGGATTGAGATTAAGAGTGAGTCCTAACCCGCTAGTCAGGTTCTAGTTACGGTCAGGACTCGATTCAGATTCTAAGACAGATTAGATAAGGCGACAATAGCCAGATGGAGGGATATATGGCGCTACTAGCAGAGTGCCCTAAGTGTGGTGCCACTGTGAAGTACAAGGCAAACAGTGTTGATTGGGCAAAGAAACATTCCAGATGCAAGCACTGCGCCTCTATCAATTGCATGAACTTTAACACTGAGTATCCATACGGGGTCAAAAACTGGGATGTCCTGATGGTTGAGACATGGGAAAGCGCATGGAAAATCGGCGCATTCAAATGGAGCTGGTTAAAGTTTAAATGGGTCAAGGCCCAGTAAGGAGAGGGATATGGAAGAAGTAAGCGCTGAGAAGTTGGCGGAACAGGTTTTAGATCAGTTTGGTGAATGGGCAGACCCTACAAACGATAGTTCGGCGGTTGTTGGTTTCTCAATCATCAATGAAAGATTTTTAAACTGTGTAACCGAAGCCATCCAAACCGCAACACAGAGGGAAAGAGAGAGGATAGATTCATTATGCAGACAGTTAGAGTTTACGAACAACTTCATGAAAACAAGGATAGAAGACTCCCTGACCTTAAGAGCGTTGTTGAAAGACAACCAAGAGCTAGTGGATCAGGTGAGGCTAGAGCGTTAGAGCCAGATAACTTCTGGTGGGGGTTGGCGGCGGTGGCAACGCTGTTAGGTTTCCCAGCAGCTTTGATGATTATTTCGCATTAAGGGGGCCATTTACACTTACACACACTGATTATCGTTCCGAGCCGTGTTCTGTTACACGGCTCACTTTGTTTTTGAAAGGAGATTAGGAATGAGCCTTAAAGAAATGTGGACCAAGATGCGTTGCAAATGCCCCAGCATGGCCTCCACCTCTTGGGATGGCAAACAATCAAACGCCCTGAGAATCGAAACTTTTCATCCTCAAGATCGCTGCATCCAAAAAAAGCCTGAACACTGGCCAGAAAGCGCAACAGCTCTCCGCTGGATTGGTTCCGGTGGAAACCCCTTGGTTTTTGGGCCTTGCGAGTTTAGAAGTTGCCCCAAATTGACTGAATCATATTTTAAGGACTAAAAAACCGCCCTGCTGAGAACAGGACGGTTTCAAGAGAAAGAGGTCAAAATTTTCAATGAATGCAATATTAGCACACTCACCCTGTGATGAGTGTAACGGGCTGCTGGTTATTCCAGATCCATTCTGCCCAGAAGGGACAGGGACTTTTCCTTGTGGCCTTTGCTCTGGGGATTACCCGCCTCAAGTAAGCGTGGTTTTGGAGTTTCCTGTTTTCTCCGATGAAGGTCAAGAGATGCCGGACGGATACGGCGCTTATGGTGATCTGAATTGGTGTGAATGGGCTGGAGGTGCCCAATGAAAGTTATTCAATTTCAAAGACAAAGTCATCGGGCACAAATGGAGAGAGCGTTAGAAGCGGAAGCTAAACACTGGGGCGAAGTTATCCGGGAAGCTGAGAAGCGGTTAAGAGCCGTACACGCTGCACAGGATTTATTTGCCCTGGACGAAGAAAGGAAGCGGAGATGACAAGAGAATGGTTAAAGGAAATTGAGGAAAGACAATCAAAAGTTGAGGAACATGCTCCCAATGCCGGAAAAACTCAACAACCATTTAAAGATAGGGTAACCCTACTGAAAGCACTTAATAAGGCTTATGAGGCTTTGGAGTTTTACGAAAATCACGAGAAAAACTGCAACGAAGATGGATATGGTTGGTACGAAGAGATTGTAATGGTTCGCGGCGAAAACGGTTTTGAAGAGCAGTTCCGGCGAAGAGATTACCCTACAGATATTTGGGCGCACGATGCAGGTGAAACAGCCCGAGAAGCTCTCTCCTACAACCCCACCCAGGAGGAAACCAATGTTTAAGTGGCCCTGGATAAGCAGGAAAAGGCACGAGGAAGAGATTAGGGAAATGGCCCGACAGGTGCATGAGTATACCCAGCAGGTGAATTCTGAGATTCAAAAACTGCTTTGGGATCACGGCCAATTCAGAATCATTCACGCCCTCAGAGAGGCTGAAGTTAATCATTTAAAAAGCTTAGTTAATGAAATGCAGGAGAACCAGAGATGAACCATAGCGAGGATATAAAAGACCTTGCCGCTGCTTTAGCCAAGGCGCAGGGGCAAATGGAAAACGCCGCCAAGGACTCCAATAACCCCCACTTTAAAAGCAAATACGCTGATCTTGCCAGTGTTTGGGATGCCTGCCGGAAAGCACTTTCAGAAAACGGGCTATCGGTTGTCCAACCAGCCGGAGGAGGCCCGGAAACAGTCACAGTTACAACCCGATTGATGCACACTAGCGGTCAGTGGATTGAAGAGGCGATAACCCTTAAGCCGATGCAGATGACCCCGCAAGGAATAGGCTCCTGCATAACGTACGGACGGCGCTATGCTCTTGCTTCAATGGTTGGAGTCTGTCCCGATGATGATGATGGGAATGCCGCCAGCCAACCAGTGGCACCCGTTCAGACCCAACCAAGGAAGCCGGTACAGCCAGCCCCAAAAGCTGAACCAGTATTGCCCCAAGTAAGACAGATTCTAGCCCTCCAAATGGAACACCAGCTATCAAATGAGCAGGTATTACAAATTGGCGGCTTGGAGACGTTGAGAGGCAGCACAGAGGAGCAATTAATTGAAGCCCTTAACCGCCTTGATTTCCACATCAAAGAAGTAAAACAAGCTTAACCCCTACCACTCCTATGTATACCCCTTCTTGGCTCAGAAATCAGCCTTTCCATAGCCCTGTAGTTTAACTTACAAAACACCTGCCTGTAGCAACAGGAGACGGAGGAGAATAGCCTCCCAGGGCTTATTTTGTTATGAGGAGAAAACAATGGAAGAACAAGATAACAGGCAAGTTTATTACGGCACAAAGCGGATTGTCGCATGGCCTCAACAAAAGGAAACTTCAGACGGATTGGCTGATGGGTACGCCGTCAAATACGAAGACGGCTATACATCCTGGTCGCCCAAGGAAGTTTTTGAACGGGCTTATATTCCACTTTCAAGTCTATTAGAGCCACCCACTGAAATGCTCATAGTAATGGATGAAATTAATGTAACTTACGCCCCAAAGGAATAAACCCCTAGCCTTGCTGGTGGGCTTAATCACCAGCAACTTTATTTATATGGAGAGTTTGAGATGAACCCAATGTGGGACCAAATGTTCGGTGGCGGCTATCAATCCCAGCAAACCGAAGCCGAAATGAAAAGCCGGATCGTAAAACTGGAAGGCCAAGTTTCAGCCCTCCAAGCAGAAAACCGGCAGACAAAAGAGAATTTCAAAAAAGTGAATGACTTACTGAAAGAATGTATAAGGCGGATTGAGGCAAATGGAACCGTTTCAAAACCCCCACAGTAAAGAAGCACAGCTTGCCCGTTCACCTGGAAATAGGAAAAAGCAATCCTCAAAAGAAAAAGGCGCTGGCTTTGAAAAGAAAGTCCAAGCCGAATTTCAAAAAGATTCCACTAAAAAAGTACGGCGAAACTTCCAAGGCGGCCCAGGTGGAGGTCTCGGAAATTGTGATATTGAAGCCATGCCCAACTGGCACTGGGAATCTAAAAACGAAAAACGAATAACAATGCCAGCCTACCACCGGCAAATTAAAGAGGATTGCCCAGAAAAGCATAAGCCCGGTCTTATTTATGCCAGTCCATTAGATGGAACACCTTGGGTTTCTTTCCCACTAGAGCTAAAAATGGAATTTGCCTGTGACTTGATCGAGCTGGCTGGTGGGACGGTAGAGTTTAGTTATTTGAGTGATTTAGCTTGAGGAAAGGAGGAACATGACACAGGAGGGAATTACACGCCAAGGCTGGAAAACAATCGAACAGATCAGGACAACTGAAAACGTAAAAAAGAAAGCTGCCATTCACCTACTAAATTCAATGGGTTTCAAAATGCACCAGACTGGCAGTCATCAAACCTGGAGACACCCAAAGGGATACCGAATAGGATTCCCCGTTAGAACGGGGCAGAAAGACCTTTGGGGCTACCAATTAAAAGCTATTAGGGATTTACTCGATGAAATTGAGGAGAAGGAGAAAGTGAGCCTTAAACCAACTAGGCTTAATTTTGAGGAAGCCGCTGAAATTAGAAATCTATACCAAAACGGGTGGACAAAAGAAGAACTTGCCGACCGATACAAGGTAGGCGTTAGCTGCATTAAAAATGTTATTTATGAAGTGAGCTGGAGGAGCAAAGAACCCATGGCGATGCATTACGAAAAAGGCCGTGAAAAGTTAACCCAATCGGAAGTTACTAATTTAAAGGATTCACAATATCTTATGGAAAAGAACTTGCCCAACCTAACAAAAGTGGATTTATCAGGGTTAGAGCAAAGACAAGCCCTAAAATTGATTGGTGAATATCTGCAAAAGCTTGGCTCAATGGTTCAATCAACCCAAGAGTATATGCTGGAATTAGGGGTTAAATTGGACGGAATTAAAACCCCAACTCTTTCACTTGTACCAGAACCCCAGACAAAGCCTGAGAAAAAGAAACTCACTCCAGAAGAACGAAAAGCGATAATGCAGGAAATTGGAAAACGAACTGGTGAAAAGAAAAAGAATGAGATTATTGAAAGGGTAAAAAGCATTCAGAGAAAACATCCTGAATACGCAAAGAATGCCAAGATTCTGGCTGCAATGGCTCAGTCCAACTTTTCAACAATAAGCAAATACATGAAAGAAGGATTGATTTAGATCTGACTAAGCTCCTTAGTCACTGCCCGGTGGTTTTCCCGAGCCGCCGGGCTTCAATTCTCTTTCTGCACAAGGTGAACGGTGATGTCGTCACTGCTTTTGTAAGCGTAAATAGACTTCCCTGGATGACCAAAGAGCTTATAGTCTCTCCATTCCAGCGGCTTCCCCTCAAGGCGCAGTTTACGAACAATGGTTCGGAGGGTTGAGTAGTTTATCCCCTCTTTTAGCGCCAAACTCTCTAAATCGTATATATCGGTCAAATTTATCATGCTCCCATTATACAACTCTAGTGATTGACATTACAACTCTAGTGTTGTTTAATAGTTCTTGTAAGAGAGGTGAAGCCCAAACAGCGGGAACTGTCTGAGCTTCTTTTGCCCCTTACGCCCGATTAAGACAACTAAGGAGCAACAACGATGTTAGCAACACTGATTGCTGAAGGCAACACATGCCTTACCTTTCCCCCTGTAAACCCAGATAAAGACGCAGAAGATCTTAAACTGGCTCTTGCAATAGTTCAGGCCATGCTGGAAGTTATGCCAGCAAAAGAGGTTAGAGACTTCCTTAACAGGATAGGGGCTTGATCGATGAGTGCATTAAGCCTTTCAGAAAGCTTTTTTAGCTATAGACCAGAGCTAGTACGCTCACAGCAAGATTATATAGACTGCTTGGAAGGGAATCTTCCAGCGGCGACTTATCCAAGCCTAGGATGGATTGAGTTTTTAAACTGCGATCCAGAGCTAGATTCCACTTTACCGTTTTAATTACTCACTTTGGATTACTTCCGGCGGGGTTTAACCGCTCCGCCGGGCCTTTTCTTTGTGGGTAATGTTTTTTACATCCAAAGTTAATCCAAAAGTGAGGAACCTTAAGCAATGAGCCATTGGACGCCATTCTACACAGGCGATTATCTAAGGGATACAAGGCACCTATCCCAGGGAGAGCATGGAGCCTATTTACTTTTGCTTGCCCATTATTGGGAGACAGGGCAACCTCTTCCATTGGACGAAAAAGTCCTTTTTCGGATCGGGTCTGCTCACACGCGCAAAGAAAAAGACAATATTTTGACGATTTTAAGTCAATTTTTTGAAAAAAAAGTTGATGGGTATCACAACAAAAAGTCGGATGAAATCATCGAGGCCAGAATGGCCAAAAAGCAAGTCCTGTCTGAAAACGGTCGAAAGGGAGGACAAGCAAATGCTAAAGCAATTGCTGAAGCAAATGCTAAGCAAATGCCTAAGCAAACGGACAAGCATAACCAGAACCAGATCCAGAATAGTATTCTTCCTTCGGAAGAATTTATAGATAGTCCATCTGCCAAAGTTGAGATTTCACAGAACGAGTCGGAATTTCTCCAATGGTGGGAGACTTACCCCCGTAAAGAAGCCAAGAAAAACGCAAGGAAAGCCTATTGGGTGGCTCGCAAGACAGTGTCCGCTGAAACTCTGCTAGAAGGAGTTTCAAGATATCGAGCCAGTAAGCCCCATTATGCCGACTGGAAGGTTCCAACCACTTGGCTAAACGGTGAACATTGGGAAGATGAGGATTATAAGCCCGGCTATACCGATGCCCCAACGGCAGCCGGTAATGTTCCGCAAGGCCCAACCAGACTAGAACGGCTTATGGCATCGAAATATATCCAAAACACTTGGGATAAACAGGTGCTTAAGGTTGAGGATCTCAGGCTGGATCGCCACAATCAGTTGTGGAATCGAAACGAAAAGTTAGAGTTGACAGAGTATGAGCCGTATGAAGAGGAGAAAGCACCGTGTTAGATGAATTATCCCCGCACAGTATCCAGGCAGAACAAGAAGTACTTGGGGCGGTTTTGTTTGAAAAGTCTTCAATTGCAGAAGTTGCAGATGTCTTGGAGCCAGAGGATTTCTATAGAACTCCGCACCAGTATATTTTTGAGGCTTTTATTGAGCTTTTCCGTAAAGGGGAGCCAGTAGATATCATCCATGTTGCTGAGTGGATGAGTGACCATGAGACATTAGACGCCGCTGGAGGTAGACCTTACCTAATGGAATTGGCTATGGCCGTGACTACTTCAGGTGCAATTCGGCATCATGCTGGGATTCTGAGAAACTATTCACTCCGCCGGAAACTTCAAAAAATGGGGCGTGAATTAGTCGTTGTCGCCCAGACTGAGAGTGGCACAGATGCTTTAGAGTTTGCTCAGGGCCAATTGCTAGATGTTGCCAGGGGCAACGATAAGCAAAAGGACTTGTCAGCAAAAGAATTGGCAAAGATTGCTTTTGAAAACATAAAGCAACGCCTTCATTGTCCCAACCAAGTAACCGGAATCCCTACTGGGTTTGGAGAGCTTGACCAGTACATTGGCGGGTTGCGTCCATCGAAACTAATCATCTTGGGTGCAAGGCCGGGAATGGGTAAGTCTGGGTTGGCTTTAAACATTGCGGTAACGGCTGCTGTGCAGCACAAAAAGCCTGTCTTGTTCTTTTCACTGGAAATGGAGCCAGCGGAAATGATGGAGCGGGTATTGATGTCCATTGCAGAAAGCCGGACGCACTTGGGACGGCTAGAAACTGCCATGAACCAAGTCCCTGACAATCTCAAGATTATTGACCGCCCCAACCTGAATGTTACCCAGTTAAGGGCCAGTATTATCAAGCACAAGCTGGAAATGGGCGGCTTGGGGTTGGTCGTGGTGGATTACCTGCAATTGATGAAATCCAAGGGTGGTAGCCGCAATGAGGAAGTAAGCAATCTCAGCCGAGAGTTGAAGCTGATTTCCAGAGAATTCAAGATTCCAGTGCTTTGCCTATCTCAACTGTCCAGAAAAGTTGAGGAGCGGGATAACAAAAGGCCAAAGAAATCCGACTTGCGGGATTCTGGCTCCATTGAGCAGGATGCAGACACGGTGATCCTTTTGTATCGGGATGATTACTACAACAAGGACACCTTAAAGGCTAATATTGCCGAGGTAATCATTGAGAAAAACAGAGACGGCAAGCTAGGCGTGTTTGATTTGGCATTCAAGGCCGACATTATCAAGTTCATGGGTGAAGATTCCAGAAGAGAAGCCATGTATGACCGTGTAGGAGAAGAAGAGAATGACCATTGATTACTTTGAATTAGCTTTTGCTTCATTTTGCGACGAGCCAGAGGCGCAGAAAACAGCAATCCGTAAAGGCTTGCCAAGTTATGAAGATGCAATTTCATATATTCAGCATGATTTAAATTCTGATGAGGCGGCTTTCCGACGGGGATACCAACATGCTTTAGCTTTTGTGATGGATCAGCTCAACGGGAACTTACGGGAGCAGGATGCAAGTTTTCTAAATCGGCATGCAGACATGATTTACAAATGGCGATTTAACACACCGTTAACAAATACAGACCCACCACCAGGGCATTTTGGAGGTTAATCATGGATAGAATCAAGCGTTTATGCCGGATCATCAGTATCCAAAGCCGTTTCATGCAAGCCATTATACAAAGACTGGCGGATGGAGACTTCGTTATGACCAAAGACTTATTCAAACAGTTGATGGGAATGGCAATGGAATAACCCAGTCTGAACCAGTAATTAGTTAGAAGGGAGATAGATATGAGCGAGCAATGGTGCAAATGCAGGATAGTGGAGCCTAGAATCTTCCAGCAGGATGACACTTTGATTTGCTTGTATTGCCACGAGCGGAAGCAACTCCCTCCAAAAGTTGATTTCGCTTGGGAGAGAGAAAAAAAGAAGTTCACAGAGCAAGGAAAAATTGAGTATTCAACCTATTCCAAAGATGCCTTGATTGAAATGCTACTAAACCGGGACAGGCAACTCCTGGATGACTACAAAAACCACAAGAATTACTCATTTACGACCCCTAAAGAACTTCAGAACAGAATCATAAAATTCATCCCGTATTTGACATTTGGAAAGGAAAGCTAATGAACACTTATGCTCAAGAAGAAAAATGGGAAAAATGCCCAACTTGCACTTACTCAAGTCTAGAGCCACAACCAACACTGAGAAACTTTTTTGATAGGTGTTCTGGTTATCAAAGGTGCGATAGCTGCAAGGAAAAAGCTGGTCACGATCCTGACTGTGAATGTATAAGTTGCGATCCTGGAAATTATTTTTAATCAAGAAAGTAGAGGAATAAATGACAGACCTACACACTAAAGCCCAGTCCCTAACCAAGCTAGAAGCAGATCGTGAGCTAGTAAGGCTATGGGAGTTGGAAGCAGACCAAAACATGAAAATAGCAACAATGCTAGCTGAAAGGGCGGCTGAACACTCCCATGTTGACGCTCTTGCATGGCTTTTAAACGGTGATACACCGATCACATTGCCTCAGATGGTAGATGTCGCCAGGGAAAAAATGAAACGCTTGGCGGAGTTGGAAGCTAAATTCAATTTAGAAGGAGAGAAGTAATGAGTGAATGGATGCCGATTGAATGCCCTGTCTGGTGCAATGGCTGTGTATGCCATTTGACTAAACCTTGCGGCCACTGCCTTTGTCATGCCCAACCCCCAAAGGACTAAGCCATGTACAACGAAACCATGATAGAGAAATACCGTATTGAAGACCCTTATGGAATTGAGGAGAGAGCCGTGACCCAACCAACCCAACAACCAACAACTGAGCAGTTGGCTGAGAAAGTAGTAACGATCTTAGATGATGAGTATTTTAAAGGCTCTGGCCAGTTTAACCGCGTGGCTATTATTGCTAAAGCCATCCAAACCGCAACCGAAGCCAAAGACAGGGAGATTGAGAGGCTACATTCTGAACTCCAGCGATATCAATGCGCCCCAGAGTATGATTGTGGCTATGCGAATGCCTCGGAATCGGCAAAGGAAACCATCACCCAACTAGAATCAAAGTATGCTTTGTTGGTGGAGAAAATAGACTGGATGCGCCCTTGGGTTGATAACGCTTGCGATATGATTCGACGGGGTGAAATTGTTCGGAAAAACGAAGACGGCACCATAATGCCTTTTAAAGACGAAGGTTGGTTTTTTAATCCATCAAAATGGATATCTGACGCCCTCACCAACACCACTCAACAAGCCCAAGAACGTGACGCTAGGCTGAGGGAGGCTGTGATTGACGAAATCGCAACTATTCCAACACAAGTTGCTATGGGTCATTACAACACTGAGGATGCTTGGGATAGAGGTTATAAATCAGCGTGTGATGAAATCTCTGAACGGGTTGCCCAACTTAAACAGAAAGGCGGTTTTTAATGCATGACCCATTATGCCCACGTTGCCGGGCTTATGTAGACGATCATCCTGACAGATGGTTTAACATCCTAATGGTTTTGATTATATTTTTCGCCTTAATTGGTTTTTGCACCACTGTTGATTTTTTTAGATGTCTAATTTTAAAAGGTTTTATGTAATGGAATATGCTGACGGTATTCACCTGAATCAAAAAGGTGCGGAAATTGTCGGGCAGTCTGTCGCATTAGGTGTCGCCCTGGCTGAATTAGAAGAGGCTAGGGCACAAATAGGAGCGCTTCTCGCCCTATCCATAGAACAGGCTTTATTGGTGGGTAATATGCGCGACTGGATTAAAAAGTCTGGCCATTCTATGGAGTGCGAAAGTAAACCGGGATGGACTTGCTACTGTGGCATGGATAGCCTCTTGGAGTCCCCACCCACCGGCATAGGTGCTAAGGCTTTGGCGTTGGCTAAGGCGCGACTAGCCCTGAAAACCTTCACTGAAAATAACCAATACAGCAAAGTTAATGAGACAGGAAAATATCTGGCTGCACACAAAGAAAGGCAGCGATTGGAAGAGGTGGAAGCCAATGCCGCCGCCTCATTCACAGAAGAAGAGATAAATCAGATTTTAGGAGGGTAGATGGAAGACTTTAAACGCCCGGAACAAATTTTGAATGAAGATTTGAGGGAGCGAGCGGCTTCAGCAAAAAAAGAGCTTGGATTGGCATTAGCCCGGTATGGTGTTGATGTCCAAGTGCTTCAACCAGCCCTTCACTACATCACACTGATTGAGGCCGAGTTAAAGACCTTTGGGAGGTGCCAATTAGATTGCTCGATTTATCAAGAAGATTCTAATTTCCCTTGTGATTGTGGGTTTGAATCATGGAGCTTAAGAACCAATGAAACCAAAATGTGAAGACTGTAGGTATTGGGAAAGAGAAAATGATTGGAAATCTGGAATTTGCAAACGATACCCTCCGTTTTTGCCTCAATGGACTGGCTATGGAACGGAAATGAGCTTAAAACGCCAATGCTGGACAGGTGAACACGACTGGTGTAGAGAATTTAAAGAGAAAGAGGAAGAGAATGGACACTAGGGCCAGAATCCGTAAAATCCTCGACGAAATCCCAAAAGAGTTCATTGATGCGATGACTTACTATTCCACCGTCTGCTTTGATCCCGCTTGCACCTGGAGAAAGTGCCTTGAGATGAAAATGGCTTGGGAAGAAAAAACAAAAACCCCGCCGGATTAAACCAGCGGGGTGCGTGAGAAGGATTGAGGGGGAAAGAAAGCTTTAGCGGTAAAATACCTTGAGTCTTATCAATTCGAGATTGAGGAAAAAATGAGTTCTAAATCCTATAATGACTATGCAAATGAAGGTTTTTGGGAAACCATAAACATCGAGACAGGCGCTAGGAGCCACTGCAAGGTGAATCAGCCCCCACCATTTCAATTAAAGCCGTGGACTCCTGCCAATGTTTTGCCAGAAGGGCGAATAGTAGAACTACCAATGAGAAAACCTATCTGGTATAGGCGCCTTTTTGATTGGAACGGTTGGAAAACCAAAACAGAACTATGGCAAGTGGTTGAAACTAGTGTGTCTGATGACCCAATGGTATAGCGTAAAAACTATTTCCAGGCCATAGCGCCGCAGACTCGAACAGCCCGGAACATATTCAGTGCTTTGTGGG
>Ga0070659_100003094_pt1 | contig 11831 bp, 7 predicted proteins | sample KBSC23metaG_FD_64666 | JGI IMG/M metagenome (GOLD analysis project Ga0070659, IMG submission 64666) | Corn rhizosphere microbial communities from Kellogg Biological Station, Michigan, USA - KBS C2-3 metaG | ecosystem: Host-associated > Plants > Roots > Rhizosphere > Soil ...
GGGAGCGGCGGCGGAAGTGGCGGAACGCTGGCGAGCTTCTCCGGCATGGGCCCATGTTCGTGCATCAGATCTTCCGGGATCGGGATCATCGGCAACTGCTGCGCGAGAACAACCGGTCCATAGACGAGCGCTGCGACGTTCGGCCGGTCCGCGAACGGCTCCCAACGCGCCTGCATCGGCATGCTAAGCTCGACCTTGTCGCCGGCGCGCCAGGCACGGCGGATGTCGAGATAATTGCCCGGCTCCGCCATCGCGTCGACCGGTTGGCCGTTGACCGTCACCGTGGCGGCGTTGGTCCAGCCCGGAATGCGAAGGCGCATCGTCCAGGGCTCGGCGGCGCTTGCCTCGACGGTGAGGGTGGTCCGCGGCTCGTCCGGAAAGCGCGTGTCCTGGCGCAAGCGGACGCCCCGGTCGGCCCAGTCCAGTTCCGAGGGGATGAACAGGTTCACCCACAGGCCATCGGCGTCGTGCGCGTAGATCATCCGGTTGAAGCTCGCGAAATCCTCGAGCGCGGTGCCGTTGCAGCACCAGAAGGTGGTGTCCTCGGTGCCCCACGTCTTCCACGCGCCCGGGGCGAGCGAGAGGAAGTAGCTGGTGTGGCCGGTTTCGGGGTGGATTTCGCCCAGCCGGTGGTTGAGCAGCGCGCGCTCGTAATAATCCGCCACCGAAGCATCGGGGCGATGGGTGAAATGCGCCGTCCCCAGCTTCAGCATGTTATAAGAGCAGCAGCATTCCTGGTGATCGTGCCCATTCTCCCACTCGACCGCGAGCCGGTTGGGTTCGGTCAGCCAATGCTCGTTGTTGCTGGACCCGCCGGTGGCATAGGTGCGCACCCCGGTGACGGTTTGCCAGAAGAAGCGCGAGACGTTGGCGAAGCGATCGTCGCCGGTCATCGCGTACCGGCGGCCAGCGCCGATCACCTGCGGCACGTGCGTGTTCATGTGCAACCCGCGAAGCTCGTCCTTCTGGGCGGCGAGCGGACCGAAAACACGTTTCTTGGTGAAGCGGTCGCCGACGGCCAGCCAGCGTGGATTGCCGGTGATTCCGGCGAGCCGATAGAAGGCGTCGTTCATCCCGCCGAACTCGACCTCGAGAACCTTCTGCATCGCCGCATCGTCGCGATTGGCGGTCCACCAGTCGGCCCAGCGGCCGATGCCTTCGGCCAGATCGAGTGCCTGCGCATTTCCGGCAAGCTCGTGCATGTCGAGCAGCCCGGCGAAGATCTTGTGGATCGTGTAGAAGGGCGCCCAAACGTCGGCGCCGGCGGCAAGCCGATCGAAGAAGCTGCGCGGGAAGGCGCTGAGATAGCCGTCGTCTCCAAGCTTCTTCTGGCATTCGGCAAGCCCTGCGACGGCACGGTTGGCGCGATCGCGAACCCGGGTGTCGCCGGTGGCGGCGAAGCTGATCGCCGAGCCCGAAAGATAGTGGCCCATGAAATGGCCGCGGAGCTCGCAATCGGGTGCTTCCCAACCGCCGAGCGGCTTCGCATTGCTCGGAAGGCCGGCATTCAGGCGGAAGGTGTGGAGCAAGCGGTCGGGATCGATCCGCGACAAATAACCGGCGTTCAGCCGCTGTGCCTCGAGGAACGGGCTTTCGAGAAGGGTGACCTGGCGCGAAGGGAAAAGGACCGCGCGCGGAGCGACTGGGGAGAATGCCGGCGGTGCAATCGTCTCGAACACCGGTGGCGTCTCGACATTGTCCCACTTCGCCCAGGCTCTGCTGGATGCGGCGAGCGCGAGCGGCGACGCAGCTGCCCAGCGTGTGAAGCTGCGCCGTGAAACTGGCGTGTTGAGCATCATCCCCTCCTCAAATCACTTGTATGAGTAAAGGGATTGGCGCGCAGGAGCAACGGCTTATGGCGCACCCAAGAGGATTCGAACCTCTGACCTCTGCCTTCGGAGGGCAGCGCTCTATCCAGCTGAGCTATGGGTGCGTGCAGCGCGACTTAGCGATGGCGGCCGCGACCGGCAAGGAAGTCCTTGAGGATTGCGTGCAGCGCCGCCCGCTTCGATCCGACGATCATCCCGACGTGGCCGGCGGAAACGCTTACTGATTGCCCGTGGACCGGTGCCGCAGCCGCGGGGATAATCCGATCCTGTGCGGCGGCGATGTTGAGCAGCGGGCAATCGAGCTTGTCGGTGATCACCCGTCCGGCGGTTCGCCATTGTCCGCTCTCGGGGAGCCCCTGCCCAAACAGCCCCTCGATCAACTCGCGCGCAGCAGGGCAGGGCAGGGGCTCGCCTTCGTTCGCCCAGTCTTCGAGAGTGACGAACCGCCGCGCCTTGGCGCTGTCGACGTCGGCATCGGCGAAGGCCGCGAATTTGGCGACGGTACGCGCCGGGTCGAGCGACCAGAAGGCGGCCTGAAGCACCTCCATCGGCAGCGCTCCGAGCCGTTCGGCGGCGGGCTTGGCGGCTTGCCACAGCCGCAAGAGGGAGTCGCGCGAGCTTTGCGGGTAAGCCGAAAACCGCCAGGGCGCGGCGACGGTGACGACCCGCTCGGTCTCCACGCAATTCGCTGCCGCAATCGCCATCGTCCCGCCAAGGCAGTAACCGATCAGCGCCGGCGGCTCACGCAACTCGCGAACAAGCGGGACGAGCAGCTCGGCGACATGGCCGCCGAGGTCGAGCTCCTGGCGCTCGCCTGCCGTTCCCCAATCGAGGAGGAGCGCGCGATGACCCGCCCCCGCGACCGAGTCCGCCAGCGACACGTCTTCATCCAGATCCAGGATTTCGGGCGGGTTGATGAGTGACGGAACAAGAAGAACAGGCGGACCGTCTCCGCCGCAGTCGCGAACAGTCGCCCCTCGAATCCGCGCAACGACCGGTCTCTCCCGAACGATGTCGGGCCTTGCCGCCTGCTGGTATTTCGTCAGACCGCGGAGTGCGTTGGCGGCAAGTTCCGGCTCCCGTTCCGACACCCTTCGGACGAGTTCGAGGAACAGCGGCAGCGGCCGCGGTGCGCGGTTTTGTTGCACTGCATTATCGCTCTCTGATATGCCGCTGCTCTGTCTGGAGCTTGCCATGTCCAATTCTTCGCCGAAGGTGACGATCAAGAAGTACGCCAACCGGCGGCTTTATGACACCGAAAGCTCTACCTACATCACCCTCGACAGGCTCGCCGAAATGGTGCGCGAGGGCCGCGAGTTCGAGGTGGTGGACGCGCGCTCCGGCGAAGACATCACCCGGCAGGTGCTGACGCAAATCATCGTCGAAGAGGAATCGCGCGGATCGACGATGCTCCCGGTCGGATTCCTGAAGCAGTTGATCGGCCTCTATGGCAATTCGATGCAGGGCGTTGTCCCGCAATATCTCGAAGCGGCGATGGATGCGTTCAAGCGAAACCAGAAAGCGATGAGCGAGGCTTTCGGCGGCAACATCTTTGCCGATATGGCCAAGCGCAACATGGAGATGTTTCAGCAGACGGCCCAGGTGTTCACGCCCAATCCCAAAAAGGAAGCGTCCGCTTCGGAGAGCGAGGTTGACGAGCTTCGAAGCGAGCTCGCCAAGCTCCAGGAAAAAGTCGACCGCCTGACCAAATGAAGCCCCGTTATTTTTGCGCAGCAGCAACTGCGCTCCTTCTTGCGACCGCCGCAACCGCCCAGACTCCCGCACCCGCGCCATCTGCGCTCGACCTGGACGCAGTGCAGGCGACCGTCGGCAACTGGTCTTACCGTCCGATCACCGGCGGGAGCGAGGCCGATTTTGTCGATAGCGGCGGCCATTTGCGCCTCACGGTGCGCTGCAACCGTACGACCAGGGCGGTCAGCATCGTCCGCACGGGCATGACGGCTGCCGCGCCTTATCTGACCGTGACCACGACCTATGGCGCGAGAAACCTCGCAGCGAGCTTCGCCGCAGGCAATCTGACCGCCGCTGTCGCCGCCAACGATCCACTGCTCGACGACATCGCCTTCTCGCGGGGCAAATGGGCGATCGCAAACGCAGGCGTCGGTGCGCTTGTCGTGCCGAGCTGGGCCGAAGCTCCGCGGGTTTTCGAGGATTGCCGCAGCTAGCCGGCGGCGCGAAGTTGCAGATGATTGCCGAAACAAAATTGCATTACAAGACTTGTAGTTGGCGGTCTGCCGATTCATGTTCGTTACGGCTTCAACGCAGCGAAAGGAGGTGATCCGATGTCTCATGGTTCAGCAGGGAGGTCGGAAAGGGGTGTTCGTCGGCCCTAGGCGCTGGACGGACGGCCAAATCACTTCCGGCCGCTGACCATGTTCGAGGGGATCGCTGCATTGCGCGGCGGTCCCCTTTAACTTGCCTGCCCCGCAGGCAAGTACGGGAACCGCCCCTTTAACTTGCCTGGAGACGTTGCAGTCCGCACGAATCCAGTGCCTTTTCGGACCCGCAACGGAACCGTTGTTACGCTCAAGTGTCTATTGAGCCGACCAAGGGAGGTTTGTGATGGCCAAATCCAGCAGAAGCACAGGGTCCAAATCCTCAGGAAGCAAATCGCGGTCCTCGGCGGCAGGATCCAAATCATCAAGCTCGAGCTCGCGGTCGTCGGGTTCGTCAAAGAGCACAACGGAACGGCTGGCGAACGCGGCGATGAGCAAGGAAATGCTCGCCGCCGGCCTCGCCGCAGCAGCCGCAGCCATCAGCGCCAGCCCAAAGGCGCGCAAGGCGATCCGCGACGCCGGAATGGAGGCCGCGGATACGGCGGACAAGGCAGCCAAGTCGGTGTTGTCGAGCGCGACCAAGCTGGGTGCGCTGATTGCCGAAGCAGTGACCGATGCCGCCAACAGGGTGATGAGCGGCAAATGGTCGATGGAGACGAGCGCGTCCAGCAGCAGCGGCGGCAGCAGAAGCGGGTCGAGCCGACCGAGCGGCAGCAAGTCTGGCACGTCGCGGGGTTCGGGAGCGAGCAAGTCCCGCTCGTCCTCCTCCCGATCGAAATCGTCCGCGGCCAAATCGGGCGGAAGCCGTTCCACCAAGAGCGCTGCGAAGCCCAAGGCTGCTGCAAGCCGAAGCTCAGGCTCAAAGTCGCGGTCTTCCCGCTCCACCTCGTCCCGCTCGCGCAGCGGCAAATCCGGCGGAAGTTCGGGAGGTTCAGGCAGCTCCGGCGGAGCGGGAGACGGCGGCGCCCAGAGCTAGGCAGCCTGCCCGGCGAACTGAAGCCGGGCGAGGCTGGCGTAAAGGCCATCCGCCTTGTTCAGCGAGGAGTGAGTCCCTTCCTCGACGATCCGGCCGCCGTCCATCACGATGATCCGGTCGGCGGCGCGGGTCGTCGCCAGCCGGTGCGCGATGACGATGGTGGTGCGGGTTTTCATCAGCCGCTCCAGCGCTTCCTGCACCAGCCGTTCGCTGTGTGCGTCGAGTGCGGAGGTCGCCTCGTCGAGCAGCAACAAAGGTGCGTCCCGAAGCAGCGCCCTCGCGATCACAATCCGCTGGCGCTGCCCGCCTGAAAGCCGCGCCCCGCTTTCGCCGAGGAAAGTATCGTAGCCTTCGGGCAAGTCCTTCAGGAATTCGTGCGCGTTGGCCGCCTTGGCGGCTTCCACGATCTCTTCCTCGCTAGCCTCCCAGCGACCGTAGCGGATGTTATCCTTCGCGCTGGCGGCGAAGATCACCGTCTCCTGGGGGACCAGGGCGATGCGCGACCGCACCTCCGCCGGATCGGCATCGCGAACGTCCACTCCGTCGAGTAGCACGCGTCCCTGCTGCGGATCGTAGAAGCGCAGCGCGAGCTGGAAGAGAGTCGATTTGCCAGCGCCCGAAGGGCCGACAACCGCGACCGTTTCGCCCGGCGCGATACTCAGGCTGAGGTCGTGCAGCGCCTTTTCCTGGGGCCGCGTCGGGTAGCGGAACTCGACATGTTCGAACGAGAGCGAACCCTTCCCCGTAACCGGCAGCGGCATCGGGCTCGCAGGGGCGTGGATCTCCGGCCGCTCGATCATCAGTTCATGGATTCGACCGGCTGCGCCGGCACCGCGAAGCAACTCGCCGTAAGTCTCGGTCAACGCTCCAAACGATCCGCCCACGATGGAGCCGAGGTAGATGAACGCAACTAGCGTTCCTCCAGTCATCCGGCCGGCAGCAACGTCGCTCACCGCTTCCCAAAGCAGCGTGACAATCATCCCGAACATGATCAGCATCAAGAAGAAGGTCAGCAGGCTACGAACGGCGAAGCGCTGTCGGGCCACTGCAAAAGCATTGTCCACGGTCATTCTGAAGCGCCCAATCTCACGCGCTTCTTGTCCGAAGGCCTGAACAACCTTCATTGCGCCTAGTGTTTCCGAGATCGCGCTCCCGACATCCGCGATCCGGTCCTGCGAAGACCGGCTCAGCGCCTTCACCTTTCGACCAAGGACAATGACAGGGGCGACCACCAACGGGATTGCAAGTAACAGAAGGCCGGTGAGCTTCGGCGAAAGGATGAAAAGAGAAATTAGACCGCCAAATCCGTTCGCGAAGTTCCGTAACCCCATCGAAATGCTAGTGCCAACGATTAGCTCCAGAATCGTGGTGTCGGCGGTAAGGCGAGAGGCAATTTCAGAAGGGCGGTTTTCCTCAAAGAACCGTGGCGGCAGAGTAAGAAGGTTGCGGTGCACCGCCATCCGGATATCGGCGACCGTGCGCTCGCCGAGCCAGGAGAAGAAATAAGAGCGAAGTGCCGTCGCTAGCGCGAGTCCGAGGATTATTCCAAGCAAGAGCTCGAACGCACGGTTGATCGCCGCCACTCCCGCGCCGTGACCCCCGAAGCCTCGATCGATAACGGGCTTCAGATCCCAGCCGATCGCCAGAGTCGAGGCTGAGGAGAGCGCGAGGAAGAAAACGGCACCGGCGATATGCCACCGGTATTTGCTGGCCGCGCGCCAGACGATCCGCAGATTGCCGAGACTTCGGTTGGACTTTTCGGAAGCGTCAGCCATGCGCCGCCGACTAGCAGGGGGAGTGGCCGCACTCAAATGGAGCACCGTGTCAGGCCGCGAAAGTTCACAAAGTTCAGAAGTGTACGCGTGCGCGTACGCGCGCGCGCGAGGGCCGAAAAGGCAATTGGGCTGGCGCGCGGTTCGGCATTTGCGAGTGCATGCTTTGACGCATACTACCGACAATCTGCTGTAGGACAGCTCTACCCGCTGGTCGCTCGGAATCTCCGGCCTCGCAGGCTGATCAGGCGGCTTTGGCGGCTCGCGATATTGTCACTTCGTCTCCGGCAATGGGGGCGCCGAGAGCATACCCCTGACCAACCTGACATCCCATGGTCCGAAGCAACGTAAGTTGCTGCTCGGTTTCAATTCCTTCGGCGACAGACTGCATCTCGAGGCTGCTTGCAAGGTTGATAACCGCCCCGACGATTGCCGCAATTTCGGAATCGGAATTGATCGCCTGGACGAAGCTCTTGTCCACCTTGACGACGTCCACCGGAAAATCGCGCAGATGCGAGAGAGAAGAGTAGCCGGTTCCGAAATCGTCCAGAGCCACGGTCACGCCGGCCCTTTTCAACATGGTCAACGCACGCTCCACGTAGCGGGAGCTTCGATCCATCAAAGCGTGCTCCGTCACCTCGACTTCAATGAAGCTCGCGGGAATATCGTACTGCGCCAGCAGCAGGAGAAGGCGTTCGGCATAATCGTCGCGAAGGAACTCGGCTGGTGCGCCGTTCAGCGAGATCCGGCCGAAGTTCACTCCCTGGTCCAGCCACTCGCGAATGTGTTCGAAAACTCGCCGCTGCATCAGCGCGCCGATTTCGCTTGCCAGCTCATATTCCTTGAACGCCTCTTCGATCGTCTGCGGCAATTGGAATTCGCGTGCCGCGTCCTGCCACCGGAGCAGCGCTTCGAATCCTACGAGCTGGCCTGACTTCAGGTCGATCTTGGGTTGGAAGAAGGGCACCAGGCTGCAGTCGCGGATCGCCAGTCGCGCAAGATTAAGCTGCGAGGCGACACGTCTCGATTCCTCGCGCATTCGCGAATGGAAGAGGCGCGTACCGCCGCGGCCATCTGTCTTCAGGGCGTAAAGGGCGGTGTCGGCGACGTTGAACAGATCGTTGGCGGTCGCGGCGTCCTGCGGGAAGATGGCCCCGCCGATGGTCGCGCCGCTGCTCAAACTGCGCCGCTCCAACCTGATGGGCGCCTTCAGCGCCTTGCCGGCTGACTCGCCGACAAGGAGCAGGTCGTCAGAGTTGCGCAGATCCTCGACGATGATCGCGAACTCGTCCCCGCCTATGCGGGCAACAAAATCGTCGTTGCGAAGCGCCCCCTGAAGCCGTTTCGCGAACTCCTTCAACAACCGGTCACCCGCCGTGTGACCGAGGGAGTCGTTGACATATTTGAAGTGATCGACGTCCACGAGCAGAAGGCCGACTTTCGAGCCCGAGTTCATCGAGCGAAGAACCGATGCCTTCAACCGGGCCTGAAAGGCGCGGCGGTTCGGAAGGCCGGTGAGCGGATCGTGCTCGCTTGCCCACAGCAATTGCTGGGAGCGTTCGCGTTCCTCGCTGCAGTCGCGCGAAATCGCGAGAATCCGGCTTACGACATTGTTTTCATCGCGAATGGGGGAGACGACCACGTTCCACCATTTGGGCTTGCCTGTCATTGTCGGGAGAAAGCCGCTGAAGCGCGAAGTTTCACCCGTTGCGGCACGCTGAAGAGCGTCCGCAACCGTCCCTTTCATCTCCTCAGGCCAGTGGTCGACCCAGTTCTGCCCGACCACCAGCGCTGCGTCAGCAGCTTCGATCAATTCAAGACCGGGCGGGTTGATCAACTGGATGGTTCCATCCAGCCCAATCACCTTGATGCAATCTGCACTCGCTTCGAGGATGCTTCGGTACAACTGTTCCTTCAGGGCCAGTTGCCGCTCGGCCACGACACGCTCGTGTATCTTTACGCAGGTCCCGAACCAGCGGCGGATCGTGCCATCGTCTGCAACTTCGGGCTTGGCGGCGATCAGCACCCAGCGAAATTCTCCGTCCGGAAGCCGGAGGCGGAACTCCGCCTCGTAGGGCTCGGCCTTTTGCGCCGCCGTTGCCCAGTTGCTGAGGGTGCGTTCGACATCTTCCGGATGAACGTGATTAATCCACCCTTCGCCAATCATTTCGGCAGGGTTGCCGCCATATTCCGTACGCCACTGATCCGAGACGAAATCGACAATGCCGTCGGCACCCGCCGACCAGACGATCTGCGGGACCGAATTCAGGATATGCTCAAGCTCTTGGGCCCGGCTGCCGTTTCGCTTTTTGCCCGGTTTGCTCACGACAAGCGCACTCTCCCGCAGGCCCGTGTGGCTTCTCGCTGCCTATCGCCCGGTTAAGAATGGCTCCAAAACGGTTGTAATCGCGCGCTTTGCGCCGCAGCGCAGCATTATCCTTGCGCGCCGCACAATTAACCGCCACATCCCCTATGAATGCTTTACGACGCCTATGAAATGCAGCGCTCGTGGCTGGCGGGCGCGAGCCAGTTGGCCGGAATGGGCGCGGGATGGCTCAGCAACCCGTCGAACCCGTTTGCCTATGGCGGCGCGAGCCCGCTGATCGCTGCAAGCCTGGAGGTCTTCTCCCATGCCGCGGCGCCACGCGGGAAGCCGGAATTCGGGATCGCGCATGCAGTCGTCGATGGCCAAGAGGTCGAGGTTCGCGAAGAGATCGTGCTTCGCAAACCCTTCGGACAGCTGAAGCATTTCGTCCGCGAGGGTGTTGCGACCGGTCCAAGGCTTCTGATCGTCGCGCCGATGTCGGGCCATTATGCGACTTTGCTTCGCGGCACGGTCGCCCGGATGCTGCCGAAGCACGATGTCTACATCACCGATTGGCGCGATGCGAAGCTGGCGCCCCTGGCGGAAGGCCATTTCGATCTCGACGACTATGTCGATTACCTGGTCGAGTTCCTGCATGCGATCGGGGAGAAAACGGGCGAGCGGCCGCACATGCTCGCGGTCTGCCAGCCGGCGGTTCCGGCTTTCGCAGCGACTGCACTGATGAATATCGACAAGGATCGGTGGGCTCCGAAGACCCTCACCCTGATGGGCGGGCCGATCGATGCGCGTGAGGCGCCGACCGCGGTCAATCGCCTGGCGAGCGAGCGGCCGCTAAGCTGGTTCGAGCAGAATGTGATCGCGACCGTTCCCGCCTGGTATCCGGGGGCGGGACGGCGGGTCTATCCCGGCTTCCTTCAGCTCGCCGGGTTCATGGCGATGAACCTTGGCAACCACCTCGTCAGCCACTGGGAGATGTTCAAGCATCTGGTGGAAGGCGATGAGGAGAGCGCTGCCTCGACGCAGCGCTTCTACGACGAATATCGCTCGGTCTGCGACATGACCGAGGAATTCTACCTGCAGACGGTCGATGTCGTCTTCCAGCAATACCTGCTGCCGAAGGGCAAGATGACTCATCGCGGCAGGAAGGTCGATCCGAAGGCGATCACCGACACGGCGCTGCTGGCCATCGAAGGCGAGCGGGACGACATCAGCGGCATAGGCCAGACCAGGGCGGCGCTGAAGCTCGCGACCAAGCTTCCCGAAGGCAACAAGCGCTACTTCTTCGCGGAAGATGTCGGCCATTACGGGATCTTCAACGGCCGCAAATGGCGAGAAAAGATCGCGCCGGTCGTGGAGGACTGGATCGCCGCCAACGGCTAGGCTGGCGCGGCGGCCTTGGCCTTCGGGCTGGGGCAGGTCTTGAGACCGAGGAAGGCGACTAGGCCTGCGCAAGCAGCGACGGCGGCAGCAATCATCAGCGCCACCTCGTATGGCTCAAGGATGGCCTGGCCGGTACTTGCGAGGACGGCTCCCAGCAAAGCGACTCCGATCAGCCCGCCGGTTCGCGACAGCGCACTGTTGAAGCCGGAGACCATGCCGGTGTGCTCCGGATCGACGGTGACCAGCACCGCGCTGGTTAGCGGTGCGACCGCCAGAGCCATGCCGATTGCCATCAGGCCGACGCCGGGGAGCACGTCGGTCCAGTAGGTCTGGCCGGATGCGACTCGCGTTCCCAGCAACAGCCCTGCCGCAACGACCAGCGGACCGATCGTGAGCGGCCAGCGAGGCCCGATTTTGGTCGCCAGCTGGCCCATTATCGGCGATCCGAAACTGATGATGATCGGGAACGGCAGCATGGCGAGACCGGCCTCTACCGGCGAATAGCCGCCGGCGGTGATCAGCACGTAGGGCAGGAGCAGCAATGCCGACCCGAAAGCGCCGTAGAGCAGGAACGTCATCAGGTTCAGCGACGAGAAATCCGCCCGGCCGAAATAGCCGAGCGGGATCATCGCCTCCAGGCCACGGCGACGCTCCACCCACAGGAAAAGGCCCAGCATCGCGATACCGATCGCGAGTGTCCAACCGGCGGCGGGTGAAAAGGCGCGATGGGCCGACCACAAGGTAAGGCCCCAGGTGAGCGCACCGAGGCCGACGGTTGCGAGTGCCGCACCCATGATGTCGAGAGTGGCCCGATCGCCGTTCTTCGCTTCTGCAACGCGGAGGTATGCGACGGCGATTGCCGCAGCCGCGAACGGCAGGTTGATGTAGAAGATGGCCGGCCAGCCGGCATGGCTGACCAGCCACCCTCCGATCAGCGGCGCGATCGCCGCGCTGATTGCACCGGCGGCGGCCCAGATGCCGACCGCACGCCCTCGTGCCTCGCCCTCATAGGCGCTATTCAAGAGCGCGAGGCTGTTGGGAAGCAGAAGCGCCGCACCGATTCCCTGAAGCGCGCGTCCGGCGAGCAAGGGCTCGAGGGAGCGGCTGAGCGCGCAGAGAAGGGAGGCCATGCCGAACAGAGCGGTGCCGATCACCAGCCACCGCCGCCGCCCCTGATGATCGCCGAGCGCGCCGCCAGTGAGGATCAGCGCCGCCAGCGGCAAGGTGAAGGCGTTGACCACCCATTGCGCG
>Ga0070659_100003099_pt1 | contig 11822 bp, 10 predicted proteins | sample KBSC23metaG_FD_64666 | JGI IMG/M metagenome (GOLD analysis project Ga0070659, IMG submission 64666) | Corn rhizosphere microbial communities from Kellogg Biological Station, Michigan, USA - KBS C2-3 metaG | ecosystem: Host-associated > Plants > Roots > Rhizosphere > Soil ...
AAAAATCGGTAGCCGTTGTATCGAGCGTATACGTAAACGACAACGAGTCCAGAGACGTGTTGGTTACCAAGACAAAACCGTCGAGAGTGTTTGATCCCACACCGTTGAACGATGCTCCCACTACGACAACCTTATTCCCGAGAACCTGAATATCCCGCGGTTGATCTTCTCCGCCGCCGCCATAGGTTACGAACGGTTGCGCCTCGCCTGTGAAGGACAGTGCCAGCAAGAGGCAGCTTAGAAAAAACCTAGAGACCATCACTGTTTGACCACCGTGTTGTACCGAACTAGTTTTTCTTTGATACGAGCGCCACCAAGGCATTTATCTGAACATCGAGAACAGATGCACAATATAGTTGATTCTGAACACCGGACTGTCGTCGCTTTCCCAACGTCATGTTCGCCAACGCCGCTACTTTTGCCGGCAGCGCATGTCCAACCAATCCGTTTCTTTCGATGCCGCCGCCGACAAAACGTCGCTCGACGTTGAGTTGCAGCGCAAGCTGAAGTTCAACATCGGCAAGTACGCGGCCACCGTGGTCAACGGCGTCAAGCAATTCGCGGATCTGGAGCAGGCGCGCCAGCGTGCCAAGAACATCAAGTGGAAAACACTCGAAAGCCTGGACAAATCGCTGCTCGAGTTCGAAACCAACTTCACGCGTCGCGGCGGCAAAGTCCTTTGGGCCGAAACGGCCGAGGAAGCGCTCCAGGAGATTGCCGTCATTCTAAAACGCGTCAACGCAAAAACCGTCGTCAAGTCCAAGTCGATGGTCACGGAAGAACTGCACCTCAACAAGTTCCTGGAATCGATGGGTGTTGAATCCGTGGAAACCGATCTGGGAGAATATATCCAGCAGCTCGACGGGGAACCGCCGTTCCACATCGTCACGCCGGCGATGCACAAATCGAAAGAAGACGTCGCTCGCGTGTTTCATGAAAAGCTGGGCACGCCGCTCACGCTCACGCCGGCCGAGATGACGATGGTGGCGCGAAAAAACTTAAGAGAAAAATACCGCGCGGCGGAAGTCGGCATCACCGGCGGCAACTTTTTGCTCGCCGATCCGGGCGCCGTTGTGGTCACGGAGAACGAAGGCAACGCAAGACTCAGCGTGACGTTTCCGAAAATTCACATCGCCATCGTCGGCATCGAAAAGATTTTACCGTCCATCAATGACTTGCATTTGTTCCTTCCCTTGCTTGCCACGCACGGCACGGGCCAGCAGGTCACCGTTTACAATTCGATCCTCACCGGACCGCGGCAGGAAGGCGAAGTGGACGGACCGGAAGAGATGTACGTGATTCTGTTGGACAACGGCCGCACCAATTTGTTGGCCAACGCGGAACAACGCGAAGCGCTGTATTGCATTCGTTGCGGCGCTTGCCTCAACGCTTGTCCGGTTTACAAAAGCATCGGCGGCTTCTCGTATCAAACGACGTACAGCGGTCCCATCGGTTCGGTCATCACGCCGCACATGCGCGGGATGGAAGAATTCAAACATCTGAGCAACGCCTCGTCGCTTTGCGGCAACTGCACCGAAGTCTGTCCGATGCGCATCAACCTGCACAACCTGCTCGTGTTGAACCGGAAGGAAGCGGTCGACGAAGGCCATTACAAACGGACCGAGCGCGTGGGTTGGTTTATCTGGAAACGCGCGATGCTGAACCGCAGCCTGGTGGACAAGCCGGGAGCCGGTCTGAAAAACATGATGATGAAAGTGTTGTTCGGCAAAACCTGGGGACACGGCCGCGTGATGCCGCAGGTACAAAGCAAATCCTTCCGCCAGCTTTGGCAGGAGAAATACAAAGGCTACCAGTAGGGCGCCGCGCTCACCATGTGAGCAACGCGGTGTAAAGCTTGCGGAACGTTCGCGCGAGCATGTCGAGAATCCGGTTTTTCATGACGATCCGAAACGGGTTGGTGGATGAGAACTTAACGTCGTTAACGTCAATGACGCATAAGAGGTATGCCGCGGTTTGTCAGTTTAAAGTAAATACTTATTAACGCCGGTCCGGCTATTGCGTTTTACAGCGGTGCCGTTGTTGTGTCTCGTGTTCAGGACTTTCTGATATGGCTCTGCGTGACAATCCAAGCCGACGAAAAGACTTCCGACAACAAACGTCACCGTGCAAATGCATGCCGACGGAAACGCCGCCGGGAAACAATCGTCGCGGTCGGGATGGTCGCCGACCCGCGAAACAATAGCTAAAAACGGCTTAAAAAAACTACGGCACCGTGAATCTCGCGTCCTGCTTCTGACTATTTTTACAGCGTGACGAACATCGTACTCTTCGGGCCTCCCGGCAGCGGCAAAGGAACGCAGGCCGCGCGGCTGCGCGACAAATACGCCTTGCTCCACGTGAGCACGGGTGATATTTTTCGCGCGGAGATCAAAAACAACACGCCGCTCGGAGCCGAAGCCAAAGGGTATCTCGACACCGGCCGTCTCGTGCCCGACGAGCTGACGATCCGCATCCTCGAAGACTTCGTCAACAGGAATTTCCGCCCCGAACATAAAGGCATCATCTTCGACGGTTTCCCCCGCACCATCGCTCAGGCCGAAGCGCTGGACGGCATGCTGACCGCTAAAAACATGCCGGTGAAAAAAGTGCTGGCGCTGAACGTGGACGACGACGAGGTAACCAAACGCATCATCCACCGCGGCAAATCCTCCGGCCGTTCGGACGACACCGACGAAACGATGGTGCGCAAACGTTTGCAGGTGTACAAGGACCAGACGGAGCCGCTGCGCGGCTTCTACCAGTCGCAAGGCAAATTCACGTCGCTGGACGGCGAAGGTTCGATCGACGGCGTGTTCGAATTGCTGTGCGAGGAGATGGACGGCATCGCCGTTTGATGGCCGTCGGCTGTATATTTATTGAATGAAAAAAACCCTGGTTGTCGCAGCCATGCTGTTCGGTTGCGGCAGTTCGTTTGCACAATGTCAACTCGGTACCGGGCACCTTTATCTCGGCGGTAGCAACTTCGACGCACCGGGTTTCGGGATTTACATCGACACGCTCAGTCCGAACAACCAATGGCAAATCGGCAAGCCGCAAAAAACGTTCCTGAACGCGGCGTTCAGCCCCAACAACGCCTTGGTGACCGACACCGTTAATCTGCCGTTGCCGAACGACACATCGTACGCAACGCTCGTGGTACCTTGGGATTGGGCTTACACCTACATTAAATTCCGACACAAATTCGACATTGATTCGTCGCACCAACAGGCATATCTGGAGTGTTCTTATGACCATGGGTTGAATTGGCTTTTGATGGACCAGTTTATGGACGGCAACGGCTTAGGTTGTTTGGATGCGTCCGAACGACTTTGGCTCGACTGCGATTTCGACACGACCGGTCTTGACCAATATCCCTTCACAGGAACCTCCGACGGTTGGCACCAATCGGGATATTTCTGGCAATGGTATAACGTCGTGCGTTTGGACGAATCCGATACCCTTCCGCCTTGCGTCATTCCGCCGGACACGTTGCTGGTGCGTTTTGTGTTTATCAACGACTCCGTGCAAAGCACGCATGAAGGTTGGATGATCGACGATTTACAAGTGTACCAGGTAGAGCCCGGTTTTGGCATCGACGAGGTGGGAGCGGTCGACATCGCGTTGTATCCCGATCCCGTGACGGACGAAGTAACGCTCACGGGTGATGCGTTGCCAACGCATTGGTGGATACGAAATCTATTTGGACAACGCGTTGCGTTCGTCGACGACGGCAGCCGTAACGCAAACGTTTCCGAACTTGCGCCCGGCTATTACATTGTGGAAGTCGAAACGGCCACCGGCGCCGTTGGCAGAAAAGCATTCGTGAAGCAGTAACCTTGGAAGGAACCAATTTCGTAGACTACGTCAAAATATTTTGCCGCTCTGGCGGCGGCGGCGGCGGCTCGGTGCATTTCCGTCGCGACAAAGTCACCGCCAAAGGCGGTCCCGACGGCGGCGACGGCGGCCTCGGCGGCAGCATCATTCTGCGCGGCAACAAACAGCTTTGGACGTTGCTGCACTTGAAATACCGCAAGCATGTGTTTGCCACGGACGGCCAGAACGGCGGAGGCTCGCACAGCAGCGGCAAGGCCGGCGAGGACGTTGTGCTCGAAGTACCGTTGGGCACGGTGGCCAAGGACGTCGACACCGGTCAGGTTCATTTTGAGATCACGAAGCACGGCGAGGAAAAAGTACTCGTGCCCGGCGGCCGCGGCGGCCAGGGCAACGCGCATTTCAAATCACCCACCAACCAGGTACCGCAATACGCACAACCCGGCGAGCCTGGGGACGAAGGCTGGAAAATTCTCGAACTGAAAGTGTTGGCGGACGTTGGCCTGGTGGGATTTCCGAACGCGGGTAAGTCGACGTTGTTGTCAAAGATGACGGCGGCCAAACCCGAGATCGCGAACTACGCGTTCACCACGCTGGTGCCTCAGCTCGGCATCGTGCGTTACCGCGACAACCAATCGTACATCATGGCGGACTTACCGGGAATCATCGAAGGAGCGCACCTCGGCAAAGGCATCGGCCATCGGTTCCTGCGCCACATCGAGCGCAACGCGGTGTTGTTGTTCGTGATACCGGTGGACACGGAAGACATCAAAAAGGAATACAAAATCCTCCTCAACGAGCTCAAGCAATTCAACCCGGAGTTGCTGGACAAGCCGCGCTTCCTGGCCGTGAGCAAAAGCGATCAGGCCGACGAAGAACTGATGAAGCTGATAAAGAAAGAGCTGCCGCGTGGCTTGCCGCACCAGTTCATTTCGAGCCACACCGGTTTCGGCCTGCAGGAATTGAACGACAAGCTTTGGAAATTGCTTAACAGCGGGATCAACGAATAACGTCGCGTGGATTTACGTTTCGATGGTCTTTACAAAGTCCATCGACTTCTTCGCGAGGCTTTTCCATCTCGCGGCGTGTTCGGTTGAGAGTTGTATCCATCCGTTCATGCGCCGTCCTTCGACCGGTTCAAACACCTTCGCGCCTTTCAGTTTCATCGCGTCGTCAGCCGCTTTTCCTTCGAGCTTGAACAACATGAACTCGTTCTTTTCCGGCGTCTTGTCGGTCCAGAACATCACGCCGGCCTTGCCGTTCGGCGCCTGAGGCACAGCGCGCCGAACATTTTTCCTTTGGTCGTGTCGGGAATTGCGTCGGCGATGTCGTGGTAAAGTTTTTCAGCTTTGGTCATAGCGCTGTCGTTTGCCTTGTAAATCTATCCACCAACCCGTTGAAATAAATCCCTGCATAGCTTTGCAGCCTTGTCCCAAGCTTCTTCTCCCGCGCGCATCACCGCCACCGACTGGATGCTTTACGTGCTGCTCGCGATGATCTGGGGAAGCTCGTTCATCCTCATCAAAACCGGTCTGCGTTATTTTTCGGCCGACATGGTGGCGGCGCTGCGTATCACGGTCGCAGGAATCGTTTTGCTGCCGTTTGCGTTTCGCGGTTTGAGGCAACTCACCGCGCGGGAACAAGGTCTGTCGGTGGTGATGGGCCTGTGTGCGAGCGGCGTTCCGGCGTTCCTGTTTGCGATCGGACAAACGCATGTCGAAAGCGGCATCGCCGGCATCTTCAATTCGCTCACACCGATCTTCATCCTCATCAACGGCTGGTTATTCTTCCGCACAAAATATTCGACGCTTCAAACGCTCGGCGTCGTCGTGGGATTTATCGGCTGCGCCGGTTTGATTTTTCTGACACACAAATCGCATGGCACGCACGACAACAATTACTGGTTTGCGTTGTTGCTCGTGCTGGCCACATTCCTTTACGGCATGAGCAACCAGATCCTGATGAATTTCCTGCGCGGCAAAAGTTCGATGCTCATCACGCCGGTCGCGTTTTTTTACATGGGTTTGATGGCCGCCGTTTATTTGTTCTCGTCCGGCTTCGCGACCGCCGTTCAACAGCCCGACGCGTGGAAAGGCTTGGTGTACGTCTCGTTGCTGGCGGCTTTCGGTTCCGCGTTCGCGTTGCTCATTTACAACCATCTGGCGCAGCGCACCGGCGTGGCGTTCTCCGGAACGGTCACGTACGTCGTTCCGATTTTCGCGCTGACGTGGTCGTTCGCGGACCACGAATACATCGGATGGGAACACGTCGGTGCGATGCTGTTGATTCTCACCGGCGTTTATCTGGTGCGGAAACAACCGTCGGTCGGAGCCGACAAGACTAGCTGAGCACGTCTTCCAGTACGCGCACCGATTTCATGTCGCCGAAGTTGGAGACGTGCAGTTTGTAATACTCCAGCATGTAGGAAAGCAACTGCCGGCGTTGTTCGTGCGTGAACGCAAGCGGCGAGTCGGGATCGGAAAGAAACCGGTGAAACACCAGCGACACGTCCTGCGGCATCCCGCTCATCAAACGAACCGGCACGTTGGAAAAGGAGCCTTCGCTCATGTCGAACAGGTTGCGGTCCGGGCTGTAATTGTTCTCCGGCTGAAAGCCCAGGTGGGTGGACAGCTTCAACAAAAAACGTTGCGGCATCAGCGCGAGGTTACCGTTGGCCTGATCGAGTTCCACGTACGCATGCACGATGAACAGGTACAACGCTTCGTTCGGCTCCTGCTCCCGGATGACGTGCGTGAGGATGTCGGTGTAAAAAAAACCGATCGTCGTTTTAACCACGTCGAACGGCAGGGACTGGTAGAGGTAGTTGTTGCGGTAATCTTTGAGCCGGAGCAGGTTCGCGGTTTCCTTGTGGTAGATGTCCATCTCCAGCATGCTCATGGGCTGCAACATGCCGGCTTTGTTTCGTTTCGCCTTCGACGTTCTCACCCCCGGAACGATGAACGACAGTAAGCCGAAGTGCCGCGTGTAGATGTGCGTGACCACGCTCGTTTCCGAGTACTTGATGGTTCTGAAGACGATGCCTTCGGTTTTCTGCAACATCACGCAAAAGATACGGCCGATCGAAATAAAATAACGGGCCATACCTTTAACGACGTTGTTACCACCAACCCGTTTCGTCCGTCATTTGTTGGCCGCCGGCTTCATCGCGCTGGTGTGTGCAATCGTTTATTGGCCGATGTTGTTCGGCGGTTACGCGATGAAATGGGACGTCGCCGACGAGTTCATGCCGTACCGTCATTTTGCGGCGGAATGCTGGCGCCACGGAACGCTGCCGCTGTGGTGTCCGTACACGCGTTACGGCTTTCCGTTGCATGCGGATCCGCAGGGCGGCGCGTTTTATTTGCCGGCGATGTTGCTCGGGCTGCCGTTCGGCTACGACTTTACCGCCGTTGCGCTTGAGCATTTTATGCATGCGGTCTGGGCCGGTTTAGGATTTTATTTTTTGAGCCTGTGGTTAACGAAACGTTGGTGGGTCGCGCTGTTGGTCGGTGTGAGTTACGCTTGCTGCGGTGTCTTCATCGCGAATGCCCAGCACACGTCGTGGGTCGCCGCCGCGTCCTGGCTGCCGTGGATTGCGTATTGCTTCGTCCGAACGATGCAGAAGCCGACTGTCTATTTAGCCACCGCTTCGGCCTTGTGTCTTGGCCTCGCCGCAACGGGAAGTTATCCCGCGTTCCTGTTGGTGCTTGCGTACGTGCTCGCCGTAACGTGGGTGGTGATTGGTGTTGAGCGAAACAAGGCGAGGGACATGAAATCGTTTGTCGTTGCGACGGCCTGGTGGCTGGGTTCATGCGTCATGGGTTTGTTGTACGCGTCGTTCCCGCTTGTTTCGTTTGCCAGAGCTTACCCGTTGATCGATCGTCAGGAAAACATGCAAGCCATCTTTCAGCAGGGTCCGTTTCCGGTTTCGGCATGGCTGTCGTTTTTGCTTCCGGTCGCGGCGCTCACGCCGAAGTGGATCGGTCACACCGACATTTCCATGGCGAACGCGTACGTGGGGCTGGTTCCTTTGCTGGCGCTGCCGCTCGTTGTTTGGAGCCAGCGTCGCGGGAAAGCTTTTTTGTTTCTGACGCTCGCGTTGTTGTTGCTGCTCGTTGCCGCCGGCGATGCGACGCCGCTGCGCGAATGGCTGTTCCGTTTTGCGCCGGGCATGAACACGTTTCGGTTTCCTTCGATGTTCCGTGTGTTTGCAATCGGGTTTCTGTTGCTGTCAACGGGCTACACGTTATCGAACAATCGTCTGATTTACCGGCTGACGGCGATGAATCGAAGGTTGGTGAAACGTTATTGCATGATGTTGCTTGCTGTTTTGGTGGTTGTCATTTCGGTGATCGTACTCACGCGTCATGACGCGTTGACAAAAGCGGCCGTCGGCCTTTACAAAACGGATCCGACGGTTGAATACGGTGCGCTGGCGTTGAACGCCGTTTTGCAACTGGCATGTGTCGGACTTCTGTTGCTCGCGATTGCCGTTGTTCGGCGCAAAGCGTCGTATGTGTTCAGCGCCCTGGTGGCCGTTCAGGTTTTCAATTTTGTCGTGTTGTGCATGCCAAACGTTTATAGCACCGGCGTGAGTTCGGTGAAAGCGCAACCGCTGAACGCAAGAATCGATTCGCTCGACCGGTTGCCGCTTCAGAATTTAATCACAAGCGTTCCGGCAAGTCATTACGGTGACGTAAACATGCATCCCTCGTTCTTCAACGTGAACGTGTTGGAGAAACGCATCGCGCACGACGGCTACAATCCCTTTGTCCTCAAAGCGTACACGCTGCTCGAAGCCGACACGGCCGCGTACGACCAATCGATTCGCTCGACGTTGGTTCATGCGGAGCCGGCGTCGCAAGCGCGTCTTCAAACGGCAGCGCACACCCCGAACCGACTGTTGTTAAAGGTGGATGCAAACGAACCGGTTCAAGTCGTGTATCAGCAATGTTATTATCCGGGCTGGCACTGCCGCGTCGACGGTTACGAAACAGATTTATCCAATGCGTCAACGTTGTTGTCGACAACCGTCGGCCGTGGCAGGCACGACCTTGAATTTTACTACCGGCCCGATTACGTTTGGCTTTGGTGGCTGATGCCGGTGCTGGCTATTGGCCTTGGCGGCGTTGCGTTGTCGGGCTTTCGAAAACCTAATTGATGAAGACCAGCTTCGCGCGGCATGTCAAGGCGCCGTCGCTGGAAACCGACGTGACGTAATACACGCCGCTGCTTGCTTTTCGGCCGTTGTAATCGTAACCGTTCCAAACGGCTGTGCCGCCGCTGGCCGTCGTCTGGTAAACCAGTCCGCCGGCCGCGTCCGTAATTTTAACGGTGGCGTTGTAAGGCACGTTCCGAATTGCGATGGGGCCGCTGTAATCGTGATGCACCGGATTCGGGAACACCGTGGCTTCGCAACGCTTGCCGCCGTTCCACGGGTTGGTGGCGTCGGACTGATACGCGAGCAGGCCTTCCGCCGTCGCGATGTACACCAGTCCCGTCGCGTCGTCCACGTCGATATCGAGAATGGAATTCGAAAACAGCGGGCTGTTGTCAACCGTGAAATGATGCACCTCCGTGAGTCCGTCTGCCGACAACAACCACACGCCGTTCTCGGTGCCGACCCACTTCCGGTTGCCGGCGTCCACCGCGATGGCGTTGATGCGTTCGGTCTCGAGCAAATACCCCGCGATGCTGTCGGTGCCGGACACGATGATTTGTTGCGCGTCGCAGCCTTCCTCCGTGGCTCCGCCGACGCAGTAAATAACGGCGATGCCTTTGTCCGTGCCCAACCATGCTTCGTCGCTCTTGTCGATCACCATATCCAGCACGGTGTTGCTCGGCAGGTTGCCAGTGCCCACGCCGGTGGTGAAGCGCCTGTAACGGTCGTCGGCTTGCGAGGCAAGGTCCGATCCGTAGCCGTACACTTCCAGTCCTTCGTCTTTGAGAATGATCCAGACCTGACTGTAGTTGTCGGGATACACGTCCTGGACGCCGTCGGTGGAAGAAAGGTTTTGCAATTGAAAAGACAGCCATTCGCGGGCCGCCGTGAACACATGCAGCGGTTTGACCGTTCCGGGGTTCGACACCCACACGTTGCCGGCGTGGTCCGTGACCACGTCGTAAGCCGGAAAGTTGGACGCGAACGCGGGTTGATTGAGCAGAAAGCCTTGTTTGTAAACCGTGATCTGGTCGTTGTCCCTTTCCACCAAACCGCCGCCACCGCTCGCGCCGTCGTTGGAGCCCGAATACGTTTTACCCGTTATGTCGTTGTGCGTGATGGACGAAAAATCAAGCAGCGAATCCGAAAGCAACGGGTTGGTGGTCCCGTTGTAGGCTTTCCACTCGTCGTTCTCGTACACGAAAAAGCCGTCGCCGTTGTAGGCGATGCCGGGGCTGATGACGGACCCGGCGGCCACGTACGCGTTGCCGTTGTTGGCTTCGACGCGCCAGGCGTTGTTCGAATACGGTCCGTTCGGGTACAGCGTTTGCGTGCTGCCGTTCTGCCGAACGCTCATGCCTTTGCTGTAATCGGCCAGCCACATTCGTCCGGAAGATTCCACCTGAACGTCGGACGGGTTGTCGAAATAACCGTCTGACCAAATGACGTTGTTCACGGTGTCGTTGTCGTTGATGACGGTGATTTGGCCTTCGCCGGTACCGCCGTTGTGCTCGCAGAGGTAAAGCTGGCCGTTGAAGTAACGCATCGCGTTGATGGCGAAGCCGGGATGCAAACGCACCGTGTCCCAGACGCTTCCGTCGTAACGGTAGACTTCGTTGTAAAACGTCGCGTACAATCCGTTAGGCGTCGACAACACATGTTGCGCGTTGATGTGCGGCAAATGATAAACCGTATCCCAGCGTTCCCAGACGTCGTAGTTGTTCAACGCTGGGCTCGCCGCGTCGGCGACGTAAAGCCCGTCGTCCGTTGCCGCAAAGATTTTTCCGAACGCAACGGCGGTTTGGTTCACTTTCAACGCGTCGCCGTTGGGACCGATGTAATACGTTTCCTTGATTTCCTTTTTGTCCAGATCCATCGCCACGATGCCGAAGCCGCAACTCAGGTAAGCGAGGTTGTCGTTCACGTCGACCGAGTAAATGTTTTTGTCGCCGACGATGTTTTTGCGTTTGATGTCGGGCACGTTGATCACCTTGTCCGGCGTCCACAAATCGACGTTGCTGTTGTTGTAGGCTATGACGAGTTGGTGACGCGCGTTGTCGTAACGCATGGCGCTGAAGCCGATGTCGCTGAGCCCCGTGCATTTGCTGATTTTATCTTCGCTCAGGTACGTTTTGTCGACGCTGTAAAGGGAAACGTCGGTGGCGCAAAAAACGCGGTCGTCGCTTTGTTCCACCAGCCGCGCGCCGCGGTACGGCAAATGGTCCACCCACGTTCCGATGGGATAGGTGGTTTGCGCGGATGCGTAAAACGAACAGAAACAAACGAGCGACGCGAGTAAAGACTTCATGTATGTTGTAAAAATAAGCCCGACGTGCCTGCTAACGCAGTTCGGTGTACATTATTATGGCGAGCCTCTGAGGGTGGTATCTTTGTGCGTTTTTAGAAACCGATGTGGCATAAGATAGCAAGCGGCATTTTGCGTTACCGCGTCCCGTTGTTGGTCGCGCTGGCGGCGTTGACGGCGGTGATGGGCTTTTACGCGTCGAAGGTGGAGCTGACGTACAGTTTTGCCAAAGCCATTCCGGTGGACCATCCCAAATATTTAGAGTACCTCGACTTCAAGAAGACCTTCGGCGAAGACGGCAACTTGGTGGTGATCGCGGCGCAGCCGAACAATATTTTCGGGTTGGCGTTTTTTCAAAAATGGTACGACCTGAGCGACTCGCTCAAAAAAATCGACGGCGTGAAAGACGTGTTGTCGGTGACGAAGGTCTACTACCCGTTCAAAGACACAACGACGAACAAAGCCAACCTTGCACCACTCTTTACCACCAAGCCGTCGTCGCAACATCAACTCGATTCGTTGCGC
>Ga0070659_100003112_pt1 | contig 11802 bp, 10 predicted proteins | sample KBSC23metaG_FD_64666 | JGI IMG/M metagenome (GOLD analysis project Ga0070659, IMG submission 64666) | Corn rhizosphere microbial communities from Kellogg Biological Station, Michigan, USA - KBS C2-3 metaG | ecosystem: Host-associated > Plants > Roots > Rhizosphere > Soil ...
GGGCCCGATATGCCGGTAGGCGTGGAATTCGACCCGCACGCCCATCTTTCCGCGGCGATGGTGGAGCACGCCGACGTGCTCATCGCGTTCAAGGAATACCCGCATACCGATTTTCTCGAACGCGGGCAGGAACTGATCGACCTGCTCGAGCGCTGCGCCCGCAGCGGCTGGCGGCCGGCGCGGGCGGTCTTCGACTGCCGCACGATCGGCCGCTTCCATACCATGCACGAGCCGATGAAGGGCTTCGTGCGCGCCATGGCCGAGGCCGAGGGGCGCCCCGGCATCGCGTCGATTTCGCTGGTTCATGGTTTCCCCTGGGGCGATGTGGCCGACATGGGGGCGAAGTGCCTGGTGCTGGCCGACGCCGCCGATCTCGCCGACGCCACCGCGCAAGAGTTCGGACACATGTTGCAGGCGATCCGCGAGCAGACGTTCACACCGCCGCAATCGCTGGATGAAGCACTGGCGACCGCGCTCGCCGAGTCAGCCGCCGGTCGTCCGGTCGTGCTGGCCGATATTTCCGACAATCCGGGCGGCGGCGCCGCGGGAGATTCCACCCTGTTGCTGGAGCGCGTGTTGGCCTGCGGGGTACCGGCCTGCGTCGGCCCATTGTGGGATCCCGCAGTGGTGGCACTTAGCCACGCTGTCGGTGTGGGCGGCCGTTTCCAGGTCAGGCTCGGCGGCAAGGCGAGCGCGGATTCGGGGCGCCCGCTCGACCTCGAGGTGGAGGTGACGGGTGTATCCCCGGAAGCATTCCAGTCCTGGGCGGGCACGAGGATGTCGCTGGGTCGCGCCTGCGCGCTGCGGGCCGGAGCCACCCGCATCATGGTGTCCTCGATCCGCGACCAGGCCTACAGCCCCGACCTGTTTCGCGCCGTGAACATCGATCCACTCGCGCATCGGCTGGTGGTGGTGAAGTCGGCCCAGCATTTCGCCGCCGGTTTCTCGGCCATGGCCGGCGCGATCGTGCTGGCTTCTGGCGGGGGCCCGCTGGAGACGGACTTCCGCAAGATCCCCTACCGACATGTGCGCCGGCCGATCTGGCCGCTGGATCCGGCTTGAACCGTTCATGGCCACGGATCACGACACCATGCACGGACACGCCGGAATGAACCGGCTGCACGACTATGTACGCCACTGGAATCGCCGCCAGGCGCAAGCCGATGCGGCGATCGGCCCGACCCGGCGGCTGACCTGGGCCACGCTGGCCGAGGCCATCGATGCCTGCGCCGCCGGCATGATCGCGGCCGGCGTGCAGCGCGGCGATCGCGTAGCCATGCTGGCGACGCCCGGGCCGGATTTCCTGGTCAATTTCCTGGCGACCGCCGCCATCGGCGGCATCTGGGCAGGGTTGAACCCGCGCTATACCGACCCCGAACTGGATGCCGTCATCGCCCGTATCGGCCCCCGGCTGGTGTTCTCGGCAGCGGCGATCGAGGCACGCGACTACCGCGACTGGATCGCCAACCTGCCGGCCGCCATCCAGGCCATCGATCTGGATGGCGGGCGCCCGCCGACCGATCGCTTCATGCCGCTCTCGTCCTTCCTGGCAGCCGGCGCGTCCACGACTCCCGTGCAACGGGAGGATCGCTACCGGCAAACCCGGCCCTCCGATCCCTGCCTCATCGTCTTCACCTCCGGCAGTACGGGCACCCCGAAGGGCGCGATGATCAGCCATGCCGCGCTGGTCGGCACCAGCAAGGTTCAATTGCAGGCCTGGCCCGCCGATCCGCTGAGGGTGCTCAACAACCTGCCGATCAACCACATCGGCTGCGTCGGCGACCTGTGCTGCTACAGCCTGGTCGGCGGGGGCGCCACGATCTTCACGCCGCGCTTCGACCCCGCCGCATCGCTGGCGGCGATCGGCGACGAACAGGTGACCGTGTGGGGACAGGTGCCGACCATGTTCCAGCTCACCCTGGATGCCCCGGAATTCGAGCCGGATCGGCTGGCGTCGCTGCAGCTCGCCTTCTGGGGTGGCGCGCATGCCGCGCCGGAGCTGGTGTCCCGGCTGCACGGGCTGGCACCCCGCATCGCGACCTCCTACGGACAGACCGAAACCGTCGGCTCAGTGACCTTCACCGCTGCGCAGGCCGGCCCCGCGGCACTCTCCGAAACGGTCGGGCGCGTGGTTCCTCCGTACCGGATACGCATCGTCGATGCCGAAGGCCTGACCTTGGACAACGGTGAAGAAGGCGAGATCCAGGTTTACACGCCATTCGGCATGAGCGGCTACTGGAACGACCCGCAAGCCACCGCAAACGTGATGACGGCAGATGGATGGCAGCGAACCGGCGACGTGGGCACGTTCACGCCCGAAGGCGACCTGAAGCTGGTCGGCCGGGTGCACGATGTCTTCAAGTCCGGCGGCTACAACATTCGCCCAGCCGAGATCGAAGCGGCGCTGGCCACGCACCCGGCCATCCGCGAGGCCAGCGTCGTCGGCGTACCCGATCCGCTTTACGGCGCCGTGGCGGTGGCCTTCGTGGTTGCCGCCGGAACACCGCCACCCGCGGACGCGCTGCGCGAGTACCTGCGCGACCGGCTGGCGAACTACAAGATCCCCAAGCGCTTCGTGTTCATCGACGCCCTGCCGCGCCTTGCCGTGGGCAAGATCGACAAGCAGTCTCTGCGCACGCGGGCAGGTACGGGCTGATGGGACAGGTTCTGCATCCCCACACGCTTGGACTGCTGGGCGGCATGGGCCCCGCGGCAACCGTCGACGTGCTCGACAAGATCGTCCGTGCCACTCCCGCCACGTGCGACCAGGAACACATCCCGATCCTGGTGCGCTGCATCCCGCAGATACCCGACCGCTCGGACGCGCTGCTGGGTCGCGGACCCTCACCGGCCGATGCGCTGGCGCGGGGTGCCCGCGAACTTCGACGCTCGGGCGCCGACGTGCTGGCGATCGCCTGCAATACCGCCCACCACTGGTATCAGGCCATCCACGAGGCATTCGGGTTGCCCGTCATCCACATTGCCGAAACCGTGGCGCAGGATCTGCTGGAAAGCGGCGCCAGCGGATCGATCGGCATCATGGCAACCAGTGGCACGATCCTGTCCGGCTTCTATCAACGCAGCCTGGAAGCTGCCGGCTACAACGTGCTGCTGCCGTCGCCGGCGGATCAGGCAGGCCTGGTGGATCACGCCGTGGCCTGCGCGAAATCCGGCGACTGGAAGGGCGCCCGGCGCGGGGCACACATTGCCGCCGACGGACTGTTCCGGCGCGGCGCCGCGCGCGTGGTACTGGCCTGCACCGAGCTTCCGCTGGCGCTGGGGTTGTCGACCCCCGGACACGGTTTGCTGGACGCCAACATGGCGCTTGCACTCGCCTGCGTGCGGGCAACCCGTGGCGACGATGCCCGCACGTACTTGCGGGCGCGACGCCATGACGGTACCGGCGATCAGCGTGACAACGGCAAACACGACGACGGGCCGGAGAAAGCGACTCCCCATCCGTTTCGCCCACCCGAGGAGGCGACATGACCATCCGCGTACCCACGATTGACGACATTCGCGCCGCCCGCGAGCGCCTTGGCGAGCGGGTGCGCGAGACGCCCACCTGGCCCTGGCGAGGCCGTGCGATCGAAGCCGCCGCCACCGCGCAGGTGTTCCTGAAAATGGAACTGTTCCAGTACACCGGCACCTTCAAGGCGCGCGGCGCCCTGCTCAACGCGATGGCGCTGTCCAGCGAGGCACGGCAACGTGGCGTTACCGCGGTCAGCGCGGGCAACCACGCGGTGGCAACCGCATTCGCCGCCCGTTCGGTAGGCACCAGCGCCAAGGTCGTCATGCCCCGCACCGCCAATCCCACGCGCATCGCACTGTGCCACGCGTACGGTGCCGAGGTGGTGCTTGCCGAAAACACGCATGACGCCTTCGCGCAGGCCAAGCGCATCGAGGCCGAGGAGGGGCGCCATTTCATCCATCCCTTCGAGGGCGAACTGACGGCGCTCGGCACCGCCACGGTCGGATACGAATGGTGCCGCCAGGTCGAAGAGCTCGACGCCGTGATCGTGCCGATCGGTGGCGGCGGCCTGTGTGCCGGCATCGCCACCGCGGTCAAGCAGATGCAGCCGCGTTGCGAGGTGTTCGGCGTCGAGCCCGAAGGCGCCGACACGATGCATCGCAGTTTCGCCGCCGGCTCGCCACAGGCCATCGACACCATCACCACCATTGCCGACAGCCTCTCCGCGCCACACGCCGCGACTTACAGCTTCGGATTGTGCCGCCGCTTCGTCGACGGCCTGGTAAAAATCAGCGACCACGAAATGCAACGCGCCATGGGTCTGCTGTTCGCCGACATGAAACTCGCCGTCGAACCGGCCGGTGCCGCGGCCACTGCCGCCCTGTGCGGGCCGTTGCGCGAACGCCTGGCGGGCAAACGCGTCGGCGTCATCCTCTGCGGTTCGAATATCGACCTGGCCACCTTTGCCCGCCTGGCAACGCCATGCGAGCCGGACGCGGGCCAGCCGGAACGGTAGCGACCCGGCCCGGGCCGGGTCGCCGCGGATGCACCCCTCTGCGCTTCGCCCGCGTGACGGGACAGGTACACGCAGCACGCGACCGTGTCGAATATAAGTTCTATTTCGATTGTGCCACCTGCCGAAGATGCGTAAGGTGTCTGCTTCGACTGCAACGGACAGCCAGGTTGGAAAGACGTCATCATGAGTGAAAAGCGGCCGCCAGGCACCAAGGTGCGCGGCACAACCCCCAAGCGAGTCGCAACGGAGAAACCCGTCGGCAAAACCAGCCGGACACGCGCCAGGCGCAGCAATGCCGTCCAGGTGAAGCCGCCGCCGCCGACCACCAAGCGCGGCCAGGCAACCCGCAAGCGCCTGAAGGACGCGCTGGCCAAGCTGCTGCAAACGCGCACGTTTCACGAGATCCGGCTTGAGGACATCACCCATGAAGCGGGGGTGCGCGTCAGCCTTTTCTACCATTACTTCCAGAGCAAGATCGACATTACCCACGAGGTTCTGTCAGACCTTCTGGACGCCTTCCGCGACGAAGTGGCGGGCCGCCCGAAGGGCGACAGCCCGGTGGCGGCGATCCACTACGCCAACCAGCGCATGGTGGCGCTCTACGGAACCAATCCCGGCGCGATGCGCTGCCTGCTCGAAGTGGACGAGGCCATCGCGCCCTTCGTTCCGATGTGGCGCGACCTGACACTGAACTGGAACCGGCGCATCGCCGCCAACATCCGGCGCCAGCTTCCCGACGCCTTTGCGACCGAAGCGGAATACCTGTCGCTGGCCTATGCCCTGGCGGGAACCGCCGACAGCTTCCTGTACGAGTATTTCGTGCAGAAAAATCCGGCACTCCACCAGGCGCACCCCACCGAGGAAGACGTAGCCAGCTTCCTTACTACGCTCTGGTACCGCGCGCTCTACCTGGTCAATCCACCGGATCCGTTCCTGGGCCGGCTGGCGGGATTCAAATCCGTCGGCATGCGCGGCGACCATCGGGAGCGCGGGCGGTAGAAACGCCATCGGATCTCCATGCCGACCCGATGCCCCGCTGCCCAGTCGAACTGCGATGACTCGCTGCGCTCGCCCCTTCGGGGCCAGCCTTCGCCGGGATGACGAGGTAAGGGTGCGGCGCCTCGCGGGAAGGATGCGCGGAAAACGCGGCTGTTTCGACGACGGCTTCAAGGCCCGGCCGCTTCACCCAGCGCTCAGGACATCGGCTCCGGCATCGCACCCGGCTTCGGCGGCAGCGGAATGAACTCCTCGTTGTCCAGATCGGGCAGTTTCATCCGCCCGGCGGCCCAGTCGGCGCGTGCCTGCTCCAGCCGATCCGGCGACGAGGACACGAAGTTCCAGTCCATGTAGCGCGGCCCCACCGGTTCGCCGGCCGCAGCGTCGACAATCGCCGTGGAAGCGCTGCCACGGCCTTCAGGTTGGTGCTGGAATACCGGCGGTGAGTGCGGCCCGATCCCGGCGCAAGCACATCGAGCGTCTCGCCGAGCCCGCACGGACGGATGATGCGGGTGAACATCGACATTTGAACGTATTCAGAACGACCGCGCCAGGCTCAGCACCGCCGTGGCATGGCCCAGGTAATGGCCATGCGCATTGGTGTAGACGGCCCGGTTCGCGTTGGTGGCGTAGTAGCCCAGTGCCACCGACCAGTTGCCGGCGAAGTTGTGGGTCACGCCCAGTTTCCAGTCGCTGTACGAGGCAGCGGGGAGGTTCTCCACGTGCTGGTGCCCGACATGCGCGTTGAGCAGCCAGCCCGGTGCGAACTCCCGGTTCCACGACAGGTCGACGTAGCCGCTGCGCCTGCTGTCGGTATAGCCGAACAGGTTGGTGAAGGCGTGCGAGTACTTCAGCGACACGTTCTTCCACGCCAGCGCGATGTAGGCTTCGGTGGTGTTCGGCGAGGTGAATCCTGACGGATAGCTGCCCGGATACTGGTAGCGGTACACGCCGACGTCGACGCTCCAATCGCCGCCGAAGCGGCCGCGCCAGCCGCCGTAGAGATCCAGCTCCACGCTGCTGGAAATCGGCGCCAGTGAAGTCGAGGCATCGGACAGCCAACTCACATTGCTGCCCCAGCCACCGAGATACCAGCCGCTGGCCTGGTCGTACTCGACACCGGCCTGCACGGCAGGCTTGCGATCGGTCTGCGAGAGGCCGCGAAACAGGTAGTCGCTGACCACGCCGACGCTGCCGACCCAGGGGTTGGCCGGCACCCCGCCAGCCCGCAGCGGAGCCAGGCCAATGGCTGCGCACAGCAGCGCGACGGCCCATGCGGATGTTCCACTTCGCTTCATGGATCATGCCCTCCTGGATGATGACGCCGTGGCCATGGACGTCCAGACGTCCATCCGCCATCGCGGCACGGCCATGCGGTCGCATGGCTCTCCAGGCTCCCCCAGCAAGCCACATGCCATCAGCGAGAACCGTTGCCGCCACGCCATCGGCGCGCGCCGTGGCGGTTCGGCCGCCACGGCGTCAGCACCATCCGCACCCACCGACGCAACAGGTTTGCACTGTTCCAGTGCGCCCGCGGCGAAACCCGCTCAACCGATGGCCATCCCGCGCGACGGCAAAACCCGTAAGCTATGGCGCTCCATGCCGACGCTGCGTTCGCCGACGCATTCCACCTTGCAACGGATCCGCCCGTGACCGACCTGCTCCACGTCATCCTGCTCGGCATCATCGAAGGCATCACCGAATTCCTGCCGATCTCCAGCACCGGCCACCTGCTGATCGCCGAGAAGTTCGGCCTCGGCGAGCGCTCGGATCTGTTCAACATCGGCATCCAGGCCGGCGCGATCCTGGCGGTTACGCTGATCTACCGGAAGCGCATCTGGCAGCTGCTGACGCAGTGGCGCGACCCGGCCAATCGCGACTACCTGCTGAAGCTGGTGGTGGCGTTCGCGATCACCGCCGTGCTCGGCTTCATCGCGGTGAAGCTGGGCTTCAAGCTGCCGGAGACGGTGACGCCGATCGCCTGGGCGCTGGTGATCGGCGGCTTCTGGATGATCGGTGCCGAGCTGCTGGCCGCGCGCCAGCCGGAGCGCAGCGAGGTGAGCTGGCGCGTGGCGATCCTGGTCGGCATCGCGCAGATGATCGCGGGTATCTTCCCCGGCACCTCGCGCTCGGCGGCCAGCATTTTTGCGGCGATGCTGTTCGGTACCAGCAATCGCGCCGCGGCGACCGAGTTCGCATTTCTGGTCGGCATTCCCACGATGTATGCCGCCACCGGCTACGAGTTGCTGAAGGTGTTGCACGGCGGCACCGCGATCCATGAGGACTGGACGGCGCTGATCGTGGGCTTCGTGGTCTCTGCGATCGTGGCCTTCATCGCGGTGAAGTGGCTGCTGGGCTACATCGTGGGCCACCGCTTCACGCCGTTCGCGATCTACCGCATCGTGTTCGGCGTGGCCCTGCTGCTGCTCGTGCCGACCGGCGGCTGATTGCCCGGAACGCGCATGCCGATCGCCGGATCGCCGACGCCACTGCACGCGCTGATCGATGCGCTGGAGCACGACACGACCCCGCGCGATCCGCGCTGCCTGCGCCAGCGACTCGACGCGCTCGACCGGATCGAGCTGCTACAACTGGCGGCCGGCGCGACCGCGCCGGTGGCGCTCCAGCGGCGCATCGTCGAGGTGCAGGAGCACTTCGCCGCACTGAATGCCGATGCGTACGCCCGGATGCGCGATGCCATCCGCCACGGCGTAACGCCGCCCCTGCTGATGCAATGCCTCGCCGACGCGAACCCCGATGGCGGCGACGGTTACGACTGGCGCGACGAGCTGATCGAGGGTGTGCTGCAACTGGCACCGCCGACGAAGGTCGAAGCGATCCTGCCGGCGGACATGGTGGCCTACCAACCCACGCCGGCGTGCCACATCTTCGACCTGCTCGCCCAGGCGCGGCTGGGCGCGGACGACGTGCTGGTCGATCTCGGTTCCGGGCTGGGCCACGTGCCCTTGCTCACCGCGATCTGCACCGGGGCCGCTTCGTTCGGGATCGAACGCGAAGCGGCCTACGTCGCCTGCGCCCAGGCCGCCGCCGATGCCTTGCAACTCTCGCGAGCGCGCTTTCGCTGCACGGATGCACGTGCCGCGGATTTTGCCGACGGCACGCTGTTCTATCTCTACACGCCGTTCGGCGGGTCTGTGCTGCAGACGGTGCTCGACGCGTTGCGCCGCGAAGCCGGGCGACGCGCCATCCGCATCGCCGCCCACGGCCCCTGCGTCGCCGCGCTGGCCGCCCAGCCATGGCTGGCGGCCGACACGCCGGCACGGGCCGATCGCATCACGCTGTTCCGCCCGCGCTGCTGAGACAGCTCAGGGAAAATCCGAACAGGCCGTCATCCCAGCGAAGCTGGGATGACGAGCAAAGGCTTGTTCAGACATTTCTCAGGCGACCAGCGCCTCCGGCTGGTGCGCGTCGGTGTCCTTCGACAGCGCGGCTTTCGGCGCCCCGGCAGCCGGCGCCGCCGCGTGCTGGCCCGGCTGGTTGGTGCGGTCGAACAGCTCGCGCACCCACTCGATGAAGGCCTGCACGCGCGCCGACAGGTGTTTCTTCTGCGGGTAGACGATCCACACCGGCTTGCCGGTGGAGGCGGTGTCGGTCATCACCAGCTCCAGCATGCCCTTGTCCAGCATGCACGCGGCCAGCATGCGCGGCACCTGGGTGATGCCCAGGCCCGCCGCCACCGCCTGCAGCACGGATTCGCCGTCGTTGATCAGCATGTGCGCGTCGATGTCGACCTCGACCGGGCCGCTCGGCGTGTCGAACTGCCACTGCCGCGGGCGGCCGTTCGGGTGCACGTAGTTGATGCAGCGGTGATCCTTCAGATCCTCGATGCTGCGCGGCGCGCCGTACTTGCGCAGGTAGTCGGGCGAGGCGCACACCACGTTGCGCAGGTAGCCGATCTTGCGCGCGATCAGGCTGGAATCCTCCAGCTGGCCCACGCGGATCGCGCAATCGAGGCCTTCGCCGTTGAGATCCGTCGGCGAGTCGCTCATCGACAGTTCCAGCCGGATGTCCGGGTAGCGCTGTTCGAATTCGGTCAGCCGGGGGATCACCGCGGCGCGCCCCACTGATAGCGAAATACCCACCCGCAACTTGCCGGTGGGTTTGCTGTTGGCGTAGTTGAGCGCTTCGGTGGCCTCGCTCAGATCGGCGAGGATCTCCTTGCAACGCGCATGGAACAAGGCCCCATCGTCGGTCAAACGCAAGGATCGGGTGGAGCGGAACAACAGCCGGGCGCCCAGTTGCGCCTCCAGTCGGGAGACCGCCCGGCTGACCCCGGACGGGGTCATGCCCAGCTGGCCGGCCGCGGCGGCGAAGCTCTTGGCCTCGACCACTCGAACGAAGGTCGAAATGGCGGAAAAGTCTTCCATCGGTGCAATTCCTCGTCGATTCGTGACAGGGGCTCACGAGTGTAATGCGCAAGAACCGGGTTTTCTATACCGGAAGGTACACCTATTCTCCTGCCCCTCGCCGGGAACCCCCGCCCGGCCCACGAGATGTCGGAGTGCGTGATGAAGAAACAATGGATGCTGATACCCCTGGTCGCCGCCGGTGCATTGGCCAGTTGGCTGCTGCTGCACGGCAACGACAGTCGAGCCCAAGGCCCCATCGCTGGCGCACCGCCGGAAGTGACGGTGGCACAGGCGCTGACCCGCAAGGTCAGCGACAGCGCCGAGTTCACCGGCCGGCTGCAGGCGGTCGACACCGTGCAGGTGCAGCCGCGGGTCGACGGTTTCGTGGAGTCGGTGCGTTTTCGCGAAGGCGCGCTGGTACACAAGGGCGACGTGCTGTTCCAGCTCGACGCCCGCCCGTACCAGGCCGAGGTCGACCGGCTGACCGCCAACCAGGCGCAGGCCAGGGCCGCCTTGAACCTGGCCCAGACCAATCGGCAGCGCGCAGAGAAACTGCTGGCCCAGCATGCGATCGCCCAGCAGGATGCCGACCGCCAGGCCACCGCCGCGCAGAGCGCGCGCGCTGAACTGGCGGCGGCCACCGCCGCGCTGGCCGCCGCCCGGCTGAAGCTGGACTTCACCCAGGTGCGCTCGCCGATCGACGGCCGCGTCAGCAACGCGAAAGTCACCGCCGGCAACCTGGTCACCAGCAGCGACGTGCTGACCAGCGTGGTCTCGGTGAACCCGGTCTACGTCTACTTCGACGTCGACGAGCACACCTGGCTCAAGCTCGACCATCTGCGCGCCGACGCGAAACAGGCCGGCCGCAGCGCGCGGATCGAGGCGGCGATGGGCCTGGCCGACGAAACCGGCTACCCGCATGAGGGTCGCCTGGACTTCGTCGACAACCAGCTGCACAGCGGCTCCGGTACGATGCGCCTGCGCGCGGTGTTCGACAACGCCGACGGCCTGTACACGCCCGGTCTGTACGCCCGCGTGCAGTTGCAGAGCGGCCAGGTGAAGCCGCGCGTGCTGGTGGACGACCGCGCGATCGGCACCGACCTGGGCAACCAGTTCGTCTACGTGGTCGACAAGGCGCACAAGGTGCAATACCGCAGGGTCGACACCGGGCCGCTGTTTCACGGCCTGCGCGTGATCGACCGCGGGTTGTCGCCCGCCGACGTGGTGGTGGTGAACGGCCTGCAGCGCGTGCGTCCCGGCGTCGAGGTGAATCCGAAAACGGTGGCGATGAGCTATCGCCTCGATGCGGCGGACAAGCGGCTGGTCGAGCGCGGTGATGCGCCGGATGTCGACAGGCGCACGGCGCAAACCTCCCACGCTCAAGGCGCAACTCCCGCCACCGCGTCCCTCTCCCCTCGGGAGAGGGTGCCGACAGGCGGGTGAGGGTGCGCCCGCAGCGCGGCGTCGAAACTTCGCCGAACCCTCATCCGCCCTGCGGGCACCTTCATTCGGCGCATCCATGTGCCTCACCCTTTGGGCGGCATTCGCCGTGCAAATCGGCAGTCCTGCCGATTTGTCTCCCGAAGGGAAAAGGAAGAGCGGCACGGCGTGACCACAAGGTAATTCCATGAAAAACATTGCCCAATTCTTCGTCGACCGGCCGATCATGGCCGCCGTGCTGTCGCTGCTGTTCTTGATCACCGGCTCGATCGCGGTGTTCCAGCTGCCGATCAGCGAGTACCCCGAGGTGGTGCCGCCCACCGTGGTGGTGCGCGCCAGCTATCCCGGCGCCAACCCCAAGGTGATCGCGCAGACCGTCGCCACGCCGCTGGAGGAACAGATCAACGGCGCCGAAGGCATGCTGTACACCTCTTCACAGGCGACCAGCGACGGCGCGCTGCAGCTCACCGTGACCTTCGCGCTGGGCACCGACCTCAACAACGCCCAGG
>Ga0070659_100003124_pt1 | contig 11788 bp, 9 predicted proteins | sample KBSC23metaG_FD_64666 | JGI IMG/M metagenome (GOLD analysis project Ga0070659, IMG submission 64666) | Corn rhizosphere microbial communities from Kellogg Biological Station, Michigan, USA - KBS C2-3 metaG | ecosystem: Host-associated > Plants > Roots > Rhizosphere > Soil ...
CCGTCATCGACGCCGCCGCTCCGGTTGGACCAGTCTGCCCGTTCGAGCGCGAACGGGTCCAACGCCGTCGTCGTCACGACCGCCGGCGCCGCCCTCTCCCAAGCCTCTCCCACGGCGCTTCGCGCCTGGGAGAGGAGCAGGTCCGCAACGGGCTCGAAAGCGGAGATCGGCGTTGCGCCGTCAAACGGACCTCGCCCGAGCTTACGAGGACACGCCCTGGCCTGAAAACCTTAGTCTTTGGAGAACCTTAACTCGCGTTCGGCATAATTCGAGGCTCGCGGGAGCCTGTCCGCGTTCGGAGCTCAGGATGGTCGCCCTTTCCGACCGCAAGATCGAGATCGTCAGGACGCTGGTCGAATCCGCGCCGGACAAGATCGTGGGCGGTCTCCAGCGCGCCCTGGCCGAGACCAGCGGAGACGGCGACACCGTCCTGGCCCGCGTGCGCCAACTCGTCGAGGCCGAAGCCCGCGATCGCATGCTGCGCAACGCGATCTTCGCGGCCGTGGCGCCGATGTGCGTCGGCACGGGCGGCGATGTCCGCAGCTTGGTCTTTCCCGCCCGCGCCCTGGCCGGCCTGTGGCGAGGCCTGAAGGATCTCGCGCCGCAACAGGTCTCGGCCGCCGCGGAGGCGTCGGCGGCGATCGCGGTCGCCCTGCGCTCGGGCCGCACGCCGCCGGATCCCAGCGAGGCGTTCGACGACCTCGTCGCCACCGCGGCCGAAGCCCTGCGCCATAGCGACCTGCGGGATTTCCGCGGCGCCGCCGAGCTCTGCGAACGCGCTCGGCCCGGCGGCGCGGACGCGCTCGCCGCCTGCCTCGACATTTCGCCTGTCGTGCGCCGCGCGATCGCCCGGCTGCCGGAGTGGGTCGCCCACGCCGACGAGGACGTCACCGCCGCGGCGCGCATCGCCTACAAGGACGCCGTCGCCATCGCCGAGGACGCCGGGCCGCGCTTCTTCGAAATGCTGGCGGCGCAGCTCAGCCCGCCCTGGATGGTGCTGCGCGTCATCTCGGCGGTCATGGACAAGCCCACCGAACGCTATCTCGCCGACTCCGAGCTGGGCGGGTTCCCCGAGCGGGTGATGGACGACATCGACGCGAGCCTGAAGGCGCTGGGCGCGCTCAATGGCGAGGGCGGCCCCAAGTCCGGCCGCGCGGCGGGCGAGACGGTCTCGCTGATCACCCAGCAGGTCTTCGAACTGGAAACCTGCATCGAGCTCAGCCGCGAAACCGGCTGGGGCCATCGCATCGTGGGCCAGAAGCAGTCCCTGGCCAGCCTGGTCGAGGCGAGGCTGCGCGACGCGGAGAAATATGTCGCCGTGGCCTTGCCGATGCAGGTCTCGGGCTTCTCGCGCATGCGCAAGAGCGCGCCGAAGCTCGATGCCCATGCGGACGTCCAGGCCGTCGGCCGTGCGACGACCCTCTTGAGCTTCGCCCACGAGATCCGGCTTTGCGCCAACTACGGCGGGTTCTCGGCGGCCCATGCCAAGGTCATGGAAAAGCTGGGCGAGACGATCGACCACTATGTGGAAGAGGTGCTGGATCACGTTCGCACCGGCGACGTCGCCGACCTCTCGGTCGCCCATAGCCTGTTGCGCGCGGCCGCGGATTTCTTGGGTCTGGTGCGCGACGACAAGGCGGCCGAACTGATCCGCCGCCGCGCCGCCACGGCGTGCCTGGCCGAGGTTCCCCCGGCCGGCGAGGCCTGACTGACCGCGCGACCTCTCCCCGGGATGGGAGGGTCACCGATATGGACGAACAGCGCGGTTTCGCCCCTTCTCGCCTTGCGGGAGAAGGTGGACGCGAAGCGGCCGGATGAGGGGTGGCGCCCGCAAGGGGGCGAGGAGTCGAGGAGGCCGCCGGCGCGCCCGCGATTATCGATCTGCCCTAGACCCTGACCTGTTCAGATGGAATCATCTGAACAGGAAAGAAGGGTCTATCTTCAAGGGTTTAGAGCGCGTCGGACGGGTGAAATGGCTTCCATTTCACCCTCACGCGCTCTAAGGCTCCATGACGCACTCGCGCTGAGGAGCGCTTTCAGCTAAACGCCGATCATGATCGCCTTCTGGGCCACGGCCGGCGTGCTTTCGGCCGTAGCCGCCATTCTGATCCTGTATCGCGCCGCGCGCGCTGCGACCGGCGTCGAGTCGGCCGACACCACCTCCATCTTCTATCGCCGCCAGCTCGCCGAGATCGGCGATCTCGCCGCGCGGGGCCTGCTCGGCGAAGGCGAACGCAAGAGCGCGGAGGCCGAGGCCGGGCGCCGCCTGCTGGCGGCCGCCGACCAGCCGGCGGAAACCTGGTCACACGGGGCGAGCCGCGCCCCGGTGCTGATCGCCGCCATCGCCGCGCCCGCCCTGGCCTTTGGGCTCTACCTGTGGGTCGGCTCGCCGGGCGTACACGACCAGCCGTTCGCGGCGCGACTGAAGCAATGGCGCGACGAGAACCCGGCGAGCCTCACGCCGCCGCAGATGGCCGCGGTGCTGGGCGCGCTCACCAAGGAGCGACCGAACGATCCGGAGGGCTTCCGCTTCCTGGCCCTGGCCGAAGGGGCGTCGAACCATCCCGCCGGCGCGGTGCGGGCGCTGAAGCAGGCGGTGAAGATCGCGCCGCAGCGGGTGGACCTCTGGGAAATGCTCGGCGAGGCCGAGGTCTTCCAGGCCGGCGGCGAGCTCACCGACGACGCCAAGCGCGCGTTCACCCAGACCCTGCGGCTCGATCCCAAGAACGTGGCGGCTCGCTTCCACCTGGCCCGCGCGCGCATGGCGGCGGGCGACAAGGCGGGCGGCATCGCCGAGTGGAAGGCGCTGCTGGCCGACATGCCCGCCGGCGATTCGCGCCGCGCCGACCTGCAGTCGGCGATCTCCGAGGCCGAGAACGGTCCGCGGCCCGCGCCCTCGCAAGGCCTGTCCGGCGACCAGATGACGGCCGTCCGCGGCATGGTGGCGGGCCTCGCCCAACGGCTCGCCGCCAGCCCGGACGATTCCGCCGGCTGGGTGCGGCTGGTGCGCGCCTACGCGGTGCTGGGCGAGACCGCCAAGCGCGACGCGGCCCTGCGCGACGCCCGCGCCCGCTACGCCGACAAGCCCGACGTGCTGGCTGATCTCGCGGACGCCGCGGCGGCGCAGCCCATGAAGCCGGACGCCGCCCGATGAGCTGGCTGCCGAAATCGCCCAAGGCGCGCCGGCGGCTGACGCTGATCGCCGCCATCGCGCCGGTGCTGGCGCTCGCCGTCGGCCTGACGCTCTGGGGCCTGCGGGACTCGATCTCGTTCTTCTACACACCGTCGCAGGCGGCCCAGGCGCGGCCGCCCGCGGGGCGCTCGGTGCAGCTTGGCGGGCTCGTGCGGATGGGCAGCGTCCAGAAGCACGCCGACGGGCGTGTCGAATTCGTCGTCGCCGACAGCACGGCGCAGGACCGCGTCACCTTCCAGGGCGACCTGCCCGACCTGTTCCGCGAAGGCCAGGGCGTCGTCGCCGTCGGCGCCTTCCGCACCGATGGCGTCTTCGAGGCCAAGCAGGTGCTGGCCAAGCACGACGAAAAGTACATGCCGCGCGAGCTCACCAAACAGCTCAAGAAGCAGGGCGAGTGGCGCGGCGACGGCTCGACGCCGGATTACGCAAAGGCGAAACCCACGACATGATCGCCGAGCTGGGCTCCTTCGCGCTGATCCTGGCGCTCGCCTTCGCCATCGCCCAAGCTGGGCTGTCGGCGGCCGGCCGTATCCGCCGCTCAAGCGTCCTGGCGGCGGCCGGGGAGGGCGCGGCGGTCGCTTCGTTCCTGGGCGTCGCCATCGCCTTCGCCTGCCTGGTGCATGCCTTCGTCACCTCGGACTTCTCGGTGTCGAACGTCGCGGCCAACTCGCACACCGAAAAGCCGATGCTCTACAAGGTCGCCGGAACCTGGGGCAGCCACGAAGGCTCGATCCTGCTCTGGTGCCTGATCCTGACCGGCTACGGCGCGGCGGCCGCCACCCTCGGCCGGGGCCTGCCCAAGGGGCTGAAGGCGCTGATGGTCGCGACGCAGGGAACGCTCGGCGCCGTCTTCCTGGCCTACACCGTCTTCGCCTCGAACCCGCTGACGCGCCTGCCGCTGGACAGGGTGCCGGTGGAGGGCGCCTCGCTGAACCCCCTGCTGCAGGACCCGGCGCTCGCGATCCACCCGCCCTTCCTCTACTCGGGCTACGTCGGGATGTCGGTGGTCTTCTCGCTCGCCATCGCGGCCCTGATCGAGGGGCGCGTGGACGCCGCCTGGGCCCGCTGGGTCAGGCCCTGGGCGCTTGCCGCCTGGAGCCTGCTCACCATCGGGATCATGCTGGGCGCGTTCTGGGCCTACTACGAACTGGGCTGGGGCGGCTGGTGGTTCTGGGATCCCGTCGAAAACGCCTCCTTCATGCCCTGGTTGATCGCCACGGCCCTGCTGCACTCGGCGATCGTCACCGAAAAGCGCGGCGCGCTGGCGGGCTGGAGCCTGTTCCTGGCCCTGGCGGCCTTCACCTTCTCCATGCTGGGCGCCTTCCTGGTGCGCTCCGGGGTGCTGACCTCGGTGCACGCCTTCGCGGTCGACCCCAAGCGCGGCGTCCTGCTGCTGATCATCCTGGCCGTGACGGCGGGCTCGGGTTTCAGCCTCTTCGCCTGGCGTGCGCCGAAGCTGGCGCAAGGCGGGCTGTTCGCGCCGGTCAGCCGCGAGAGCGCGCTGGTGCTCAACAACATCCTGCTGGCCGCGGCCACGGCGACCGTGATGCTGGGCACCCTCTATCCGCTGATCCGCGAGGCCATGACCGGCGAGGCGATCTCGGTCGGGCCGCCCTATTTCGACCTGACCTTCGCGCCGCTGATGGCGGCGCTCGCGATCCTGCTGCCGGCCGGGCCGTTGCTGGCGTGGAAGCGCGGCGACCTGGCCGGCGTCGGCCAGCGGCTGTGGATTGCCGCCCTCATCGCGCTCGGCTGCGGCGTGGCGACGATCGCGCTCGTCAGCCCGCACAAGGCGCTGGGCGCGGCGGGCATCGCCATGGGCGCCTGGCTGATCTGCGGGGCGGCCGCGGAGCTCATCGAGCGGACCCGCGCTTTCCGCGTCCCGCCCGCCGATAGCTGGCGCAGGTTCGTCGGCCTGCCGCGCGGCGCCTGGGGCATGACGCTGGCGCACCTGGGCCTGGGCGTCTTCGTGCTCGGCGCCTGCTTCGAGCTGGGCTGGAAGGCGGAGTCGGCCGAGACCCTGCCGATCGGCGGCGCGCTGGACGTGGGCGGCTACCACCTGGTGCTGGAAGAGGTGGGTTCCGTCGAAGGGCCGAACTACGAGGCGGAGCGCGGGGTGATCCGCGCCACCAAGGACGGCAAGCCCGTCTGCGTCGGCGCGCCCGAGCGGCGCTTCTACCCCGCCGGCGGCCAGACCACCTCCGAGGTCGCCATCTGCTACCGCGGGGTCTCGCACCTCTACATGGTGCTGGGCGAGCGGCGCCAGGCCGTCGGCCCAACTGGCGCGACGCCGGTCTGGCTGGTGCGCGCTTACTGGAACCCTTGGGCGACGCTGATCTTCCTGGGCCCCGTGATCATGGCGCTGGGCGGCGTGGTCTCGCTGTCCGACCGGCGCCTGCGCCTGGGCGTCGCGCAGCGGCGGGAGAAGCCGGCGTGAAGCTGCGCTCGCTCGCGGCCGCCCTGGCCGGCGTGATCTGCATCGCCGCGGCCTCCGACCCGGCCGAGCGCCTGCCCGACCCGGCGCAGGAGGCGCGTGCGCGGGCGATCTTCAAGGACGTCCGCTGCCTGGTCTGCCAGAACGAGTCCATCGACGACAGCGAGGCCGAGCTCGCCCACGACCTGCGCCAGGTGGTCCGCGAGCAGGTGCGGCTCGGCCGCAGCGACGCGCAGATCAAGCGGTTCCTGACCGACCGCTACGGCGAGTTCGTGCTGATGACGCCCGCCTTCTCGTGGGTGAACCTGGCGCTTTGGGCCGGGCCGTTCCTGGTCGTGATCCTCGGCGGCGGGCTGCTCGTCGTGCGCCTGAGGAACCGATCCGCCGATGCCGAACTATCGGCTGAGGAGGCCGATCGCGTGAGGCGCCTGTCGCAAAGCGATTCCGCCTGACATGATAAGGCCCTACATCCGTCCGAATGCCGAATGCAGGGTGACCTAAACGTAACTTGAGGGCGGTTGCGCTCTCATGCATCGAACCTAGGTTTGTGAGGGCGCCGCCTCCCATTCCGGCGCACAGGGAACAGAAGTCTTATGACCTCCAAGAAGACCGGCTATCTCCTGGGCGCCGTCGCGGGCGCGGGCGTCATGGCCGCGGCCGTCGCCGGCGCCGGCATGCGATTGCCGCAGGCCCACGCCGACCAGGGGCATCTGATCAAGGCCTCCACGGCCCCGATCTTCGCCCCGCCGCCCGGCGCGCCGATGTCCTTCGCCGACATCTTCGACCGTGTTTCGCCGGCGGTGGTCTCGATCAATGTGACGAGCCGCGTGGACGCCAGCGCGCTGCGCCGGATCCCGGGCTTCGAGAACTTCCCCTTCGACGTCGTGCCGCGTGGCGGTCAGGGCGGCGGGGGCGATGACGACGACGATGGCGGCGGCGCCGCACCGCCGCAGGGCGGGCGCACCGAGCGCGGCCAGCCGAAGCTGCCGACTCAGCAGTCCGCCGGCTCCGGCTTCTTCATCTCCCCGGACGGCTACATCGTCACCAACAACCACGTGGTCGAGAACGCCGAGACCATCAAGGTGGTCATGAAGGACGAGACCGAGCTCGAGGCGACCGTCGTCGGCCGCGACGAAGGCACCGACCTGGCGGTGATCAAGGTCAAGGGCGCGCGCCACAACTTCCCGTTCGTGAACTTCGAGAACGCCGGCAAGCCACGGGTCGGCGACTGGGTGATCGCGGTCGGCAATCCGTTCGGCCTGGGCGGCACGGCGACGGCAGGGATCATCTCCGCCTACGGCCGCGACATCGGCGAGACCTTCGTCGACTACATCCAGATCGACGCGCCGATCAACCGCGGCAACTCCGGCGGCCCGACGTTCGACATCTACGGCCGCGTGATCGGGGTCAACACGGCGATCTTCTCGCCGTCCGGCGGCTCGGTCGGCATCGGTTTCGCCATTCCGGCCGAAGTGGCCGACTCGGTGACCAAGCAACTGATCTCCGGCGGCAAGATCCAGCGCGGCTACATCGGCGCCACGATCCAGAACTTCACCGCCGACATGGCCGAGGCTCAGGGCCTGGGATCGCAGAAGGGCGCCATCGTCTCCGACCTGGTTCCCGGCGGCCCCTCCGCGCGCGCCGGCCTGGCGCCAGGCGACGTGGTCGTCGGCATCAACGGCGTCCCGGTGAAGACCTCCTCGGAGCTGACCCGCGAAGTCGCCAAGGGCAAGCCCGGCGACACCCTGCGCCTGGACGTCATCCGCGAGGGCAAGCATCACACCATCGAGGTGCGCTCCGGCGTGCGGCCGTCCGAAAAGGACCTGGCGACCAACGACAATCTTCCGCGCGGCGATCGCGGAGCGCCGGCCGTGCCCGCCACGCCGCACCCCTCGGTGCTCGGCATGGCGCTCGGCCCGCTGGACGAGACGACGCGCCGGCGGCTGAACGCGCCGCCGGAGCTGAAGGGCGTGCTGGTCGAGAAGGTCGAGCAGGCCTCCGACGCCGGCCAGAAGGGCCTTCGCCCCGGCGACGTGATCGTCCAGGCGGGCGGGCATCCGGTGAACAGCGCCGCGGACGTCGCGGCCGCGGTGGAGACCGCCAAGAAGGCCGGCCGCACCGGCGTGCTGGTGGGCGTGTTCCGCCAGGGCCGCACCACCTTCCTGCCGCTCAAGCTCGCGGCCGGATAAGCTTCGCGGGGGCGGACACCATGCGGATCCTGATCGTCGAAGACGACCGCGAGGCGGCGGAGGCCATGGAGCGGGGCCTGGCGGAGGCGGGCAACGCCTGCACCCGCGCCGCCGACGGCGAGGAGGGCCTCGCCGCGGCGCGGGAGGGAGAGTTCGACGTGATGATCGTCGATCGCATGATGCCGAAGATGAACGGCGTGCAGTTGATCGAGACCCTGCGCCGCGAAGGCGACCAGACGCCGGTCCTCTTCCTCTCGGCGCTCGGCGAGGTCGGCGACCGCGTGGCCGGCCTGCAGGCGGGCGGCGACGACTATCTGGTCAAGCCCTATGCCTTCGCCGAGCTGATCGCCCGGGTCGAGGCCCTGGCCCGGCGGCGCGAAACCGGCTCGGTGCAGACCCTGCTGCGTGTGGGCGAGCTGGAGATGGACCTGATCGGCCGCACCGTCCATCGCCAGGGCAAGGAGATCGACCTGCAGCCGCGCGAGTTCCAGCTTCTGGAATTCATGATGCGCCACGCCGGCCAGTCGGTGACGCGCACCATGCTGCTGGAAAAGGTCTGGGAGTACCACTTCGACCCCCAGACCAACGTCATCGACGTACACATCTCGCGCCTGCGCTCGAAGATCGACAAGGGCTTCGACCGGCCGATGCTGCAGACCGTCCGCGGGGCGGGCTACCGCCTCGACGCCTAGGCGCGCAGATGCTCCCCCTCTGGGGCAAGACTGCCGATTGGCGCTACCTCTGCCTTGGGGGCGGGACCTAGGATGCGCCTGCCGCGCATCTTCCGCACCACGCCGTTCCGGCTGACGCTGCTGTTCCTGGCGCTCTACGCCTCGGCCGCCCTGACGCTGTTCGTCTACATCTATGCCGCGACGGCGGGCGAGGCGACGCGGCGCACCGACATGGAGATCACCCGCGAGATGCACTCGCTGGTGGCCGCCTACGACCGGGCGGGGATCGACGCCCTGAACCAGTCGCTGATCGAGCGCGCGGCCAGCGAGCGGCCGTTCCTCTACCTCCTGATGGACAAGGACCACAGGCCGATCTCGGGCTCCATCCAGGAGAGCCCGGTCGAGAAGTTCACCGGCCCGCCCACCTGGACCAGCTTCTCGGTCACGGACCAGGACGCCCAGGGCCACACGATGAAGCATCCGGCCCGCGGCCTGCAACGGCGGCTGAGCGGCGGCCAGATCATCTTCGTCGGCGCCGACATCGGGGCCGACGAGGCCTATGTGAACAAGATCGTCCACGCCCTGCAGGGCGCCGGCGCCCTGGTCGTGCTCCTGGGGCTCGCCGGCGGGGTGCTGGTCAGCCGCAACGTGACCCGCTCCATGGTCGGCCTGACCGCCGTGGTCGACGCCGTGCGCAACGGCGACCTGGGCGCCCGCGCCCAGGTGCGTGGCGCCCGTGACGAGTTCGACGAGCTGGCCGCCGGCGTCAACGAGATGCTGGACCGCCTGGAGCGCTCGATGGCCGGCCACCGCCACGCCGGCGACGCCATCGCCCACGACCTGCGCTCGCCCCTGACCCGCCTGCGCGCACGCCTGGAGGCCGCCTACCTCGACGTCGAGGCCGGCCGCGGCGATCCCACCCAGGCGCTCGCCCAGGCGCTGGAAGACACCGACGGCGTGCTGAAGACCTTCGGCGCCGTGCTCTCGATCGCGCGGTTGCAGGCGGCCGGCGCCGCGCCCGACCCGGTGCTGTTCGATCCCGCCGAACTCGCCGCCGACATCTCCGAGCTCTACGAACCGCTCAGCGAGGACAAGGGCATCGACTTCGCCGCGGAGTTCTCCAAGGACCTCCAGGTGCGCGGCAACCGCGAGTTCCTGGCCCAGGCGCTCGCCAACATCCTCGACAACGCCGTGAAATACACCCCGGCCGGCGGGGCGATCATGCTGCGGGTGCGCCGGCGCTCCTCCGGCGAGATCGAGTTCTCGGTCACCGACACCGGCCCGGGCGTCCCCGACAGCGACCGCGACCGCGTCGTCGAGCGCTTCGTGCGCCTGGAGAACAGCCGCAACCAGCCCGGCGCCGGCCTGGGCCTTTCCCTGGTCGCCGCGGTGGCCGAGGCGCATGGCGGAAGGCTGGAACTGGCGGAGGGCCCCGGCAAGGTCGGCGAGATGGGCCCGGGCCTCAGGGTGGCGCTGGTCCTGCCGAGGGCCTGACGGGAAGCGCCGCTGGCCCGTCCGGGCCCTAGGCCTCCCAGGCCTGCTCCTTTCCCAAGGGCGCCGCCCTGTGGGAGAGGTTGGGAGAGGGCGGCGCAGGCGTCGACGCCTCCACTCCGGTTGGACCGGCTATCGGCGCGAGCGCCTGCAGCCCCCGCGTCCTCACGGGCGAACGCGAATGACCGTCTTGCCCGGACGGCGCTGCGTTGGGTTGAAGGCGGCGACGGCGTCGTCGAGGGGCGCAACCGCGCCGATGTTGGCCCGTAGTCGCCCGTCTCGTACGCGCTGGACGATCTCACCCAGTTGGGCCCGGTCGGCCTCGACGACGAAGTCGATCGCCAGGCCGTCGGCCGGCCGCGCCTCGCTCGGCCCGACGATGGACACCAGCCTTCCTCCAGCCCGGACCAGGTGCGCGGACCGCTTGCCGATCTCGCCGCCGATGAGGTCGAACACCAGATCCACTTCCCCCACGTCTTCGAGGACCTCGTTGTCGAGGTCGACGAACGCGTTCGCGCCGAAGTCGAGCGCCGACTGACGGTCGGCCGCGCGTCCGGTGCCGATGACGTAGGCCCCGAACTCACGTGCGAGCTGCGTCACCATCGACCCGACCGCGCCGGCCGCGCCGTGCGCGATGACGCTTTGCCCCGCCTGAAGGCGGCCGTGCGTGAACAGCCCCTGCCACGCCGTAAGGCCCGAGATCGGCAGGCTCGCGCCCGCGGTGAAGTCGACGTCGCCCGGCAGTGGCGCAAGGTTGCGCGCCTCGACGGCTGCGTATTCCGCCAGGGTTCCGTCGCGCGACCAGTCCGTGAGGCCGAACACCCGCTGGCCGACGGACAAGCCCGTCGTACCGTAGCCAAGCGCGGTGACCACGCCGGCCAGCTCGTGCCCGGGGATCGACGGCGTCCGGTCGCGGCCGAGCCGGTCGGTCCAGGTCGAGGGCCACGCCAACTCCGTCCCGACGAACCCCGACGCATGAACCTCAACCACGACGTCGTTGATCGCGGCCTGCGGCTCGGGCCGCTCCGCCAGCTTCATCCCGGCCATCCCCGCGGCCTGGTCCGTCACCACGATTGCCTTCATCGTCCACCTCCTCGCGTGTGATATGTCGTGGAGTGTCACGACGTCACCCCCGATGTCCGTCAAGGGTTCGCGGCGGATGGGCGGGGGAGGCGGGCGGACGCCGCCGAAGGACCGCCGCCGGCTCGAAAACCCGCGCAAGGTTTGTCGGGATGCTTCGCGTCCGCCCGTCCTCAGAAGGCGGGCCATCCTGGCCGTCGTCGGAACAGTGGAGGCCGTGATGTCAAAGGTGCGCGTCGGAGGCTTTTCGATCTCGCTGGACGGCTTCGGCGCCGGACCCGGGCAGAGCCTGGAGCATCCGCTCGGCCGGCGCGGGCAGGAGCTGCATCAGTGGATATTCGGCACGCGCTTTTTCCGCACCATGACCGGTCAGGACGGGGGCTCCGACGGCGTCGACCAGGCCTATGCGCACCGCGCGATGGACGGGTTCGGCGCCTTCATCCTCGGCCGCAACATGTTCGCCCCCAGCCGTGGTCCATGGACAGACGACGGCTGGAAGGGTTGGTGGGGCGACAACCCGCCCTATCATGCGCCGACCTTCATCCTGACCCACTATCCGCGCGATCCGATCGAGATGGAGGGCGGCACGACCTTCATCTTCGTGACCGAGGGGATCGAGGCGGCGCTCGAACAGGCCAGGGCGGCCGCCGGCGACCTCGACGTCAAGGTCGCCGGCGGCGTGGCGACAGTGCGCCAGTACCTGCGCGCCGGGCTGATCGACGAGCTGCAC
>Ga0070659_100003127_pt1 | contig 11783 bp, 12 predicted proteins | sample KBSC23metaG_FD_64666 | JGI IMG/M metagenome (GOLD analysis project Ga0070659, IMG submission 64666) | Corn rhizosphere microbial communities from Kellogg Biological Station, Michigan, USA - KBS C2-3 metaG | ecosystem: Host-associated > Plants > Roots > Rhizosphere > Soil ...
GCGTCGAGCGGCCCGAGACCCTGGTCGGCTCCACCTTCAAGATCAAGTCGCCGCTGTTCGAGCACGCGCTGTACGTCACCATCAACGACATCGTGCTCAACGCCGGCACCAAGCACGAGCAGCGCCGCCCGTTCGAGATCTTCATCAACTCGAAGAACATGGACCACTTCCAGTGGATCGTGGCGCTTACCCGCATCCTGTCCGCCGTGTTCCGCAAGGGCGGCGACGTCACCTTCATCGTCGAAGAACTGAAGGCCGTGTTCGATCCCCGCGGCGGCTACTTCAAGGCCGGCGGCGTCTACATGCCCAGCATCGTCGCCGAGATCGGCTCGGTGGTGGAGCAGCACATGAAGAACATCGGGTTGATCCATGATCCGGAGATGGATGAGGCCACGCGCAAGCTGATTGCGGAGAAGCGGGCTGCCTACGAGGCGCTCGGCGCAAAAAAAAACTCTGAAGTGAGCGCGGCGGCCACCGCGCCGGCCGAAGCCGCGTCATCCGAGACACTCACCTTTCCCGCCGGCTCGATGATGTGCGACAAGTGCAACACCAAGGCGCTGGTGCTGATGGACAACTGTCAGACTTGTTTGAATTGCGGGTATTCGAAGTGCGGCTAACGGCGAATCGATCTCGTTGATGCGGGCGAGTGTGGGGACGCCCAAAAAGCGCTAGTCGAGGCCCCATAAGTCGCTAGCGCTGACGTCATAAAGTGCTAGTGGACATACCGCGCACTTAGAGGGCCCGATTGGGCTCGTACTGATTGACTCGTGGGGAGGCCACGGACGGTCCATACCAGCCTGCACACCCAGCTCACGCTGGGATAGGCCTGCTTCCAGTCCGGCCGCCTGCAGGCGTGCCGCGACGACTGCCTCTTTTTGCCTCCGCGTGCCACCCGTCGGTCCATTCCCGCTGCGACCCATGGCAGCTTCGGCGACGACGGTTTGCCTGCATACTAAGAGTTTCTTAGCATCGGCAATTCGCATCCCGATGGCATGCAACGGCCAAATTCGCAACTAGGCAGTTGCCGCGAACGATTCCGCGCGTTTGATGGATGGGCGACGCTTCTGGTTCTTGGGCTGGGCTGCCCGAAGCTCTTGGCGGACTTCCATCAGTAGCGTTCCGAGCATATTGCGGCCTTCACCGTTGACTTCACCCCAGAGGCGGTTCACTTCATTGTCGATGGTGGCTGACTCGACTAGCCGGGCATTCCCCGTGCCCAGAAGGAGCTCCTTGAGATCGTCGTGTTGTGTGAATTTGGCCATCAGTACACGACGCATGCGATCAAATTTCGTCGTAGACCAGCCTGGTGCGATATCCCAGTAATAGAGGCCGTGAGCGGCCATCGCTAGGAGGGCTGGTGAGGGAGCCGACATCAACCATTCGCGCACAGCAGTTTTTCGAGCCTTGCCGGCCTGATAAGCATGCTCGGAGGTGGGATACACCACCCCGTCCAACTCAACAGGGCGCCGGTAAAGGTTGCTGAATGCCCCATAGGGGCGTTCGCTAGCCCGGTAGAAACGAATTTCAGCACCCATGGTTGCCCTCCTTTTGAGGGTAATTTAGACTATTTTTAAATACCTTTCAATGAATAAGAAATTTGAACCGACGGGGACGCCCTCTTGCTCCACGTGACGCCCAGGCGGCCGACATGCAGGCACGCTCACGGGCGGCTATGCACGGCCTTGGGCTGAAAAAGAAGGATGTTGCTCAACGAATTGGCCGTTCGCCGGGTGCGGTGGGAGTTGCCCTGTCGGAAGTGCCTGCCAAGAATTCGCAAACATTGAAGGATATTTTTAATTATTTTTTCCCGCCTGCTGCAGAAGCATCCTTGGCTGGTCGTGCTCGCGAGCTTGCCGAGCGGTCACCGGAAACCGCTGCACTGCTTTCAGCCGTGTTCCGCGATTTGGCTGATTTGCTGATCGACCCCAGCGTGGGGACTAACTCGTCATCGGACAGGCGGCGCAGCTAAAGCCGGCATTGGACTCGGGGAGCGGATCAGGCATCACGCTGGTTTCAAGGTGTTGCACAATCGCTCGCGCCACAGCCGGTCCAGATTCATAGAGCGCGCCACGTGCGCCTGCGTATCCGCAACTCCAGGCAGCCAACTGCTGCGCGCGACGCAAAACTTGCTCCATCGCTGTTACGCCACTCCATGTGGCGCGTGTATCACCGCGTTCGAGTAACCCAATCAAGATTCCTGAGGTGAGCCAGTCACCAGCGCCACATGTGTCCACTACGTTTGAAACGTGGATGGAGGCCATGGACTGCCACTGATGGATCTTGTGACGAGCCCACCGCCATTGAAGACCTGCAGCGCCTTTAGTGCGAATTTCTAAATGGTCGCCATCGGACAGCCACGACAGGCGATCGGCGCGTTCGTCGGAATACTTGACCATGTCTGCAAGCGCCAACATGGCCGGTGCCCACGGGGCATCGGAGGGATCCGATGGCTCGTACACGATGAACGCATTGCTTCTTCGCGCCGATTGCGCGAGTTCAAGGATTTCATCTGACAACCGATCAGCGAAAAACACATCGGTATGTATGTCGTCACGGACCCATGAAGACGCATCGCCATGGTACGTACGATGGTAGCGGGGCAGAGCTTTGCCGCACGCCGGGCAATCGAACGCGAAGCTATGTCTAGCGTAGTGCTCTAGCTCCTCGATGATGACCGGGACTGCAGCCCGGTGCATTTCGCGATATTCGACGCCACAGCGGGTTAAGTCATTGAGCATCAGCTCGTAGGCAGGCGACTCTTCTGCAGGACCAGCTAACGTTGCGGGCCAACCCAGAGCGCCAAGAATCGCCGCAACGTTCCCCGCCGTGCCGCCGGCTCGAAAGGAAGTACGTTCCGGCTCCTGAGCGATGCATAGGACATCCAAGGCAACTAACCCCATCGAGAGGACTCGAGGGGCGTCTACACGGTGGAAGTAGGGCATGATTCTGGGCGCTCGTTGGTGAGGCGAGCATACACTTCGCCAAGCACCCAGACGTGAACAAAGCGTCCCCCGTCCACTGTTTCTGTGAAGCCCGTTTGGGGTGCTTCAAATCGCCGAGCCTCAACATACGCCACGGGCAACTGGTGTTCGAGGGCCGCGAGAAGTGCGCCGATGGCCAGTGCCTTTGACCCAATAGGTGACAGCACCGTTTCAGCCGACTGCTTTGCTAGGTCGTATACCTCCGCTCGTGAGCAATGAATGCGGGAAAGCGTTCGATAGAGGTCCATTGGGTCGTCTTGGGCTGCGTACAGCATCTGTCGGGGATCGACCCGCCACGCATCGCTTAGTTCTTCGCGAAATTGATCAAGGAGATTCTCCACGCCACGTGGGTCACATGCTGGGAAAGGAAATACCGGACACGTCTCAGTGGGAGACAGTTCCTCGAAAAGAATGGCAAATGCCTTGCGTTTAGGATTGGCGAGCTGTGGGATCCATAGCCGTACTGGCGAATCGCCCGCAGATCTCTCTCCTTTGAAGCCCCAAGGGTTCTGATAATTCTCAGCATACTCGGCGACGATGGCCGTCTCGACCTCAGGACCTCCGGTTGCCGCGACCACATGTAAGTTTGGCGAACCCGGTTTGTCGAGCAGGTGATAGAGGAGACCGACGATAGGGAAGCTGATACCGATGGACATTGCACTCATGTCCACGATGACATCGGTGACTTGGTCCAAGTAGTTGTTCTCTTGGATGCGGCGTCGTATCTCAGCAACCGCCTTTTGACCGCCCACGACGGCGTGATCCTCATCAAAAACGTCGATATGGACGACTTCGTGTTCCGGAAACGCCTCGCACAGGCGCTTCTCGTTGGTCTCTGCTCGATCAAGCAGAGTTTGCGCTGGATCGGGCCGGTTCTCGCGAATCAAGATCGCGCGACGATTCTTTCCTTTTTCGGCCACACAGAGCGCTAAGTGCGACGCTCGGGGGTCAAAGCCGGCGCCAGCGACGTAAAGCACTGAGCGATGTGGTTGGGCGAGAAGACTGTCAATGAACGTCTCCACCTGGGGGCCGAGATGACTCACGGCATCGAGCCAACGCATCGCCTTCATGCAGTTGCCCCGCTGATCATGTCCGACAACGCTTCCAGCGTGGTGGTGACGAATCCGCCGCGACGAGTCGTCAAACCGCAGGCGGCGATTACGGGCCCGCCGAGCTCCAGCAGCGTCCAGAGTTTGCCTTTTGCCTTACGTCCCGGAGTCAGCGTGAACGCGTTGTAGGCAATGCCAAATCGCAAGGCCTCGGCCAGCTTGGGATGATCCAGTATCTGCGCAAACTTGGTCTGTTCGATGCCAATTGCATTGGCTCCACCACCGAGAGGCGCATTTGGCTCAAGGCTACGCTTTACACACAAGTCGACCATGCCGTTCACGAGTTTTCTGACCGATACAGCATGGGGGAAACTCCATTCCTGCATGATGCGCTTGCCTTCCTTCATCAGCGCATCATGCTGCTGTTTGACCGTGAGTGATGTGGAACGATCGCCCCTAATGACCTCTTGGGTTTCCAACAGGCGAACAAGTTGCCAGGCTAGCTGAAGAAAGGTTTCCACATTCTCCATTCCCAGGTCAGCCACCACATCGAGTCCACCCAGGTAGGGCACTGCAAACTTATGCCAGAGATGTACCTGGGCACCCGCGGCTACTTCCGGACCTGCCTCGACAACCACTTCCTCCGCCAGAGATTCATCCTTGTGAGCGTCAAAGAGCGAGTGCTGAGGGGTATGTTTGAATTGCCGATGCAACAAAATAGACACCATCGCCGGCGCGACTGTTTCAACGTTGTAGTCCGTTTGTTTGCCAATAAAATCGTACACGCGCTGCCGAATCTGCTCGACCTGAACAGGCGGAATGCCAAGGTTCTGCGCTGCTACTTCGGGAAGCCGTTGCGCAAGCTCGATCTGCTTGGCGGTGGCGACAGGCCGAACTTCTAGGCCGGCGAGCGAGGTGATGCCATTGCGGGATAGATCGGGGATGTGCGCCATATAGCGGGCAGCGATTTCCGCCGCCGCTCTGCGAAACTTTCGACGTACGCCGCTGCGCATGTCCTCCGAGGCCTGAGTCATGCGAATATCGACAACGGTGCGTTGTCGCTGTATGCCGTCTATCACAGGCGTAGCGCCGGATTGTCCCCAGATGAGCATATCGTTAGGTGCGAGCGCCTCCATGCGCTGAAGCACCCACCGCGCTATCGTGACCTCGCGCAGCGTGAGATGAGTCATCAGCGCATGATGCTGGTCACGATCCGCCCAATGGGCATCGTCAATCATGAGCAGAGGCCGGACGGGCTCTTCCTGGCCTGGGATAGCGAAGCCGTCAATTGCAAGCAGTGGGTAGAACTGGCCGCCGAGCTGTTGAAGCAGTTCGTCTTCGCTCGGAGGAATGAAGCTTGCCGTCAAACGATAGATGATCCGCTCGACATCAGTGGCTCGTTCAACTATGTCACTGAATTCAGTGCCGCCCAAATGCTCCAGACGAGCTTCTCCGAGTGGAGTTGGGATGACTCGGACTTGGCTACAGTCGATGCCTGCGTCAATGAACGCTTGGCGCCAGGCCAAAACGGCGCGTGCGCCCACCAAACTAAGCATCAATTCGTGGGAGCGCTGAGGCGTGTAGCCAATGAGCGACAATTCTCGATAGTCGCGCTCGAAGGAAATGCGTGCGCCGCAGACGATGAGGCGGTCGTCTTGTACGAAGCCCCTTTCGATAGCGAGATCGCGCAATTCCTCGTATGTTTCGTCGGACGTTCGCTGGACCTGCTCAAGCAGGCGTTTCAATGTTGCATACTGAAAGAAGCGCGACAGAGTCGTCTTTCCGCTGCCGGGTGGTGCGGTGAACGTTACCGTCTTCGTCAGCAGTTCCTGCGGATCATCGAAATGATCCAGCGTCATCCGAAAGAGGGACGGAGCGAGTGTTGCCAGAAACTCCGCCTCATTACGCCGAAACTCGCTTGCGCGTTGTTGGAATGGGTTGGGCATGATCGTCAACTATGGCGTTGGCGGCGACGGAAGAGCGGTCGCATGTGATGACCCTTTCTCTTCTTTGCAGTGGATTCGGCCCAAAGCAGGGCAACCGTGTTGTTGGGCGTGTTGTGGTCAAGCACCAGGGGGAGAGCGCATGCGGCGTATCCCATGCCCAGATGGTCAACGCCACCCTTCTTTGTGGCATCCGTTTCGATGCCAGGGTCATAGTATTTCTTGGTCAGTCGATGGAACTCGGCTTCCGTCTTGGCGTCGAGTGGAAATTCTGTCGGGAAGAGATAGCTGCAAGTCACCTCAAACTTGGCAAACCAAGGATACTCATCCTTCAGATCCCCCCGAACTTGAGCAATCGCCTTTTCTAGATGCTCGACTGCTTTGTGCGTCATGATCAGATGGTGCACGACCAGCTTCCAGTCATCCGAGTGAACTCGCTCTGGTCCAGCGGAGTTGAGCGAACGTAGAAATCGGAGAAGCTTCCCCTTCCACTCAGTTTTGCCTTGGTCGCTGGTTTCGGTACGTAGGAAGGACGTGCCGGAGCCGGCAAAATCATCCACCAAATAGATGGTGTCGAAGGTTGAGGGCTTGGTCGAGTCAAGCTTGCCAAGGTCCTTCTTCAGATCTTTTATAAGATCGCCCCACTTCTCCTGGTCGAGCTGCGTGCCAACAACGACCTGTTCGTTAGAGATTCGCCCGACATTAGCGTGGCGAAAAGAATCAAGTCTCGCCCCATCACTTAGACCCAGGAAGAGTGTGCGTCGACGAGCGACCTCAAGATCGTGTCTGGCTTTGTCTGACGTATAGACTTGCCAAGGTGCGATGTGGTGATCATCGGCAACGTCCTGAAGGATTCGTGGAAGGACAATGCGTGGATACATGTTGTCCACCAACCGTTCACGCTCAACGGCACTTATAAACGTCAAGCGGCGACGGACGAAGTCGTAAGCCACCTCGCGATCGGAAGGGTCAAATTGAAGCAGCCAGCCGACCAGACTTTCAAGAAAGCGCATTCCCGCTAAGAAGTCGCGATAGCTGTCGTATTTCACAGCGGAAATGAGGCGAAGCCATTGAAATTCTTCTTGCGACCGCTCCAGGCTCCATCCCATTACCTGGTTCAGCATTCGCAGAGCAGTTTGCTCGTGCATGTCACCCCCCTTTGAACCGTAACACTCCGTTGCTTGCATCAAACAATTGCAGCTGGTAGCACGTCGCTGCGACTTGTCGACGCGTCATGCCAGCCAAATTCCAACATCGATCGGGTCGCGTGGAGCACTGATCCGAGGACAGGCTCAAAGGCATTCCTAAAAGCTCCGCATCGTTACCCGGCCAGCGTCCACGGTCTCCGATGCAGAGCACTTGTTCGGGTAAGCAATTGGCCCGCGAAGCAGTGAGGCTCACCACATTGAGCTTCGATGCGCTGGACGATACGACATCAATCGAATGGGACGACATCCATATACGCAGGAGTCCATCCTCGATGAGATCGTGGAGCGACTCATAAACTGCTTGCCATGCCTCGCTGAGATTTCGGCCGTCCAACATTGATACTGAGCACTGGGTTTCGTAGACCCGGCAGCGTCCTCGTCCAGGCCACAGGACATAGCGTTCAATGCGATGAACGGCTTCTATGATGGCTGGATCTGTGTCACCTGGCGCGAGCTCAATGTCGCCTATCGGCTGGGTCAGGGCCCCATTGTGGTAACCGATGGTGATGTTGCTCCATAGGTTTGGCGAAAGACTGTTCCGCAATGCGATGCCGCACGAGTCACCGCGTCCCGTGGCTATTCCGATGTGGATGTCTGCCTTCAAGAGTCGAGTCAGTTCGCCAATGATGGTTGGCTCCATTGGCTCGTAGCGCCGAGATGATTCGATCAAGGTTCCATCGAAATCAAATACCACTGCTCGAATATCAGCCGAGGCAAGGGTCGAACGGAACTGTTGCAGCCACGCACGCCAAGTGGCTAGCTCATCATCGGTAAGCGTCCCATCGGGGCGCCCCAGCTTAGCCAGAATGATCTGGCGATCTCGATCCTCTTTCCTTGCCGTACCGTCAACGGTATATCTCAGGTGGTACAGGGCTTCTCCGAAAGGGGGCACGCCGGGGCGGCCAGGATCACGGTGGATCTGCTCCCCGAGTCGAAGTGCCGCATGCATCGAGAAGGCGACGGACGCCAAGCGTGCAAATGCTTGTGAACCCGGAACCTCAATGACATCTACGGGTGAAGCTTCTTGAATAAGCTTCATCGTTTGTGTCGCTAAAGCCCGGTATGGTGCAGTGCTCAGGCAGATGGCGTGGGTCGATTTGCCATGGGTGGCAAACCAGAAGTGCCGGCCATGCGCCAGATTTCGAAGATCTGCCACCCAGACGGAGGCAAGTGCCGCCTCAGTGGCGCGCATCTCCAGATCCGACATGCCTACCATCGTCACTGGATCACCAATTCCTACGAATTGGTTTGTCCAGTCAGGGATGCTATCGACGGCTACTTTGGCCCAAGCCACGGCGTCAGTAACTTCGGATGCCGTAAGCGTCGGACCGTCACCGAGTGTTTCGCCGTAGGCTCGCTCCACCAGCAGGCACGACGCCCAAAGGCTGTTCGTTGCGAGGAACCCATCCCGTCCAGCCGATACGACGAAGGTGACAGTTCGACTGGCGCCGTACGTTGCTAGAAGCAACTGCAGTGGAGTGTCTTCCGCACCCACGAGTGCTGTGATGGATTGCGCGCCACCTGCAATCGCATGGCGAGCTGCATTTAATATATCTTCGTTGCTGCCGCCTGCGCTCAAGAGCCAGACAGCTTGGTGCCTGAAAGTGGGTTGGCTCTGGAACACCAGCGGACTGACCACGCGTGAAACATGCCCGAACGCTTGCTCATGCAATTGCGCCAGGTAATACGCAGCAGTTTGTGACCCCCCGGATGCGACAACAACTAGGCCCTGTCCCGCGTCGTCCTCAATCGCTCGTTTTAGGCGTTCAATGGGAAGTGCGTACGCTTCGAGCGTCGTCTGCGCCAGTCCTTCGAGTTCCTCTCGATATGGCTTCCCCATGGTCCTCATCTCGGAAGCAGCTGCCGGTCGGCTTCATTCATGGCAGTGGTTGGACCGGAAGGGCCATTGCCGAGGTGTTGAGGTTAGCCTGATCGTTGGCAGAATCAAGTGGCCTCCAGCGCAGATTGCCTTGGCAGCCAATGAAAGAAGCATCAGCCCTGCTGACGGAGCAGCTGTTGGATGCTGGCACGGTGACTGCCGCCGGCATACGGAAGTCAGATCTGAGAACACACATCTGAAGAAGTTCCTCTCGCAACTCTGGGAAGTGATGAAGGGCTCCTAGTCGTCGTCATCCGCCCTGACACCGCTTTCCGGTGGAGCCGGAGCGGAGAATCATCGAAGCAGTTGTTGGTCCATTACATTCGAAAGGATTCAGGGCGATTTTCCTGAAGCGGCCAGTGGCTTCAAGCCAGCGAGTTTCCTCGCCAACGCCGTCCTAGATGGCTCCACGTGGACGGTAAGCGACGTGTCTGCCGAAGGTCTGACTCCCAATCCCCGCCGGACCGGTACGAGCAGCAAGTTCTGCGCATACTTCAGCTCGTTTTCCAGGTCGCGGAAGGATTTGGCGTACCCGAGAATGTGGCGCGCCTCGAACTCATAGCCTTCGTAGTTCTTGGCGATGCTGGAGTGTTTGATGTTGTAGTGTGGCTCCATCAACGTGGCTCTTCCGCTACTTTCGCGATGCGCGATCAGCCCGTGGGCGATGTCGTTTCTGCGAGCGAGGAATTTCTCGGTGAGGCCAAGGACGGTTTTGGCATACGCTGCGTACACGGGTTTTTCAGCGTAAATCGCTTCCGCAGCTACCTTCAAAGCCGACAGGCGTGCCGCCGTGCTAGGGAGCGCACCGTAGATCTTATAGGCGCCATATCCCTGTTTGCCCAAGAACAGGGCAACGAACAACAGGCACAACTGGTGCTCGACAGCCGACCACCCGGAAAGCGCTTTTCCGATGGCGAAGTACAGCTCGTCAGGTGTGCTATCGGGATTCTCCGAATCTGGAAGGGACTCCGGTCTGTCCCACGGGTTTGGTTGCCTTGCCATCCAGATCTCCGTGGTCAGTGGTTTGTGGCTTCATCAGAAGAGCACGACGATCGAATGGTCGCGTCTTGGCCGACCGGTGTCACGTGCTATCTCGAGCGCTGCCGAAAGTAGTTCGTTTGATCCGTTGGGTATCTCGGCAGTTGCATCCGACCTCGGATAATGAGGATTGATGCCTAGCGACCGCTTGGGGACAAGCCGACCGTTGTAGGTCGAAATCGGTCGACCCTGGCAATGATCGGTATGTCGGTAAGGCAATCAGGAATTGTTGGGGATGGAGCACTTACGTTCGGAGCGTCGTTCGTAAGGCTTAAGTCCCTGTTCGTGCTCATCCCATAAACGTACACCCATGTCGCTGCATGATCTGATAGGCTCGCGACATGTTCCGCACTCCTTTCCACTACGAGCGAATACCGACTAGCTGCTGAAGCATGTTCGTATGTTGTTCGCCCCCGTGGCCGAGAGGTTAGGCATCCGGCTTATATCCGGATAAAGGCAGTGGCCAGATAAGCCACCCATGCAGGTTCGAGTCCTGCCGGGGGCACCAATTCTAGGTGCCCGTATGAATCCTGAAAATTCCCAACGGCTAACGTCGGACTTCCCGCAACTGTACCGAGCACGCAGGCTTGATCCTCTTCGCCAGGATCAACCTACTTTGCCCGCACTCTGGGGCTTCGAGTGCGACGATGGCTGGATGGACTTGATCTATCGCCTTAGCCAGGCAATCACCACACACACCAAATCCACAGGATTGGACGTCGTTGCAACACAGGTGAAAGAGAAGTTCGGCACGCTGCGGTTCTATGTCGATCGTGGGGATCAGGAAGTTTTTCGACTCATTGATGCTGCCGAACAGGAATCAGCGACGATCTGCGAGGCATGCGGTGCACCAGGGACGCTCGCCACTAAGGGATGGCACTCAACACTCTGTGAATCCTGCAGGAAACGGCGATGATGGGCGCCATAGATGAAGGGGCAAGATTTCGCCCCTCCCTTCCTTCATTCGTCAAGGCATCTATCGATCACGGACGATGTTGCTTTCGTACTTTCGGGTGCTGCGGATACGGTGTAATGGGGGATTTGCATCAACAAAGTGCTCCTTGTTGAAGCAGCGCGGAAAAGCTTCCTTGGCCAGTGCTTCAGGAACAAGCGCAGTAGCGCGCCAGCTAGCTTGCCAAGCACTGATCTCTTTCATGGATTCAACCACGTAGATTGTGTGCTCCGCTATCTCTCGAAGTCCAATTGCAGTCGGTAGCCCGACCAGCGGTCGCGGCACCCGAACCTCCTCTGCGCGGCAGTCCCAGCCGATGAAATAGCTGTAGAAGCCAATGCCTTTGTCGGGCAGCACCATGAATTCGTAGTAGGCGCAATCCAAGGTCGGAAGTCGCTGTGAGCAGATCTTCCGCATCAAAGCTAGGGAAAGGTGCTCAAAGAGCTCCCCAGGGACACTCATCAACGACGTCCGGAGATGATGGTAGCCTTCGAAGCCGAGCATCTTTGCCCGAGCTTCAAGCAGCTGGCAATGCGTAAGGCCCTCGATCGATTCCTGATCGAAGGAGGCTTCCTTAAGGGCGCCGATAATTTCTTGGGTGGAAAACATCTCACGATCCTCAACAGGCGGTCGCAAAGCGTGGGCTTTGTTCGGGCATGCTGCTTGCCAGATCGACCGGGGAAGGGTGACGTGAGTTTTTTTCTAGCTGGCTTTTCCCACGCAGCAGGGTGGC
>Ga0070659_100003128_pt1 | contig 11781 bp, 8 predicted proteins | sample KBSC23metaG_FD_64666 | JGI IMG/M metagenome (GOLD analysis project Ga0070659, IMG submission 64666) | Corn rhizosphere microbial communities from Kellogg Biological Station, Michigan, USA - KBS C2-3 metaG | ecosystem: Host-associated > Plants > Roots > Rhizosphere > Soil ...
GGGTAAAATCAGGCGGGCTCGCGGTGCCGTGACTTCGGACTGTTACGCGATCTTGGGGGTTTCGCCGACGGCTGAGAATGTCGTCATCGGCGCCGCTTATCGCGCGCTCATGCGCCACTATCATCCCGACACCAATTCCGACCCGGAGGCGCAGGCTCGGGCGCGCGAAATCACGGCGGCTTATGCTGTGCTTCGGGATCCGGCGAGGCGCGCGGAATATGACGCGCGGCGCGCCGAGGCGGACGACTTTTGGCCCGTTGAAGAGCCTCAGCGCCGACCGCCGCCGATGCGTGCGGCCGGAATCGCATCGGCCGCGCTGGCGGTCGCTTTGGTCGGTGCGGTCTGGATGTCGCCGGCAGCGGACCGGGACAATCCGACGGTCGCGCCACCAACCACGCACGCCTCAACGAAGGCCGAGCCGATGCCTGCCGGGCCGCCCAAGGCGCTCGAACCCGAAGCGCAACGGCTCGCAAGGCTCGTCCCCCCGGTTTCGCCTCCGCCGCCAGCCGCTGAAGCTGACCTGGCTCCGGTGCCTCCGCTCGACCCTTCTCCTGTTCCAGATGAGAAGGCGCTTGCGATGGCACCCAAACCGAAGGCCGTGCAGCCGAAGGCCCTGCCCAGGCCTGCACCGCAGGTGGTCAAAGCGATCGCTCCCGCAGCGGCACCGAAGAGCGAGCGGGTCGCGACTCTCGATCGCATGTCCGCCGGCTTCTTCAGCCAGTCGATGACTCACGCCGACATTGCCAAGAAGACGCTGCTGGTGGCTGCTCGCGACCGGTCGGAGGCTGAGCGCAAGGCCTGCCGCTCGGATTCATGCGTGGCTGACGCCTACGTTCGCCAGATCCGCGCAACGAGCGCGATCATGGAAGGCAAGGCCGGACCGCGGAACTAGCTCCGGCCCGGCCTCCGTGGCTTATTGTGCCGGCGTCGCGGCCGGTGCCGCGGCCGGTGCCGCGGCAGGCTCCACCGCCGTGAAGTCCTCCACGACCTTCCAGCCGCCGTCGGCCTGCTTCTTGTACACGGTGATGTACGATCCGCTGTTCGATGCGCCCGCTTTCGTAACCGGGTCGGTATATTTCTCGGTGAAATGGCCGCGCGCGTAAGCGAGGTCGCCGGACGCATCGATCTTTTCGCTCGAGAAGCTGACGTCGAAGTTCGGGTCCTTGAGCGCATCCTCATAGGTCTTGCGAAGGCCGTCGCCGGTCACGGACGGCGCGCCGGGGAAGACTGCGGTCGCGTCCGGAGCATAGTGAGCGAGCAGCGCGTCGAGATTCTTGGCGTGGAAGTCCTCGTTCCACTTCTTCTCGTCGGCCTTGATTGCGTCTGTGACTGCGCCCGAGTTGGCAGCCGGGGCCGCGGCTTCGTTGCCGCCGGGCTTGCTCTCATATTTCTGGCACGCGCTTACGCTGACAACCAGCGCCGCAGCACCAAGCAGCGCAATCGATTTGGTCAGATTTGGCATGTGGGCCTCCCCCTGTTCGAGAGGGACGCGACCCAACCACGTACTGGCGAGTCGCGCAACTGTTGTTGCAAGTTGCAGAAGCATGAGTTTCGTCACCCCGGACTTGATGACTGTTCCCCTGCGAAGGCAGGGGTCCAGACAGGCTCCGTCAGGAGCCTTTGATCAGCATCGAAATAGAGATCCCGCCAGTCGCGGTTCGCTATCCCCGCGCCTTCTTCCCAACCACATGGTCGAGCGCCCACGATCCGGGCCCCGCGAAGACCAGGTAGAAGAAGGTGAAGCAGAACAGGATCACCACTTCGCCCTTGTTGACGATCGGCCAGAAGCCCTGCGGATTGTGGATCATGAAGTAAGCGACCGCCATCTCGCCCGAGGCGATCAGAGCGGCGAACCGCGTGAACAGCCCCAGCGTGATCAGCGTCCCGGCGACCAGCTCAATCGTCCCGGCAGCCACGAACAGCGGCGGCAGCGGCTGCATCGGGAACGGCGCTGGAAAGGCGAAGAACTTCTGCGTCGCATGCTCGACGAACAGCAGGCCCGCGACGATCCTCAGAATGGAAAGCGCGCGCGGCGCATAAGCGGAGAGATTGGGCATCAAGAGTCCTCCTCGGCGAGGGCTTCTAAGCGGTCTGCGCTCCTCGCGGAAGCATCCGGATCCAACCCTGCCCTGACGTCCACTTTCCACCCGAAACGGACATTAGTGGTGCCCAGCTCGCCATCAGTGCCCCGGCACGTCGGCTGCCGTCACATCCCCCTTTAGATACCGGTCGAACCAGCCAATCGTCCTATTAAGCGCGTCGATCTGGTTGGCGCGGCCCCATGCGCCTTCCCAATGACCTTCGCCGGTGTAGCGGGCATAATCGACACGTTTGCCAAGCCGGCGAAGACCAGTGAAGACCTCGTCGGCGAGGGGGTAGGGAACCGCATCGTCCTTGGTGCCGTGAATGATCAGCAGGGGTGTCTTGACGCGATCGAGATAGAAGATGGGCGAATTCTCGAGGTAGCGTTCGCGATACTCCCACAGCGAACCGCCCATCCGCCCTTGGCCGCTTTCCGACCAGGACACGCCCGGATTGGTGCCATCGTCGAGGAGCCCGCCGTAGCTCGCGATCATGTCCCCCATGCCAGCGCGCATCACGGCCGCCTTGAACCGCGGCGACTGGACGATGAGTGCAAGCGTACTGTAGCCGCCATAACTGTGGCCCATGACCCCGATCCGATCGGGATCGGCGATTCCCAGTTCGATGGCTTTGTCGATCCCGGGGATCACGGATTTCATGAGATCGGTCATCGGCGTTCCGACATTTACGTCGGAATCGGCGAGGAGAAGCGCATAGCCCCGCGTCGCGAAGAGTTGCAGGTTTTCGTAGGGCGCCGACGCGAACCCGAACCGGTTGAGGTCGTCTGAAATACTCGAGCCGCCATAGATTTTGACGATCAGCGGATATTTCGCGCCGCGGACATAGCCCGCTGGATAAATGAGCGCGCCATGCTCGGTCTTGCCGTCGATCGATCGCCATTCGACCACCTGCCCGGAGCCCAGCGGAGTGTTGGAAATGGCGGGGGCAACCTGCGTCACCTTGCGTGGCGTCGCGGCGCCCGATTTTAGGATAAAAATATCCGGAGGGTGGCCCGCGTCCTCGGCGACGTAGGCCAGCATCGTCCCGTCCTTCGAAACGCCCGGAAGGGTTCCGTAGCCGCCATAACGCTTGTCCTCTTCGAGCAGCCCGACAAGGCTGCCGGCTTGTGGCGGGATGCGCGCGAAACCGCTGCGCTTGGTCGTCCTGTCGAGCGTCATGATCAGGCCAGCTGCGGCCGAACCCTCTCCAACCATCATCTGGTCGTCGGTCGTCGGGAGTTCGAGCCGGCGCCTTCCCGGATTGTCGAAAGGTTGAGCTGCGCTTCCGTCTAGGGCGGCGCGCCAGAGCAGATCATCATGAATGAAATAGAGGTGCTGGCCCGAGCGATCCCAGGCGGGCGGGTCGGCATCGAGCCTGACAGGATTGGTCCACGCTTGACGCGCGACCTCGCGAGGTGCGCCGCCGCTTGCCGAGGCAATGCTCAAGACGTCGTCAGCGAGGGGCCCGTCGCTACGCCACGCGATCGACTGGCTGTCGGGTGACCAGCTGAACGATCGCGCCAGTAGGCCAAGCCGGACGTCGCTCGCGAGCGTGCGGGATTGGCCGGTTTGAAGATCCCGAACGACAACTTCGTAAAGATATTGGCCCGCGCCCGGTTTTTCGGCGCGGACCAACCTGGTGTAGGCAAGGAAACGCCGATCGGGCGAGAGTCGATAATGGCCGACGCGCGCACCCTCGACCAGCGGCCGTATGGCGCCGGACTGGACATCGATCATGGCGATGTCGCGCCGCCACAAATCGAGGTTAATCTGGTCGGTTATCGAGGTCGCACCCGGCGCCGACGGATCGTACTGGAACAGCTTGGCCGTGACTTCGCTTGCGCCCGCACCGGCCTTCTCCGGCGCGGTGCCGGCCATCCGCGCGGCATAGCCGGAGCGCCCCAGATCACGGGGGAATAGAGTCACCAGGACGGAGCTTCCGTCGGCGCTCCATACCAGCCCAGTAAAACCATCGCGCACGTCGGCACTGGACACTTGGCGCAGTTCGCCGGTTGCGACGTCGGCTGCCCACAGACGCGCCGGGCCGATCTCCGCACTCCCACTCCGGTCGGCCAGGAAAGCTAGGGTCCGTCCATCGGGCGAGAAAGCGGGGGCCCAATTGTTTCCGCCTCTCGTCAGGTTTCGGGCTTGGCCCGACTTGAGGTCCGTGATCCAGATATCCCCTGAAACGCCGTACCACGCTACGCCGCTCGAAGTGAGTTGCTGCGGATCCGTCGACCGGCGATTTCGCGCGTTGCCGGTGACCACATAGGCAAGATACCGGCCGTTGGGCGAAAAGATCGGCTCGGAATAAGCCGCGAGCGCCGGAGCGTTGAGGATATCTTCGATGGCCAGTGGAGGATGAGGTGCCGGCCAAGCCGGAGCCGCAAGGCCGATCAACAATGCTCCGGCGAGGCGCGCGACAACTGCGCGAACCGGTCTCACCATTTCTTGGTGACCTGGAATGATATGAAACGCCCCAGCGCATTGGCGTTAGCGCCGTCGAAATTCAGGCCATTGTCGTTGCGCACGAATGGCGGGTCCTGGTCGAACAGGTTGAGCACGGTGAGCCCGAAAATGAGGTTGCGCAGCCCCCGAACCTTCGGCCTTTTGCCGGTGTCATATTGCAACGCCAGGTCGACGGTCGTCCAGGAATCGATGTGGAACACCTCGCCGGGGACGCTGGTCGGGTCCTTATAGGAGTTGGTGTAGTTGACGTACGCATTCGCCGACAATCCGTCGCGGCTCCAGCCGAACGAACCGCGGGCGACCAGTCCGACCGGGTTGAAACGAGTGTTGACCAGCTCCTCCAGTGAACCGCCCGGAGCGAACTTGGTCTTGTGATCGATCAGATAAGTCGCCGCGAGGCCGAGATCGACCCGCCCCCCGCCGACGTCAAAATGATAGCGCGCGCTGCCGTCGATGCCGCGAACCTTCGTCCTCGCCAGGTTGGTGGTGCGAAAATCGGCGATCGCGGTGATTTGGTCCAGCGGAATCCCGAAGATATTCAGGAAGCCGGGCATCGCGGCAAAGGCCAGGATTACCGACTGCGGCACGTTGCGCGTGACGAACGGGGCGACCGTCGGACTGCCAAGCCCCTCTATGATCAGCGGCAACAGCGGCGGATCCCCGATCCGATCCTTGAAATCGATGGAGAAATAGGTCGCCGAGAGATCGAGCGCGGGAAGCCGCGGCGGCGAATAATCGAAACCGGCCGACAGAGTCCTGGCCTTCTCGGGCCCGAGCCCGGCATTGCCACCTTGAATCACCAAGGCGTTGGTTACGCCGGATGGCGAGCTCGGATCGAGGGCCGGAAACGGAATGAATTGGTTGGCGCTCTCGTCGAGCTCAAACAGCAAGGGCGCGCGAAAAGCGGTTCCCCATGTGCCGCGAAGCTTCAGCCCATCGGCCGGCGACCACAGCAGCCCGACCTTCGGATTGAAGGTGCTTCCAAAGTCGCTGTAATGGTCGAACCGCCCGGCCAGAGTCAGCTCCAGGCGCTTCACACCCGGCATCTCATTTTCGGCTCCGACCAGCGGCGCGAAGAGTTCGCCAAAGCCGGCCCAGACGTCGCGCTTGCTGTTTGCCACGAAATCAAAGCCGAAGGTCGGATCGGTTCGTTCGCGGTGAAGTGTCTCGCGGCGATACTGGCCGCCGAGAGCGAGGCGGACATCGCCGCCGCCGACGTGGACCAGCGGTCCGTCGGCCTTGACGTCGGCTGAATAGCTGTTGCCAAAGAAATCCGAACCAAGAACCGTCAGCTGGTTCGTGTCGTTATGGTCGTAGGTCCCGCGCGCTTCGACCTGCCAGTGCCGTCCCAACTTGATCCGCGATCCCGCCGTGAAGCCATATTGCTCGGTGATCGCGCCGGAAATCTGCGGGAATCCTGAAAAGGTAAAATTGCCCTTGGATTTGCGGTGCGCGTACATGCCATCGGCGAACAGTTCGACATTGTCGCCGACCTCTTGATTGACGGTCACGAAAAAGCTGTGCCGCTTCTGCTTGGGCAGCAGATCGAACGGGTCTTCGGTATCTTCAGCAAATGAGCGCTCGTTGGCGTCAAGGTTGCCGCGCTGATAATATTCGTAACTGGCGAGGATGTTGCCGCCGGACCAGGTGGCGCCAGCGATCTGGCCAAGTTGATATTCCCTGGTGTCGCCGCTGGTGACGGTGCCGAAGCGGGCGCGCGTCTCGGCGCCGTCGAAATCCTTGCGCAGGATAAAATTGGCCACCCCGCCGACCGCGTCTGACCCATAGATCGCCGAGGCGCCATCGGCGACGATTTCGACGCGTTCGACCGCGCTCAGCGGAATCAACGACAGGTCGACGAAGTTGCCAATTCCAGTCGCGGCGACACGGCGGCCATTGATTAGAACGAGCGTCGAATCGGTCCCCAGGCCGCGCAGGTCGAGACCGCTGCCGTCTGAGACGTTGAATCCGCTTTGCGCGCCGCCCGTTAAGCCGCCGACGGTGTTCTCTGACGCGCTGCCTGAGAACTGCTGGGGCAGGCGACTGATCAGTTGTTCGGTCGTTGCAAGGCCAGAGCGATCGATGTCTTGCCGGGTAATGATTGTGGTGGGTGAGGCCGATCGCCCGCCGCGAATGTTGCTGCCAGTGATCACGATGTCCGTGTTGGACGCGGCTGATTCCGCCGCGCTTGCAGCCTGGGCGTTCGTCGGCTCGGCATCCTGCACGACTTTCAAGCGCACGATCGCGACCGCGCCGGAGGTATCGGCCCGCGCCCCGAAACCGGAGCCCGACAGAAGCGCGCTTAAGGCGGCGTCCGCGCTAAGCGTGCCGCTTGCGCCCGGGCTGACGACGCCGCGGATTTCGTCGATCCGGTAGATGATCTGTCGGCCCGACTGGCGCGCCCATGCGTCGAGCGCCGACTGCAAGCTGCCGGCAGCGATATGGTATTCCCTGGCCTGTCCCTGTGCGTGCGCCGGCGCGGCCAGCGCGACGATGGCGGCCCCTGCCGCAAGCGCCCCTGCCAATTGTCTGGTCATGTCTCGATCTCCCCCGGGCGCGGACCATGCGCCTGTCGAAGGGTGACAGCCGACAAAGCCGGAGCCGTAACGTGCCTAGGCGGAAATCTTTACGGCGCGGGACTCGACCTCGACTTTGACACCGTAGGCCTCACGCAAAAGCCGCACGAATGCATCGACATTCGTGGCCTCGAATGTGCCTCCGATCCTCACTTGCGCCGCCTGGTCATCGAGGATCTGGATCTTGCGCGTATTATAGCGATTGAACTCCGCTGCTGCGTCAGCGAGCGTGGCATTGTTAAAGGTCAACATGCCTCGACGCCAGGACATCGTACGCTCGACCTGCTCAATCGACCCTGACGCCACAATGGTGGAATCACCGTCTGAAACGGCGGTGTCACCAATACCTATCGTAGCCGCCGGCCGCGTCGTACTCGTCGTCCCGCCATAATCAACCCGCACACGTCCCTCGATGACGCTGACGGAGACACGGTTGCCGTCGCGTCGGACCGAGAATTTCGTTCCAAGGACGGTGATTGTCCGTGGCCCCGCGAACACCACAAAGGGACGCGCTGGGTCGTGGACGACTTCAAAATAGGCCTCGCCGCGATCGAGCCAGAGCTCGCGCCGGTGTCTGTCGACACGTGCCCGAATAAAGGTCGCGGTGTTGAGCTCAACCTTGCTGCCATCGACGAGGGCAACCGTCGTGCGCACTCCAAGCGCCGTAGAAAAGCGCTGCTCGGCGACATGCTCGCTTCCCACGCCTCCAAAACGACCGGTCGCCACAAAATAGGTTGGGACGATTGCGACAAGGAGCGCGATCGAGGCCGCAATCGCACCTCGCCACCAGTTCGGCACCGGATGCGATACACGCGCTCGAACCGTTTCTTCGCCTCCTAGGGCCGCCAGACGGTCCGCTCTCTGCCAGCCGTGCTCGAGCCGCCAGAAGGCAGCCTTGTGTGAATAAGATTCGTCGAGCCATTGGTGGAGCTCGGACTGTTGCTTCTCCGACCAATCCGGTTGCTCGGTTCGAAGCAGCCACATTGCGGCCTGCTCCTCAATGCGCCGGGCATCACTCATGGCTGGCCGCTCCAGCTTTGGCATTGCCGGCGGCCCAGCGCTGAATCTTACCGCTCCCGCCGAGCATGAAATCGGTCATCGCACGGATGCCCAGCGTCAATTGCTTTTCAACAGTGTCGATGCCGACGCCGAGCCGCTCGGCGGTTTCCCGTGTCGATAGTCCTTCGATTTTGCGCAGGCGCACGACCTCACGGCATCGCGGCGGCAACAGGTCGAGTCCCGCTTGCGCGCGCCTCAGCTCCTCGCGAGCGCTGAGATGGCGCTCGGCGTCGAGGATCTCGCCCGGATCGCCAAGTGCCGACATATCGGCGACCAGATCGAAAGAAACGATTTGCGCGCGCTTGGCGCGATTGATGAGGTGGTTTCTCGCGACGGCGAAGAGATAATGGCCTGCGTTGCGCGGCAGTTCCCGCCGCGCGCCGATCAGCACCCTCTCATAAATCTCTTGCCTCAAGTCGGCCGCCTCTCCAGCATCTCTCCAATTGCGGCGAACGAAGCGCATAAGCGCCGCCTCGTGCGAGAGGATCGCGTCACAAAACCACGCACTTAAGGCCTCATCGTCGATCATTCGTCCTCAGGTACCTTGCGTATGAGGACAGGCAAAGTCATCAGACCCGTAACGTGCGAGGCGGTCGCATGGGCAGCCGCAGCCGCACCGGTCTGGCGCAGTCAATTAGCCATGTCCGCTTTCCACCCAAAACGGACATTCGGATTCTGCTCTGATCACGCGACCTTGCCCGGAAGGCGCGCGCCATGCCAATGACGCGGCCGAAAGCGAGTCGCATGGCGTTCAGGAAGTTCGCGTTTTTCGCAGCGCTGGCGTGGGCCGCGGCAGCCTTGGCCGACGTCCAACCCGCAGTTCAGCCGGGCGGCGACATTCCGCCCAAACCCCCCGGCTCGGCTCCGGCGATCCCCTGGCGCGGCGACATCCCGACTGGCTTCCACCCGCCGCGCGCCGAGTTCCAGTACGTCCGCCGGACCGAGATGATCCCGATGCGCGACGGGGTGAAGCTCTACACCGTGCTGATCGTCCCGAAGGTGCCCGGGCGCTTCCCGATCATGCTCGACCGCTCGCCTTATTCGGCGGACAAGGCGACGAGCCGCAACAATCAGTTCGGCCCCTGGCCCGAAAACATCCTCTCGCCCGCTTATTCCGAGCTGGTCCGCGCCGGCTATATCGTCGCCGTCCAGGACGTCCGCGGCAAATATAAGTCCGAGGGCGACTATGTGATGAACCGGCCGCTCCGCGGGCCGCTCAACCGGACGTCAGTCGACCATTCGACCGACGCCTGGGACACGATCGACTGGCTGGTGAAGCACGTGCCCGAATCGAACGGCCGGGTCGGCTCGATCGGCATCAGCTACAACGGCTTCACCGCGCTCATGACGCTGGTGAACCCGCACCCGGCGCTGAAAGCCAGCGTTCCGATGAACCCGATGGTCGACGTGTGGAAGGGCGACGACTGGTTCCACAACGGCGCCTTCCGCCAGGAAATGATCAGCTACGTCTACGGCCAGACCGCGGCGAAGAAATCCGACGAGGATTGGTTCACGTCCGGCTACGACGACTACAATACCTACCTGCGCCACGGCTCGGCCGCGGCCTATGGCCGGGCGATGGGGATGGAGCAGCTGCCCTTCTGGGTGCGCCTGACGCAGCATCCCGCCTACGACGAATATTGGCAGGGCCAGGCAGTCGACCGGATCCTCGGGTCAAAGCCGCTCGCCGTCCCCACCCTGCTGGTCGACAGCCTGTGGGACCAGGAGGACATTTACGGCGCCCCGGCGGTCTTCGCCGCGGTGAAGGCGAGCCCCAACGCCCACCTCGTCCTCGGCCCCTGGCATCACGGGCAGGAGAATGGCCCGGCGGCCGCGCTCGGGCCGCTCGACTGGGGCTCGGACACCGGCAAATGGTTCCGCGAGAAGGTGATGATCCCCTTCCTCGACCAGTATCTCAAGGACGGCGCCCCGCCCGCGGCCATTGCGAAAGTCACCGCGTTCGAGGCCGGCACGAACCAGTGGAAGCGCCTCGACGACTGGCCGCTATCCTGCCTCGCCGGCTGCCCCGCGAACCTGACGCCGCTCTTCCTCCGCGGCAATGGCGAGCTCGGCTTCGAGGCGCACGCCGTCCGCGGGTCCGACGCCTACGTCTCGGACCCCGCCCGCCCCGTCACCTACCGCGCCCGGCCCAACCTCTCGCCCTGGGCGCAGGGCTCGACCTGGCGCACGTGGTTAGTTGATGATCAAAGGTTCGCCGACGGCCGCCCCGACGTGCTCAGCTACACGTCCGAGCCGCTCAGCCAGCCGCTGCGGCTCGCCGGCACCCCGCTCGTCCACCTCGTCGCGTCGACCAGCGGCACCGACAGCGACTGGGTCGTCAAGCTGATCGACGTCTACCCCGACCAGTACCCGCAAAGGCCCGAGCTCGGCGGCTATGAGCTCGCCATCGCGATGGACGTCATGCGCGCCCGCTACCGAACCGACCCCGCGCATCCCTCGCCAGTCCCCGCGGACCAGCCCGTCACGTACGAATTCGCGCTCCCCACCGTCGATTATGTGGTGCAGCCCGGCCACCGGCTGATGGTCCAGGTCCAGTCGAGCTGGTTCCCCCTCTACGACCGCAACCCGCAGACGTTCGTCCCCAACATCTTCTTCGCCCGCCCCGAGGACTACCGCCCCGCGACACAGCGCGTCTTCACCGGCCCGGGCGGGAGTTGGGTGGGATTACCTGTCGTACGGTGAAGTGGCAGGAGTGGAGGGACTCGAACCCACGACCCTCGGTTTTGGAGACCGATGCTCTACCAACTGAGCTACACTCCTAGGCCAGCGGCGAGGTAGCTACGCCCAACGCGCTTCGCAACCTTGAAGACTCGGCGCCACCTCGCTAAGTGACCTGCAGCTCCGCTGGCCGCCGCGCCCGCGGAGCGTTTCTTTATCTGAAAGCGAAGCAGAGCAGTGGCCAAAGTCACCCCCGGGGAATTCGTTCGGCAGGTCCGCGTGGAAGCGATTCAGCGCGTCCACTGGCCCACCCGCAAGGAAACGGTCGCGACCGCGATCATGGTCATCATCATGACCATGGCGCTCGCGTTCTTCTTCTTCGGCGTCGACGCGGTCTTCTCGTCGCTCGTCAAGTTCCTGCTCGGCCTCCTGGCCAAGTAAATTCAAGGCAAAGAACCAATGTCCCGCTGGTACATCATCCACGCTTATTCCGGCTTCGAGAACAAGGTCCGCGACGCGATCATGAGCGAGGCCACCCGAATGGGCCTGACGCCCTTCGTCGACCAGATCGAGGTCCCGACCGAAACCGTGACCGAGATCAAGCGCGGCAAGAAGGTCCAGGCCGAACGCAAGTTCATGCCCGGCTACGTCCTCGCCAAGCTCGAGATGAATGACGAGGTTTATCACTTGGTCAAGAACACGCCCAAGGTGACGGGCTTCCTCGGCCCCAACGGCAAGCCGCAGCCGATCCCCGACGCCCAGGCCGCGCGAATGCTCGAAACCAAGGAAGAAATCGCCGCCCACGGCGCCAAGCCCAAGATCACCGTCGATTATGAGATCGGCGACAGCGTGAAGGTGCTGGACGGCCCGTTCGCAAGCTTCAACGGCATCGTCGAGGAGCTGGATTTCGACCGCGG
>Ga0070659_100003139_pt1 | contig 11764 bp, 15 predicted proteins | sample KBSC23metaG_FD_64666 | JGI IMG/M metagenome (GOLD analysis project Ga0070659, IMG submission 64666) | Corn rhizosphere microbial communities from Kellogg Biological Station, Michigan, USA - KBS C2-3 metaG | ecosystem: Host-associated > Plants > Roots > Rhizosphere > Soil ...
CTTGAGCAGGCGGCCGAACTCCACGGCGCTCGGCCGGTACGAGCCCGCCGGCTCCTTGGTGCTGGCCACGGCCCAGTCCGGCGCGCGGCCACCCACCAGGAACATCACGCGCAGGCCACGGGCCCTGGCCCCGCGCACCAGGCTGTCGTACGCCGCCCAGTTCACGGCCGCGTACTGCGCCGGGTCGTCGCCCACGAACCCGGACGGCTTATGTGACCCACTCGGCGCCAGCGAGCGCCAGTTCACCGTGGCTTTGACCACATCGGCGCCAAGTGACTTGATCTCGTCGAGTGCCTGCGACTGCGCGGCCGGCCCTTCGTGCAACAGGCGGCTCTCGTCCTGCACGATCGACAGCTGAGTGGGGCTGGCGTGTGCAGGGGCGGCCAGCGCCAGGGCGGCGGCGAGAACGACGAGGGCCAGTCGACAGGAGGGCGAGGGCAAGTCCCTTCGATCTTAGGTCAGCAGTCAGCGGTCTGTGGACTGTGGTCGGTGGACGGTGGACCAGGATTTGCAGGCCTCTTATGCGGGTACCCCCTATGCCGTGACCATCGGCACGTCCATATTGCTGATCGCGGTCGGCGCGATCCTGCGCTACGCGGTCAACGTCCACAGCTCGACGATCAACATCAACACTGTTGGCCTGATTCTCATGATCGCGGGGATCCTGGGCTTGATCCTGTCGCTGCTCTACACCGCCTTCTGGGCGGACCGCACGGCCCGGCGGCGCGACGTTTACGTCGACGAGCCGCCCACGCGCCGCTACTAGTCGCCACCGGCGGAGTAGGATTCCCGGAGTTACGGGAGCTCGGGCGGACCGGGCTGAGAGGGCGGCTAGGTCGCTGCCGACCGTTGAACCTGATCCGGGTAATTCCGGCGTAGGGATTGCCGGCGCGACCTCCGAAGGAAGGAGCGACGCAGTGCCGGAACGCAGTGGCTACGACGCGGTCGTCGTGGGCGCGGGGATCATCGGACTCGCCTGCGCGTGGCGAGCAACGCAGCGCGGACTGTCCGTGCTCGTGGTCGACCGCGATGGGCCCGGCAGCGGCGCGTCGCGCGTGGCCGCCGGCATGCTCGCGCCCGTCACCGAGGCGGAGTTCGGCGCCGACGATCTCACCCGCCTCAACCTCGAGGCTGTCGCGCGCTGGCCCGAATTCGCGCGCGAGCTGGGCGGCGAGCTGCACCACCGGCGCAGCGGCGCGCTCGTCGTCGCGGCCGACCGCGACGACGCCGAGGAGCTCCACCGCCTCCACACCTTCCACCGCTCGCTCGGACTCGACTCCGAGTGGCTCACGCCCAGCCAGTGCCGCGGCCTCGAGCCGGCGTTGTCTCCGCGAGTCGGCGGCGGCATCCTGGCGCCGCACGAGGGGCAGGTGGATCCGGTGGCCGTGGTGTCCGCGCTGGCCGGCCAGGACTTCGAGATCGCGCAGGGCGATCCGGTGGTGGCGGTGGACGAGCGGGGCGTCAGGCTCGGCTCGGGTGCGACCGTGGCCGCCGAGCAGGTCGTGGTAGCGGCCGGCTCCTGGAGCGGCAGCGGCATCGAGGGGCTGCCCGAGCTGCCCGTGCGCCCGGTGAAGGGACAGATCCTCGCGCTGCGCCGCCCGCTCGACAGGCCGCTGGTCGACCGCCTGATCCGCACGCCGCGCTGTTACGTGGTGGACCGCGGCGACGGCCGCATCGTGCTGGGCGGGACGATGGAGGAGCGCGGCTTCGACACCCAGGTCACGGTGGACGGCGTGTACCGCCTGCTGGAGGCGGCGTGGGAGGTCCTGCCCGATGTGGCCGAGGTGCAGTTCGAGGGGGCGCGGGCGGGCCTGCGCCCCGGCACGCCTGACAACTCGCCGCTGATCGGCCGGACCGACGAACTTCCGAACGTGATCTTCGCCACCGGGCACTTCCGCCACGGCGTGCTGCACACGCCGATAACCGCGGAGGCGGTGGCGGCGCTGCTCACCGGCGGAGAGCCGCCCGCGGCGGTGCAGCCGTTCACGCCGCAGCGCTTCGGGGTGGGAGTGCGATGAACGTGATGCTCAACGGCGAGCAGCGAGAGCTGCAAGACGGCGCCAACGTGAGCGATGCCGTGGAGGCCAGCGGCGCGCCGCCGGAGGGCCGCGGCGTGGCGGTGGCAGTTGACGGCGAGGTGGTTCCGCGCGGACAGTGGACGTCCACGCGGCTGAGCGACGGACAGCGAGTGGAGGTGCTTCAGGCGGTGCAAGGTGGATAACGCAAACGGCTTCCGGATCGCGGACCGCGACTTCGGCTCCCGGCTGATCATCGGCACGGGCGGTTTCCGCAATCTGCAGGACATGGCCGAGGCGGTGGAGGAGTCCGGCGCCGAGATGGCCACGCTGGCGCTGCGGCGCGTGGACCCCTCGAGCCGCGGCTCGATCGTCGACGTGCTGGAGAACGCGGGTTGCTTCCTGCTGCCCAACACGGCCGGCTGCTTCACCGCGCGCGACGCGGTTGCGACCGCGCAGCTCGCCCGCGAGGCGTTCGAGACCGAATGGGTCAAGCTCGAGGTGATCGGCGACGACAAGACGCTGCTGCCCGACCCGTCGGAGCTCCTGCTCGCCGCCGAGCAGCTCGTGGCCGACGGCTTCACCGTCCTGCCCTACACCAACGACGACCCGATTCTCGCGCGGCGCCTCGAGGACGCGGGCTGCGCGGCGGTGATGCCGCTTGGCTCGCCGATCGGCTCCGGAATGGGCATCCGCAACCCGTACAACCTGCGGCTGATCGTGGAGCACGCGCGCGTGCCCGTGATCCTCGACGCCGGCATCGGCACGGCGTCCGACGCCGCCATCGCGATGGAGATGGGCTGCGACGGCGTGCTGCTCGCCAGCGCGGTCTCGCGCGCGCAGGATCCGGCGCGGATGGCGCGCGCCATGCGCCTGGCGGTCGAGGCGGGCCGGGGCGCGTTCGAGGCCGGGCGGATCCCGCGCCGCCTGTACGCCGAGGCGTCCACGCCGATGGAGGGCGTGCCGGAACTCACATGAGCACGGCGCTCGACGAGCTCGCCGAGCGCTGGCGGGCGGCCTGGCAGGGACCCGCGGGCGGCTTCGAGGCCTGCTGCACGCCCGACGTCGCCTACGAGGACCCGGTGGCGCAGGTGCCGCTGGCCGGGCTCGAGGCGCTCGAGGCGCACGCCAAGGCGGTCCGTGACGGCTTCCCGGACATCCGGGTGGAGGCGGCGGGGGACAGCGTGGGCAGCGACCGCATCGCGTGCCTCACCTGGCGCGCGCTCGGCACGCACCGCGGCGAGCTGGTCGGTCTGCCGGCCAGCAACCGCTTCGTGGTGCTCCAGGGCGTGCACTACGCGGAGCTCGACGACGGCCGCGTCCGCCGTGCCCGCGGCTTCTTCGACCTCTACGACGCCTCGGTGCAGCTGGGGCTCCTGCCCGCGCACGGCTCGCTCGGCGAGAGGGCGCTTCTGATGCTGCGCGGCTTCGGCTACCGGTCGCCGTCTACTTGACGATGATCTCGCCGGTCATGCCCGGGTGCACCGTGCACTCGTACTTGACCGTGCCGGCGGTGTCGAACTTGACCCTGTAGGTATCGCCGCTCTGCAGGTTGCCCGTGCCAGAGGAGAACTGCGGGGCGGGCCCCGTCTCCTTCGTCACGTCGTGCTTGACCGAGTCGTCGTTCACCCACTCCACGGTCGTGCCGCGCTTGACCGTGATCGTCTTCGGGTCGAACTGGATGTTCTTCATCGAGATCTTGGTCACCGGCCCGGTTGTGGGGGTGCCCGTGTTCCCGAAGTTCGCTCCGGTGCTCGTCCCGCCGCCGCCGCCACCCGAGCCACAGCCGGCCACGAGCAGCGCGACTCCCACGCCGCATGTGATCAATAGGCGCCTCATCCCGATGCAGGCACCTTACGGGAAGACGCGCCGAGCAGGAACTCGAGCAGCGCCTTCTGCGCGTGCAGGCGGTTCTCCGCCTGGTCGAAGACCGCGGAGCGATCGCCGTACAGCAGCCCCTCGGTGATCTCCTCGCCCGGGTGCGCGGGCAGGCAGTGCAGCACGATCGCGTCCGGCCGCGCCTTGGCCAGCAGCTCCTCGTTCAGCTGGTAGGGCCCGAGCAGCGAGCGCAGGCGCTCGGCGTCGCCCTCGTCGCCCATGCTCACCCACACGTCCGTGTAGAGCGCGTGGGCGCCGTCCGCCGCCTCGGCGGGGTCGGTGGTCACGAACGCGCGATCGCCCGCGCGCTGCACGATCGCGGGATTCGGCGCGAGCTCGGCCGGCGTGGCCACGGCCACCTCCACGCCAGCCCGCGCGCCGATCAGCATCAGCGAGTTCGCCACGTTGTTTCCGTCGCCGACGTAGGCGAGCTTGAGCCCTTCCAGGCGGCCGAAGCGCTCCCGCAGCGTCTGCAGGTCGGCCAGCACCTGGCACGGGTGGTGTCCGTCCGTGAGCATGTTGAACACGGGCACCGTGGCGTACCTGGCCAGCTCCTCGAGCCCGGAGTCCGCGAATGCGCGCACGCCGATCGCGTGGACGAAGCGCGACAGCACGAGCCCCGTGTCCCGGGGCGACTCGCCGCGAGACACCTGCATCTCGCCCTCGCGCAGCACCACCGGGTGGCCGCCGAGCTCGCTCACCCCCACCTCGAAGGAGACGCGGGTGCGCGTCGATGGCTTCTCGAATACCAGCGCCACGCTGCGCCCGGCAAGCTGGGCGGAGGCCAGCCGGTCCCGTTTGAGGAAGTCGGCGCGGTCGAGCAGGCCGGTCAGCTCGTCGGCCGTAAGCTCCTCGCCGGTCAAGAAGTGGCGCGTCACCCGGGCATCGTATGTCGTGCGCTCTCGTGGAACCTTTTCCACGGGCGCGCCGTGCCGCCCGCCGGGCGCCCGCTGCTCGAGGAGTTCGCCGCGGTGCTCTCGCGCGAGGAATGGGACGTGGCGCTGTTGCAGGAAGCACCTCCGCGCTGGTTCGGCAAGCTCGGCGCAAAGGGCGCCATGACGCTCACCTCGCGCAACTTCGGGTCCGCCCTGCGCGGCTTCGTGGCCGACCGCAGGCCCGACCTGATCAAATCGAACGAGGGCGGCTCGAACCAGACGCTCGTGCGTCCTCCCTGGCGCATCGCCGAGCAGCGGCGGCTCACGCTCGCGCGCTTCCCGGAACGGCGCAGGCTGCTCTGGACGAGGCTCGAGCACGAGAGTGGCGCGTCTCTGGCCGTGGCCAACCTGCACACCAGCGCCAACCGGCCACGTTCCGCCGCGCGCGAGCTGATCCACGCCGCCGACTGGTGCAAGCACGACGAGCTCCTGATCTTCGGCGGCGATCTCAACCTGCGTCCCGCCGAGGACGAGGCCACCTTCGTGGAGCTCGAGCGGCGCTTCGGCCTCTCCCCGATCACGGCGCCGGACGCCATCGACCACCTGCTGTGCCGCGGGCTCGAGGTGGTCGAGCCGCCCGCGCGGCTTGCGCCAGAGAGGCGCGAGGCGCCCGCGGGCGTGCGTCTCTCGGACCACGACCTCGTCGCGGCGGTCTTCGCCATGACATAGTGCCCGCGAGCCTGCGACCGGGAGAGGAGCTTGGAATGGCAGAACGAGGCAGTTCAAGCAGCCGCAGCGGGGGAACCAAGAAGAAGTCGACTGGGGCGAGCAAGACCAGGCGCACCGCCGCGGCCAAGAAGGGCGGCCAGGCGCGCGGACGCCAGCAGACCGCCCAGAAGCGTGCCAAGAAGGCGGCTTCCACCGCCACCAAGCCCGCCGAGCTGTCCGGCAAGAGCGTCGCTGACGTCCGCAACGCGCTCTCGCGCGGGATCATCGGCCCGCTCAACCTCGTGATGCTCACGCGCGATCGCATCGAGGAAGTGATGGACGACGCCGTGAGCCGCGGCCGGGTGACGGCCGACGATGCCCAGAAGCTCGCACAGGATCTGTTCACGCGCGGGCGCAAGCAGACCGACGACGTGCTCAGCGACCTCGAGTCGCTACTCGGCACGGGAAGCGCGCGTAAGCGCGGCAGCGACGCCGCCAGTCGTGCCCGCCGCCAGGTGAGCGAGGCCACGGCCAAGGCGCGCTCCGCCGCCGATCCGGTGATTGCGCAGGCAGACCGCGCCCGGCGTGTTGCCGGGGTCGGCCCCTCGTTCCCGATCATCGGCTACGACGATCTGACGGTCGCGCAGGTGCAGGCGCGGCTCGGCACGTTGAAGCCGCCGGAGCTGCGCAAGGTGCGCGACTACGAGAAGCGGCACGCCAACCGCAAGACGGTGCTCTCAGATATCGAGCAGCGGCTTGGCTCTTAGCTGCTGGCTCCTAGCTCCTAGCTGCTAGCTGGAGGTCATCCAGCAGTGCGCCGAAGTCCAACTCGGCGCCGGTCAACTCGTGCAGCAACTCGTCCCCGCGCACGCTCTGACCCTCGGCCCATAGTGATTTGAGGAACGCCCCCGCCTCGGGCTCCTCGAACCAGAGCTCGCCGAACCGCTCGTGCAGCAGGCGCCGCACGTGCGTCTCGAGCGCCCACGCGCGGATGTAGCTCGCCGCGTAGAAGAACGGGTCCACGTCGCTCAGCCAGCTCTCGCTCGGCCACTTCACGTGTAGAGCGTCGCCGAGCCGGCGCGCGTACACCTCGCGCAGCGGGTCGAGCGACGGCGGCGCGCCGTGCAGCTCCAGCTCATACGCCAGCTTGGCCGCGTAGCGGCGCAGGAACACGAGCTTGGCCGCCCGCGCCTGAGCCTCGATCGCCTCGGGATCGGCCACGTCGAGCCGCGCCCGCAGCCAGGCCGGGTTCTGCGTCAGGTGCTGGAAGAGGAAGGCGAAGCTCTCGGTGATCGAGTTGTCGCCCAGGTAGCGGTGCTCCATCGGCAGCGATGCCGGCATGTGCGCGAAGTGCTGCGCGTGGCCCGCCTCGTGGAAGAGCGTCTCGTAGTCGTCGCGGCCGCCGCGGCGGGTGATCACCAGATAGACCTCATCCGGCACGCGCACCGGCGAGCAGAACGCGCGCGGCGTCTTCTTCGGCCGCGGCTCGGCGTCCGTGATCACGCCGGGCGGATTCAGTGCCAGCCCGTCAAGCGTCTGCTCGAGGCTGCCCAGCAGGCGGCCGTCGCTGTACAAGCCGTCGAGCGTCGGCGCCCGGAAGAAGAAGCCGAAGTCGGAGCGCCGCAACCGCTCGAAGCCGAAGCCCAGCTCGCGCTCGAGCGGGCCGGACAGGAGCGCCTCGTACTCGTCCTCGGTCGCCTCCGCGAAGGCAGCGGTCTGCCTTTCGAGCGCGACGAGGTCGATGCCCGACAGCTCCTCGCACATCACGCGCATGCTCGGCCAGCCCAGCTCGCGCACGAGCGCGTGCGAGCGCTCCAGCATTTCGCGCAGCAGCGGATCAAGCGCCTCCGTCGACGCGTCCAGGCTCGCCCGCTCAATAGCCGCGCGCCGGTCCGGATCGGGCTCGTTCACCTGCACGACCGGGGCCTGCCGCCACGGCATGCGCTGCCCGTCCACCTCGATCTCCAGCGCCGCCTCGCGCCGTGCCACCTCCGCCTGCTCGGCCTTCAGCTCGCGCCCGATCAGCCCCTGCACCGCGAACTCGAGCAGCTGAGGCGTGCCGTCCTCGCGCAGCCGCCGCACGTTGTCGCGCGTGAACAGCTCCGCGTGGCGCTCGTAGATCGTCTCGATGTCGAACTCGTCCTGCAGGCCGGCGAAGTGCAGGTAGTACTCGCGGTCGAGCGAGGAGACGAACTCCTCGGCGTCGGCTCGATAGGCGGCCAGGTTCATGGGCTGCCAGCATAGAACCGATGGAGTCCTCCACCGGCACGCGCCCCCAGAAGGGCGCCGAGCTCGAGCTGACCATCGACGCGCTCGCCTACGGCGGCGCCGGCGTGGCGCGCCTCGACGGCTACGTGCTGTTCGTCCAGGGAGCCGTGCCCGGGGACCGCGTCCGCGCGCTCGTGACCAAGCGCAAGCGCGCATACGCCGAGGCGCGCACGCTGGAACTGGTCGAGCCCAGCCCGGAGCGCATCGAGCCGCGGGCGCCGCACCCGGGTGCGCCCTGGCAGGTGCTGCCATACGAGCGCCAGCTCGCGGAGAAGGAGTCTCAGGTGCGCGAGGCGCTCAGCCGCATCGGCGGCTTCGAGGATGCGCGCGTCGAGCCGATCGTGCCCGCCGTCGAACCGTGGCGCTATCGCAACAAGCTCGAGTACTCGTTCGGCGAGGCCGGCGGCGAGCTCGTGCTCGGCTTCCACAAGCCCGGCCGCTGGAACGAGATCGACGACGTGAGCGAGGACATCCTCGCCTCCGAAAAGGTCGATGCCGTCCGCGAGACCGTGAAGACGTGGTGCCGCGAGCAGGGGCTCTCGGCGTACGACCGCCGCGAGGGGGACGGCTTCCTGCGGAACCTCGTGGTCAGAGAGGGACGGCGCAGCGGCCAGATCCAGGCGCGCATCGTCACCAGCGAGGGAGACTTCGCGGCGCTCGACCTGGCGGAGCACGTGGAGGCCACCGGCGTGCTCTGGACGCGCACTCCCAGCGTGGCCGAGACCACCCGCGAGGGCGAGACGGACCTGCTCACGGGCACGGCCACGATCGAGGAGGAGCTGAGCTGCGCGGGGGAGCGCCTGCGCTTCCGCATCTCCCCCGACGCCTTCTTCCAGACCAACACCGAGATGGCCGAGCGGCTCTATGGCGCGGCCGTGGAGCTGGCGGAGCTGAGCGGCCGCGAGCGCGTGTATGACCTGTTCAGCGGCATCGGCACCATCGCGCTCGCGCTGGCGCCCGCGGCGGGCGAGGTATGGGGCGTCGAGCTGGTCGAGCAGGCGGTGGCGGACGCCATCGAGAACGCCAAGCTCAACGGGATCGACAACGCGCGCTTCTACGCGGGCGACGTGCGTACCGCGATGCGCCCGCTCGTTGAGGAGGCCGGCCAGCCCGACGTGCTCGTGGTGGATCCACCCCGCGCCGGGCTCTCACAGAAGATCGTGCGGCGGATCATCGAGACGGGCGTGAAGCGCGTCGTCTACGTCTCGTGCAACCCGACGACGCTTGCTCCGAACGCGCGTCAGCTCGCTGACGCCGGCTACACGCTGGACCAGGTGCGCCCCGTGGACATGTTTCCGCAGACGCCGCACATCGAGTGCGTCGCGCGGCTCTCGCTGCGCTGAGCCCGCTCAACTCCGCGCCTTCCGGGTCGATATCGAGTGGGATGGACCAGGATCGGCCGGTTCGGATGATCGACCTCTCGGACGTGCGCATTCGAGTCGCCACCGTGCGCTTTGGCATCTGGAGCACGTTGCTGGTCTGCGGCGTCGGAGTGGCCTACTGCGTCGCCAGCTTGAGCTCGCCCAACCGCCCCCTGATGCTGGCCCTTCTGCTGGCCGCGATGGGCGCGGCGCTCATGATCGGCGTGCTCGATGCGGAGCGCATCGTCCGCAGCCGCTGGCGGGAGCTCTTCTTCCTCAGCTGGAGCCTGCTCGACATCGCCTTCATCGCCACCCTCGAGGCGCTCGACGGCGGTGCGCATAGCCCGATCGTCGGCATCTACTTCCTGCCGCTCGTGTTCGCGGCGATCTCGTACCCGCTCGGTCTGGTCTGCCTGATCGCCCTGACCGACGTCGCCGCCGCGCTCGTGATCGGTGCGGTCACGGGCCATCCGGACTGGATCTACCTCGGCTTCTTCGCCGCCACACTCGGCTGCACCGCCTTCCTCTGCGTGCTGAACGCCCGCGACCAGGACAAGCAGCGCAGGCTCCTGGGCGAGGCCTCGCGCACGGACTCGCTCACCGACTCGCTCAACCGGCGCGGCTTCGAGGAGCGGCTCGATGCGGAGCTCGGTGAGAGCGACCGCGCGGGCAGCCCGCTCACTCTCCTCCTCATCGACCTCGACGACTTCAAGGCTGTGAACGACACGCTCGGCCACGCCGCCGGGGATGAGCTGCTCTGCTGGGTCGTGCACACGGTGCACGGCACGCTCCGCCCCTTCGACGCCGTCGGACGCCTTGGCGGGGACGAGTTCGCGGTCCTGCTCCCCGGCGCGGCCCGCGCCGACGCCCTCGAGGTGGCGGCCCGCGTGCGCGAGGTGCTCGCGGAGCGCATCGCCGCCACGGTGGGCCTCGCCACCTATCCCGTGGATGGCGCCGATCGCGAGGAGCTACACCACCGCGCCGACTCCGAGCTGTACGCCGCCAAGCACGGCTCCAAGTTCATGCCCAGCGGCGCCGTGTCCCGCGCGTGGAGGCGCTAGTCGAGCTGGTCCTCGTCCTCTAGCGGGACCTCCTCGGCAGCATGCACTGAGCACAGGTAGGGACCGCCGGCGTCCATCGACGCCTCGATCTCAGCCTTCGTGAGCTTGGCGCCGCACTCGGCGCACGTGCGCTCGATCACGGGATCCAGGCTGTGCTCTTCGAGGTCCATCAGGCGGATGGAACCTTAGCCTCATGTGCCACCACGTGGGTGGTGGGCAATCCCGTGCTGCGCTCCACACGGTGCGGCAGATCGAGCTTGAGCCACTTCGAGATCCCGCCCGGCAGGGTCGAGACCACGATCTCGTCGTAGCTCGCGAAGTTCACCTCGTCCTGAACGGCGGCAATCGGATCGGGATCGCCGACCTTGCCCTCCTTCACGTTCAGGCCGGCGGCGCGCATCTGCTCGACGGCACCCAACATGTGCCCCTCTGCCTCATCGCTGCCCGAGTGCATGTCCGCGGCCCATGCCACGCCATGCGGGGTGGACGGGACCAGGAGCGTGAAGACCGCCTCGCCCTGAGCGGCGCGCTCAGTGAGCGCATCGATTAGCTCGGGAGCCTCGGCAGTGCGATTGGCAACGACCAGTACGTCGGCCACAACGCCTCCTCGTATCGAATGGATCGAAGCTTACGCTTCGGCCATTCGCGTTTCGAGTATCGAGTACCGAGTCTCTAGTACGGCGGCAGGTCTGCGTACCAATCGCCGAGCTGGCGGAATGCGCTCCAGAACGCTTTCTTTGCGCCCTCCTCGTCCAGCGCCTGGTCGATGTCCGGCACGTACAGGGCTTCGCAGGTGGGCGTCAGCTTCTGCACCTCGCCGAGCGCCGGCTCGATCTCGCGGCCGAGCGGCACGCCCAGGTCGTTCAACTCCTCGAGCGCCTCGTCGCCCATCACAACCACGATGCGCGGCTGCACGATCGCCAGCTCGTCGAGCACGCGCGCCCGGCACTCCGGCGCGGACATGTCCGTGTCGGGAACCGGACACTTGATCAGCAGCGTGCCGTAGACCGCCAGCGGGTCGATGCCAAGCCGCTTGAAGCTCTTCATCAACGCGCTGCCGGAGCGCCCGTAGAAGGCCACGCCCTCCTCGATCTCCGCCGGCATCGGCGCGTACTTGAGGAGAAAGATGTCGGCCTGCGGATGGCCTGACCCCAGCACCGGCATCAGGTTCCCCCGCGGGCAGTGCGAGCACGACTGCACCTCGCGCGTGAGCTGGTTGAGCTCACGGATGGCGCGCTCGAGGTACTTCTCCCTGATCTCGTCGTCGGTGGCCGGCACTCGCTGCTGGGTCTTTGACGGAGCGCGCCCCTGTCCTTTTGCCTGCATCACTTGTTGCCTCGCTTGCGGGCGGGCGACTTGGTCTGAATGAACTTGAGCGCCTGCACGTAGAGCAGGCTCTGCTTCTTGCGCACGATGTCCGCGTCGCGCAGCGATTCGAGGAACTCCTCCGGCCCGTCGAAGTCGCGCATGCGGATCTTCACCGAGCCGAGCCCCTGCGCCACGTGGCTGTCCGAGCCCGCGCCCGCCACGATCCGGTACTTGGCCGCGAAGCGCGCGGCCTCCTCATTGAAGGACGAGATCGCCACGCGGGGGTTGAA
>Ga0070659_100003142_pt1 | contig 11760 bp, 14 predicted proteins | sample KBSC23metaG_FD_64666 | JGI IMG/M metagenome (GOLD analysis project Ga0070659, IMG submission 64666) | Corn rhizosphere microbial communities from Kellogg Biological Station, Michigan, USA - KBS C2-3 metaG | ecosystem: Host-associated > Plants > Roots > Rhizosphere > Soil ...
TGCCACATATGCTTCTGGTACCAGATCGGCGAACCGTCCGGCGTGGAACCGCGCAAAGTCCCCATCACGCTGTTCCAGTCGCAATTCATCGCGCCAATCGTCTCTTCGCGCATCGGGTGATCCGCGCCGGTCGTCCTCAGGAAGCAGCCGTAAAACGGTTCGTCGGAGACGAAAGTGTCGGAGCGGCTTCCAAAGCTGCGCATCATCGCGGTGGAGAGGTTGCGGGGACCCGACCACATCGCGATGCGGACGGTCACGGACGCCCCTGCTCCTCGGCGTCGCGCTCGACGCGCGCGGCGTAGAGATTCTGCAGCCGCTCGACCATCGGGCCGCGGCAGATGAGCTGGCGGCCGTCGATCTCGCGGACAGGAACGATGCCGGCGAAGGTGCCGGTGACGAACGCTTCGTCGGCGCCATAGACGTCGGTCAGCGAGAAGTCCTTTTCGATCGCCGAAATGCCGGCCTCGCGCGCGACCTCGAGCGCCAGCCCTCGCGTGATTCCGCCGAGGCAATATTTGCCGCTCGACGTCCACACCTCGCCCTTCCTCACGATGAAGAAGTGGGTCGAGTTGCACGTCGCGACGAAGCCCAACGGGTCGAGCATCAGCGCTTCGTCGGCGCCCGCCTGAGTGGCCTGGATCGAGGCGAGGATGCAGTTGAGCTTCGAGTGCGAATTGATCTTCTGGTCCTGAACCGCCGGATCGCCGCGGCGGACGTGGACCGTGAAGAGCTTGAGGCCGCGTTCGTAGATCGCCGGATCGGGCTCCTTATACTCGGGGATGATCACAACGGTTGCGCCGCCGACCACCACGCGCGGGTCCTGGTAGGGCGTCGAGCGCACCCCGCGCGTGACCATCAACCGAACGTGCACGCCATCGCTCATGTCGTTGGCGTCGAGCGTGTCGTAGAGCCGCTTCGTCAACTCCTCTGGCGACAGTCCGATGTCCATCGCGATCGCCTTCGCGCCTTCGAACAAGCGGTCGAGATGACGATCGAGAAACGACAGCTTGCCCTTGTGAACGCGCAGCCCTTCCCACACGCCGTCGCCGAGCATGAAGCCGCTGTCGAAGACCGACACGACCGCTTCGGCGCGCGGTTTCAGCTCACCGTTGACGTTGATCAGGATCGACGCGTTGCGCGGGTCCGACACGTCGTGCATCGACTTCGTCATCACCTAGCTCCGATCGACCTTGCTGTAGGGCCGGATGTAAAGCCGGTGGACGATCGGGAACTGCCGACAGACTTCCTGCTCGATCGAGTAGATCACCGCTTCGACTTCGCGCGCGCTGATCTGGTCCTCGAAATCGACCGACAGCATCGCCGTGACCCGATCCGGCGCGCCGTGGATCGTCAACACCTCTCCGACGGACGTGACCTCTTTCCTCGATTCCACGAGGCGATGGAGTGCAGCCACGATGTCCGGGTCGGCGGCCTCGCCGATCAGCAACGCCTTGGATTCATAGGCAAGCAACGCCGCAGTGAAACCGAGAATGATCCCGATCACGACCGAGGCCGCGCCATCGTAGAAAGGATTGTGCGTCAGCTGCGCGAGGAGCAACCCGAGCGTGGCCGCGATAATGCCCGCCATGGCCGCGCCGTTTTCGAGCAGTACGATGAAGGCCGGCGGATCTTTCGACTGAAGCACCGCCTGAACCCAGCCGAGCTTGCCCTTGGACTTCCTGAAATCGCGGTAGGCTTCGATCGTCGACCACCCTTCGAGGAGGAAGGCAATCAGCAGCACCGCATAAGCGATCACCGGCGACACTGCCGGCTCGGGGTGCAGGATATGGATGATGCCCTCGTAGACCGACACGCCCGCGCCGACCGAAAAGACCAGCACCGCGACAACGAAGCTCCAGAAATAAAGCTCGCGGCCGTAACCGAACGGGTGGCGTTTATCCGCCGGACGCTTCGATGCGTGCCGGCCCCACATCAGCAGGAGCTGGTTAGTGGAATCGACGACGCTGTGAACGCCTTCGGTCAGCATCGCCGACGAGCCGGTGATTGCCGCAGCGACGAACTTCGACGCCGCAATGCCCAGGTTCGCGAGAAGCGCGACGACCAGGGTTCGAGTGCTGGCGGTATGCGCGCTCACTGGGTTGCGCCCGGTCCTTTCACCAGCTTGCCGCCCTTCACCACGGCGTCGACATGCTCCAGCAATGCGACATTTTGGAGCGGATCGCCGCGCACCGCGACGATGTCGCCATAGCGCCCCGGCTCGAGGACTCCCACGTCGCTTCGGCCAAGCGCTTCGGAGGCGTTGAGAGTCGCCGCCTGGATCGCCTGGAGCGGAGTCATCCCCCACTGCACCATCTTGGCGAACTGCTTGCCATTGTCGCCGTGCGGATAAACGCCGGCGTCGGTCCCGAAAATCATCTTCACTCCGGCGCGGACGGCCTTCTGAAAGGTCTGCCGCTGCTTGAGGCCCACCATCCGCTCCTTGTCGAGGCTCTGCTGCTCGGTGCCGTTGGCCGTGCCCGTCGCGAGGATATAGTCGTCGTTGTAGATATCCATGTCGAACCAGGTGCCGTGCTGCTTCGCGAGCTGGATCGTCGCGTCGCTGGCGAGGCTCGCGTGCTCGATCGTGTCGATCCCGGCGAGGATTGCCGTGCGGATTCCTTCATCGCCGTGGGCGTGCGCCGCGACCTTGAGGCCGAGCATGTGCGCCTCGTCCGCGATCGCCTTCATCTCGTCATAGTCGAGCTGCTGCGCGCCGACCGCGTCGCCAAGCGAGAACACCCCGCCCGTCGCGCAGATCTTGATCACCTCGGCGCCATATTTGTGCACCCAGCGGACCTTCTCGCGGGCTTGGTCGGGGCTGGTGACGATCCCCGGCGACTGCTTGTCGCCGATCGAAGGCGGAAGACCGTTGGTGTCGTCGCAATGCCCACCGGTCGCGCCGAGCAAATAGGTCGCGGGAATGATCCGCGGCCCAACCACCCAGCCGCCGTCGATCGCCTGTTGAAGTCCCACATCGTCGAAGTCCGGCGAGCCAACGTTGCGGACGGTCGTGAAGCCCGCGTCGATCGTCTTCAGCGCATTGTAAGGGCCCACCGATGCCCAGAAGGCGTCCGTATATTTGAGGCCCTGATAACCGCCGATTTCGGCGAGGCTGTTCAGGTGGACGTGCATATCGATGAGGCCCGGAAGCAGCGTCTCGCCGGGAAGATCGATGTGCTTCGTCCCCGCGGGCAGCTGCATCGAGGCGATATTGCCAACCTGCCGGATCCTGCCGTCATCGCCGATAAGAATCGCCGGATGGTCGACGTAGCGGCCGCTCGTCACGTCGAGCATGCGGTCGGCCGTAACCACTGTCACTGCCTGCGCCGACGTGATGCTCATAAAGGCCGCACCGGCAGCCAGAATCCACTTCTTCATCCTATCCCCACCCTTCGAAACGCAGTGATTGCAGCGGCCCGACGCGCGTGCATGCGCGGGGTGCCTGCTCAGTTTCGCCGCGCATAATGTCTGCGAGGAAGACTGCAACACCATCATGCACTCCGCATCGCATGGGTCGCGGGCTGTAGGACAGACATTTTGTTCGTCAGATGTGGATCACACGCCCGAATGCGGCGAGCACGCTTTCGTGCATCATTTCGCTGAGCGTCGGGTGCGGGAAGACGGTCTGGATGAAGTCGTCCTCGACCAGCTCCGCGGTCTTGCCGATCGTATAGCCCTGAATCAGCTCGGTGACCTCGGCGCCGATCATGTGCGCGCCGAGCAATTCGCCGGTCTTCGCGTCGAAGACGGTCTTCACGAAGCCCTCGACCTCGCCCAGCGCGATCGCCTTGCCGTTGCCGATCGCCGGGAACTTGCCGACCTTCACCTGATAGCCTTTCTCCTTGGCCGCGGCCTCGGTGAGGCCGACCGACGCGACCTGCGGCCGGCAGTAGGTGCAGCCGGGGATGTTCTTCGGATCGGTCGGGTGCGGGCGCGCGTCCTTGTTGCCGAGCTCCTTCGCGATCGCCTCGGCGGCGGTGACGCCCTCGTGGCTAGCCTTGTGCGCAAGCCAGGGCGGAGCGGTCACGTCGCCGATCGCCCAGATGCCCGGAACGCTGGTGCGGCACATCGGATCGGTGTCGATGTGTCCCTTGGTGGTTTTCACGCCGAGCGCCTCGAGCCCGATGTCCTCGGTGTTCGGCACGATGCCGACGGCGACGATGCAATGGCTGAAGCGCAGCTCCGCCGACTTGCCATCGCTGGTCTTGATCTTGGCCGCGACGCCCTTGGCATCCGCTTTGAGACTCTCGACACCGGCGCTGGTTAGAATCGTCAGGCCCTGCTTCTGCAGGCTCTTGGCGAGCTGGGCGCTGACCTCGGCATCCTCGACTGGCACCACCCGGTCGAGCATCTCGACCACCGTCACCTTGGCGCCGAGGTCGGCGTAGAAGCTCGCGAACTCAATGCCGATTGCGCCCGATCCGATCACCAGCAGCTCGGTCGGCATCTCCGGCGGGGTCATCGCGTGGCGGTAGGTCCAGATGCGCTTGCCATCGGCTTTAGCGAACGACAGGTCGCGCGCCCTGGCGCCGGTCGCGACGATGATGTGCTTGGCCGTCACCTCGGTCGTCTTTTTATCCGCGCCGGTCACCGACATCTTGCCTTTGCCGGTGAGCTTCCCCTCGCCCATCACGACCGTGATCTTGTTCTTCTTCATCAGATGCGCGACGCCTTGGTTGAGCTGCTTCGCGACCGCGCGGCTCCGAGCCACCACTTTGGCGATGTCGAACGAGGGCTTCTCATTGCTGAGCCCGTAGGCGTCCGCGTGCTGCATGTAGTGGAAGACCTCGGCGGTGCGCAGCAGCGCCTTGGTCGGGATGCACCCCCAGTTGAGGCAGATGCCGCCCAGGAGCTCGCGCTCCACGATCGCGGTCTTTAAGCCCAGCTGCGCCGCCCGGATCGCCGCGACATAGCCGCCGGGCCCCGAGCCGAGGACGATGAGGTCGTAGTTGTCAGCCATTGATTGCTCCTATCCCTCTCCCCTTGAGGGAGAGGGCGACTCGCGCGAAGCGCGAGCGGGGTGAGGGGTCGAAAGTGCGTCTGCGATGACTTGGGCCACGCCATCAAGATTCGTCAGAATGTCGTCGTTCCAAAAGCGCAGAACCCGGTAACCCTTGCATTCGAGAAACCCAGTTCGCCGCCCATCCGCAGCGCACTCGGCATGCTGTCCACCATCGGCTTCGATGATGAGCCGCTGCTCCTGACACACGAAGTCGGCGATGAACGGCCCAATCGGCTGTTGGCGGCGGAACTTGGCACCTTCCAGTTGTCGGTTGCGCAGCACAGACCAAAGCTTGCGCTCCGCATCCGTCATCTCGCGGCGCAGGCGTTGGGCCTTCCTAAGCGTTTCGCCAGCGTACCCCGTCACGCCCTCACCCTTCCGCCGCTTTGCGGCTCCCTCCCTCTCCCTCGCGGGGAGAGGGAATGGGGCGCGGCTTGCCCGCTTCATCCAGCGCGACGAAGGTGAATTCGCCCTCCGCTACGGTGGTTTCGGTTTCGCCGTCGCGCTGGCGGGCGATGGCCTCGGCCTTGAGGCGGAGCGACGTGCGGCCTTCCTTCAGCAGGTCGACATAGACGCTGAGCTCGTCACCCACCGCCATCGCGCCCGGGAACTTGATCGCGTCCGCCGCGACCAGCAACGCCTTACCGTGGGTTCGCCGCGACACGAAGGATCCGCAAGCGAGCCCCATCTGCCCCATCAGCCAGCCGCCGAACACGCCGCCATAGGGGTTGGTGTCGGCGGGCATTGCGGTGACTCGGATCACCGCCTCTCGGCTCAAACCAGTACCCAGCCGGTCTCTCCCGGCATTCCCTGAAATGCCTGTGCGATCCACAGGCGAGCCATGCCTTCGAGTTCACGCGCATATTCGAGCGGGCCGGCGTCGCGGGCGTCGAAACCGGCGTCTTCGGCCAGTTTGAGCACCTTTGCTTTCGCGTTCGCATCGTCCGACGCGACGAACTGCAGAAGCTTCGGGGACCGCTTCGGCGCTTCCATCGCCGCCGCGCCCACCTGATTGAAGGCCTTCACCACCACGGCATTGGTCTTTTTCGCGATGATCGAAGCGGCGGATTCGTCGAGGGGATAAGGGGCCTGAGATTGTTTTGGAAATCGTAGGCGTTGGTGCAGTCGATCAGGATCTTGCCCGAAAGATCGCCGGCCTCCGCAAAGACGGCGTCGACAGCGTCCCAATGAACAGCGAGCAGGACGGCTTCGGCGTTCGCGACTGCCTCGGCAACCGTGCGCAGAGCAACACCGTCATCGCTCGCATATTTCGGGTCGGATGGATCGCGCACGCCATAGACGACGTCGTGCCCCGCGGCGGCGAAATTCGGCGCAAGCGCCGATCCGACATTGCCCTTCCCAATCACTGCAATGCGCATGATCAGTGCTCCCATTCGTTAGGCCAGCATCGCCAGCGGGTTTTCAACCAGCCGCTTGAACGCCTGCATCAGCTTCGCGCCGTCGGCGCCGTCGATGGCGCGGTGGTCGAAGCTTCCCGTCGCGCTCATCACCGTCGCGATCTGCAGGCTGTCATTGATCACGTAAGGCCGCTTCTCTCCCGCGCCGATGGCCATGATCATGCCCTGCGGCGGGTTGATCACGGCCTCGAAGTTCTTGATTCCGTACATGCCCATGTTGCTGAGGCTCGCGGTGCCGCCCTGGTATTGCTGCGGCTGGAGCTTGCCGTCGCGGGCAAGGCCGGCGAGCTCCTTCATCTCGGTCGAGATTGCGGACACACTCTTGCTCTCCGCACCGACAATGATCGGAGTGATTAGGCCGGCGGGGATCGACACCGCGACCGAAATGTCGGCGCGCTGGTATTTGAACAGCTGGTCGCCGGCGAAGCTGACGTTGCATTCCGGGACTTCGATCAGCGACTGGGCGAGCGCCTTGATCAGCAAGTCGTTGACGCTGAGCTTCACGCCGCGGCTCTCGAGGCCCGCGTTCAGCTCGCTGCGCAGCTTCAGCAGCGCGTCGAGGTTGATGTCGACGGTCAGATAGATGTGCGGGATTTGCTGTTTCGATTCCGTCAGACGGCGAGCGATGGTCTTGCGGACGTTTGAAAGCTTGATCGCCTCGTGCGGGATGGCCTGCTCTATGGGGCCCGGAAGCACTGCGTGGGTTGCGAGCGCCGACGCTGCCGGAGCGCCCGAGGGCGCGGCCGCTGGAGTCTTGCCAACCGCGGCGTCGATGTCGGCGCGCACGATGCGCCCGCCGGGGCCGCTGCCCTGAAGCGTCGAAAGGTCGATGTTCTGCGCCTGGGCGAGCCGGCGAGCGAGCGGCGAGGCCTTGATCCGCTCGCCTTCGGCCCGGGCGGGTTGCGGCGGAGCGGCGGGCGTCTCGACCGGCGCCTGGGGTGGCGGAGCGGTCTTCGGAGTCGCGTCGGCCTTGGGTTCGGCAGCGGCCTTCGGTGGTGGCGGAGGTGCCGTGTCTGGCTTGGGGGCAGCCGCAGCGGCCTTCGACGCATCTTCGCCTTCGCCAGCGAGGATCGCGATCGGCGCCCCGACCTTCACCCCTTCGCTGCCCTCTGGCACGAGGATCTTCGCGACCGTGCCTTCGTCGACTGCCTCGAACTCCATCGTCGCCTTGTCGGTCTCGATCTCGGCGAGAATGTCGCCGGATTTTACCTCGTCCCCCTCCTTCACCAGCCATTTGGCGAGCGTGCCTTCCTCCATTGTCGGGGAAAGCGCGGGCATCTTGAGTTCGATCGGCATCGGGGCAGGTCCTGTGAAAGGCTCGCGCGGCTCAAAGCCAATGCGGCGGGCGCGGTCAAGTGCGCGCCGAATAGTCTAGTCACCCGCTTGCACTTAGCCGCGGTTTAACGCAGCACTTGGCGCCGATGGGGGAAACTTCGGCCAAACGGACCTATCTCGTCGTGGTCGACGACAGCGCGGAGTCCCGCGTTGCATTGCGTTTCGCCGCCCGCCGCGCCGCGAAGACCAGCGGCCGCATCGAGGTCCTCGGCATCGTCGAGCCGCAGGATTTCGTGCAGTTCGGCGGAGTCCAGGCAGCGATCGAGCAGGAACAGCGCCTCAGGATCGAGGGCGTGGTGAGCGCGGGTATCGGCGACATCCTCGATGAATCCGGGGTCGAGGCGAACATCATCATCCAGCAGGGCGAGGTCGTGCGGACAGTTCGCGATTATCTCGGCGGCCGCGAGGACGTAGCGGCGCTGGTGCTCGGCGCCGCGCCGAGCGGAAGCCCGGGACCGCTGGTGGTCAATTTCACCGGCAATGACGCCGGCAAGCTGCCCTGCCCGGTGATGATCATCCCGGGTTCATTGTCCGACGAGCGGCTGGAGCAGTTGAGCTGACGAACGAAGGCTCGTCATCCCGGACCTTGATCCGGGATCTGCCTTCCTTTCGACCGCTCTCAAGAAAAGGCGGATCCCCGCTTTCGCGGGGATGACGAATTACAGAACCTTCGAGAGGATTTCGCCGAGCTTCACGACACCCGCTTCGTCTTCCTCGGTGAACCGCGCGAACTTGGGGCTGTCGATGTCGAGCACGCCGATCAGCTCGCCGTCACGGATGAGCGGGACGACGATCTCGCTATTGGACGCGCTGTCGCAGGCAATGTGCCCCGAAAATTTGTGCACATCCTCGACGCACTGGACCTGGCGCGTCTTCGCCGCCGCGCCGCACACGCCCTGGTCGAAAGTCATGCGGATGCACGCCGGGCGGCCCTGAAACGGGCCGAGCACCAGCTCGCCGTCGATGTTGCGGTAGAAGCCGACCCAGTTCACGTCAGGCAGAGTCTCGTAAATCAGTCCCGATGCGTTCGCCATGTTGGCGATTTGGTCGGGCTCTCCGGCGACCAGCCCCTCGAGGGCGGACGCGAGGTCGCGGTACATGGTCGCTTTGTCGTCGGCGGGGATCTTGAAGTCGAACATCAGTCGAAGGTCACCTTTCCGCGCGTTTGCTTGACCGCGCTGCGCTGCCGCTTCTTTTCGACGCGCTGGGCCTTAGCAGCTTTCGACGGCCGCGTCGGCTTGCGCTTGCGCGGGGCCATATGGGCGGCCGCAATCATTTCCGCCAGACGCCGGCGAGCATCGGTCCGGTTAGCCTCCTGAGTGCGAAAGCGCCGAGCGGTAATGATCAGCTCGCCGGCACCGGTCACCCGGCTCCCGCCGATCTGCTTGAGCCGCTCATAGGCATCGGGGTGCAAGTGGAGCCTGAACAGGTCGACGCGGAGCTGGACCGCGGTCGCGACCTTGTTGACGTTCTGCCCACCGGGACCCGTCGCCGCGAGGAAACTTTCGCTCAGCGCATCCTCCGGAATAGTGACGTCCTCAGGCCGCATTCTCTGTCCTAAGCTTGTCGAAGGACCGCCACTCGCCGAAATAGTCAGGAAGCGGAGCACTTACGTCGATTGTCGCCTTGCTCTCGCGGGGAACCACCAGCCGCGATGCGTGCAGCAGCATCGGTCCGCCCGGGATGCCATAGACACGGTCGCCGATGATCCCACGCCCGAACGCCTCACGCGCGTGCGCGCGGATTTGGTGCGTGCGTCCCGTCACGGGACGAAATTCGACCAGGGTGGACCCATCGCGAACCGCGATTCGCCGCCAGCGCGTTGTCGCTTCAAGGCCATGTTCGTCAGCAACCATTCGCCATCCCGCCTCGGCGCTCGAAGTCTTCGCGAGAGGAATGTCGATCACGCCATCTTCCTCCGCGACCTCGCTCCCGATGACGGCCAGATAATATTTCTCGACGCGCCGGGCTTCAAAAGCTGGCTGCAGCTGCGAGCGGGCCTTGGGCGTGCGTGCGAACAGCAGGCAACCGCTGGTATCGGTATCGAGCCGGTGCATCGCCGTCGGCGGCCGTTTGAAGCCGCAGCGCAATTCGTTGAGCCTGGACGCAATGGAATCGCCGCCCCGGCGCGGCGCGTCGACCGGAAGCCCGGCGGATTTGTCGAGCACGATCGCCTCGGCGTCGATGAACAGGATGCGATCGGAAATATCCACAATGCGGCCCATGGCCGACGCGCCTCCCCAGAGCAAACGCGAGGACTCTTCCTGTGGACAATCGGTGGGCATCCTGTGGGCCGATTTGTGACTCCCTTGCAACAAACCAAGGAATCCAGCCGGTTAGGAAATATTAACCTTTTCCCTTCAGACCTCGAATGGTTAATGAGGGCTTCAAGGCCGTTAAGAGGGCGTAACGCTTTCGGCCGCGAACGGGGGGACCAGCAATGCGCGTGCTGCTGATCGAAGACGAGCCGACGACGGCGAAGAGCATCGAGCTGATGCTCGGAACCGAAGGCTTTAACGTCTACACGACCGATCTGGGCGAGGAAGGCCTCGATCTGGCGAAGCTGTACGATTACGACATCATCCTTCTCGACCTGAACCTGCCCGACATGCACGGCTACGACGTGCTGAAGAAGGTGCGCACGGCGAAGGTCTCCACTCCAGTCCTGATCCTGTCAGGCATCGGCGAGATGGATTCGAAGGTCCGCGCTTTGGGCTTCGGTGCCGACGATTATGTCACCAAGCCGTTCCACCGCGACGAGCTGGTCGCCCGCATCCATGCGATCGTCCGCCGCTCGAAGGGCCATTCGCAATCGGTCATCCGCACCGGCAAGCTCGCCGTGAACCTCGACGCCAAGACCGTCGAGGTCGACAGCGCGCGCGTACACCTGACCGGCAAGGAATATGCGATGCTGGAGCTGCTTTCGCTCCGCAAGGGCACGACGCTGACCAAGGAGATGTTCTTGAACCATCTCTATGGCGGCATGGACGAGCCGGAATTGAAGATCATCGACGTGTTCATCTGCAAGCTGCGCAAGAAGCTGAGCCTAGCTTGCGGCGGCGCCAATTACATCGAGACCGTCTGGGGCCGCGGCTATGTGCTGCGCGATCCGGAAGAGGCGAGCGAGCCGGAGCCGCAGGCCGCCGTCGCCTGAACGACTTTTGAAAGCTAATGAGGGGAGAAGGCGGGGTCGCGAGACTCCGCCTTTTTCGCATTCATGACCGCCCAGACATAATCCGGCGCAATTCCGCAAGGTTACCGCAATGTAATTTGCCCGGGCCGGACTTCGTCTGCCACGTAAGTTGCCGATCCTGTAACGTAATACTATCACACTGCAGCTGGGGTGCGACTCGCGCTCGGAACTCGGAGATCGTTGAGCTTGCTTTCGTGTCGGGCATCCTTTTGCGCTCTCGTGGCTCCCCTACTCACGACGGCATGCGTGGTCGGGCCGAACTTCAAGGCGCCCGCGCCTCCAGCAGTGTCCGGATACACGCAGCAAACGTCCGACACCAAGACGATTGCCGCGGCGCCCGGCGTCCCCGGCGGCAACGCGCAGCATCTCATCACCGGAGCGGACATTCCCGCCGAGTGGTGGACCATGTTCCACTCCCGCGCGCTGAACGATCTCATCGAGCAGGCGCTTGCGCATAATGCGGACCTCAAGGCGGCGCAGGCGGCGCTGCTCGTCGCCCACGAGAACACGCTCGCGCAACACGGCGCCTATCTTCCGCAGGTCAGTGCCGGCGGCAGCATCACCCGGATCAAGGATCCGTCGGCCACGCTCGCTCCGGTGCCGGCCAACAATTCGTCGGCCTACACCCTCATCACCCCGTCGGTCAGCGTTTCCTACACGCCGGACGTGTTCGGCCTGAACAAGCGGACGGTCGAGAGCCTCGCCGCGCAGGAGCAAGCGACCCGCTACCAGATGATCGCGACCGACATCGCGCTGAGCGCCAATGTCGCCCTGGCCGCGATCACCGAAGCCTCGCTCGAAGACCAGATCGA
>Ga0070659_100003145_pt1 | contig 11757 bp, 11 predicted proteins | sample KBSC23metaG_FD_64666 | JGI IMG/M metagenome (GOLD analysis project Ga0070659, IMG submission 64666) | Corn rhizosphere microbial communities from Kellogg Biological Station, Michigan, USA - KBS C2-3 metaG | ecosystem: Host-associated > Plants > Roots > Rhizosphere > Soil ...
ATCGAGCGGATCGGCGACCACGCGACCAACATCGCCGAGATGGTGTGGTTCGCCGCCACCGGCGAGCGCCTCACCGACCGCCAGCGCGGCGCCGACCCGCTCGCGCAGGCGTGAGGGGCAAGGCATGACCCGCCCCCGCATGCTGCTGGTCGAGGACGACGCGATCCTCGCCGATCTCCTCGTCTGGCATTTCGAGCGCGAGCAGTTCGACATCGCCCGCACCGCCGACGGCGAGGAAGCCCTCCTGCTCGCCGAGGAGCACAACCCCGACATCGTCATTTTGGACTGGATGATCGAGGGCGTCTCCGGCATCGAAGTCTGCCGCCGCCTGCGCCGCAGCCCCGGCACAGCCAACGTCCCCATCATCATGCTCACCGCCCGCGGCGAAGAGACCGACCGAGTCCGCGGCCTCGAAACCGGCGCCGACGACTACCTCACCAAGCCCTTCAGCCCGCGCGAACTCATCGCCCGCGTCAACGCCGTCCTCCGCCGCGTCCGCCCCGCGCTCGCCGGCGAGACCCTCCATTACGCCGACCTCGAAATGGACGTCGCCCACCACAAGGTCCGCCGCGCCGGCCGCCTCGTCCCCCTCGGCCCCACCGAGTTCCGCCTGCTCCGCCACTTCCTCGAACATCCCGGCCGCGTCTTCTCCCGCGAGCGCCTGCTCGACAGCGTCTGGGCCCATGACAGCGACATCGAGCTGCGCACAGTCGACGTCCACGTCCGCCGCCTCCGCAAGGCGCTGAACCAGGGCGACCAGCCGGACCTCATCCGCACCGTCCGCTCCGCCGGCTACGCGCTCGACGTCGAGGGCTGAGAGCGGCGGCGCTTTCGTTACAATCGTGTAGCAGCCGCTCAACACAAGAGTCTCGCGCCGCCCCTAGCTGGGTCCCTGTCTGATTCGGGACAGGGGTTTACAGTCACATGCACAAGATCGTCGCGGCGCTTCTCCTGAGCGGCTCGCTTCTTCCGTCCGTCGCCATGGCCGCCAAGTCCTCGGAAGGGGAGCCGGCGCCGGCAACACCGGCCGCCACCGCGCTGCCGGTCGCGCTCGCTGCGGCCGGTGCGGCCCCGGCGGCGCCCGCGGAGCCGACCGCCGCAACCGATCCCGACGCGGATCAGGCCGGCGGCCTCGGCGCGATCGTCGTCACCGCCACGCGGCGTGAAACCGACCTCCAGCAGACGCCGATCGCCATCTCCGTGGTCGATCCGGTCGCGATGCGCGAGCGGCACATTCAGAGCCTGCTGGACCTCGCCGACGGCGGCGTCCCCAGCCTTCGCGTCGCCACGTTCGAGGCGCGCCAGTCTGCAATCACCATCGGCATTCGCGGCATCGTCCCGTTCGACCAGAACCAGACCGCCCGCGAACCCGGTGTCGGCGTCTATATCGACGGCGTCTATCTCGGCCGTTCGCAGGGCCTCAACAATGCGCTGTTCGACGTGCAGCGGATCGAAGTCCTCCGCGGGCCGCAGGGCACCCTGTTCGGCCGCAACACAGAAGGCGGCGCCTTGAGCATCGTCACCAGGGCACCGACCGGCGAGTTTGGCGGCCGGGTCAGCGCCGGCGTCGGAAATTTCGGCGAGTATAATGGCGAAGCGCATATCGACCTGCCTGCCTTCTCGAATTTCGCGCTGAAGTTCGACGGCGTGATGCAGCACCAGGGCGCCACCACCCGGAACACCGCCAGCGGCCAATACGGCTTCAACTATTACAACCGCGTCGGCGGGCGCGTCGCCGGCCGGTGGACGCCGGTCGACGGGCTGACGATCGACGTCTCCTACGATCAGGCGAAGGACGAGAACACGCCGAACTACAGCCAGCTGATCGACTACAACCCGAACGGCAAAGTGGTCGGGACCTACATCGTCGACCCCAAGCTGGTGAACCCCAATCTGAGCGCCGCGAGCTCGTACATTCTGGTCGCGCCTGGCACCACGACCAAGTGCTCGACCTGCATCGCGCCGCTGGCTCCCCTGGTCCAGGTGAGCGGCGACCGGCGCATGTCCACCGTCGACATGGGCGTGGTCCAGCAGCCGAGCGTCGACAAGACGCACGGCACCACCGCAGCCATCAAGTACAAGGTCAGTCCGGAGCTCGAACTGCGGTCGATCACCGCCTGGCGCGGCGTCGAGACCCATCAGTGGGACGCGTCCGCCGGCGCGCACCGCAGCGCCTTCGCGCCCTTCGGCCTCTTCGGCCGGTACAGCCTGTCCGAACTGTTCCAGCATCAGTTCAGCCAGGAGTTCCAGATCGTCGGCAACGTGCCGCAGCTCGATTTCGTGCTGGGCGCCTATTATTTCGTCGAGCATGCGGCCGAACGCGCCGCGACGCCGAATCCAATGCAGTGGAATGTCGACGGAACCGGCTACACCTTCGTCAACCAGGTGGCGCCGAACCCGACGGGGGCGATCACCTCGGGCAACCAGGGATGGGACCGCCGCTATTGGTTCCTGCAGCGCGACAGCAACGCGGTCGGCAGGAGCTATGCCGGGTTCGGCCAGTTCACCTACACGCCGGCCGGTCTCGAGCAGATCCACCTCACCGCCGGCGGACGCTTCACCCACGAGACCCGCAAGGGCGCGCTGACCACGATCAACGGCATCGCAACCCCCTACACGCTCGATTATTCGAACAGCCGCTTCGATCCGATGGCCACCCTGGCCTTCGACGCGGCGCCGGGGGTCAACCTCTACGCCAAATATTCCACCGGCTTCCGCGCCGGCGGCGCCAACGCCCGCTCCGGAACATTCCGCAAGTTCAATCCGGAAACGGTGCAGGCGTTCGAGGTCGGCGCGAAAACCGATTTCCTCAATCACCACGTCCGGCTGAACCTCGCCGCCTACCTGATGAACCGCAAGAACACCCAGATCGATTTCGACTTCGTCGATCCGGTCCAGTTCCTGCCCGGCGGCGGGTTGAGCCCAACCTTCAACCTGCACACCGAGGAAACGGTCAACGCGCCCGGCACGTCCAAGATCAAGGGTTTCGAGGCCGATCTGACGGTTCGGCCGGTGAACGGTGTGACGGCGGGCCTGTCCTACGCCTACACCGACGTGAAGGTGCCGCCGGTGGCCAATCCGATCGCCGGTCCGCTGTTCGGCGCCATCACCAACGTGTTCACGGTGTTCACGCCGAAGAACGCCGTGTCGGGCTTCGTCGATTTCGAAACCAAGGTCCCCGGCATCCGCGACGCCGCCCTGCGCTTCCACATCGACGCCAATTACGCCGACCCGACCTACAGCTTCCAGGCCGAGAATGTGCTGACGGACTCGAGCTTCATCGTGAACGGCAGCATCGCCCTTGCCGACATCCCGCTGAGCGCCAACGGCGTCAGGGGCACGATCCGTTTGTGGTCGCGCAACCTCTTCAACGAAAGCCACATCTATCGGCGCTCGAATGCCAACGCGAACGTCATCGGCGACTATGCCAACTTCAACCCGCCGCGGACCTTCGGGATCGAAGGCACGATAAGCTTCTGAAGCCGCCCGTGGAGGAAGTGAATCCGGCAGCGGTCACGCCGGTCGTCCTCGTCGCCGAGGAGGACCGGCTGTTCCGCGGCGCGCTCGAAAATCTCCTGCAGCGCCGCGGTTACCTGACCCTGCCGGCAGGGAGCGCCGCCGAGGCGCTGCGGATCGCCGACGATTATGCGCCCGATCTCGTCATCCTCGAATGGGCGATGCCGGGGCTCTCGGCGCCGGAGGAGCTCGCCCGCCTCGCCACCGGCCGAACGGACGGCGGCCCCCGTCTCCTCATCCTCAGCCGCCGCCGCGGCGAGGACGACAAGGTCGCCGCCCTCGCCGCCTGCGCCGACGATTATGTCGTGAAGCCCTGCTCGCCCGCCGAGCTGATGGCCCGCATCCACGCCTTGATGCGGCGCGGCGCCGATCCGCATTGCGGCGTGCTCCGCGCCGGGCCGGTCGAGCTGCGCCTCCTCTCCCGCCGCGCCTTTCGCGAGGACCGCCCGGTCGCGCTCAGCGCCAGCCAATTCGCCCTTTTGAAGCATTTCGTCCAGCATCCCGGCCGGATGCTCAGCCGCGAGCATCTGCGCGACGCGCTCGCCCGCCCGGCGATCGAGCGCCGCACCATCGACGTCCACGTCCGTCGCATCCGCAACGCCTTGAACCGCGGCGGCCAGCCCGACCTGTTCCGCACCGTCGCGCGCGGCGGCTACGTCTTCGATCCCGACCAGGTGCGGGCGGGCTCATGAGCAACGCCCGCGTGCTGCTGGTCGAGGATGATGCGACGCTCGCCGAGCTGCTCATCTGGTATTTCGAACGCGAATCCTTCCACGTCCGCTGGACCACCACCGGCGAGGAGGCCCTGCTCATCGCCGCCGAAAGCCCGGTCGACCTCGTCGTGCTCGACTGGAATCTGGGCGCCCTCTCCGGCATCGAAGTGTGCCGGCGGCTGCGGCGGACCGTGAGCACAGCCAATATTCCCATCATGATGCTCACCGGCCGCGCCGACGAGGCCGACAAACTCCGCGGCCTCGACACCGGCGCCGACGACTACGTCACCAAGCCTTTCAGCCCCCGCGAACTAATAGCCCGCCTCCGCGCCTTGTTGCGCCGCATCCGCCCCGCCCTCGCCGGCGAGGCGCTGCGCTTCGCGGATCTCGAGCTGGACGCGGTGTCCGCGACCGTCCGGCGCGGCGGCACGCTCCTCAAGGTCGGCCCCACCGAATTCCGGCTGCTGCGCCAGTTCATCGAGCATCCCCGCCGCGTCTTCTCCCGCGAGCGCCTGCTGGATCTCGTCTGGCCCGACAATGAGGATGTGAGCCTGCGCACGGTCGACGTGCACATCATGCGCCTCCGCCGCGCCCTCTCCCTCCCCGGCCGCTCCAACCTCATCCGCACCGTCCGCTCCGCCGGCTACGCGCTGGACGCGGAGACCTGAGCCTTCCGGCCGCTAGCGCCCCGCGCCGCCCTTCCACTCCAGCATCCGGTCGAGGCTGCTCACCACCGTCGGGTGATAGGCGTTTCGCGCCGTCGCATAATCGCGCCGGGCGATCGCCATTCCCCATTCTCCCTGGGCCTTGAGCGCGCGATAGACCGGGAAAATCAGCAGCCCCCGCCCGACGCTCGGCAGGAAATTGGCGATCGACGCCCTGGCGGGATCGTAGCGGTTGCCGATCGCCAGAACGAGCCAGGCCGAGCGGATGTAGGCGTTTGAACTGGTCGAGAGATTGAGCCTCCGGTCCAGCTCGGCGAGCCGCGCCGCGCCCAGTTTGCGCGGCAGGCCGTTGAGGAACCGCAGCCACTCCTGAGTCGACCAGCCCTTCGTGTCGATGGACGCGATCGTGGCGCCCGCATTCACCCGCGCCAGCACCACGTCGATCTTCGCCAGCGTCGCCGAGCGGACATGGACCGCATTGCTGGGCAGCCCCGGCGCGTAGGCCCATTCATCGAGCCGCAGCTTGGCCTCGAGCGCCGCATCCCCCCGCACCAGATTGGCGCGCAGGTCCGCGAGGAACCCTGCGGTGGTCTGCGGCTGGAAGGCATGGCGGTCGAAATAGGATCGAAGATAGGCGTCCCAGCGCGCCCTCCCCACCGTAACTTCGATGGTCCGAAGGAAGGTCGAACCCTTGCTGTAATCGAGCTCGCCATACGTCCCGCCGGGCTTGCCGTGCAGGCGCGTCGCGTCCGGATCCGGCGCGGCCTTCAAGTCGCGCTGGAGATTGTCCCAGAGGAGATCCGCGAGGGTCGCCGCCCGCTCCTTCCCGTACAACGCCTCGTCGATCCGGTTCTCGAAATAGGTGGTGAAGCCTTCGTTGAGCCAGCTGTCGGACCAGGTCGCGTTGGTGACGAGATTGCCCGACCAGCTGTGCGCAAGCTCGTGCGCGATGACGTCGACGTTCGATTTGTCGCCGGTGAAGATGGTCGGCGTGGCGAAAGTCAGGGTCGGGTTCTCCATGCCCCCGAACGGAAAGGAGGGCGGCAGCACCAACACGTCGTACCGCCCCCAGCGATACTTGCCGTAAAGCGCCTCCGCCGTGCTCACCATCTTGCCCGTATCCGACAACTCCGCCGCGTCCCGCGCGATCACCGAAGGCTCGGCATAGACACCGGTGCGGCGGTCGATCGCCCGGAAGCGTATGTCGCCGACCGCCAGCGCGATCAGATAGGGCGGGACGTTGCGGTCCATCCGAAAGCGGTAGCTGTGCCACCCGTTCCCGGCCGGTTCCCCCGCCGGGGTCAGACGCTCGGCGCTCATCACGGCGACGAGGTCGGCGGGGACCGTGATCTTGGCGGTCCAGCTCTGCCGGATGCCGGGGCTGTCCTGGGTCGGGATCCAGCTGCGATTGTTGATCGCCTCGCCCTGGCTGTACAGATAGGGCCTGGTCTTGCCCGCGGTCAGTGCCGGGGCCAGCCAGCCCAGCGCGCTGGCGCCCGGATCCGATTCATAGGCGATGACGATCCGCCGCGCCGTGCCGATCTCGATAGTGAGCGGCGCGCCCTTTTCCTCGTCATACGCCCCCACCGACCATTTCAGCGGCTTTCCGGCCGCATCCCTGATGGACGAGATGACGAGTTTGTTGTCGTCGAGGATGATCTCCCGCGCGTCCGGCCGCGCCAGGATGTCGAGCGCCGCGGTGCCGCGCATGACATGCCGAGCGAAGTCGGCGGTGAGATCGAGATCGACATGCGTGACGCGCGCGATCTGCGGCGACGCATAGGTCAGCACATCCTTCGCCTCCGGCGTCGTCAGGATGGGCGACGGCGCATCCGGCGCCGCGTGCGCCACGCTCGCCGCCGCCAGCGCGCCAAGCATAACAAGACGAGTCATCGACAATCCTCCCCGACGTCCGGAAACCGGCGGCTTCGGGCCTTTGCCCCGGCGTTGCAAGACCCCCGCGGTTCGCCCGAGCGCCAACAATGGATGGAAAGCAGGTTCAGTGCGCGGCTCTGTCGTTACCGAGTGACGAACAATCAAGGGAGACCGACAGCATGCGCCACGCATGTCCTTTTCGCTGAAAGAGGCCGGCACAGGAAACCAGGTTGATATCCAGGCCTCCGGTAAGGCCCAGAGCCCTCCGCTCGCCCGTGGTGAAGGTGCAGCGGACCCGCCCACGCCCATGAGCAGCCTCGCATTCAAGGCCGAGGACGGTATCCAGCCAGGGCAGGTTGCACTTCGAAGGAGCGATGCCGGGGCACCTCGCCCTGTAGAGAAAGGTGTCCAACGACCGCTGGACCTGATCGGCGGTGGGCGCGATCGCCCTCGGCACCTTGCGGCTCGGCCGTGTCCCCCGGTCGCTGGACGTCGGGCCGGCGCACGCCGTCATAAGCGCCGCAATCGCAACGGTTGGAATCCACCACTTCATGCCGGAAGGATCGCAAACGGGGCGCGGCTCCGCAATGTGCGCAAGGCGGACGTCAGAATCCTCCGGCCGTTCCGGCCAGAGCCACGGCGAGGACCAGCCAGAGGAAGAGCAAGAGGCATCCTGCATAGGGGGCCGCGGTGAGCCAGAACCAGACCGGCGCCTCCGCACGCACCTCAAACGTGCCGTGCCCCGACGGCATCCTCCCCGTCCGCAGGCCGACGAAGAGGTTCCACGCTATGATCTGCGGGATGACCAGAATTGCCGTGCCGCTCACGAAGCCGCCCACATCGTTCGGGAGCAAGCCGAGCAAAAGGCCGGGACTCGCCGCAACGGCGATCATCGCCGCGAGCAGGCTCAGGCGCTGCCTTATGGTCCAATCCCACCAGAGCATGATCGAACCATTGCCGATGTCGAAGCGTAAGAGCAAATCACGCTGATGCTCATCCCTCTCCTGACCCTGTACGTCCTCGCGGCTGCCCCTGGCGGTGCCGAGCTGCCCTCGGACGACTTCGCTCGATCCTACCACGTCTGGGTTTCGGTCTATGACGGGCGGTGCGGATACAACATGACCGACGCGACGGAAAACGCGAAGCAACTGCAGCACTCACTCCGGAACCCCGTCTACGACAAGTCCGCCGGCATGGAGCTCCTGATCGACGAACGGACGCCGCCCCGCTGCGTTGACGAAGCCCGGCGCGCCGTGTCGCGGGCGGGATTCAAGAAGATCCGGGTTCGCCGCGGCACGAACAGCGACCGCGGAGGGGGGCCTTTCGACTAAGCCTGCCCGCGCAGCTTCAAGTGGACAACAGAACGGCGCTCTCGCCTGCCCGCTTCATCAAACTTTCCAACCCGACACGGAAATCGGACAGGTTCGCATAGCTCGTCTCGAAAACGAGCTGGCAGCGCCTGCGCACATCGTAAGAATCGGCGAGGTCGACGCAGACGGCGATGCCGCCGCCTCTGTTCGACGCCGTGAGCGAGATGAAGGTGACGCGCGTGTAGGTCCCGCCCTCCGAATACCCCCACTCCGCCTCGACCCGCTGTCCTTTCGGGAGGGGATATTGAGACAGGCTGGACGCAAACTCGACCACGTCCTGCCACTGCACCCAGAAGCCGTTGGCGCCGCAAAACCCGTCGGCTTCGACCCGCGCCTCCAACCATCCGAAATCGTCATTCGGGTCGGGATTGAACTCATATTTCAGCGTAAGGCTGCCGCGCATGCGCTCACCCTGCGGCCCTCGGTAAGCGTCTGCAATGGTCGCAAGCCCCGCAGCTACTCCGCCTTCAGTGCGTCCAGCCGCGCGATCTGCAATTGGGCCTTCAGCGCCGCGCGCGAAAAGGCGAGCAGGACCGCCGTCCAGAAGCAGACCGCCACCACGATGAAGATCACGAGCAGCCGCGGCGCTTCCGGCGGCGCCTCGCCACTGTGAATGCGGCTAGCCATGATGCCGAGCTCCCACGCGAAGGGAATGAGGAACGGTACCATGTACCACAGCCAGGCGCGTGAGAGGCCCTCGGCCTGGCGCTCCAGCTCGCCGCGGTGGAAGTCGAGCGCCGGCCGCGCGGCGATCTCGGCGGGGAGGCGGCGCGCGTTGATCCGCCGGTTGATCTGCCACAGCACGAACAGATGCGCGCCGACCATCAGCAGCATGGGCCAGCGCATCGCCGGGAACGCCCCCCGCGCGACGAGCCAGAGCGACACGAGGATGCTGAACGCCGAATATGCGTAGAGCGCGACGTTGCGCAGGCGGACGCGCGCTTCGAAGCGGGCGGCGCGGGCGCGGAGCGCGGCAAGATCGCTCATGGCATTCTCCTCATTTGGCTGGGTTTTCCAGATGGTCCTCGGGTCGGTCATGTCTCGCTTTCCTGCTGGAAGCGGCGCGTCAGCAGCTGCTTCACGCGGTGGATCCGTGTCGCCACCGCGCCCGCCGACAGGCCGGTAATCTCGGCGATCTCCGCCGCGTCCTGGTCTTCGAGATAGAGCAGCATCACCTGGTCGTCCGGCGGCGCGAGGCGGCGGATGAGGCGGTGCAGGCGTTCGAGCACATGCGCCCTGCCCGCGGCCCCTTCCGGATCGTCGGGCGCAGCGATGCCGGCGAGTTCGTCGAGGCTGACCAGCCGCCCCTTGCGCCGCCGCACCCGCGCGGAAATGGCCGTATTGTGCGCAACGCGATAGACCCAGGTGCGCAGCGAACATTGCCCTGCAAAGCCGGCAAAGCTCCGCCACAAAGCGAGCGATACGTCCTGCAACAGATCGTGCCGCAGGTCCGCGTCCGGCTCATAGGCCCGCGCCAAGCGGCCCAGCGCCGTCCCGAACTCCGCCATCGCCTGCAGATATTGCTCATCCTGCGTCATCCACACCCCTTCTCCTGCAGATAGTCGCGGGAGGGGAAGGTTTCTTACCGCGCAGTCCTCCCCGTGGGAGAAAGTGATGCGGGGGCGGAAGCCATGGCGGTGTCAGGCCATGCCGGTGTCAGGTACGTGTACCTGACACCGGCCCGCTCGTAAGGTACGTGTACCTGACACCGTCCGCTCGTAGACGCCACGCAAGTAAGGTCCGTGCGGCAGTGCAACGGAGTCGCGAAGGCTGGGAGGGAAGAGCATGAAAGCACTTTCGCTTGTTGTGGCGGCGCTCGCGACTTCGAATGCCTCGCCGCCCGACATGCCCGTCGCTGCCCGCTTATTCCTCGACGCCGTCGCGGCGGGGGACATCGACCGAGCCCGCGCCACGCTGGCCCAGGACGTCCTCATCTCCGACCAGCGCGGGCTCAAACCCGTTTCCTCCAAGCTGAAAGCGTTCGTCGAGCACATCCGGGGATGCCGCCGCACCGACACCTCGACCGACTATGACACGACCGGCGGAGCAGAAGCCCGTGCCGCCGTGATCGTCCACTGGACCTGTCCCTCCCGCGGCACCATCGAAGCCTTCGTCTGGACGGCCGGCCGGCAGGTGGCGGCCATCACCTTCTTTGCGGCAACCGCGGAGTAGCACGGCGAGGTAGCGGTTTCGAACGCGAGAGCCCATCGCCCTGGCGCCCTCAGCATCACTTGATCCCGTGCGCGTCCAGCCACGCCAGGGTTGCGGGCATATGCCCCCTTACCGCCCCCCGCCGCACATTCGTGTCCTTCAGTAATCCGGTGACACTGCACTCAATTCGCCCCTTGCCGCCAGGGGACAGCCGCCCGCGCCCCGGCTGCTCCCCCCTAGAAGCGGAACTGCCCGTACACCCCGATCTCGTCCGCGGTGCCGCTCTGGCGGCCGCCGATCGGGAAGGCGAAGTTGGAGGGGTTGTTGTTGCCGGGGGCGAAATAGCCGTGGTTCACCTGGTCGCGCTTGTAGACCAGGGCGAACTCGATGAGCTTCACCGGCTGGTAGGAGACGCCCAAGTTGAAATATTGGTCGGTGATCGCCGGGAACAGGTCCCTGGTCGGCTTCACCCGGTCGTAGCGGGCGAACAGGCCGACGAGCGGCGCCGGGCGGTAGGAGGCGAAGGCGGACCAGCCCTCCGACGTGTCGGTCGGCACCTTGGTCACCTGGTTCCAGTTGCGCGCGTAGAAATATTCGCCGCCGACCCGGACCGTGTCGCTCGTATAGGCGAGCAGCGCGTTGACCCGGGTGGCGGTGTGGAGGGTGGCGACGTTGGTGCCGGTCTGGACCGGGGTCACCGCATTGTTGGTCGGGCTGAACGGGGTGAAGGTGTCGGCGCCGCGCTTGCCGGCATAGCCGCCGACGGCCGCGACGAAGCCGTGATAATTGACGCTGACGCGGCCTTCCACGTCGGCCGATTCGGAGCGCAGCGGGTTGCGGTAGCCCGCCCCGTTCACCACCGACACGGCATAGTTGACGTGGCCGTCGGCGAACGTGCCGAGCGCGTGGACACCCCAGTCGGTCGAGGTGCCGAAGCCGGTGCGGTCCGTCACCACCTGCTCAATCCAGCGATAGCCGTACACCTCTTCGGCGAACGGGATCCACGGTAGGTCCGCCGCGCCGATGCGCAGCGTGAAGGCCGGGTTGAACTTGGCCTGGAGGAAGGCCTTCTTGAGGAAGAGGGTCTCGCCGACCGTCTTCGGAAAGGCGGTGGGCGCCGTCGTCCCCTGGCCCGGCTGCGCGGCGCCCGAATTGGCGGTGCCGGTGACGGTGTTGGTGTTGGCGATGAGGTTGATGTCGGTGGTCGCGCTCGCCGACCAGATGTCGTTGAACTTGTGATCGACGGTCAGGTAGAAACGCTTGACGTCGAAGGCGGTGCTCCGCCCGACCGTGGCGCCGTCCGATTTCTGGTCGATGTGGCTGACGTTGAAGAACATCCGGCCCGTGAGGGTCGTCGCGTCGGCCCAGCTCGGCTTGGGCTTGGGCTGCTTGCCGAGCGCTTCCTTGACCTGGCCGGGTACCGCGGCACTGGCGGCGGCGACCTGCGCCTGAAGCGCCTGGGACTGG
>Ga0070659_100003146_pt1 | contig 11756 bp, 10 predicted proteins | sample KBSC23metaG_FD_64666 | JGI IMG/M metagenome (GOLD analysis project Ga0070659, IMG submission 64666) | Corn rhizosphere microbial communities from Kellogg Biological Station, Michigan, USA - KBS C2-3 metaG | ecosystem: Host-associated > Plants > Roots > Rhizosphere > Soil ...
ACATGACCCATGCGAGGCGCGGGCGTACTTATCAACTGGTCTTCGGCGATTGGAGCTATGCCGATGGCGAACAGAAGGCGCATGTGCTGCTGGCGCGCTATCCGGACACCAATATCATCTGGGCTGCGAATGATTCCATGGCGTTGGGCGCGCTGCGTGCCGTCAAGAAGCGCGGCGCCAAAGTGCTGGTAGGCGGCACGGGAGGATGGGGCAAGGCGATGACCAGCATCGCCGAAGGGGGGCTGACTGCAACCGCCGCAGGCCAGCATATGATCGGCGTATGGGCTCTTGTCATGTTATATGACTATCATCATGGGCGGGACTTTGCCGCGTATGGTGGTCTCAACCAGAAGCTCGATTATCTGTGCGTGGTGAATCGCGCCAACGTTGCCGGCTTCGACGAAGTCTTTTTTCGGCACAGCGATGATCTCGACTTCAGCATCTATTCCCAAGTCCGCCATCCGAGCCCGAAGAATTACGACTTTCATCTCGGGCGCTTGGTGCGCGACAACAAGGTTTTCTGACGTGCGTGTCTTGGGGGGATTAATGTTGCGCAGTGCCAGCCTGCATACGAAGCTGATGCTGGCGTTGTCGATCCTGGTCGCCGTGACGGCAGGAGGTTTGGCCTATTTCCTGATTGGTTATGAGCGGGAGCACCGATTGCTTCAATTGGAGCAACGTGCCAGGTACTTGGCGGATCTGCTTAGTCATTCGCTGGTTCATCCATTGTGGAATGTGGACAACAAGGCAATCGACAGCCAGCTCGCGGCCTTGAAGCCTGATCCGGAAATCGTGGAACTCAAGGTTACCGCAGTCAACTATGGTGTGGTATCCACCATGCGTGGTACGCATTCGTCTGACGACGATGCAAAGAACAGCGTGGTGCGGGTGCAAGCAATCAGCCATGCGTCGTTTCAGAGAGATCACGAGCAGAAAATCGGGGAAGTGCGGGTCGTATTGACGCGCGATGTAGTATTACAGGAGATTGCCAGTGCTAGCAGGGCCATCATCATGGGAGTCGCTGTTATCGTTGCCGCGTTGTATGCAGCGACTTATCTGCTGCTCAAGCAGATGGTGCGCTTGCCAATTAGCCGCCTGGAGGAAATGGTCGACCGTATCGCCAATGGCGACCTCGATGCGCGCTGTGCAGTGGAGTCCGGTGATGAACTGGGACGGTTGGCCGAACATGTGAATGCGATGGCCGATTGCTTGCGCGAATCGACTTTGCATCTGCGCAGTCATCGCGATCAGTTAGAACAGGCGGTGCAGGAACGCACCGCCCAGTTGAGCGAAGCCAAGGAACGAGCGGAAGTGGCCAACCGCGCCAAGAGTGCGTTTCTCGCCAACATGAGTCATGAATTGCGCACGCCCTTGAACGGGATACTCGGCTATGCGCAAGTCCTCCAGCGTGACAAGGTGCTGGACGAGCGGCAGCTTGCCAAACTGAATGTGATCCAGAAAAGCGGTGAGCATTTGCTGACGTTGATTAACGATGTCCTCGATTTCGCCAAGATCGAAGTAGGCAAGCAGGAACTGTTTCCAACCGATATGGAACTGCATGAGTTTTTGCATGTGATCACCAAGATCGTCCGGGTCAAGGCGGAACAGCAAGGGCTGCACTTCGTCTGTGACTTGGCGCCGGACTTGCCACGAGTCGTGCATGCTGACGAGCAGAGGCTGCGTCAGGTGTTGCTGAATCTGTTGTCCAACGCGGTCAAATTTACCAAGCGAGGTGAGGTAAGGCTGCTGGTGCGTTTTACGTTGCCCTCGCGATTGCGTTTTGAAGTTCAAGATACCGGTATTGGCATCAGCGAGGATCAGCAAGAGCGTCTGTTTCAGCCTTTTGAGCAGGTGGGCGATGTGGCACGGCAATTCGGCGGCACGGGCTTGGGGCTGGCGATCAGCCAGCAGTTTGTGCACTTGATGGGGGGAGACATCCAGATCGAAAGCCGGCTTGGCGAAGGCAGCAGCTTTTGGTTTGAGGTGGATCTGCCAGTGGTGAAATCTGGACCAACGGTGTCGCCGGCTAAGGATGCCGCACTTGATTGCGAAGAGGCGGACAGGATTGTATTGGCGGCAAACGATGCGCCACCGAAAATCGAATCCATCCTGCCGGATGAAAGCGAATTAGTGATTGCACCTCCGAAAAAAGAGATGGAGGCATTGCATCAACTTGCACAGATGGGATACATGCAGGAAATTGCGCTCCAAGCGGGGCGCATCGCTGAACTCGATGGACGTTACCAAACGTTTGCCAACCGCTTGCACAAGCTGGCTGCCACATATCAGTCCAAGGCAGTTATGCGCCTCATAGAGGAGCATATGGGCGACGATCATCTGCTTGGCGGTTCGTCATAAGACCTGCGTGCCGTCCTTTGCGTGCGGCAACCTCTTTCCAGAGACGGCTTGACGCTTGATTTGGCGCATCATTACACTCGAGAATTTTTCCAGGGCATTATCGACCAATGCTGATAAAGGGGCGTGATATGCCCCCCGAAGGGAAACGGTGTGATCAATAAAATCTTTGAGTCGCAGCAGGCTGCGTTAGTCGGCATACATGATGGTGCGATTATCATGATCGGCGGTTTCGGTAAGGCGGGAACGCCCGCCGAGCTCATCGACGCACTGATCGAGCAGGGAGCGCGTGAACTGACTATCGTCTGCAACAATGCAGGCTATGGCGATACCGGTTTAGCCGCGCTGCTCAAGGCCAGGCGTGTGCGCAAGATCATCTGTTCGTATCCGCGTCAGGCAGATTCATATGTGTTCGATTCCTTGTATCGTGCTGGAGAAGTCGAACTCGAACTGACGCCTCAAGGAACCCTGGCGGAACGCATTCGCGCTGCAGGTGCAGGCATTGGCTGTTTCTTCACGCCGACCGGTTATGGCACCCTGCTGGCCGAGGGCAAGGAGACCCGTCTCATTAACGGCCGTCATTATGTACTGGAGATGCCGATCCATGCAGACTTTGCGCTGATCAAGGCACTATATGCTGACCGCTGGGGCAATCTCGTTTATCGCAAAGCCGCACGTAACTTCGGTCCCATCATGGCAACGGCAGCCAAGTGCACCATTGCACAGGTAAATGAAGTAGTAGAGCTGGGCGAACTCGATCCGGAAACCATCGTGACACCGGGCGTTTTCGTGCAACGCGTCGTGCCCGTAGGCGGTCAGGCCGACATGGAGGAGACGGCATGATGAAACGGATGACACGCGACCAGATGGCTGCGCGTGTGGGGCGCGACATTCATGAAGGCGCTTATGTGAATCTGGGTATCGGCTTGCCGACACTAGTAAGCAATCACCTGCCGCCAGACCGCGAGATCGTCCTGCACAGCGAAAACGGTTTGCTTGGAATGGGGCCGGCACCGGCATTAGGCGAAGAGGATGAAGACTTGGTCAATGCCAGCAAGCAGCCAGTGACTTTGCTGCCGGGCGGCGCTTATTTTCATCATGCCGATTCATTCGCAATGATGCGGGGCGGGCACCTCGACATTTGCGTACTTGGCGCATTCCAGGTATCTGTGACCGGCGATCTGGCCAATTGGCATACTGGTGCGCCGGACGCGATTCCCGCCGTCGGTGGTGCAATGGACCTTGCCGTCGGCGCCAAGCAGGTATTCGTGATGATGGAACATCAGACCAAGAATGGCGAAAGCAAGATCGTCGAGAGATGTACTTACCCGCTGACGGGCGTAGGTTGCGTCAACCGCATTTATACCGACCTGGCGGTCATCGATGTCACGCCGCAAGGGCTGGTGGCGCGTGAAATCGTCTCCGGTCTTGCTTTTGAAGAACTGCAGCGCTTGACTGGTGTGACGATGCATTACGAGCCCTCCAGCTAAGTACCCGGCTTTTTGGCTCAGGGGCGTTCCCACTGATGATATGGAAATCAGCACGCTGCATGCCTGATTTCCCATGGTGAAAACCTTGCATGTTATTCTCGCAATGTTTTTTACTTGAAAGATAGGGACTTCCTGTCTTGCCTATTTCTAATGACGCAGAAAAAAATCCTTTTGTTAAGCGTTTCCGCTGGTGCCGGTCACATGCGTGCGGCTGAGGCGATCCGTGCTCATGCAGATGCTCACGATGCACATGTCATTGCAACGCATTTGGATGTCATGAATTTCGTGACCACAGGCTTTCGCAAGCTTTATACGGATTTCTACATCAAGCTGGTCAACAAAGCGCCGACGCTTTGGGGCTATCTCTATCAAGCCACTAACGAAGCCCAGCCCGACAGCTCAATGCAAAAATTGCGGCGCGGTTTGGAAAGACTCAATACCAGAGGGCTGCTGCAGGAAATCAGCACTTTCAAGCCGGATGCCATTGTTTGCACGCATTTCCTGCCGGCTGAAATTCTGTCACGAATGATTCGCAAGGACCGCCTCGAGTGCCCGGTCTGGGTGCAGGTGACGGATTTCGACTTGCATCGCATGTGGGTGCATGAGCATATGGCAGGCTATTTCGCGGCAAATGATGAAGTGGCATTCCGCATGGGGGCGCAAGGCATCGATGCTGGAGCAATCCACGTTACCGGTATTCCGATCATGCCGGCATTTTCCCAGCCGCTCGATCGCGCTGAATGCGCGCGCGAGTTCGGACTCGACCCGCAACGCACCACCTTCTTGCTGATGGGCGGAGGTGCCGGTCTCGGCAGTTTGGAAACGGTTGCCGAACGCTTGCTGAATCTTGAGCATGATTTCCAATTGATCGTGTTGGCCGGTAAGAATGCCGCTGCCTTGACAGCGTTGCAGGCACTGGCCGCACGCCATCCGGGTCGCCTGCTGCCGCAGGGATTCACTGACCGCGTTGAACGCTTGATGGCTTGCGCCGACCTGGTCATCACCAAGCCAGGCGGCCTGACGACGTCGGAATGCCTGGCCATGGGTTTGCCCATGATTGTCAATTCGCCGATCCCTGGTCAGGAAGAACGCAATGCGGATCATCTGCTGGAGCAGGGTGTTGCGCTTAAAGCCTGTGATGCGGTAACGCTGGAGTATCGCGTTCGTTACTTGCTCGAAAATCCAGTCAGGCTCGCTGATATGTGCGCCAAGGCCAAAATGCTTGGCCGCCCGTTCGCCGCGCGCGATGTGCTGGCAAGGGTGCTGGCGCAAAGCTGAGAATTTTTTGTTTCTTGTAAAAGCATGATTGAATCCCGTTTGTTTTCATTTATCCGCCAGCGCACCCGGCACCTGTCATACGTCGTCTTGTTCAGCGCGCTTTCGTGCACGGCCTGCCATGTCCATGCACAAGAAACGCGTCAGCAGGAATGGGCGGAGTCCTTGGAAAAATCGCAGAATCTGTTTCGCATCACGCCGACGGTTTTTCGCAGTGCCCAGCTCAAGAGCAAGGATGTCGCCTTGCTGCAGTCACTTGGAATCAAGACTGTCGTCAGCCTTCGGTCATTCCATTCCGATGAAACCGTGTTGAAAAACAGCGGAATAAAACTGAAGCGTATACGCATCAATACCTGGGATATCGACGATAAGAAAATCATTGCGGCACTGCGTGCCGTCAGAGAAGCCGAAAAAGACGGACCTGTTCTCTTGCATTGCATGCATGGCGCTGACCGCACCGGACTTGTCTCTGCGATGTATCGCATGGTTTATCAAAACTGGAACAAGGAACAGGCAAGCGATGAATTGATGAATGGAGGTTATGGTTACCACTCGATGTGGAAAAACATTCCGTCCTATATTCGCAAGGTAGACATTGAGAAAATTCGTTCTCAAGCCGCACTTGATTAACTCTCCTCATTCATACAACAGAACATATTCCACATGCTCAAAATGAAAAGAATCATCGCGCCTGCACTGTTCATCTACGGGACCGCATTTGCATATGCAGACACAGAATACGCCATCGACATGAACAATTTGTCGGAAACACAGGTCAAGATGGCTGACGTGAGCAAAGCTGGTGCTTCCGGAAAATCCTTCATTGCGGCCACCATCATCAATGCGCCAATGCAAACGCTCTGTTCGGTCATTCAGGATTATTCCGGTTACCCCGGCTTCATGCCCAACACGGAAAAGGTCAAGGTAACGCGGGCTGCCGACCAAACCGCGCTCGTGGATATGACGCTGAAACTCCCGCTGGGCAAGATCAAGAAATACCGCTTGAAAATGGAGCCCAAGATCAGCCAGCAGTCATGTCAGCTTTCCTGGAAGCTGGTGCCTTGGGAGGGACTGAAAACGGAAGAGACGATCGCCGACACCACAGGTTATTGGCAACTTGTGCCCTACCAGCAAGACCGAAGCAAGACCGTGGTCAAATACTTCGTGTACACAGATCCGGGCCCTATACCCATGGGACTGGGATGGATCGTCGATAGCATGAGCAAAGACAGCATTCCGAAAACGCTCGAAGCATTGCGGAACAAGGTGCATTACTGAAGCAAGGCTCATGGAGTCTTTCATCGTCTTGACCGGAGTCGTCGTACTCGCTGAGATAGGCGGCAAAACCCAGCTTCTTGCATTCATTCTTGCCGCCCGCTTCAAGAAGCCTCTCTCGAACATTGCCGGCATCCTGGTGGCGACGCTCGTTAACCATTAGGACTTACGCAAAACCGCCCCAGCGGCGTTGCGCCGCCTTGCCGTACAACTCGTACTGTCTGCGTTGGCGCGCCTTGCTGGGACAATTTTGCGTAAGTCCTAACCATAATAGTCTGGCCGGTGCGCTCGATGCCTGGAATTGAAACTCCCCTTGAAATTCGTGCATATGGCGGCAGCGGCAGTTTTCGCACTACTCGGTGTTGCTATCTTGATGGGAGCGGGCGCAAGGTTGGTTTTTTGATCTTCACCTGGTTTTTTTCAACATGCCGGCCTCGGTGAGAAACCGCTTTGCTTCGCTCATCATTCCTGTCGAGATGGATTCCCATGTGTGTCCTGGAAAATCACCGGGTAGTTCCTTCTCGACCATAATCAATGCTTCGCCTACACGCTCGACCAGTGCGAGCATGGCATCCCATACTGCGAGGCCTCCATTTTTCATCGCGAGCTGATGCCAGTGCCGTGTCTGAATCGTGTGGAAAAGGTAATGCGTATTTTTTGACCGAATCGCCATGGCCAGTCCGGCCTTGCGCCGTTTGAACTGGTTGTTGCCATCGCCGAAATAAGGCCACATCGACAGGATGTCGTACAACGGTGTCATTTCATAGGCATCGCCGCGCTGCAGATAGATAGAGAAATTCTTCGCATGCCCATCTGGAGCGGCCAGCAGAAAGAAGGCAAGCTGTGCCAGAAGGAAGAATGTCTTGTCGCCTTTGTCCTGGCTGCCTTGCAACAGTTGCAGGCAGTGGAGCATGCCGGGGCCGCCGTGTTGCTCGTATTTTCGCTCAGGAGGCAGGCCGAGCACCTGGCAAAAATCCTCTTGCGGCAGCCGCGCGATCCAGGTCTTCTTGTCCATCCATTGCCGATCAAATCGTTCCACCGCGAGCACTATCTGATCTCCAAATCTGGCAATAGAGGTCGGTGCGACTGGCAGACCGAGCGCTTCCACTATCTTTGCGCATAGCCATTCGTTCTGCACGGAGTCCCATGCATCGACACGTTTCATTCCTCCAATGAGGCCGAGGGGAAGTTTGATGATATGTGTTGTCGGCGTGGCGCCATGCGGGCGGCACCACTTGTTTTTCCATCGGGTGAGAGCGGTTTTCTCTTGAGCTCCTGCAATCGAAATCCGGAAGAGATCGTCGTCGTGAATCTCCGCAGGTGTAATGCTGGAAGGGACGGCGTGCAGGAGTTCGGTAATCGCTTTTTCAGATAACGGCTCGCACTCGATACGGTTCCAGCCGTCAGGAGTGGCGTCATCGGGCAGTAATTGCACGGCCCCGACACAATCGCGGCCAATTGCTTCCAGCAAGTCGAAAGTATCCGCTGACTTGAGCTTGAAACGCTGAGCAAGGCGCGAGCGTATCTTGTCGTTATCCGGCAATAAGTTATCGAAGTAATGTTTGACCACTGCCCCCTTGATTTCGAGAGAGCTGCTGATAGGCAGGGAAAGCGACAGCGAGCGCCGATGAGGGGATTCCAGCCATGAGGGAGCGTAGCGGAAAGTGTGGGAATTGCGGTCAACGCTCCATGTTCCGACGAGTTCCCCATTCATCCAAGCGTTCAGTATTTGCATCACCAGGAGCCTTTCTTCGGACGGATAACAAAGCTCCGCTGCGAGGCCGGCTGTGCTGCCGTATCGGCGGGTGAAGGTTTGGAAGAGCGTTTTGTGCGGGATGATGCGGATGCATCAACGTGGTCTGATAAAACAGGCTGTTTCTTCTTGCCGGCCTGTTTGGCACTTGTTGCCTGCGCGAGAACTGTCGATGAGGAAGTTTCTTCTTGCAAGGACAATGTGACGCCAAGCGCTGCGAGCAGTTGCAGCATCTGCTCGCAGCTCACCAAACCGGGATTCGCCTCGATTTCCGCAATGCGTGCCTGGCTTACGCCGACAAGTGCCCCAAGCTGAGCTTGCGTGAAGCCGTGCTTCTTCCTTAGCGCCCGCAGATGCTGGCGCAACTGGGCTGCAAAACGGATAGGGTAATCAGTTGACATGGTAAAACCTATTATAGGCTATAGATTTTAATGGGAATATAAAAGATATAGCTTATATTGTGAATTTATAAGGCAAAGCAGATTTTGCGATGCAGACTGATGTTTATGAAAAACAACTTGTGATTAAGCAATGGAGGTGGTTTGTAAGAAAACGTTTCGAGGAAGAACGTTCTTTTTGGTAGCTTTATCCAAGTAACAGCAGGTCTGAAAAAATTGGACACTGCTGAGAATCTATCCCATCAGGGATTTTTCTTAATGGATGCTTTTCATTAACATGAGGATGCGATCATCATGAACAGGCAAAGCCACTACTCTCCCATGCCATTTCTGACCACAATTTTAGCTAGCTGCGTAGTGAGCGCATGCGGCGGAGGACAGTCGTCAGAAGAAATGCAAACAACCGACGCTACTGCAACGGAGCCGCACACGGCGAGTTTGCAAGCGGGATTGAGCTCATACCAGCTTCGAAATTCCGGAAGTGGGGCGCGTGATTTCCTCAAGCAGTACGGTGGCACCTTGCTCAGGACTGCGTCGACCTCCGGCAAGATTCTATCGGTCGGGCCGGGAAAATATTATGCTACTCCCTGCAGGGCGTTTGCTTTCGCAGCCGATGGTGACGTGATCGAGATCGACGGTTCGGTAACCTATAGCGGGGATGTTTGCGGAATCTACCGCAACAATCTGACTATTCGAGGCGTCAACGGACGGCCGAAAATCAATGCCAACGGAATGAATGCACTCGGTAAGGGTATATGGGTGTTGGTGGGATCGGGAACGGTGATCGAGAATGTCGAAATGTTTGGCGCCAAAGTGCCGGACAAAAACGGTGCGGCGATCCGGCTCGACGGCCAGCATCTTACGCTGCGCAACAGCTACCTGCACGATAACGAGAATGGCATACTGACTTCCAATGACGGGGTTTCGAACATCGTTATTGAAAACAGTGAGTTCGGAAATAATGGTTACGGCGATGGTTACTCGCATAACCTTTACATCGGACGCGTCAACAGCCTGGTCTTTCGCGGTAATTATTCTCACGATGCGAATGTCGGCCATGACCTCAAGTCGCGTGCGCAGGTCAACAGGATTGAGTACAACCGCTTCTCAAGTTCAGGAACTGGCCAGCCAAGTTATGAAATCGATCTGCCCAATGCCGGACTTGCCTACGTCATCGGTAATGTGATTCAACAGCCTGCAAACAACCAGAATGCCGGAATGCTGACTTTCGGCGTGGAGGGAGCCACGAATGCCAAGCAGGAACTCTATGTTGTCAACAATACCTTTTTGAACGACGATCCATCGCGTGGTACTTTCATTCTTGTCGGCAGTGGCGTGACTACACCGATTCTCATGCAAAACAATATTTTCGGTGGTGTGGGAACGGTAACGACGCAAGCTTCCGCAATCAGCAAGACGAACTACCGCGCCCTTGCTCCCGCATTTGTCGACCGTGTCAACTACGATCTGCGGCCTGCCGCGAATTCACCGGCAATCAACAACGGCTCGACTCCTCCGACGCTCAGTTCGGGCGTGTCTCTTGTTCCTGTTGCAGAGTACAAGCATGTTGCGAGCACTGTGCCGCGACCGGTGGTGGGGCAGATCGATATTGGAGCATATGAAGCGACGGAGCCCTGATGTCCTTTTTCATTATCTTCAATTTTTATGTGCTTCGCGACATGTTTAGATGCCTGTCATGAATTCATATCAATGTCTCCAATATGAATTCATGACAGGCATCTAACATGCGACTACCTCTTCATGGCGTTATGTGCTCCGGCGGTCTCATTGATGAATATCTTCTGCATGGGGGCTGGTCTTCGTTATCTGATTTTGTATTGATAGAGCGGAGTTGAAAAAGAGACATGGTGCAGCCAACAGACAAAAAGGCCGGAAGTCTTCCTGCAGACCGGTATCGATAATGAGGAACAGTTATTTGCTCACCATTCATTTTGGCTTCATCAACGTGGCGGCAGACGTAACGCACCGTCCAAACGGATCACTTCGCCGTTGAGCGACAGGTTGCTAATGATGTGCATCGCCAGGCTCGCGAATTCCTGTGCTTTGCCCAAGCGTTTGGGGAAGGGGATGGAAGAAGATAAGGATTGCTGCACGTCTTCTGGTAATTTATACAAGAGTGGTGTGAGGAACAGGCCGGGTGCAACAGTCATCACGCGCACGCCGTACTGGGAGAGGTCACGCGCCAGCGGTAGCGTAAGGGAAGCGAGTGCGCCTTTTGAAGCGGAATAAGCTGCCTGCCCGATTTGGCCGTCATACGCGGCGATTGATGAGGTCATGACGATCACGCCGCGTTCGCCGTCTTCCAGTGCATCCTGTGCGGCCATTTCGGCAGCGGCCAGGCGGATGACGTTGAAAGTGCCGATCAGATTGACGTTGACGATACGGCTGAAGTCTTCCAGCGGCATCGGTGAGCCGTCCTTGCCGATCAAACGTTTGGCGCCGCCGATGCCGGCGCAGTTGACCAGGATGCGTGCCGGGCCGTGCGCTATACGCGCAGCGGCCAGCGCCTGCTCCACGTTGGCGGGATCGGCGATGTCGCAGAACAGGGCCTTGCCACCGATTTCGCTGGCCAATTCCTGTGCCAATTCTGAGTTTACATCGAGGATAGTTACTTTGGCGCCAGCTTGCGCCAACTGTCTTGCCGTTTCGGCGCCGAGACCGGAGGCTCCGGTGACCAGTGCCGCTTTTCCTTTCAACTTCATTGTTGCTCCTTTCAATTGGTGTACTCAGGCTCGGTCTTTCTAATTAGGACGATACCTTGGTTGCCGGTGCAAGCTGGCGATACGCCATAGCGTACCTTGTGTTGAGGAATTGTGCGAGTCGTTGTGATTGTCAAGCGCGTCGACAGTGGGGAGGAACCATGTCCGTCGTTCCAGATAATTGCCGAAGACTTATGCAAGTGTATTCTGTGGGAATCGTAATGTAACCATATCTGATGCTTCCTTCTGCCAAATAAGCCTTTTGTGTAAGTTCTGATGAATTCATAACAGGTTATAAGGCTGTGCATCGTATCAAGTGGTGAAAAAGAACCTTAACAACCAGATTTTTCAATGAGAACGCCCGGCTTATCCGATGTTGGATTGAAGCTGGAACCTACCTGGTTATAGTCAACCCGGCAATTCCAGATGTTTTTCCAAAGGAACCAGCCGGTCCAGTCATCTTTGAAGGTAAAGCCGGAAGAATCCACCA
>Ga0070659_100003149_pt1 | contig 11753 bp, 13 predicted proteins | sample KBSC23metaG_FD_64666 | JGI IMG/M metagenome (GOLD analysis project Ga0070659, IMG submission 64666) | Corn rhizosphere microbial communities from Kellogg Biological Station, Michigan, USA - KBS C2-3 metaG | ecosystem: Host-associated > Plants > Roots > Rhizosphere > Soil ...
TCGGCGCTGGCGCGCCTGCCGATTTGAGCGGCATTCGCCGGGTCCTTGTGCTCGGCCTCCAGCGCCGATTGCTTGCGGAATTCATGGAGGAGATCGTCCGCGTTGCCGATCGCTGCCAAACCTTCGACCTGGACCATGTAGCGAATATCGCCGGCGCTGCTGGCGGCAGCGCGTTTCGCGGTCGTTTTCGGCGTCGCGGGCGTAACCGCCGGCGGCGCTGCGGGATCGCTTGCTTGAAGGTTCGGCCAGGCGATGCCGAGGTCCGGCATCGGGTCGAGCGGCGCGTTCGGGTCAAGTTCGGCCGGATCGGGCGGCGGGGCCGGTGAGGGAGGCGCGGTTTGGCAAAGAGCGTCGGCGGGCGCGAGCGCAAACGCGGCGGCCGCGCACAGCAGCCGCGCGGCTCCCAGCCTTGAACCCCGCCCGATCATTCGCCGGCAAGACTAGCCAGCGCTCCTGAACGGCGCCAGTCTGTTCGCGGCTCGTCAAGCCGGCTTAGTGGACCGTACCGATCACTTCGTCGCTGCCGAGGGTCGCGATAACCCGCTCGATCTGCCGCCAGTGGCAAAAACGAGCGAGGTTGCCGTCGTCGCGGCTGCGTTCGGCGCGCGCCGCCGCCTCGAAGCCCGCATCGTCGCCATAGCGGTCGATGAGATCCGAAGCATCCGCCAGCGCGATACGCCCATGGATGAATACGCCTTCCATGATCGCTGTTTACACTCGCGGCTATTTCCCGACTGCCGACAAGCAAGGTCAACGAAGCATTGACCATGTTTGACTTGGCCTGGGCGTTTCGTCTCTGGCATGGCCCGTTCATGCCAAGCACAGCACGAGCCGGCGGCTGCTTCCTGACCATCTGCATCCTTGCCGGCCTTCCGCTCGGCCTCGCGATCGGCAATCCGATGAAAGGCGTTTTGATTGGAACTGGAGCGGGAATTGCGCTGGCGGTGCTGACGTGGCTGGTCGACCGAAGCCGCCGCGGCTGAGTTTCAGTCAGACGATCCGGCGCCCGGACCAGATGACCCGGCCGACCGGCTTGATGTCCTTCAGCGTGCAATCGGGCCAGTCAGGATAAGCCGGATTGTCGGACTGGACGGTGAGTCGGCGGCCGACCGGATTCAGCGCGATCCGCTTGACCACCAGCGCATCATCGATCCGCAGCACGTAGATCCCGTCGCGTAAACGATCGGCCGAGTCGCCGAGGTCGACGAGGATGTCATCTCCGGCATTCAGGGTCGGCGCCATCGAGTCCCCCTCGACCCGGACGATCGAGAGGTTCTCGGCCGGACTTGCGGTCAGCGACTTCAGCCACCGCTCGTCGAAGGCAAAACAGGGCTTGCCCAACTCCTCGGTGACGACGGCACCCGGACCCGCCGAAACCATCACCGGATGGCGCTTCACACTGCGGAGGCCGGCGATTGCGCCTTCATCGGGGGGTCCGCCGAGCAAGGTCTCGGAAATCCCGAAATAGCGCGCAAGCTTGCGCCGCTCGTCCTCGCCGAGCCGCCGCGGCACGCCGCGCCGCACGAACTGCTGAATGTAAGCGGAGTTGCGGCCGAGCATCCGCGACAAGCCGGCAAAATCTTCGCCGCGCTCCCGGCACAGCCGTTCAAGAACGAGGCGTGGTTCGTTCATCATTAATGCGTCCTTAGTAGTGATAGGAAACTGCCTAGACAAGTAGGAATTGCGTTGGAAGTTAATGGGGCGCCGAGTCGAATGAGACGATAAGGAAAACGACAGGTGAATTTGCTCAGAGAAGTCGAAAAATTTTTGCGCCGTAGTGACACGGCACCCACCCGATTCGGACGCGAGGCGGTCGGAGATCCCAGATTTGTCTTCGATTTGCGCAATGGCCGGGACCCACGTCCTCGAACGATCGCGCGTGTCCTCGCCTATCTCGAAGCGGTCGCGCAATGAACCGGATTGCGATGTCGGCGGCAGGCGCCGCCCTGCTGCGTGTGCTGGTTGGGCGCACTGGAGTTCCACGAGATAGGATTTTACTCAGCGACGCTCATTCGACCGATTGGCAGTCGCTGACCTTCACCGGCGAGCGCCACCAGCTCGAGCTTCGAGTTCCGGGTCCCAATTCCCGGGCGATTGTCCAGCGCATGTGCGATGGTCTCGAAGATGCGGAGTTCAGCATCCCCGGGATCATCGTCGCGGATATCGGCGTCGCCTGGGGTCCAACTCTGGCCCCCGACGGCTCGAGCAGCGTCACCATTGAAGCGCTGACGATCGCGGCGGACTAACGCAGCGACCGCCGGAGCTCTGCGAGCGCGTCCGACAGGGCCTGCGAGGCATCCGGTTGTGCGGATGGTCTTTGTCCGAGGTGGTGATCGATCCTGGAATGGAGTTGTCCCGGAGTGGGCATGGCTTTGCGGTCGAACAGGCGGACGACCCGCGCGTCGGGGCCGATTTCCGCGAGGACGTCATCGAGTAACAGCAGCCCGCCGTTTTGCTCCATCGGAGCAACGCGGTCGGCCTCGGTCAAGATCAGCTCGTCGCACAGCCGATCGGCCTCGGTGAGGATCAACTCGTCATCGAGTCGGTAAGCATTGGTCAGCAAAAGCTCGTCGTCGAGCGATTCAATCTCGCGCAGGTCGAAGGCACGCACGCTGAAACCGGATTCGGCCCGCGCGACGGCGTTCAGTGCTCGGCTACAGGCAAGATGGGCGACGATTGCTGCCGCCGCGGCGCACACGGCCAGTTCTGGCAAGGATGCGAGCGAGGTCAACGCCACATAGGCAGCATAACCTGCCGCTCCGGCGAACAATGCTGTCGCCGCGCGCTCGACACTGGTTTCGACGCGATCGATTCGGCCTGCGTTCATCACCAATGGTGATAGGCCAAATTCGTTGATAGTCGGTTAGGCGGAAAGCTCGCCGGCCGAGCGAACTCCCCTCACCGGCACATTCTCGATGAGGTCGATCAGCGCTGCCGTGAAGGCATCGACGTCGTCGGGGTTGCGGCTGGTCACGAGATTGCCATCTGTCACCGCGGCCTCGTCGATCACGTTGGCGCCGGCGTTGCACAAGTCGGTCCGGATCGACGGCCAGCTGGTCGCCCTTTTCCCGCGCAGCAGGTCGGCTTCGACCAGAAGCCAAGGCCCGTGGCAGATCGCGCCGATCGGTTTCCCCTGCCGATCGAAGGCCTTGATCAGCTCGATGACGTTGCGGTGGGCGCGCAATTGATCCGGATTTCGCACGCCGCCGGGCAGAATCAGGGCGTCGAAATCGCCTGAGCTGGCCTCATCGACCGTGAGGTCGGGACGGATCGTCTTGCCGGGATCATCGTGGACGGTGGCCTGAATCGGGTCGGTCGTCAGCGATGCGAGCATCACCTCGGCGCCACGCTTCCGGAGGATTTCGAGCGGGCCGAACAGCTCACATTCCTCGAACCCGTCGGTGGCGACGATCAGCACTCGCGCATTGAGCACAGACGGCATCACTGACTCCTGGCAGGAACCCGCTTCCCTTCTGCTCGCTTATGCGCGGCAATGAGTCGAGCAAAGCGGAATAGGGCGTGTTGAGGCACAGCAGCGACGCCGAGCCCGGCATCACCCGCAGGCGGCAGGGCCGCTACTGGGCCTATTTCGACGCCGAGGGCAAGCGCGTGACCGATCGCGACGAGATCGACCGCCTCAACGCGATCGGCCTGCCGCCGGCTTATACCGACGCCTGGTTTTGCGCCGATCCCGATGGCCACTTGCAAGCGACGGGTGTCGATGCGCGCGGCCGCAAGCAATATCGATATCACGCCGGCTATCGCGCCAGGCGGGAGAACGCGAAGTATGAAGGCCTGCTCGAATTCGGCAAGGCGCTGCCGGGACTGCGACGCCAGGTCGAGCGCGACCTCAAAGGCCGCGGCCTGACCCGCGAGGCAGTCCTCGCCGCGGTCGTCCGGCTGCTCGATACAGAGCATATCCGCATCGGCAATGAGGAATACGCCAAGGCCAACAAGAGCTACGGCGCGACGACGCTGCGCAGCCGGCACCTCAAGCGTACCGGCCATTCGCTGATGATGCGCTTCGCCGGCAAGCACGGTATCGTTCGCGAGGTGAAGATCACCGACAGCAATCTGAAACGGATTTGCCGCCGCTGCCAGGAGCTGCCCGGGCAGATGCTGTTCCAATATGTCAACGGCGACGGCGAGCCCAAGCCGGTCACCTCGGGCGACGTCAACGATTACATCCGCGACGCGAGCGGGGGCGACTTCACCGCCAAGCATTTTCGTACCTGGAGCGCGAGCGTCATCGCCTTCGACCAGCTGCTGAAGAAGGCGGAGCACGCGCGGATCAGCCTCAAGACGGTGGTCGAGCCGGTTGCCGAAGCGCTCGGCAACACGCCCGCGATCAGCCGCAAGTCCTATGTCCACCCAAAGCTGCTCGACGCCGTGAAAGACGATGCCCGGGATCCGCTCGACGGGATGGAACGGCCTCGCGCCCGGGAGCGCCTGTCTAGCGCGGAGGTCGGCTTGCTCGAGTTCCTTGCCCGTGGCGCGAAGCGAAGACCGCGTGCCAAGCCCGCTTGATTGCCGCACTTGGGCCCGCCAAGGCAGCGGCCATGGCGGTGGATCGATTCACTGGCTGGCTTGAGGCCAATCGCGACGGACTGCTGATCGGGCTCGCCGTCGGCGCTGTTCTCGTCGTCGTGATGCTGCTCCTGCGCAGCCTTGGCGAGCGCGCGGTCCGGGGCGATCCGCTCGGCATGGGTTGGCGCACTGTGATCGGCCGGGTCCTCGCCAAGACCAGCCTCGCGTTCATGGTGCTTGCCGCCGCCGACGTCGTGTCGACCTACGCCGAGCTGCCGCACAAGGCCGCGCGGCTAATTGACATCGCGTTCGTGATCGCTTTCGCGCTGCAAGGCGCGGTGTGGGGCCGCGAGCTGATCCTCGGCGTGATCGGCCGCAGGGTCGCCGAGGAAAATGGCTCGGGATCGCTCGGCAATGCGATGGCAATTATCCGGGTGTTGGTCAGCGTTACGCTGTTCGCGATCGCCGGCATCCTGATTCTCGACAATTTGGGCGTGAACGTGACCGCGTTGGTCGCCGGCCTCGGCATTGGCGGCATCGCCATCGGCCTCGCCGCCCAGGGCATCTTCTCCGACCTGTTCGCCGCGCTCGCTATCCTGTTCGACAAGCCCTTCAAGAAGGGCGACACCATCCGCTACGACCAGAGCACCGGCACCGTCGAGCGGATTGGGCTGAAGACGACGCGGCTTCGGTCGCTGACCGGCGAGCAGCTGGTGATGGCCAATACCAAGCTGCTGGAGCGCGAGATCCACAACATGGCCTCGGCCAAGGCGCGGCGGATGACGCTCTATGTCGCCATCGCGATTGATACGCCGGCGGCCAAGCTCGCGCGCATCCCGCAGGCGGCCGCGGTCGCCGTCGAGGCCGGCAGCGGCTGCAAGCTTGTCCGCTGCGTTACGACTGGCGTCGGGTCGGGCGCGATCGCCTTCGAGCTCGTCTATGACGACAAGGCGATCGACAATAACCGCAGCGCCGAGAACCGGTCCGCGATCCTGCTCGACCTGATCGAGAAGCTGCGGAGCGACAAGATCGCCCTGGTCCGCGCCTCCGATATCCCGCCGCCGCTCGCGCCTTTCTGATTGCGTCTTATTCACACGGCTGCAAATAAGCGCGCATGCCACTCGCCGGCCTCGAGGAAATCCGCACCCGCGTCGGCGAGGAAATCGGCAGTTCCTCCTGGCTGACGGTCGACCAGGCACGGATCGACTCCTTCGCCGACGCGACGGAGGACCGGCAGTTCATTCACACCGACCCGGCGGCGGCCGCGCAAACTCCCTTCGGCGGGACGATCGCGCACGGGTTTCTGTCCTTGTCGCTGCTGTCGCGGATGGGCGCGGAAGTCATGCTGTTCCCGCCGGGCCTGAAGATGGCGGTCAATTACGGGCTGGACCGGGTGCGTTTCCTCGCGCCGGTGAAATCGGGCGCGCGCGTGCGCGGCCGCTTCACGCTTGACTCGGTCGAGGAGAAAGCGCCGGGGCAAGTGCTGATGCGTCACATTGTCACGGTCGAGATCGAAGGCGAGGACAAGCCCGCTATGACCGCCGTCTGGCTCGGCCTGCTGTTCACTTGAGGAGTTTTTGAGAATGCGCGACGCCGTGATCGTTTCCACCGCCCGGACACCCATCGGCCGTGCGTACAAGGGCGGCTTCAACGCCACGCCGGGACCGACCCTCGGCAGCTTCTCGCTCAAGCCCGCGATCGAGCGCGCGGGCATCGATCCGGGCGAGATCGATGACGTCGTCTGGGGGGCGGTGCTCACCCAGGGCACGCAGTTCGGCAATATCGGCCGCCAGGTCGCGCTGCGCTCCGGGTGCCCAGTGACGGTCTCGGGGATGACGATCGACCGGCAATGCTCATCGGGGCTGATGGCGATCGCCACCGCCGCGAAACAGATCATCATCGACAAGATGGCCGTGGTCGCGGCCGGCGGGCAGGATTCGATCAGCATGGTGCAGACGCCGGAGATGCGGATCGCGCCCGACCCGTCGCTGATCGCGATGCACAAGCATATCTACATGCCGATGCTTCAAACCGCGGAGACCGTGGCCCAGCGCTACAGCATCGGCCGGGAGCGCCAGGACGAATATGCGCTGAAAAGCCAGCAGCGCACGGCTGCGGCACAGGCTGCGGGCCGGTTCGATCAGGAAATCGTGCCGGTCACCACGACGATGAACGTCACCAACAAGGAAACCGGCGAAGTCTCGCAGCGGGAAGTGACCATCTCGAAGGACGAGGGCAACCGCGCCGACACCACGTTGGAAGGATTGTCGGCCCTCAATCCAGTCCTCGGTCCGGGCACATCGATCACGGCCGGCAACGCCAGCCAGCTTTCCGATGGAAGCTCGGCATGCGTCCTGATGGAGGCGAAGGAAGCCGAACGGCGCGGCCTTTCGCCGATAGGCCGCTACATCGGCATGGCGGTCGCCGGTACCGAGCCGGACGAGATGGGCATCGGCCCGATCGACGCGGTCAACAAGCTGCTCGAGCGCTTCGCCCTGAAGGTCGACGACATCGGCCTGTGGGAATTGAACGAGGCGTTCGCGGTGCAGGTACTCTACAGCGCCGAGCAGCTCGGAATCCCGGAAAATCGCATGAACGTCGATGGCGGGTCGATCTCGATCGGCCATCCCTACGGCATGAGCGGCGCCCGAATGACCGGCCACGCGCTGATCGAGGGCAAGCGTCGCGGCGCCAAATATGTCGTCGTCACCATGTGCGTCGGGGGCGGAATGGGTGCGGCGGGACTGTTCGAAGTTCTCTAGCGCATGAGCGCGGTCGAGCTGATCGCGCTGGCGTCCACCGTCAGCCTGCTTGCGGGCTGGCGGCTCTATCTGGTCACCTTCGCGGTCGGGCTGGCGATGAAGCTCGGCTGGGTTGCGCTTCCCGACCAGCTGCACGCGCTCGACGTGCTCGCCAACAACTGGATCATCGGGATCGCCGCAGTCGGTGCGCTGGCCGAGTTCTTCGCCGACAAGGTAGCATGGGTCGACAGCGCGTGGGACGCGATCCACTCGGTCGTTCGGCCGATCGGCGGCGCTCTCCTGTCGATGGCGATCATCGACGGCGGCGACCCTGCGTGGCAGGTCGGCAGTTTCCTGCTCGGCGGCGGCGCCGCTTTATTGGCGCACGCGGGCAAGGCGGGCGCTCGCGCCATCGTCAACGCCAGCCCCGAGCCATTCTCCAACATCGCGGTATCGACCGCAGAGGACGTCGCCACTGCGGGACTGCTCGGCCTGGCCATTGCCAATCCGATTGCCGCGGCGATCATCGCTCTCCTTCTGGTCTTGTTGTCGATCTGGCTGGTGGTCGCCGCGCGCCGACTCTTGCGCCGCCTGCTTGAACCCAAACGGCGGCAAGCGGGTTGAATCTCCAAAACAGGAAGGTGAACGCATGCCCGTTTCTGAAAAATCCGCGGTCGAACGCGTCGCTCGAGTGCTTGCCGGGGCTGCTCTCAGCAGCAATGCCGAGGGCAGCGATCCGTCCGCGGGCGAGAAGATTGACCTCGCGTGGCGCGAGCATGTGAACCAGGCGCTCGCCGTTCTGCATACTTTGCGCGAACCCGACGAAGAAATGGCCGCAGCTGGCGATGTCGAGGTGTGGCGCAGGATGGTCGAAGCAGCGATCGCCGAATCCGTCGATTGAGCCCGCGCGACTCCAGCGCGGGGAGCAAGAGCCGGTCGCACGCGCGCTGGACGCTCGTCGCCTGCATTCTCGCCTCCAGCCTGTCGTTCGTCGAGGGCTCGGTCCTCAGCGTCGCGCTACCGGCGATCAGGGAAAGCTACGCCGCGCGCGCCGAGGACGTGCAGTGGGTTGTCAACGCTTACCTGCTGCCGCTGTCGGCGCTGTTGCTGCTCGGCGGAGCGCTCGGCGACCAGTTCGGGCGGCGGCGGCTGCTGGTCGCCGGCACCGCGATCTTCGCGGTCACCTCGCTGGTTTGCGCGCTCGCTCCGAGCCTGCCGATCCTTCTCGCAGCACGCGCCGCGCAAGGGATTGGCGCGGCGCTTCTGCTGCCGAACAGCCTCGCACTGCTCAACGCTGCCTTCCAGGGCGAGAAACGGGGCCGCGCGGTCGGCATCTGGGCCGCGTCCGGGGCGGCGATGGCCGCGGTCGCGCCGCTGATTGGGGGCTGGCTGGTCGGGACGGTCGGCTGGCCGGCGATTTTCTACATCAACCTGCCGCTAGCGCTCGGCGCGATCCTGCTCGCGCTGCGCTTCGTCGCCGAGAGCCGCGAGGCCGGCGCCGGCCGAACCGATTATGCCGGCGCGCTGCTCGCCACCGCTGCGCTAGGGGCGCTGACCTATGGGCTCACCCTGTGGTCCGCCGAGCGGCGGTTCGATGCTCAAGCATGGATCGCGCTTGTCGCCGGCCTCGCCCTGCTCGGCGCGTTCCTGTGGGTCGAGCACCGCTGCGGCCAGCGCGCGATGATGCCGCTCGGATTGTTCCAGGGCCGCTGCTTCTCCGGCCTCAACCTCCTGACCTTCCTCCTTTACGGAGCATTCAGCGCGGCGATGCTGCTGATCCCGTACGTGCTCATCACCAGCGGCGGTTATTCGCCGGTCCAGGCTGGGCTAGCAATGCTGCCGCTGCCGGTGCTCATGACGGCCATCTCGCCAACGATGGGAAGCCTCGCAGCCAGGATCGGCCCGCGCATCCCGCTTACCGTCGGGCCGCTGATCGTCGGCGCGGGAATGCTGCTCGGGGGCCTGATCGGCGAGCACACAAACTACTGGACCGGCGCTTTCCCGATGATCGTCGTGATGGCCGCCGGCATGACGATCGCCGTCGCTCCGCTCACCTCCTCGGTACTCGGCTCCGTGAAAGAGCAGCATGTTGCAATGGCGTCCGGCTTCAACAGCGCCGTGGCCCGCATCGGCAGCCTGATCGCGACCGCCTTGCTCGGCTCCGTGCTGGCAAGCAAGGGCGGCCAGCTGTTCGACGGCTTCCACGCGGCGATGTACGTATCCGCGGCGGTCGCGGCGGTATCCGCTATCGTCGGGCTGACCATGCTCGGCGGAGTGAAGATGAAAATCGCCGCTTAGTCGTTGGCGGCGACGAATTTCTCCATGACCGGCGCGATCTTCTCGCGCCATTTGCGGCCGTTGAAAATCCCGTAATGGCCGACGTCCCTGGCCATGAGATATTGCTTCTTGTCCTTTGGCAGCCTGGTCGCGATGTCGAGCGCGGCCCTGGTTTGGCCGAGGCCGGAAATGTCGTCGCGCTCGCCCTCGATCGCGAGCAGTGCGGTGTCGCGGATCGCGTCGGGGCGAACGAGCCGCCCGCGATGCTCCAGCTCGCCCTTGGGGAGCTGGTGCTGCTGGAACACGACGTCGACCGTCTGGAGATAGAATTCGGCGGTCATGTCGCAGACCGAGCGATATTCATCATAGAATTGCTGCGACGCGTGCGCGCTTTCGTCGTCGCCGACGACGAGATGCTTGAACATCTCCCAGTGGCTGATGAGGTGCGAGCCGAGGTTCATGGTCATGAACCCCGCCAGCTGGAGGAAGCCCGGATAGACCTTCCGCCCGGCGCCCGGATAAATCATCGGCACGGTCGCGATGACGTTCTGCTCGAACCAGGCGAACGGCCGCTGCGTCGCCAGCGTGTTGACCGCGGTCGGCGCCTGGCGGGTATCGATCGGACCGCCCATCATGGTCAGCGTCTTGGGCCGCCACGGATTTTTGTCCTGGTTCATCAGCGCGGTCGCGGCGAAGGCAGGGACCGATGGCTGGCAGACTGCAAGCAGGTGCGGACGATCGCCGGTCTTCTTCCCGATCAGCTCGAGGAACTCGATCAGATAATCGATGTAATCGTCGAGGTCGAAGCTGCCGTCGGACAGCGGCACCAGCTTCGCGTCGCGCCAGTCGGTGATGAAGACGTCCATGGTCGGCAGCAGCCGCTCGACGGTGCCGCGCAGCAACGTCGCGTAGTGGCCCGACATCGGCGCCACGATCAGCAGCCGCGGCCCCTTGTCGACGCCTTCGCGGTAGAAGTGCTTGAGCTGGCCGAACGGCTTGCGGAGCAGAATCTCTTCGTGGACGGGCACGTCCTTGCGGCCGACATGGGCTTTCTCGATCCCGAACTCGGGCTTGCCGTGAGGCGCCGTGGCGTGGGCGAACACTTCGAGACTGGCCGCGACCAGCGGCCCCATGGAGCTGTAGCCCCACGGATTGGCGGGGTTGGTGAGCCAGCCGGCCCCGAACCCGGCTAGCTTGCTCGCACCTGCGAGAAGGGAGCGCTGCACCTCATAAGCATCGTAGAGCATTGAACCTCACAAAAGCGCCCCGTGTGGTCCAGATGTGGCGTTGATCAACGCCGCATGCAAGCTGATGTTGCGGTGCAAAAATTCCCGGAGCGTTTACAGGGCGCTACGAGGCGGGCTCGAGCGTCTCCACATGCGAATCCGACAGCGGAATGGCCGGCCGCCCTTCCGCCTGCTGGTTCTGCAGCGCAGCAGTCGGCAGGACCTCGAGAATCTCGACGATCCGGTAACGTTCGGCCAGGACTTCGTGGTCTGGTCCGTACGAAGTTTCGAAGTCGACCTTGCAGCGGAGCGCGTCGCCCGGGCGGATGTCCAGCTCGCGCCGGTAGAATTTGTCGAGCAATGTGCCGGGCTCCGACGCCGCCGTCGTCCGTTGCTCGCCGTGCTTCAGCTGCCACTGGCCGGTGCCCTGGTAGTCCGGCATTTCGACGACGAAGATCATGTCGGCGGAATGGTTGACCAGCTTGCGCGACAGCAGGAGCGTTCGCGGATCGGCGATTTTCTTCGAAAGGTCGAGCGCGGCCGATCCGTTGTTGGTGAGGATGCGGGCCGAGTCGCCACCGCCGAGCGCGTTCTTGGCGCGCTGCCAGGCAGCGATTGCATTCACCAGCTCCGATGACGAGGGCAGGACCGGATGGGCGGTCGTCGTAATCGAAGTTCCCCAGGCAAGCACCCGTATCGCCTGCTGGAGGTCGGCCAGCTGAAGCGTCGAAGAGCCGTCCATCCAGGCAATGATCGCAAGCGTCCCCCGGGCGAGGAACTTCAGCAGCGACGCATCGGATTCGCCCAGCCCCTCGCTGCCAAGAGCACCGCGAGTTTCCACCCGCAGCCACAAAGACCGGCTGTGCCTGGCGACTTCCTCGAGGAACGCAACCGTCTCGAGGTGAACCTGGGCGGGGCCCGCAAGCGCGCGATAGGAAGCTTCGAGCGCATCCTGCAGCTGCTCCACCGCGGCGAGTTCAGA
>Ga0070659_100003157_pt1 | contig 11739 bp, 13 predicted proteins | sample KBSC23metaG_FD_64666 | JGI IMG/M metagenome (GOLD analysis project Ga0070659, IMG submission 64666) | Corn rhizosphere microbial communities from Kellogg Biological Station, Michigan, USA - KBS C2-3 metaG | ecosystem: Host-associated > Plants > Roots > Rhizosphere > Soil ...
TCCGGACTGCCGGGCGAACTATCTCGCATCGCCCCCGCTGGTCGTCGCGTATGCCCTGAAGGGCACGGTGCGTTCGGACATGGTGAAGGAACCGATCGGCACCGCCTCGAACGGCGCGCCGGTCTATCTTAGGGATATCTGGCCGACCAACGAGGAAATCCGGACGTTGATCGATGCACATGTCCATTCGGAAATGTTCCGCCGCCGCTATGCCAACGTGTACCAGGGCGACGAGCGCTGGCGGAAAATCGAAATCACAGGCGGCGACACCTACGGCTGGCCGGCGCTATCGACCTACATCCAGAACCCGCCTTACTTCACCGGCATGACGATGTTGGCGAGCGCTCTCACTGATATCGACGGCGCTCGGCCGCTGGCGATCTTCGGCGACTCGATCACCACCGACCACATTTCCCCCGCCGGGGCGATCAAGCCTGACAGTCCGGCGGGCCGCTACCTCGTCGAGCGCGGCGTGAGCCGGGGCGAGTTCAACAGTTACGGGTCGCGGCGCGGCAATCATGAAGTGATGATGCGCGGCACCTTTGCCAACATCCGCATTCGCAACCGTATGCTCGACAATGTCGAGGGCGGCTTCACCAAATACGCGCCGACCGGCGAAGTCATGGCCATCTACGACGCGGCGATGCTCTACCAGAAGGACGCCCGGCCGCTCGTGGTCATTGCGGGCAAGGAATATGGCACCGGAAGCTCGCGCGACTGGGCAGCGAAGGGAACCGTGCTGCTCGGAGTCCGCGCGGTCATCGCCGAGAGCTTCGAACGCATCCATCGCTCCAATCTGGTGGGGATGGGCGTGCTTCCGTTGCAGTTCCGCGACGGTGAGAGTGCCGAGACCCACGGCCTGACGGGCGCGGAGAAATATACGATCAGCGGAATCGCCGACCTGAAGCCGCGACAGGACGTGGAAGTGAAGGTCACGCGCGACAGCGGCGAAGAGTTCAGCTTCACCGCCCGGTGCCGTATCGATACCTACAACGAGCTCGAATATTTCCGCTCGGGCGGGATCCTTCATTACGTGCTGCGGAGGCTGGCTGCCTGATGGCGGGGCAGGAGGGTTTGATCGCCAGCTGCCACTGTGGCCGGGCGACCATCCTCCTGCCGCGCAAACCGGACTCTGTGACCCAGTGCAATTGCAGCCTGTGCACTAAGACCGGCTTCCGCGGCGTCTATTTCTCGTCCGAGGAACTGACCATCGACGGTGAGTTCGATTCGTACGTGCGCAGCGACCTAAAGCAGGCGTTTCTGGCCAATCATCGCTGCAAGACGTGCGGCGTCCTCACCCACTGGACGCCGCTCAGCGAGCCGCCCCACAAGCGGATGGGGGTCAACGCACGGCTTCTTGACGCAGCCGTGCTCGATGGCGTGCCAATCAAGGAGGTCGACGGCAGGAGCTGGGACGAATGACGATGCTCGAACTGGCCATCCAGGCGGTCGGCTGGGCGGGCGCGGCGCTGATCCTCCTTGCTTACCTTCTCTTGTCGGCGGGTCGGCTCACCGGTCAGTCGCTGGTCTATCAGGGCATGAACGTCGTCGGTGCTGCGGGTTTCGTGGTCAACGGCTGGTGGCACGGCGCCTTGCCGTCGGCGGCGCTCAATGTCTTATGGCTGCTCATCGGAGCGATCGCGTCATGGCGGATCTTGAAGAAAAGAGGATCGTCGACCTTAGCCACGTGATCGAGCATGGCATGACGACCTATCCCGGACTGCCGGGTCCACACATCTGCGATTTCTGGACGCGCGAGGGCTCGGCCGAGAATTATGACGACGGGTCGAGCTTCCAGATCGGCCGCATCGACATGGTCGCGAATACGGGCACCTATCTCGATTCGCCCTTCCATCGCTTCGCCGACGGTATCGACCTTGCCGATCTGCAGCTGGCTTCGCTCGCTGACTTGCAGGGCATCGTGATCCGACGGCCATGGGAGAATGAGCTCGCGACGGATACCCCGCATCTCGGAGGTCTCGACGTCCGAGGCAAGGCCGTGCTGGTTCACACGGGGTGGGACCGGCATTGGCTGACCGACCGCTACGGTGAGGGTCATCCATTTCTCACCGGCGATGCTGCCGACTGGCTGGTCGCAAATGGCCCGGCGCTGGTCGGCATCGACAGCAACAATATCGACGACACGCGCGTGCGGACGAGGCCCGTCCACACAAAGCTGCTCGTGGCAAACATCCCGATCTGCGAGCATATGACCGGTCTCGGCAGCCTGCCGGACGAGGGGTTTCGCTTCTCCGCCGTTCCGCCCAAGGTCCGGGGAATGGGAACGTTCCCGGTCCGCGCTTACGCCGTGCTCGGCTGAGCGAGCGCTTCCTTCAGCCAATCCGGGATGGTCGCCCCGTCGAGATCGTCGGTTCGGCGGTGTTCCACTGCGAGGCCCAGCTCTGGATAATGGACTCTAGTGCGTGGACCGGGCGTGTCGGTCTCGACCACGATCAGGCGGCGATTGACCTTCTGCCGCCAGTTCATGCGCGCGGTATTCTCCTGGCCGACGAAGCAGCCTTTGGAGAAGCTGACGCCGTTGAGCTCGGCTGCGTTGCATTCGAGCCAGAGGATGTCACCGAGCTCGGCTCGGCCTTCGCATACGCCGAGGCGAAGGCGGTGCTCGAGCCAGCCAATCGACACGCCGTCTGCCGGGCCGAGCCACCGGTTGCCAAGCTCGGGCAGGCGCGGGTCGGCTGCGCCCTCGCCACCCATCGACCAATGCACCGTGAGCGATGCGTCGCGCTCGATTCGGATTGCCCGCCGCAAGCGATAGATCGACAGACTCTTGATCAGCTCGTCGGCCGCAGCGGCCTCGCAGTCGAGCAGAAGGTTGACACCTTCCTCCCAGACGATGAAGTCGAACAGGCATTTGCCTTGTGGCGTGAGGAGCCCGGCCCAGACGGGAAGTTCGCCCACGTCGCTGGTGACCAGCCCTTGGAGGAACCCACGCACGTCTTCGCCCGAGAGGCGGATCACGGCGCGATCGGTCAGGGTGGTACCAGCCATGCGCCTTAGCTAGGGAGCGCCACGTGGCTTCGCAAACACTGACCATCCGCCGTCCCGATGACTGGCACGTGCATCTTCGCGACGACGAGATGCTCCGGCGCGTTGCGCGCTACACCGCGCGACAGTTCGCGCGAGCGATCATCATGCCCAATCTGGTCCCGCCGGTCGCCACAGTCGAAGCGGCCGCGACGTACCGCGACCGGATCATCGCCGCGGCGGGGTCGAACTTTACGCCGCTGATGACCTGCTATCTGACCGACCAGGCGGACGCGGACGAGCTAGCGCGCGGATTTGCCGACGGAGCGTGGGTTTCCGCCAAGCTCTATCCGGCCGGCGCGACAACCAACAGCGCCTCGGGTGTCACCGACATCCGCAACATCTACCATGCGCTGGAGCGCATGCAGGCAATCGGCATGGTCCTCTGCGTCCACGGCGAGGTGACCGATCCAGCCGTGGACGTGTTCGACCGGGAGGCTGTATTTATCGAACGCGTGCTAAAGCCGCTCGTCTTCGATTTTCCGGAGCTCAAGATCGTCTTCGAGCACATCACCACGTCCGAAGCGGTGAATTTCGTAATCGACAGCGCTGCGAATATCGCCGCGACCGTCACTCCGCAGCATATGATCATCAACCGCAACGCGATCTTCGCGGGCGGGCTCCGGCCCCACGCTTACTGCCTGCCGGTCGCCAAGCGCGAGAAACATCGGATCGCGGTTCGGAAGGCGGCGACGTCCGGCTCGCCAAAATTCTTCCTCGGCACCGACAGCGCGCCGCATGCGCGAAGCGCGAAGGAAAGCGCCTGCGGCTGCGCGGGCATTTTCAACGCGCCCTTCGCTCTCGAAAGCTACGCGACCGTCTTCGAGGAGGAAGGTGCGATCGAGAAGCTGGAAGCGTTCGCTTCCATAAATGGTGCGCGATTCTACGGCCTGACGATCAACGAAGAAACCATCACGCTGGAGTGCGCCGAAGTGAAAGTTCCAGAGGAAATCGACGGTGTCGTGCCCTTCCACGCCGGCGAGACACTGCGCTGGAGGTTCGTCGGCTAGTCGCCGCGGCCGGTGGATCCTATCACCGCGCCGAAATGCTCCTCGATCCGCTCGTAACACTCGCATGAGCGGCGCTTGAGTCCTGCACGATCAGTGACGTGGATCTTGCCGCGACCGGTAGTGATCAGGCCTTCAGATGATAGGTCCTGCACCACGGCGTTGATCGTCGTGCGCTGGACGCCGAGCAGCCCGGCGAAGGCTTCCTGGGTCAGCTCGATACGGTCGCCGGCTCGGTCCTGGGCATGGAGCAGCCAGCGTGCCGCACGCTCTGGGATCGAGTGGAAGCTGTTGCACACCGCCGACTGCATCACCTGCGCCAGCAGATAGTCGGAGAAGCGGCAGAACAGGTTGGCGATGAACTGCGAACGGTTCTTCGCGTCCTCGAGCGCTTCCATCGGCACCCTGAATGCCGGTCCGCCGACAAGGACCTGAGCGCGTGAGAAAGCTGGTGCATGGCCACAGCTCACGATTCCGCCGACAGCGCCTTCGCGGCCGACAGATGCCACTTCGGCTGACCGGCCGCCGCTGAGCTCGACCGTCATCGAAATCATCGTCGGGCCGACGGGGAACAGGCTGGAGTCGACCTGACCGCCGCGGGTGAGAACGACCTCACCGGCGGCAAGCTCCTCCATTTCGCCGTACGGCTCGATCAGCGCGCGTGCCTCGCGAGCGAAGGTGGAGAGCAGGCGGTTTCCCGCAAAGGCCTCGTCAGCCCGATTGAGCTCGTCGGTTCCGTCGGTTGTGACCTGTGGCACGTCATCTTCCCGAGCCCGGCACTGTTGTTTCGTTACGCGAGTGGCCCGGTCTCGGCAGAGACAATGCGCCGGGGCGCAAGTTGCTCCATTACATAGTGATCGGATCGACCTTCGTAGTCTTCCCGATAAGGAGCGAATCGGCGACGAGACGGAACGGCGCGACGTCCACCAGGCTGCGGCGCTCGTCGATGAGATCGGCGAAGAGACGGTAGATGTCGGGATATTCGCCGGGGCCTTCGGAAGGCCGCTCGGCGCCGTCGACGAACAGCTTCGCTCCGCCCTTCTCGAGGCGGAGCTCCGCACCGTCGGTGGTCGCGATCTCGATTGTCCATTCCTCCTCGTCGCTCCAGCGGAAGTCGAAACTGACGCTCAGCGGTCCGTCGGCGGCGGGACTCCCCAGCTCGAGCTTGGCCGCAATCGGAGTCTGTGCATTTTGCGGCACCTGAAGCTCGGCAGAGCGCACAAACACCGCACCCGGCAGAATCTTCGTGACGACCGAGAAGGCATTGATGCCGGGATCGAACACGCCAAACCCGCCGGCTTCGAAGATCCAGTTCTGCCCCGGATGCCATTTGTGGACGTTCTCGTGCCAGCGCACCGCCATCGACTTGATGCGCTTGCCGGCGAGCAGCCGCGCCGCCTCATCGACCGCGGGATTGTGCTGCGCGTGCCAGGTGGTGAACAGAGTGACGTTCTGAGCCTGCGCGAGGCACTCCAGCTCGGCAATCTGAGCCAAGCCGGCGGTCGGCGGCTTTTCAAGCAGGCAGTGAAGGCCGGCCGCGACACATTCCCGAGCGATGTCGAAGCGCGGCTCCGGCGGCGTGGTGATCGCCACCGCTTCGAGGCCCTCGACGCTACGAAGCAGCTCCCGCCAATCGGAGAACTTCTGTCCAACACCGTGTCCGGTCCGGCTCGACGTCGCGACCAGTTCGAAGCGGTTGTTGCCCTTGATCGAGGGGACATGCTGATCCTCGGCGATTTTGCCGAAGCCGAGGATTGCGAGCTTGATTGATTTCATTAGGGTTTCACTCCGGCGACATAGGCTTGTGCCTTCTCAAGTGTTTCGGTCGGCGACCGACCTGGCTTAAACAGTCCGGAACCCAGACCGAAACCCGCCGCACCAGCTTCGATCCATGGATGCATATTGTCCGGCTGAACACCGCCCACGACGATCATCGGCACGTCGCGGGGGATCACGGCCATGTGCGCCTTGAGGACTGCCGGACTGGCCGCTTCGGCAGGGAACAGCTTCAGCGCCGTCGCGCCCGCTGCGATCGCCGCAAAGGCTTCGGTGGGCGTGAAATAGCCCGGGCAGGAAACGAGACCGGCGCGAACTGCGGCGTCGATCACCTCGGGGTCGCTGTTCGGCGAGACGATGAGCTGCCCGCCCGAATCCTTGACCTCGTGGACCTGGCTCCAGCGAAGCACCGTTCCGCCGCCAACGAGCATCCGCTCGCCGAATCGAATCGCTAGCCGCTCGATGCTGCTCAGCGGATCCGGGGAGTTCAGCGGCACTTCGACAATGCGGATCCCGGCCTCATAGATCGCATCGCCGATCGCCTCGGCCTCGTCGGGCGTCACGCCACGGATGATCGCGATCAGCGGACATTCGTCGAGATAATGGCGCAGCAATTCCCTGGGGCTCACATCAGATCCTTTCGGCAATTTTGCAGGCGCCGGCGAGGAAGCATTGCTCGCCGTCGAGTTCGCGCGCCTCACGACCAGCTTCCGCGATCGCCACTGCATAGAGCTTGGTCAGCTCGGGCCGCCCGATTACCGTCACCTGCGCCGACGTCGGCAGCGACAGTCCAATCCTGACATCGGTGCCGATCAAGAGCCCGCTGGCGTACGACGCCGCGTCCTCTCTTTTAGCTTGGCCGAGCAGGACCCGCGCCCGAACCGTGAACAGTTCGGCCGGGAGCGTCTCGTTGAAAATCGCGTGGCGCGCTGCCTCCTTGAACACGTCGCTCGGTTCGACCGGGCCCTGCAATAGGTCGGCGAGGATGCTGTGCTCCTTGAGGAGGCTGAACAATTCGCCGGTCATGACGGTCCGGAAATCGCCGATCCGGCCGTCCCGCAGGGTCGCCCACTTGTTGTGCGTACCGGGGTGGCAGACGAGACCTTCCGGGTCTGTCAGACCGGCGGCGACCGCGCCAAGAAGCTGCACCTCCTCGCCGCGCATCACATCGGCACGGTCGTTCTTCAGATAGGAGACACCCGGGACGATCGCCTCGCACTCGCCGGCCCAGACTACAGCGCGGGCGATCTCGCCGATTCCTGCCGGTGCAGGCACATAACGCGCCTCCTTCCAGCCGCGGTTCGATCCCACCATTCCGGCAAGCAGTAGGGGCTTATCGCCGAGGCGATTGCGAATCTCGGCAACCGCAGCCTCGAATCCGCCCGAAGGCACCGACAGCACGCCCTTATGGTCCTCGAACTCGTCCGTTCGAGTGCCCGAGGCGTCTATCAGATAAGCGCGGCGATTCGTGGTGCCCCAATCGACCGCAATGAAACCATCTGCCCAGCGCATGCTTTTTTGGCCCATAGCGGAAAACCTCGCGAACGCGACTTCGCTCCGAGGTTTTCTTTTTGGTGGGCGAGACTATCGGTGCGCGCGGCGAAGCCGGAAGCGGCCCGGGAGAAGAAACGGCAGACCCGAGGAGACTGAGTCATCGCCAATTTCATGTTCGCAACCGGGATCGAGAACAGCATCCCGACGATCAACCACGGCAAGACCCGCGTCGACGAGATGGAGGTCTGCGGCCACTACGAACGGTGGCGCGAGGATTTCGACTGCGTCCAGGAAATCGGCATCAATTTCCTCCGCTACGGGCCGCCGATCCACAAGACGTATCTGGGGCCCCACAAGTTCGACTGGGAATTTGCCGACCTCACTTTCGCCGAGCTCAAGCGGCGCGACATCACGCCGATCGTCGATCTCTGTCACTTCGGAGTACCCGACTGGATCGGCAATTTTCAGAACCCGGACTTTCCGCGGCTGTTCGCGGCCTACGCCGGCGAATTCGCGGAACGCTATCCCTGGGTGCAGCTCTACACGCCGATCAACGAGATGTTCATCTGCTCGGTCTTCTCGGCCAAATACGGCTGGTGGAATGAGCAGAAGAAGGACGACCGCTCGTTCATCACGGCGCTGAAGCACATCGTCAAAGCCAATGTCATGGGGATGATCGAGATCCTCAAGCGCCGCCACGACGCGATCTTTATCCAGTCGGAATCATCGGAATATTACCACGCCGACTCACCGGCGGCGATCGGGCGAGCCGAAGTGCTGAACCAGATGCGGTACCTCTCGCTCGACCTCAATTACGGGCGGCGGGTCGACAGCGGGATGTACCAGTTCCTCCTGGATAACGGCATGACCCGCGAGGAATATGAGTGGTTCCTCGAGCATCGGCTCAAGCAGCACTGCATCTTCGGCAACGATTATTATCAACTCAACGAGCACCGGGTGTTCGCTGACGGCCATACGGTCGCGGCGGGCGAGACCTTCGGCTACGCCGAGATCACCCGGCAATATTACAACCGTTACCGACTGCCGGTGATGCACACCGAGACTAACTTGTGGGAGGGGCAGCACGGCGACGAGGCGGTCAAATGGCTGTGGAAGGAATGGGCCAACGTCCTGCGCCTGCGGAATGTCGGGATTCCTACCGTCGGCTTCACTTGGTACAGCCTGACCGACCAAGTCGACTGGGACACCGCGCTTCGCGAGCAGAACGGCAACGTCAATCCGCTCGGTCTGTTCGACCTCGATCGCAAGATCCGCAACGTCGGGAAGGCCTACAAACAGCTGATTGCCGACTGGCGTAACGTGCTACCCGCGCAAAGCGTCTGCCTGGTGGTGCCCATCAAGAAGATTGGCGATTATCCCGACGAAGACGATGCCGCTGGGCGGCACCTTGGCGGCAGCGGCACTCAGGCCGGTGAGGCTGAACAAGCGTGACCGAGCGCAAGATCGCTCGAATCGAGACTTTCGTGGTTCCGCCACGCTGGCTGTTCGTCCGCGTCGAGAGCGACGACGGGGCCTTCGGCTGGGGCGAGGCGAGCCTCGAAGGCTGGGCGGAAGCGGTCGAGGGGGTGTTCGAGGCGTACCGCGACCGCTTCATCGGCGTCGATCCGTTCAACATCGAGGACATCTGGCAGGTCGGCTATCGCGGCGGCTTCTACCGCGGCGGCGCGGTGATCATGTCGGCGCTCTCGGGGCTTGAACAAGCGCTATGGGACTTGAAGGGCCGGGTGCTGGGCCTGCCCGCCTGGCAAATGCTCGGCGGCAAGGTGCGCGAGAAAGTGCGGTCCTATGCCTGGATCGGCGGCGACCGGCCGCACGAGATCGGCGAGGCTGCGGCGGGCCGCAAGGGGCAGGGCTTCGACGCGGTCAAGATGAACGCGACCGCGGAACTGGCGTGGATCGGCACGAACAAGCAGTTCGACGAGGTGGTGAAGCGAGTCGAGGCAGCGCAGGCGCACGGGATGGAGGTTGGGCTCGACTTTCATGGCAGGGTTCACCGCCCACTCGCCAAGCAGCTCGCCAAGGTGCTGGAGCCGCTCGGCCTGTTGTTCATCGAAGAGCCGCTGCTGTCCGAGAATATGGACGGCCTCAAGGAAATCGCCGCGCATACGTCGACGGCAATCGCCCTTGGCGAGAGGCTCTACAGCCGCTGGGACTTCAAGCCCATCTTCGAGCAAGGCTGCGTCGACATCATCCAGCCCGACCTCAGCCATGCCGGCGGGATTCTGGAAGTGCGCAAGGTTGCTGCAATGGCGGAAGCCTATGATGTCGCCGTTGCGCCGCACTGCCCACTGGGGCCGCTCGCGCTAGGCGCCTGCCTCCAAATCGCCGCCTGCACGCCCAACCATGCGATCCAGGAGATCAGCCTTGGCATCCACTACAACACCGGCGGCCACGACCTGCTGAACTTCTGCACCAACAAGGAGGCGCTGACGCCGGTCGACGGCTATCTGCCGGTGCCGGAGGGGCCCGGGCTTGGCGTCGAAATCGACGAAACCGCGGTTCGTGCGGCGGACAAGGACCGCCATCGCTGGCGCAACCCGATCTTCCGGACCAGCGACGGCGCTTTCGCGGAATGGTGAGTTAATCGATCAATGACACTTGAACCGTTCGAACGGCTCCAGGCAGGCGTTGCAGCGCCACTGCGCCTTGCATGGAGTTGCGCCGAAGCGGCTGACCTCGACCGTGTCGGCCGATCCGCACAGCGGGCATTCCGCGGCTGCTGAAACGCTGGGCGGGGCGATCCCATAGGCCTGGAGCCGCTTGCGGCCGCGCTCGCTGATCCAATCGGTGGTCCAGGGCGGGAACAGCACGCGCTCGATGTGCACGTCGTCAAACCCGGCCTTGTCGAGGGCTTCCCGGATCATCTGTTCAATTGCCACGGTCGCCGGGCAGCCAGTATAGGTCGGGCTGATCATCACGCGCGGCGGGTCGGAGCGAATGCCGCGGACGATCCCGAGGTCGGTGATGGTCAGCACCGGAATCTCCGGATCGGGAATCGTCTCGAGCACGGCCATAATGGCCGCTTCGTCGAGCGTCCTCTCCGCCACCGCACCCATGACGTGATATTACACGCGTTCGAGCGCGAGCGCGATTCCCTGTCCGACGCCGATGCACATGGTGGCGAGCGCGCGCTTGCCGCCGTTCCTCTGGAGTTCCTCGGTTGCGGTGAGCGCAAGCCGCGCTCCAGACATGCCCAGCGGGTGGCCGAGCGCGATCGCGCCCCCGTTGGGGTTCACGTTCGCCGCGTCATCGGGAAGGTCCAGTTGGCGGAGAACGGCCAGCGCCTGAGCGGCGAAAGCCTCATTGAGCTCGATCACGTCGAAATCGCTGATTTTCATGCCGAGACGCTTCATCAGCTTCTCGCTCGCCGGCGCTGGGCCGATGCCCATGATCCGCGGCGGAACGCCCGCGACGGCCGCGCCGAGCACACGAGCACGCGGTGTGAGGCCGTTGCGTTTTGCGGTTTCTTCGGACGCGATGATGATCGCCGCGGCGCCGTCGTTGACGCCGGAGGCGTTGCCGGCGGTTACGGTACCGTCTGCCCGCACAATTGGTTTGAGCTTGGACAGCGCTTCCAAGGTCGTAGCGCGTGGGTGCTCGTCACGGTCGACTACGAGCGGATCGCCCTTGCGCTGCGGGATTTCGACCGCGACGATCTCTGCAGCAAGGCGGCCGTTTGACTGCGCCGCTGCAGCGCGTTCCTGGCTGCGCAGCGCGAAGGCGTCCTGGTCGGCGCGGCTGATCTGATATTCCCCAGCGACATTCTCGCCGGTGCTCGGCATCGTGTCGTCGCCGTAGGCCGATTTCATCTTCGGATTGACGAAGCGCCAGCCGATGGTCGTGTCGTACATCTCGACATTTCGGTCGAACGGCTGCGTGGCCTTGGCCATGACGAAGGGTGCGCGGCTCATGCTTTCCGACCCACCCGCAATGATCAGGTCGGATTCGCCACCGCGGATCGCTCGCGCTGCCATGGCCACCGCATCCAAGCCAGAGCCGCACAGGCGATTCAGTGTCACTCCGCCTGAGCTATCAGGGAGTCCCGCGAGCAAACCCGCCATGCGTGCGAGGTTGCGATTATCCTCGCCCGCCTGATTGGCGCAGCCGAGGATCACGTCGTCGAGCTCGCTCCAGTCGACGCCCGGGTTGCGCTCGATCAGCGCTTTGATCGGGATCGCGGCGAGATCGTCCGCACGGACGGACGACAGCGCGCCGGCGTAGCGGCCGATCGGGGTCCGAACCGCGTCGCAAATATAGGCTTCGGTCATTCGGATCAGAGCACGCCGCGGCGCATCTGGTCGAGCTCGATGCTTTCGAACAACGCCTTGAAATTGCCTTCGCCGAAGCCCTCGTTGCCCTTGCGCTGGATGATCTCGAAGAAGATCGGGCCGATCAC
>Ga0070659_100003169_pt1 | contig 11715 bp, 3 predicted proteins | sample KBSC23metaG_FD_64666 | JGI IMG/M metagenome (GOLD analysis project Ga0070659, IMG submission 64666) | Corn rhizosphere microbial communities from Kellogg Biological Station, Michigan, USA - KBS C2-3 metaG | ecosystem: Host-associated > Plants > Roots > Rhizosphere > Soil ...
GTTTCATATCCCTGGAAAGAAACAGTAATCTGGTAATCGCCGGCATCCAGGTTGGCAAGAATAAAATTCCCATTTTTGTCAGCAATCATATGCGAGATTAAAGAAGAATCATCGCTGTTAAACAGAGAAATGGTCGCATTGGCCATTAATTCATGGCGGGTGGTATCGGCAAGAATTCCTTTTACAGAACCATGTATTTTTTTTTGAGCATTACCAATTTGAAAGAATAAAAGAGAAATTATTAAAAGAAGTAGTAGTTTTTTCATCCAATAAAAAAAGGTTGTGGTTTATAAAGTAGCAGATAAGAAGATTTATTTTAACAAATCCTTCGTCTATCAGGAAAGAAACAATTTTTGAGATACCCATCATTTGCTTTATCCCATTGTTTTTAGAACTTGTACTGCAGAAGAAAATAACAAAGACACCTCTTAAAACTTTGTGGTATTCAAATCTTTATCCACCAATACCCCATCTATCATTTTCAGATCAAATTTTAGATTTTTTTTCGCCTTCAATTTCAAAATGAAAAGATCATCAGAGCCTTCAAGCACCGGTTTGTTGCCAACATTTACGAACGTAGGATACAACGCCTTTACGCCATTGGTATGAAGTCTGTCGTTGGTTAGGTTCTCCATCTGTTGCATATTTAATGGTTGTACCCCAACAAAATCATAATCCGAAGAATTATAGGGCAGCACAAAACTTAATGCGTTTACATTATGAAGACTATCTCCTTTCACGATGATTTCGACAATTTCATCTTTTTTATAAGTTTGTTTTGCAGTACTCAATTGAATGCTTCCAGAGATTTTTTCTTCTTTCTTTTTATTCACGCCTCCATCAAGTTGTGTTGACAAAACAGAAATATCATAGGCATCAATGAGGCCATTTTTGTTAATATCTCCATTGCTGATATACCCCTCAAAATCAGCATCACCCTTTCTCAATCCTGTATAATTGATATAGGAAGTCAGATCATTTTTATCTAACAGGCGATCATTATTGATATCACCAGGGATATAACTTGGAGAATTTGGTACTTTGAAAACGTATAATTCCCGGCCTGAGCCAAAACCTCCCACACCATTTGTAACCGACAATTTAAGGTACCGCGCTGTTGGATGTTGGGGAAATTCAAATAGCTTAACGGCTTCATTATTTGCCCATGTGAATGTACCGGCTTCTGTCCAGTTTTCTTTATCATTGCTATAGTAAACAGTCCCCTTCAACAGTACTCCGTTTCCTCCACCGATACGCGGTAAGTAATGGAATTTATCTAATTGATTAATTGTTTTCAAATCCATAATAAGGTCGAAAGGAATTGAGTTGGTTCCATATTTTGTATGCCAAACAGTGCTTTCATCAAAATCAAACAATTTATTGATGCCGGATCTTCTCTGATTTTCGGCAGTAGTTTCAGCAATAATTCCAGGAATCGCAAACTCCAATGGATTGGCTTTTGTAGAAGCTTTAAAGTCAGTCCAATCAGAATATCCATCTTTATTTACGGCCCGTATTTTAAATGAGTAGTTGGTTTCAGCATCTAATCCGTCAAATACTAATTCGGTATCCTTTATAGTTGAATAAAGCATGTCGTTAAATTTTATTTCGTAAAAGTCTGCATTCAATACTTTACTCCAAGTGGGTTTCAACGTGAAGGCTGTTGCATTGGTATCTTTTACACCTACTTCGTCTGGAGCAGTTAAAGCACCGGATGTAATCCTATATTTATCAGAAGGTTCAAATTTAAACCCTTCGATATTTAAAATTGTTTCATTTTTTGTAATATCGGTAGGAGCCAGTTTTACAAGAAGCTGGGGGTTTTTGGTAATTACCTTTTTTGCAAATTCACTTCCTTTCGTTGCAAATTGATTCAGGTTAGGAGAGGCATTGTAGAAGAAAACATTTTGCTTCCCGGCAAAGTCGGTTTCTGAATTTACTTCCTGCAGCTTCATTTTTTTACCACCAATCTTCGCAGAAATTTTCTTTGGCTTCCGCGTTATATTAATTTTAAATTCAGTTACTTTCTCTTTATAAAAACCATTAAAATCTCCTTTGGTTGGATGTACAGTTATTTTAACGTTGCTCTTATCTGCATTCGATTCTATTAATGTGGTGGCGCTTTTACCAGTCTTGTATTCCTCAGTGGTTCCATCATCATTATATTCTGTAAATATAGAATTTCCATAAGGATAGATTTCATAAATCCGAAGCCCTTTATTGATCTGCGAAACATTGTTGTTAGGATTCGCCATCGGAATAATTGCTCCATTCTTTACAAGCACAGGTAGCTTCCAAAGTGGCGCATCAAAGTTGTTCAGTATGCGATTCCCTTCGTATTTATCACCTGTGAAATAGTCAATCCAGCTCCCCTGCGGAAGATAAATTCCATTGCGGATATCATTGCCATCTTTGTCTGATTTTGTTGCCTGGTAGATAGGGGCTACTAAAAAATCAGGACCATACATAAATTGATATTGTGTTGCTTTTCCCTTTGTGTAGTCATTAGGATATTCCAGGAACATCGCTCTCATGATCGGCATTCCATCAACAGCCTCTCTTGCGACGCTATAAGTATAAGGAATCAACTCAGACTTTAGTTTCAAATACCAACGGTTTATAGAGGCTACCGGCTCGCCAAGGATTTGTGGATATTTGGGATTTGATCCCCATCCATCCATATTCAACTGCATTGGCGTAAATGTTTTCCATTGAAAATCTCTTGTATTTACTACTGGATTTTCACCGCCAAATATCCCATCATCATCAGATGTGATATTTGGCAGTCCTGATAATCCTGCTCCAATATAAGTAGGGATATGGAACCGGATATATTCCCATACACCGCCAGTTTGATCGCCCGACCAAATAGCTGCATATCGTTGCGTGCCTGCCCAACCATCCAAAGAGATAATAAATGGCCGGCTATTATTCCCATATTCGTTCATTGTATTGGCTACATCTGCTATGCCATTCAATCCAAAAGAATATCCTGCGCCAACCCAGGCTACGTCCGTTTTTAGAACACGTACACCGGCATCCCTTACTTCTTTTAAAATATCTCTTTGTAAAAGAGCACTTATTCCAGGTTTAGGATGAAGGTTGGATTGAGTCCAGAGGCCTATCTGAACTCCATTTTTACGGGCGTAATCACCTAAACTTTTCAGGTTTAAAATATTACTATCCAAAGTTCCGGTTTGACCATAACCTGCCCCATATCCATCATTAGGAAGGATCCATCCTAATGGCATATCATTTCTTTTGTAGCGGTCTATCACCGCCCTGGCTGAAAATTGATAATTATTTTTTTCGCCGTTTAGTGATTCTTTTATTCCTCCATTATCTTTTTGACTTTCCTTATATCGCTTCCCATCTTCAAATAGAATTCCCTTCTCATCTTCTTTCCAGTAATCTCTGTTATACGCATTCAGGTGGCCTTCATAAAAACCAAACTTTGGTAGCAAAACAGGATTTCCTGTTAATTGGTAAAAGTCATTCAAAAGGGCAACGGCACTATCGTCAATCATATAAAACACGTCCAAATAATTTGTTTTATGAGAAAGCGTTACGATGCCTTTTTCTTTGGATCCAAAATCGTATTCTCCTTGTTTGAATGTATAGAACATGATTCCATATCCATTAGTTGACCAGTAAAAAGGGCTGGGAGAAGCTACGCCACCATCAGTCCAACTGTTTTGGTTCTCTATAGCGATTGATTTCCCCTTATGTGAAAAACGTCCGTTCTGAACTCCTCCTCCATAAAAATACTCATCAGGATTTTCTTTCAGCGTAATCACTGTCCGCTCTTTTTCAAAAAGAACGGGTTTCACTTCTTCTACCACAACAGCATTCGTTTTTCTATTAATTACTTTCAGTAATGATGTTTTCTTATCCAATTGAACCTTGATCTTTCCGGTGGTAATAGAAATAAAACCGTTTTCATCACTCAAATCTAATTTTGAAACTGTTCTTCTGGGATTATTTATCAGGATCTTAGCTTCGGGTTTTGATTCAGGATCTCTTATCACGCCTCCGGAATTGTCCTGAAATACCCGGAAAATATTTTCTCCATAAAAATCAACCAGCATTTGTTGATCATTGGAGAGTAACACCTGAATAGTGGTTGGATTGATTTTTTTTGCGCTAAGGATAGTTTTGTTTTGTGATGGTACTTCCTTAATCTCTTTAGTCACTTGCTGTGCATGTGCGGGAGAAAAGAAAAGCAACAAAGAAAAAAAGAGTGCAACTAAAATGGTATTTTTTTGTTTTAAATGGCCAATTAAAATCTTCATAAATAATTATTGAGGTGTTCATTAATTAATTAAAACAGAATGTGACATTGGTTCGAAGAATCAATCACCTTAACAGAGATCCTTGTTGTGTGCAACCCGGATAGAAGTTAAATTAAAACGAAATATATAGGTTTGAGCTCGGGTAACCAGTTTTGGTAGCCGGAAATAGTATTCCTACTAAAAATCTATAATTCCCCGATTCTTGTTCGTTTCCTTTTTACTTCTCTTCTTTCACAATCAACAACCATCCCTTTCCTTTTTCTACCGGAATTTTTTCCCCAATTGTAAACGTCCTTGCCGGTTGAAAGTTCTTTACTTCCGGCGCAGTGATCGTTGCTTTTGACGGATCAATTCCTAATTTTTTCCAATCGATTTTTAAAGTGACATCCACATTCTCATCTACCCAGCTTGCAATCGAAATTAAAGATTTCCCTTTCTTTTGATAAACCGTTGCCAACACTTTTTCATTATCTGTTTTTGCCGGACAATTTGTGCTCCAGTAACCAATCATCTGTGTTCCCTGCATTCCAAAATCATCCCATAATTTCCAGATTGCGCGCGGATCTGCGTTGTCGCTCCACGGCATACGGTTGGTCATTCCATAGATCATTCCGCGCCACGGATTGCCGCCACCCTGCAGCATTTCTCCCATTAATCCAAATGGAATTCCACTTACTTCTGTCAGGAAAAAATCCGGCGAATTATGTTCGTAATCAAAATATTCTCCAAACCATAAACGGTTTAAATACGGAAAATGTTCCATGTACAAATTCGCGCTGTTATTCCAACCATCGGCTTTGTCATATTGATTGGCAGAATGCAGATCAATAATTCCCGGGTGGCCGTCTTTTGTCAAAACTCTTTTGATGCGTTTCATCGTTACGCGATCGAAGGCAACATCATCCAGGTAAATTCCATCGATGCCTACATTTTGTGTGAGCCAGTTCATTCCTTCCACATAATAATTATGCCAGCGATTCATGCCGCTGTTGATGATCGCGGCGTCTTTCAATTTTGGAACAAACCATGCAGGAATATAATCATTTCCAATATGCTCCTGGAGCCAGCTAAAACCGCCGCCTTTTCCGGAAGCGTAAATTTCATGATCCAAACTTCTCATTGCAAATGTTTCATAAGCATGATCAGAAAGCTCGCGAATGGTGTTATAAATTTTCACTTTCAATCCAACCGCATGAGCTGAATCAATGTAAGACTTCATGGCTTTCCAAGCAATGAACGGATAATTAATATAAGGATTGATAGCGGTGGCATGATGAATATTAATGATCGTTGCACCGGTTTCTTTAATCGTATCTATCGGCTTATAAGCGTGATAAAACCTGGTGGCCCATTGGAAATCGGTATTGATGGGATGGAAGGGTGTGATGAGTAAATTAAAATTAAAATACAATACATCGCCTTTTTTCATAATTCTAGGACCGCTGTAATTATTGGATAAAATTGATTTTCCTTTTTCAAAAATATCAATACCGCCTTTGTTGTCATTACCCCATGAAGTAGGCAACAGTAAAGGCTTTTGCAAATAAAAATTAGTATTCAACGGACGAACATAATTTTCATCCCGAAGCGAATAATGCAAACCTGCATTTACATTTCCAATCCATGCACCATCCTGGTTTTTATTGGCTACATCCCATTTCCATAAAACACTATCGGGACGTTGCTCTCCTTTCAAACCTAATCCCATCATGTATTTCGCTTCTGTTTTTGCAAAAGGAATGTGCATAGAAATATTACTGAGATCCACATCTTTTAGTGCTGTCACTTTTATTGTATAAGAGACGAAACCATCAAATTCCAATGAGGCATTTACTTCCATCTTTAATTCATCAGAAGTATTGGTTGCTCTCCATTGAAGCGTTCCTGGTTGTTTTGCTATAAATTTTACGCCATCATTTTTAAACAAAATATCTTTTGAATCCGATTTTTTAGTGAAGTGGAAATGCATTCCTTCCGCCAAAAGATTGTTGGGTTCATTTTGGTATCCTGTCATTTCAGGTGTAAAAAAAGTTTGAATCTGTTTGGGTAAACCTGAATTATCCAGGATCACTTTCCTTCCCAATAGGTTAACCGTATTTCCTGAAACTTTTAAATCAGTGTAAGGAGCAATAACCGTGTTTTCCTGCGCCATTGTTGAGTTTAGCCACGTAAGCCTTGTCATTTTCCACGGTTCATTTACTCCATGATCTTTTGCAGTTTTATTGGTAACAACAAGCGTAATATTGATATCCTCCGATGAAGAATTATTGGAAGACATCACCTTTACTTTTCCTGAATATTTTCCGGCAGAAACATTTCCGGGTACATTAACCAAACACCATAAAGCCTGTATATTTCCTTTTTCAATATTTACATTTTTAAGCAATGGTTTACCGGTATAATCAGTTCCCTCTGTGTTGAGGCAGGACATATTTTTCGCCGAAATAACTTTTCCATCGTTGCTTTTTAAATCAGAAAAATGCACTTGAATATTTTCGATATTCTGCAAAGCATAAATGCCTAATTGATACGCAAAGTTTTCGTTTTTCATTGCAGTATCAGTAAACGAAGTTTTAATGCCTTTTTCTACCCAGCGTTTTGGCAAATCATTCTTCATCCGGATTGAATGCAGGCGATCTTCAGGAAAAATTAAATAGGGTTCATTTTTATTTTCATTAATTAATTGTGCTGTTTCTTTTTTTGTGGCGATGATTTCCATCGGGTCAAAACTGTTGAAAGCATTGATGGACTGGAACTCTGTGACCTTAGCCAAAGGAATATTTTCAGAGTTTTCAACAGATTGAAGCCATTCTTCTGAAGCGGTATTTTCGGGTTTTAAATAAACACCTTTTGGATAATTGCTTCTTCCTTCATTTTTATAAGGCATGTAATAGACGTAATAGAATCCTTTTCCGGAAACAGGTTCAAAAGCAATTTCACCGGACTCACGGTCAAGCACAAACGCTTTTACATTCAACACTTTTGCATGCGTTTTTGCATCTTCAACAATGATCCTTTTTAAATCGGGATGATAATCTCTTCTCCGCCACGGAACGATCACTTTAGCAATTTTTCCGGTGCCGTTAAATTCAACGACAGCGCGATGATTGCCCAATGAATCCGGGTTCCAGCAATCATTGCAATTGGTTCGCGGGATATCCTGTGAGAAGGCAGAGAAGCCGGTTAGCAAAAAAATACTAAGAATCAGTTTTATTTTCATTTCAATATTGTTTAGAATTTATGAGATTTCTGTTAATACAGAATATTAATATTACGAAGTTTTACGATTAGTTATCTCTTTCACTTCTGCCTTATAATTATTAAAAACTTCCGCTGATAATTTTTGACCTTTACTGGTTTGGTTAATCAGTTTTTGAATATCGTCTTCGAGTTTACTATTGATCATAACAGGATAAGGCGCACCGACACCAAGGCTTTCAGGCCATTGACGGGCTTCGTTCACTTTTTGCAAAGCCGCTTTATAATTGTGTTTTTCTAAAAATTTTAGTGCCAATATTAACTTGGTTTCTTCATAATATTTATGCGCATCTTTTGCCCCTTCATTCGGAAGAATATTTATCTTATTTAAAATTATTTCAGCCGCATCATAATTATCAGTTAACATGAGACACCGGATATACAGCAAGCCGGCGATATAATTATTCTTATCTTCTTTATAATAAGGCTCAATGATCTGCAAAGCATCTTTGTATTTTTTTTGCGAAATCATAAATTCAGTCAAATATTTTCCATACCTCCAATCATCCTTATCAATCTCCCTGGCTTTGGATAAATCTACCAGTATATTCCCCACATCAGATGAGTTGCGTAAGCGTGATCGCAAAACATAAAAAGGAGCAAAATTTGTCGGTGCACTTTCTTCTCCCAGCAACTGCAATGCCTTTTGTTTTTCATTGTAAAATGCATAAATAAGACTCAGATAATACTTGCTTTTCCAATCCGCTGATTGCTTCATTGCCCATTGCATTACAGGAACGGTTTCTGCACGGAAAGGAAAAATCATGTATGCATCACCGTTAGTAGCATCATTCAAATATTTGCCTGCATCTTTATCATTTCTGTGAAGCCAGGCAAGCCAATATAAAATTTCATTGTCTTTTTGTGGGCATGCTTCCAGTACTGCTTTGCTTTCTTCAGTAAGGCCCAAATTGGAATACCAGATAGCAAGATCAAGATAAGTTTGCTGAGGCAATTCATCGCGAATAAGGAAAGTGAATATTTCTTTGTTTACTGCATTTTTATTTCGCCAATATTCTTCAAAACGAATAAAATGATTCATTGGATCCAAATGCAAAATCTTTGCTTTTATTTCTTTCTGCGCACTCGAATTTTCCATTAAGCGGGAGCAAACATATTGCAGTTGCAATGCGGAAATATTCTGAGAATTATTCACCAGGCTCTTCTCAGCATATTCACAAGACAATGAATAATTCTTTTGACGCAATTTTATTTTGCTTAGCTCTGTGTAAGCAGCAGAGCGGTATTGCGGCGTGATAGCGGCCACTTCAAAACCATCTTCTGCATCATAGACTTTATTAAGTTGTAAAGCGGCAAGCCCGTAATAATAATTGGCTGCCGGATCATAAGTATTTACACTTAAAGCAGTATGGGCAAAATAAAAAGCCGAATCATAATTCATTTTTCGATATTGTAAAAAAGACATTTCAGTAAGAGCAGGAATAAAAGCCTGATCTTTTTCTAAAGATGCACGAATATCATTTTCTGCATCGGTATAATGGTGTGTCCCGGATTCGTATTTCCCTTTAAGATACAAACCATACGCACTATTCCAGTCAAAATTTTTGTAAGGTTCTAATGGCCTGTCTAATATTTTATCAGCACTATCTTTTATAGACACCGTGCTTCCAGCCAAGGTAATTTTAGAAATCACTTCGCCGTCTGTAAGAGAAATATTTTGCCGGAATGATTGCAAAGGCTTCAATATTACTGGCTGGTTTAAAATAAGATTTCCTTTTGTATCCCAGATTTTAAGTGTGTCGTTAATATAGCTAACCGGAGAAATAAAAATTTCTTTTTTCCCATCAGCTGTTTTAACATTAATAACACCGTTCAAATCCGCGCTGGCAACACCATCTGTATTTTGAAAAGGATACCAGTATTCAGTCCATGAATCGGTATTGTATGGAGCAAAATCAAATTGTTTAAAAGGGCTGAATACACTTTCAGGCGCATTCTGATTGTATAATCTTCCACTTTGTATTTCGGTATATTGGCCGCTATGATCTGTCAATAATTTTTCCCAAATCATCCCCTGTCTTGACAAACCCCATATCCATATTTTCTTCCCAATCTTATCCTGGCGTTCAGCGTAATGGATCATTCCATAATTTTCTTTTTGCCAAAAAACACCAAAATATTTGCTGTGAGCGCCAGTAACATGATAAGATTTTGGTCCTCCAAAATCGTTTTGATTATAAATCGAAATATTTTTATGATTCTCCGGATTAATCGGGAAGTCGTAAACTTTTCCATCATGAAAAATGTAGTGATTGCCGGGGAAAATATATTCGAGACTATCAGAAACTTTTTGACCTAAATTCATCCAGCTATAATAGGGCTGTGGTAGCGATGTTTTATTATGCCAAAAAAAACGGGTGATGAAATAAGCTTTATCTTTTGGTAAATTGATTTCCATATTCCAGCGTGTTTGTGTAATCAGGTCAAGCAGGCTGATGATACAACTTACGCTGCCGTCATCGTTTTTACGGGTAAGATAATTCACAGGATTGGCCACGCCGGGAGTATGTCCAAAGATTCCAAAGTTGGCTTCCAGTCCGCCACTGGTCCAGGGACCACGCATCGCGATATCCCTAAACTTAATTGCATCATTATCATAAATAAAAGCCTTGCCATTTTTTTTATCAATGGCTGTCCATATCTTACCACCGATTTGCGGCATGATGTCCAACTTTATAAAATCATTTTCTAATTCTACTACTTTCCACTCTTTCTTAACAGCATTATCTGTAAAGCCATCAAAACGGAAATAAGGATAAAAAAGAGACGCCGGATCAGGCACCGGGTTCGGATTGGAAAAGGGATAGGTGGTGAAAGTTTTATTGTATTCCTTAACGGTAGCATCGTTTTGAGCAATGCAATGTGTGCAACTAAAGATGATGAGAAGAAGAAAAAAATATTTCCGCATAGCAAATCTTTTGAAAAGTTTTTTTAATTTTTATGGTAATTTTCCGAGGTTGATTACAGGCTTATGCGAAATCAACGGTCGCACAAACCATGAATCAATAGACGTGTAGTCATTGAAAAAACCACAGTTGCGCAGATAAAACCGGTTGCCTTTTACACCACCTGCATAATCCATACGGTAGCCTTTGCGCCCGGTATTATCGGCAGTAAAACGAATCTTATTCAACTCAATCCATTTACCTTCCGGTGTACAGATCCATTGATTTCCAAATAATACATATCTTTCTTTATCACCCTGGTCAGGTGAAAAGTTTTCAAGGAAAGAATATAAATGTTTCAGCCATGTATTGGTTGCTGGCCGGCGAAAGCTGGCGATTAAATGCCAGTTTTCATCTTCAGGCGTAAAAAAGTAAGCGGTATAAGTCGTATGATTTTCCCCGTCTGGCTGGCCGTGTAATAAAAATTTATAAGTTGTCCCTGCCTTCCAGTTATAATTCAGATAGCTTTGTCCACCTGATCCTTCATTGCCAAATTCTCCGCCATGAACTCCTTTACCTTTTTTCAATAATGTAATTTTCTGATCTTCAGGAATTTCTTTTGGATTATTAGTTTTAAAAGGGCTCCACACAGAAAATAAGATATGGCGCTCAGTTGGTGAGTTTACCTGCATTCCAAAATAACCTTCACCAAAACCATCCGCCATAAAATAGGAGCCTATTACATCTTGTCCTTCTGGTACTGTAACTTCATTGTAAAACCATTCTGCGTTTGTATTTTCCGGGACCATGTAATTTAAATGAACAGAAGGTCCTCTCCTTCCCCAATGAAAGAAATTGCCTTCATTGTTTTTGGTAAATGCAGTATGATCATTGATAACAGAACCTTCCAGTTCCAACGTGCTCACATTCCCAAATACTTCACCGGTTTTCGAAAGCCCTTTTAACTGAATAGCGATATAACCGGTATCAGAAATTTTCCATTCGCCTGCTAAATACTCTTTTGTGCCGCTGCCTTCAACATTTATTTTTTTTGAATGACCATTGATGCTTATTTCAATTGAGCTTTCTCCTTGGGGTACTCCAACGTTAATCGAAACTTTTAAAGAACCGGTTTTATTTATCCGCACATAAGTGCTAAAAGTGGTTTTAGGATTTGTCCAATTTACGATGCCGTTGTTGGTTACTCTGCCGCCTGCTTTATCTCCCGAAGCCCAGGTGTTTCCGCCAATTGGAACCTG
>Ga0070659_100003171_pt1 | contig 11710 bp, 9 predicted proteins | sample KBSC23metaG_FD_64666 | JGI IMG/M metagenome (GOLD analysis project Ga0070659, IMG submission 64666) | Corn rhizosphere microbial communities from Kellogg Biological Station, Michigan, USA - KBS C2-3 metaG | ecosystem: Host-associated > Plants > Roots > Rhizosphere > Soil ...
TTGCAAGACAGGGCGTCTTGGCGCTGTTCACACCCACGGCATGGAATGCATGGACCGAAGGTTAAGGGACCCGGCAGAGAGGGTCCGTAACGAACCCTGGGGCCTGTAACGACGGTTTTGCCCCACCGTCACAACACGGGTTGGCATGCCCCGGCCTCATCGCCTCCACGTTCACGAGGCAAGAGCCGACCCCCTCGAACGCGGGGGTGACTTGACGCAGCCCTCGCAGACGCATTCGAGATCGACCACATGCAACGTCCCCGTTACCAACGGGAACGCTTGAGGAATTCCGCAGGCGCTGGGTGTCCTGCAGAAGGCGGAATCAGACTGCGGTCATCGACGGACCGACAGGCCGGCACCGTTGGTGTACCGCGTCATTGCCAGCGAAGCCGGTTGCTGGCCCCCAGTGGGCACCGGCTTGCGCCGGTGTGACAGATGGCGAGCGTAGCGAAGCCACACATCAAGCCAGCCACGAGGCAGGCCTTGCGGTGCAGGCCCAGTACGAGGGAAGCCGGTTGCCCGCCCCCAGTGGGCACCGGCTTGCGCCGGTGTGACAGATGACGAGCGCAGCGAAGCCACACATCAAGCCAGCCACGCGGCCGGCCTTGCGGTGCAGGCCCAGTACGAGGGAAGCCGGTTGCCGGCCCCCAGTGAGCACCAGCTTGCGCCGGTGTGACAGATGGCGAGCGTAGTGAAGCCACACATCAAGCCAGCCACGAGGCCGGCCTTGCGATGCAGGCCCAGTACGAGGGAAGCCGGTTGCCCGCCCCCAGTGGGCACCGGCTTGCGCCGGTGTGACAGATGGCGAGCGTAGCGAAGCCACACGTCAAGCCAGCCACGAGGCAGGCCTTGCGGTGCAGGTCCAGTACGAGGGAAGCCGGTTGCCAGCCCCCAGTGGGTACCGGCTTGCGCCGGTGTGACAGATGGCGAGCGCAGCGAAGCCGCACATCAAGCCAGCCACGAGGCAGGCCTTGCGATGCAGGTCCAGTACGAGGGAAGCCGGTTACCCGCCCCCGGTGGGAACCGGCTTTCGCCGGTGTGACAGATGGCGAGCGCAGCGAAGCCACACATCAAGCCAGCCACGAGGCAGGCCTTGCGGTGCAGGCCCAGTACGAGGGAAGCCGGTTGCCAGCCCCCAGTGGGCACCGGCTTGCGCCGGTGTGACAGATGGCGAGCGCAGCGAAGCCTCACATCAAGCCAGCCACGAGGCCGGCCTTGCGATGTAGGTCCAGTACGAGGGAAGCCGGTTGCCGGCCCCCAGTGGGCACCGGCTTGCGCCGGTGTGACAGAGAGTGAGGGGCGAGCGAGCGAAGCGAGCAACGCCCCGACCCGAGTGCGACAGGCAGGCGAGCGCAGCGAAGCCGCACATCAAGCCACCCGCGAGGCCGGCTTCGCCGGCCGACCCGGGGTCGCCCCTCGGGGGCAGGAGGCGAAGCCGACTGGGGGGCCTAATCACCCCACCGCTTTGAGCTTCAGGGAAAACTCCTGAAGCGCCGCAATGCCGCTCTCTTCGGCCTTGCGGCACCAGTTTTGGAGATCGACGACCAATTGCTCGGCCGACACGTTGGTGCGCGTCCAGAGCTGGCGCAGCTCTTCGCGCATGGCGACGAGTTTGGCCAGGGCCGGGGTCTGCGCCATGGCACTGGCGAGCTGCGCCTTCAGGTGCACGGGAATCTTGTCTTCGTCCCGGTGCAACCAACGTTTGGCGAGCTGCATGTTGGACACGCTCGCCCCGCTGGCCGCGCCCTCGGCTTTCAGGCGCTTGATCTCCGTGGCGCAGGCCACGCGCAGGTTGCGGGCGTACTTGGCCATCACTTCATACCGGTTGGCGATGATGGCCTCGAGCGTCTTGGAATCGGCGACGGGTTTGATGGCGCCCGTGCGCAGCACCGGCGCGGTCTTGCGGACCTTGGCCAGGCCGACCATCTCGAGTGCGCGGATGTAGCCCCAGCACATGTCGAATTCATAGGGTTTGACCGAGAACTTGGCCGACGTGGGGTACGTGTGGTGGTTGTTGTGCAGCTCTTCGCCGCCGATGAGGATGCCCCAGGGGGTCAGGTTCGTGCTGCCATCCGGAGCCTCGAAGTTGCGGTAACCCCACCAATGGCCCAGGCCGTTGACGACGCCGGCGGCCAGCACGGGAATCCATGCCATCTGCACGGCCCACACGGTGAGACCGACGGCACCGAACAGCGCCAGGTCGAGGATCAACATCAGGCCGACGCCCTGCCACGTGTAGCGGCTGTACAGGTTGCGCTCGATCCAGTCGTCAGGCGTGCCGTGGCCGTACTTGTCCTTGGTTTCCTGGACCTTGGCTTCGGCACGATAGAGCTCGGCGCCTTGCAGGAGCACCGTCTTGATCCCCCGGGTGTGGGGGCTGTGCGGGTCGTCCTCCGTCTCGCACTTGGCGTGGTGCTTGCGGTGGATCGAGACCCATTCCTTCGTGACCTGGCCGGTGCCGATCCAGAGCCAGAAACGGAAGAAATGCGCCGGCAGCGGATGCAGATCGAGCGAGCGATGCGCTTGGGACCGATGCAGGAAGATCGTGACGGACGAGATGGTGATGTGAGTGGCCACAAGCGTGTACAGCACGATTTGCCACCATGTCGTCTGGATCAAGCCGTTGGCCAGCCAATCCAGCAGGGCATCCTTCAGGGTCAACAGTTCGTTCATCAAAGCTCTTTCGATCGCCACACGGGCAAGGTGGGCCATTGTACGGGACCAGGGGCGGGTAAACCCGTCGAAAACAACCGGTTTCCCTAGGGGCAGTTCAGGCTATCAGGCCTGCCAGCGGCACGATCAGGCAGACGAAGCGTGGGCCTGGGTCCGCGCTCAGCGACGCTCCCACACTGCGGCGAAGAAGCCGTCGGTGCCATGCTTGTGGGGCCACAGGCGCAGGTAGTCGCCCCGCACCAGCGAGGCGGCATCGCCCACATGCGCCTTCTCAAGGGCCTGCAAGGCTGGCAGCGGCACGAAATCGCGGCCGTGGGCTTCCGTGAAAGCGCTGGCAATGCCTTCGTTTTCGCCGTCAAGCACACTGCACGTGGCATACACCAGCCGGCCGCCGGGCTTCAGCAACCTCGCGGCGCTGGCGAGGATGGCCGCCTGCTTGGTCTTCAGCTCTTCGATGGCCTGCGGCGACTGGCGCCATTTCATGTCGGGGTTGCGGCGCAGCGTGCCGAGGCCGGAGCAAGGGGCATCCACCAGCACGCGGTCGATCTTGCCGGCGAGCCGCTTGATGCGCTCGTCACGCTCGTGGGCGATCTGGATGGGGTAGACGTTGGACAACCCGCTGCGCGCCAGGCGCGGTTTGAGGGCAGCGAGCCGGTGGCCCGATGTGTCGAAGGCATACAGGCGCCCTGTGTTTCGCATCGAAGCGCCAAGCGCCAGGGTCTTGCCGCCCGCCCCGGCGCAGAAGTCGACCACCATTTCGCCGCGTTTGGCATCGGCGAGCAGCGCGAGCAGCTGGCTGCCTTCGTCCTGCACCTCGATTTCGCCGCAATTGAAGGCTTCCACCTTGTTCAGCGCAGGTTTGCCGTGGATACGGAGGCCCCATGGAGAGTAAGGCGTCACATCGGCGTCGATGCCACCGGCTTTCAAGGCGGCCTGGACGTCTTCCCGCTTGGCTTTGAAGGTGTTGACCCGCAGGTCGAGCGGCGCGGCCTGGTTCAAGCTGTCGACCAGCGGCCAGAATTCCGCACCCAAGGCCGCCTCCAGCGGTTCGGCGAGCCATTCGGGCAGGTTGTGGCGCAGTTTCGCGGGCAATGCGCCGCGATCCACGGCCTTGACCTGCTCCAGCCACTGCTGCTCTTGCTCGGACAGCGCAGCACGCAGGAAGCCCTCGTTGCCCTGCCACGCCAGGAGCACGAGGCGCCGTTCCATCTCGCCCTTGCCCGATTGGGCCAGGTGCTGGAACAGCAGGCGGTTGCGCAGCACGCCGTAGGTGGTTTCGGCGAGTGAATGGCGCTCACGCGAGCCAAGGGCCCGGTGCGTGCGGAAGAAGTCGGAGACGACGCGGTCGGCGGGGGCCTGGAACTGGAGCACCTGGTGCAGCAGATCGGTGGCGAGTTCAAGCAAGGCGTTCGGATGCATAGACGGCGATTATCCGTTCCCGCGATGAGCGCCCCCGAACGGCGGCTCGTGGCCGGTCATTCAGCCCTGGATGAGCTGCGACGCTCCGCCGGCACGGGTGACGACACCGCCGGCATCGACGGTCAGCTGGCCTTCCACGATCCAGCGCACCGCCTGGGGGTACATGGAATGTTCGAAAGCCAGTACACGCGCTGACAGCGTGGCCTCGGTGTCGCCGGGCAGGACCGGCACGATGGCCTGGGCAATGATCGGCCCATGGTCCAGCTCCGCCGTCACGAAGTGCACCGTCGCGCCAGCCACCTTGCAGCCCGCCTCGATGGCGCGGCGGTGGGTGTGCAGCCCCGGGAATGCCGGCAGCAGCGAGGGATGGATGTTGACGAGCCGCCCGGCGAAGCGGGTGACGAACCCGGCGGTCAGGATGCGCATGAACCCGGCCAGCACCACCACGTCGGGCTGGTGGGCGTCGATCACGTCGCCCAGGGCAGCGTCGAAGGTGTCGCGGTCGGGGAACGCCTTGTGGTCCACGACCTGGGCCGCGATGCCTCGTGCCTGGGCGAACGCCAGGCCGGCAGCGTCGGGGCGGTTGCTCACCACCGCGGCGATTCGGGCCGGCCAGCCCTCCGCTTCGCAGGCTTTGACGATGGCTTCCATGTTGGAGCCCCGGCCGGAAATCAGAATCACAATGCGCTTCATCGGGCGGCAGTGTAGCGCCCGGTCCGTACAATGCCCGACTCCCCTGCTTCGCATCGTCATCACCTGATCGGCCTGCGCCATGATTGAACGCGTTCTCACCGGCATCACCACCACCGGCACCCCGCACCTGGGCAATTACGTCGGGGCGATCCGGCCGGCCATCGCGGCCAGCCGGGCGCCGGGCGTGGAAAGCTATTTCTTCATGGCGGACTACCACGCCCTGATCAAATGCGATGACCCGGAGCGGGTGGCTCGGTCCACGCTCGAGATCGCGGCCACTTTCCTCGCCGCCGGGCTCGACACGAACCGGGTCGTGTTCTATCGCCAGAGCGACATCCCCGAGACGCCCGAACTCACCTGGCTGTTGACGTGCGTCACGGCGAAGGGGCAGATGAATCGTGCGCACGCTTACAAGGCCGCCACGGATGCGAACCTGGCTGAGGGCAAAGACGTCGACGCCGACATCTCGATGGGGCTCTACAGCTACCCGATCCTGATGGCCGCCGACATCCTGTTGTTCAACGCCCACCGCGTGCCGGTGGGCAAGGACCAGGTGCAGCACATCGAGATGGCCCGCGACGTGGCGCAGCGCTTCAACCACCTGTACGGCCAGGGCCGCGAGCTGTTCGTGCTTCCGCGAGCAGAGGTGGAGGAGGATGTGGCCACGCTGCCGGGGCTCGATGGGCGCAAGATGTCGAAGAGCTATGACAACACCGTGCCGCTGTTCGAAGGCGGCGCCAAGGGCCTGAAGGATGCCATCGCCCGCATCGTCACCGACTCTCGCCTGCCGGGCGAGCCGAAGGACCCGGGCAGCACGAGCCTCGTGACGATCCACGACGCCTTCGCCACCCCGGCGCAGCGCGAAACGTTCCACACGGAGCTGCGCGCCGGCCTCGGGTGGGGTGAGGCGAAGCAGCGCACCGTGGCGCTGATCGAATCGCACATCGGGCCCATGCGGGCGGCTTACGCTGAATTGATTGCGCATCCGGAGCGCGTGGAGGCTGCGCTGCAGGAAGGCGCTCGCAAGGCGCGCGCCGTGGCCCGGCCGTTGCTGGATGAACTTCGGCGTGCCGTGGGCCTGCGCCCGATGGTGGCGGTGGCTTCGCCGCAGAAAGCGGTTCTTCGCCCGGCCGCCGCGAAGTTGCCGGAGTTCAAGCAATACCGTGAGGCCGACGGCCGCTTTTTCTTCAAGCTGACCGACGCCGACGGCACCGCCCTGCTCCAGAGCGACGGCCTCAGCGAGGGCAAGGCAGCCGGCGCATGGGTCAAGCGACTCAAGCTCGAAGGCAGCGCGGCGCTGGCCGATGCCCCGGTGCACCTCATCGCCGACCAGGCCACGGTCGACGCCGCCCTGTCCGCCCTGGTGGCGGCCCAGGCATGACGCAGCAAGGCGTGGCGATGGCCGGCATCCACATCACCGACATCGAGTCCGCCATCAACTGGTGGCGCGAGCGTGAGCCCTCGCCGGACGGCATCACCGCATGCCGGGAGGTGCTCGCCCTGGCGGAGGTGTACGCCCTGCTCGTGTACTACCACGAGACCGAGTGCGATGAAGATTCCATGCCGGCACGCGCGCGCGACGCGTGGCTTGCCTGGTATGCGACGACGCCCGACGCGCCGTGCATCGCCATTTGCTCCACGAGCCAGGGAGATGATGTGTGCAAAGGCTGTGGCCGCACCTTCGATGAGGTGCAGCACTGGCCGGTGATGTCCCCCGGTGAAAAGCGCGCCACCTGGCGGCGCATCACGATGGAAGGCACGGCGTGGCGGTTCAACCGCTACAGCGAACGGGCCCTGGAGGATCTTTCTCCCGCGGAACCGGGCGAGCCCCCGGCGTGACGGCCAGCCTGCGGCAAAGCGCAGGGCGCATCCTGCCGTTGGCGTGGCCCGTGCTCGTGGGCCAGCTGGCCGTGCTCGCGTTCGGCACGGTAGACACTGTGCTCGTGGCACGCGCCTCGGCGCTGGACCTGGCGGCGCTCGCGATCGGTGGAGCGGCCTACATCACGGTCTTCATCGGCTTGATGGGCGTGGTGCTCGCGATCGGCCCCATCGCCGGCCAGCTGTTCGGCGCCAGACAACTGCACGAGGCGGGGCGCCAACTGCACCAGGCCGGCTGGCTCGCCATCGGCCTCTCGGTGATCGGTTGTTCGGCCTTGTTGTTTCCACAACCCATTCTGGCGCTGTCCCGGGCATCACCGGAGGTGGCCATCGAGGTGCGGGGCTACCTCGCGGCGCTCGCCGTGGCGCTCCCGCCGGCGCTCTTGTTCACGGCATTCCGAGGGTTCAACACGTCGGTGTCGCGGCCGAAGGTCGTGATGGCCGTGCAGCTCATCGGTCTGGCCTTGAAAGTGCCGCTGACCGTCTTGCTGGTGTTCGGCTGGCGGGCGGGGCAGGTGCCGGCGCTCGGTGCCACGGGTTGCGGCATTGCCACGGCCATCGTGATGTGGGCGCAACTGGCCGTGGCCGTCTGGATCTTGCGACACGACCGGTTCTACGCCCCGTTCGGGCTGCAGGCGGGTGGCATCGGGCGGCCGCACCGCCAAAGCCTCACGGCCTTCATCAAGCTTGGGGTGCCGATGGGCCTGTCGGTGCTCATCGAAGTCACGGGGTTCACATTCATGGCGTTTTTCATCGCCCGCATGGGCACGACGCCGGTGGCCGGGCACCAGGTGGCGGTGAACCTGGTCACGATGCTGTTCATGGTGCCGCTCTCGATCGGCAACGCCGCGTCCACGCTCGTCGCGCAACGCATTGGCGCGGCCGACCTGCCGGACGCCCGCCGCCTCGGCTGGCATGGCCTGCAGATCGCATTGATGATTGCCGCGCTGCTCGGCACCGCCGTGTATGGGGCGCGCAGGGAGGTGCTCGGGCTTTACACGGGAGATGCTGCCATCGTGGCCGCAGCCATGCCGCTGCTGGCCTGGGTGGCTGTGTTCCATATTGCCGACGCCGGCCAGACGGTGACATCGTTCGTGTTGCGGGCGCACCGCATCACCACGGTGCCGGTGCTGATCTATGCCTTTGCGATATGGGGCGTGGGGCTGGGCGGCGGCATCGTGCTGGGGTTCGATGCGCTGGGGATCTCCCCGCCCGAACTGCACGGCGCACGCGGTTTCTGGGCGGCCTCCACCACGGGGCTCACCATCGCGGCCCTCGGGCTGATCGGGTTTTTGCAATGGGTGCTGCGCCAGCGACAGCGAGGCGTCCTTTAGGTCACTGGAGTTTCGGCAGCGACAGCTCGAAGCAGCAACCGCCGCCCTCGCGCGGCAAACAGCGCACGGCGCCGCCATGGCCTTCGGCAATCTGCTTGACGAGGCTCAGCCCCAGGCCCACGCCGCCCGCTTGTTCCGCGTGACCCGGCAGCCGGTAGAACGGCTCGAAGATGCGCGTGCGCTGATCCTCCGGCACGCCGGGCCCTCGATCGCACACCTGCACGAGCGCCGATGGCCCGTCGGCGCGCACGGTGACATTGACCTCCCCTCCCCCATACCGGCGCCCGTTCTCGAGCAGGTTGCGCAGCGCGCGGCGCAACAGCCGCTCATCACCGAGCACGCTGACCGGTTCGCCGCCCGCCAGGGCGTCCACGCGGGCCGCCTCTTCGGCCGCCAGCGCAAGCAGTTCCACCGGTTCACGCTGCCCCATCTGGGGCGCCGCATCCAGCCGGCTTGCCAGCAGCACTTCCTCGACGAGTTCGTCCAGTTCGGCCACGTTGGTGTCGATCTCGCGCTTGAGCCGTTCGCGCTGCGCGGGCGGCGCATCGTCCAGCATCGACACGGCCATTTTCATGCGTGCGAGCGGTGAACGCAGTTCATGGCTGGCGTTCGCCAGCAACGAACGGTGCGATTGGACAAGCGCCTCGATGCGCCCGGCCGCCTGGTTGAAGCTGGCGGCCACCGCGGCCACTTCATCGCGGCCCGACACTTCGACCCGATGGGCCAGGTTGCCGGCGCCGAAATGCTCGACCCCTTTCTGCAAGGCTTTGAGCCGCCGAGTGAGCCGGCGTACCGCAGGCCACGCACCGGCGGCCACGGCCACGAACAGCAACACCAGCACCACGACGAGGCCCACGCCGCGTCCGAGCGGCCCCCGCCCCCATGGCCAGAAGTCCGGCGGGCCGCCGGGGCGGTGCCGGCCAGCATCCGGTGGCGGCGGCGGTGGCCCGTCTCCCTGGAACGACTCATCGCGGCCGAAGCGCTGCGGCCCATGCATGGGGCGTGCACCGGGGCGCATCACCCAGAGCGTGCGACCATCGTCCAGCGGAATCGGCAGGCCGCGCGGGTGGCCGTCGCGCTGCCAGCGGTCGAACGATTCGGAGGCGGCGATGCGCTTGCCGGAAGGGTCATCGAGGGCGAGCGGCAACCGCAATCGGTGCGACCACGCCAGCAGCGCGGAGGCCTGCTGGTCCAGCGGCTCATCGACGCCGGGCAGCGAACGCTGGATCAGATCAGCCCATGCCGCAACCCGTTCGGCAAGCATCGAATTGGCGTGCACCCGTTCTTCTTCGATGTGCCGCTGGAACAACCACCCGGAGCCGAATGCGAACAGCAGCAACACCGCGACGACGGTGAGGTAGATCCGCAGGGTCAGGGTGTGCATGCGGGCGGTCACGTGCCGCTGTCGGCGTCTTGCTTTTTCGCGAACACGTAGCCCGCACCGCGCACGGTGAGCACCCGGCGAGGGTTCTTCGGATCATCCTCGATGACCGCACGGATGCGTGAGATGTGGACATCGATGGAGCGGTCGAACGCCTCCATCGGGTGACCCTTGAGCATGTCCATGATCTGGTCGCGTGACAGCACGCGGCCGGGGCTCTGGGCCATCACCACCAGCAGGTCGAACTGGTGGCTCGTCAGGTCACACACCTTGCCGTCGAGGCGCGCGGCACGTTCACCGAGGTCGATTTCGAGGCGGCCGAAGCGCAGCACGTCATCGCCGGCCGGCACGGGCGCGGCCCTGCGCAGCAGCGCCTTGACGCGGGCCAGCAGTTCACGCGGCTCGAAGGGCTTGGGAAGGTAGTCGTCGGCGCCCATTTCGAGGCCCACGATGCGGTCCATCGGTTCGCCGCGAGCGGTCAGCATCAGCAGCGGCAATTGGCGCGTGCGCGGGTTGCCGCGGAGTTCCCGGCAGAGGTCGAGGCCGTCGCCATCGGGAAGCATCAGATCGAGTACCAGGGCATCGTGCGCAGCCGCCGCCAGGGCCTCACGGCCTTCGGCGAGCGAACCGGCCACGGACACCTCGTAGCCGGAGCCCCGGAGATAGTCGGCCACCATGGCGGACAGGCGGGCATCGTCATCGATCAGCAGCAAGCGGGTGGACATGGGCGTAGGGGTGCCAGGCGGTTCTCAAACATGACCGGTGTGCTGGGTCGGGGCAACACACCGGTCCGTGGGTCAATCAGAACACATTTCAGGCCATCGGGACGTTCGACGGCAGCGCGCCCTGTTCATGCCGCATCATGTGTCCCCGGCGGGCCTCGAAGCGCTTGGCCAATTGCTCGCGCTGCTGCGGGGTCAGTACCTTGGCCGCATCGACGGCCGCCTGCGTCATGCGCCGGCTGACGGCTTCATGCTGGCGCCCGATCTGCTGGCGCAGGCCCTCGACCGCCGGCTCGTCGATCGTCGGCGCCGTGAACAAGGCCCGCATCCGGGCCCGCAGTTCGCGGCCGGACTCCATCTGGGCGCGCACGTCCTTGGCCGCCGCCTTGGCGATGTCCTTCAGTTGGCGGCGCTGAACATCGGTGATGTCGATCCCTTCGAACATGTGGTCCACCGCGCGGTCGATGTGCTCCGGCGAGCCTGACAGGAACATGCCCGGCCCGCCCATCGGGCCATGGTGGCCGCCGTGTGTCGCGTGCGCCCAGCTGGTGACGGCAACCGTTGCCATCACCGCCAGCAGCACGCCCGTGAACAGCATCTTGAGGCTGCGGGACTGTGTCGTTGCCATCTTCGATCTCCTTGCAATCGGGCGCCATTGCCCTTGACGGCATCGTCGCGGCAAGCCGTGAAGACGCCGTGGCTTGGGGGTAAAGATCTGTGAACCCGGGTCCGTGATGTTCATCACGGACCGAGATGTGACTCAAGCCTCGGCGCCAGCGGCCGATAACCCTTCGTACGCACCCAATCGATCCAACACGACGGCCGCCCGACACCACAAGGTATGACATGCTTTCCGAGAACCAACGCCTGTCGCACCTGCTCTTGCACCTCGACGGATCCGGCTGCCAGACCGTGGGCCGGCTGGGCGACCTGACCCTGTCGAGTCACTTCCAGCCCATCTACAGCCTCTCTCATGCCCGCGTGGTCGGCCATGAAGCCTTGTTGCGAGCCCGCGATGGCGCAGGACGGCACGTGACACCGCCGGAGGTCTTCCAGTCGTGCCGTACGACCTCCGAACTCGCCGCCTGTGACAGCCTGAGCCGCCTCGTCCATCTGCGCAATTTCATCGCCCAGGCGCCGCAATCGCAGTGGGTGTTTCTCAATATCCATCCCGAGGTGGTCCAACGTCTTTCGGATGAACCGGGCGGCGGGGCCGAGCACCTGCACGAAATCTCCGAGCTTTTCCACGTGCCCGGAGAACGCATGGTGCTCGAAGTGCTGGAGGCCGAGGTCTCCGACCTGCAGGCGATGGAACAAGCCATGGCTGCGGTGCGGGGCCACGGCTGCCTGATTGCGATCGACGACTTCGGCGCAGGCCAATCCAACTTCGATCGTGTGTGGCGCCTTCAGCCTGACATCGTGAAGCTGGACCGCGGCCTGGTCGCCCGTGCCGCCAAAGACCGGCGCACGCAGCGTGTCGTCTCGCAGATGGCATCGCTGCTGCATGAATGCGGTGCGATGGTGTTGATGGAAGGCGTCGAGACGCTCGAGGAGGCCATGGTCGCCATGGAGGCCGATGCCGACATGGTGCAGGGCTACTACTTCGGCCG
>Ga0070659_100003173_pt1 | contig 11706 bp, 5 predicted proteins | sample KBSC23metaG_FD_64666 | JGI IMG/M metagenome (GOLD analysis project Ga0070659, IMG submission 64666) | Corn rhizosphere microbial communities from Kellogg Biological Station, Michigan, USA - KBS C2-3 metaG | ecosystem: Host-associated > Plants > Roots > Rhizosphere > Soil ...
GACGAGGACGTCGCGCTGCTGGCCGAGCTGAGCATGCCGATCAAGGCGCTGTCCGGCTCGCTGTGAGCTACTGCGCGCGGTGCGGTGCGGCGGCGACGGAGCCGCACGCGCGCTGCGCCGAATCGCTCGCGTTGGAGCCGCCGCGCTACTGCGCCGAGTGCGGCCGCCGGATGGTGGTCCAGGTGACCCCGACATCGTGGAGCGCGACCTGCTCGCGGCACGGCGAGGTGCGGTCGTAGCTCGCAATCTCGCAATCCGTACCCAAGCCGGACGAACCGTCCGCGCACATTCGCGAACCTGAGGACGGGGGGCGCAACTAGTCGTATAACCAGCACATGGCGAAGTCGCGGATCGCCCACCAGCTCGAGCAGGCCGGCGCAGATCACGGCGGCCCGCAGCTGAAACGACCCGAGTGGGAGCCGCCGCAGGGCGTGACCGTCGGGGCGGCGCACGACCCGGCCGAACGCGACGCGGACGCCCTCGCCGCGAAGGTCTTACGCAAGCTGTCCGCCCCGGGCGGAGCGCCAGCCCCCGCGCCGGTACACGAGGATGCCGGCCATCAGCACGACGACGTGGTGCATCGCTCGGAGAGTGGCGGCGCGATGGCCGGGGAGTTCGAGGCCGATCCGAAGACGAGTGCCGACCTGCGCGGCAGCCTCGGCAAGGGACAAGGGCTCGCGGCGCCGTTGCGCGGCCAGCTCGAACGCGGCTTCGGCCGATCGCTGTCCGGCGTCAAGCTGCACACCGATGCCGGCGCCGGAAAGCTGGCCGATTCGCTCGGGGCGGAAGCGTTCACCCACGGCAAGGACGTCTTCTTCGGCCGGAACCGCTTCGACCCGCAGTCGGATTCCGGCCGCTCGCTGCTCGTGCACGAGCTCGCCCACGTCGTACAGGGGGGCAGCCAGCAGCCGGTACGGCGCAAGCTGAAAGGCACCCTGGCGGCGGTCGAAGCCGGCAAGGGCAAGGCGAGCGGCGGCGAGAAGTTCTTCCGTACCGACTACGGCAAGATCGTCAACAAGCTCAAGGCGTACGAGAAGCGCGAAGACAAAGTCCTCACCCAGAAGGGCTTCGGACGGATGGGCGACGACCGCTTCTGGATGGAAAAGACGCTCCGTGAGCTGATGAAGCTGGTCGACGAATGGCTCGCCGACAACGACAAGTACAGCGACGCCGAAACCCGAACCCAAAAGAACAATGATCTGTGGGGGAAGTACGGCAACGAGCTCGTCGACGCAAAGGGCACCGGCGATACCGCGAAGGTGGCGAAGCTCGAAAAAGAGATCCGCGGCGGCAAGAACACCCAGCGTGCTCGAACGCTGACGATGCTGCGTCCGCGGCTGGCGGCCGAGCTTCAGGATCTCTCCGATCCGGTCAGCTACTTCCAGGGCAAGCAGCTCGCCGACAAGAACCTCGACCGCGCCAGCGACTTCACCAAGGACGACGCCGTCGGCGGAGCGCAGAACCGGCTGGATCAGGTGCAGTACAAGGACGGCAAGAAGGGCTTCTTCATCGGCGAGAAATCACAGAACGTGAACATCGCCCAGGGCGCCTTCGAGACGCAGATTGACCAGGTCGACCCGCAGATGGGCGCGCGTTCGGTCGCGTCCGCCCGGCTGGCCAAGCTGTTCGGCGCGAGTGAGATCGTCGACGTGCAGTTCGCCACCCACTCCTCGGCGACGAACGAGAAGGGCAAGCCGCTCAAGGAGTCGCTGGCGAAGATGGGTGTCGTCAGCGAGGTCGCGGAGGGCACCGAGGCGGCGTCGCTGAAATACGCCCGCAACGCCAAGGAACGCAAGGAGCTCGAGAGCCGCAACGACAAGTCGAAGGTCGTCGACCTCAACGATCCGACGCTGCAGCGCAGCCTCAACGTGCTCCAGATGCTCGACTACATCAGCTTGCAGATGGACCGGCACACGAAGAACTTCTACATCGCCACGGACGCCAAGGGGAAGGTCATCGGCGTCAAGGGCATTGACCTCGACATCAGCTTCGGGCAGAAGGGCAAGGACGGCAAGGTCGAGCCCGGCATGACCGGGCACTTCATCGGTGTGCCGCAACTGGCGGACGCGAAGTTCCGGGACAAGGTGCTGACGATCACTCCGGACCAGATCAGCAAGTGCCTCACCGGCCTGATCAGCCCGGCCGAAGTGAATGCCTGCCTCGAACGGTTCGCCCACCTGCAGAAGGTGCTGCGCGAGATGGACCCGAAGAAGATCGTGAAGGAAGGCGGTTGGAACGACGAGATCGTCAAGGAACAGATCGGGCAGAAGAACCTCATCGACAAACTCAACCTAGGCACGGTCGAGGACGAGTACGCCGAACAGATCGATCCCTTCATCAAGCACCTTCCGTACGACGAGCGGAAGATGATCCGGGAGGCGGTCCGGCCACTGGTCGACAAGGGCAGCTTCTCGGTCGGTCAGGGCAAGGCGGTCGTGAAGGTGCTCGGCAACTCGTTCGCCACCCACCCGTTCTGGGAGCGGTTGCGCGCCGCCAAGGACAGCACCGGCAAAGAGCGATCCGCGGCCGACAACGACTACGACAAGCTGGTGGAGAACAAGAAGGCGCTCGGCCCCGACCAGGACGCGACCGAGCTCGACGAGAAGATCATGGCGGCCGATCTCGTCCGGCAGGAAAAGGCCGCCCTCGACAAGGCGTCGAACAAGGAGTACGACGAGGCGGTCAAGGCGTTCATCAAAGCCATCGTGGACTACGCCGTCCGTCGCGCCACCGGACAGCGGCCGCGGATGCCCAACCGGCCGCCGCCTCCGGTGCCGACGAAGCCGCGCGCGTTGACGGGCGCGAACGGTTGAGTCGCGCGCGATGACGACGGCAGCGGACGACCGCGCGGTCATTGATCTCGACGCTCCGCTCGGCGACGTCGAGCTCTGCCGCGCCGACGAACAGCCGTCATGGCTGGTCGCGGCGGACGCATTGTTGGCTCGGGCCGCGTTGGTCGCGCGCGGGTCCGGCGATCCGAGCCTGAGCGATCCGGTGCTGCAAGCGGTCGGCGTACTCGTCGGCACTGGCGACGGCGCGGCGCAGGCAACCGTTCAGAACTCCACGGTCGAACTGGCGAACGTACTCGTCGCGACCGCGGACGTCGCGTTGGAAGACGCGCTGCAACCCGGCCGACCACTCGCGGCGCTGGTCGAGACCGCCGGTCTCACCGGCGCCGAGGCCGCTGTCCTGGCGCTCTGTGTCGCGGTCGAGCTCGACCCCCACCGGCAGAGCATCGCGGCGTACCTCGGCGGCGACAACGCCGGCCCGTGGCTCACGCCCTGGTCGTTGCGCCGCGTCGTCGAGGACGACGACATCACGCTCGCGGTCGGGCCCGGCAGCGGGCTGCGCCGAGCATGCTTACTGGTGCCGGCCGACGACCGGCCGTGGGCGCTGACAGCGCTGCGACCACATCCGTCGGTGACGTGGTGGCTGCAAGGCGACCAGTCGCCTGACCCGTCGCTACCGGCCGAGACAGAGCTTCTCGACGTGGCCGGCGAGGGCGTCGCCCGGCTCGTCGTCGTCGCCAGCTCCGACCGCGTCCGCCGGCTCCAAGCGGTGACCGGTGCGCTGGACGCGACCGGTTTCGTCGTCTGCCCGGCGGCCACCGACGAGGCCGCGTTGGACGCGGTCGTGCGGCGCGCATCGCTGTCGGGCGAAGCGGTCGTCGTCGACGTCAAGGACCGACTGCCGGCCACGACGCGCGCGCGGATCGAGCGGGCGTTCCACCTGCGCTGGGCGATCGCGAGCGTGCACGAGCTGCCGCTCGACGACCTGCCCCGCCGGCCGTGGGAGCAGCTTGTTGCCGACCCGCCGCTGGCCGAGGTCGAAGAGGTGGCGGCGGTGTTCGCCGACGACGAGTTCGCCGCGGCTGGACTCAACGCGACGCAGCTCACCGCGAGCCAGCTCGACGCGGCCGCGACCGCGATGGCGGCGACCGGCGGCGACACGGCCGCGGCGTTACGACGGATCGCCGCGGGCGAGATCGAGCAGCTCGCGACCCGGATCCGGCCGCACCGCACCTGGGACGACCTCGTGCTCGCACCGCACAAGCTCGAGTTGGTGCGCTACCTCGTCGACCGTGCTCGGCACCGGCACGTCGTCTACGGCGAGTGGGGCTTCTCGCCGTTGCCGTCGCGCGGTGTCGTCGGGATGTTCGCCGGCCCGTCCGGCACCGGCAAGACGCTGACCGCGGAGATCATCGCCGGCGAGCTCGGCCTCGATCTCTATCGCATCGACCTGTCGCAACTCGTGAGCAAGTACATCGGCGAGACCGAGCAGAACCTCGCCAAGGTCTTCGCCGCCGCCGAGGCGAGTCCCGTCGTACTGTTCTTCGACGAGGCGGATGCGTTGCTGGGCAAGCGATCCGAGGTGCGGGACTCGCACGACCGGTACGCGAACATCGAGGTCGCCTACCTGCTGCAGCGGCTCGAGCGGTACGACGGCGTCGCGCTGCTGGCGACGAACCTGGCCGGCAACATGGACACCGCGTTCGCCCGGCGGATCCACGTCACGGTCGAGTTCACGTTGCCCGACCGGGCCGAACGCCGGCGAATCTGGGAGCGCTCGCTGCCGGCGACCGCACCCCTCGGCGACGACGTCGACCTCGACCGGCTCGCCGAGTTCGTCGACATCCCCGGCGGCGCGATCAGCAACGCCGCGCTCGCGGCCGCGTTCCTCGCCGCGCAGGTGAACGAGCCGATCGGGATGGCGACGCTGGTGCTGGCAGTCAAGCGCGAGCTACAGAAGCTCGGCCGGCTGATCCCCGAGGAGAGCCCGACGTAAGTAATGTTCGTCGGTCGTACGAATTTCGGGTTGGGGGATGGATGAGGTCAGCGTCCCGTCTCGGGTCGCGATGGATCACCGCGAGCGGGGCGCTCGCCGTGGTGTTCGCCCTGGTCGGAGTTGCACCCGTCGCGTCGGCGACACCAGTCAGCGGCCGCACGCTGACGTGGTCGGGACCGATCCGGCTCGCCCATGACGTCCCCGGCGGGTCTTTCAGCTCGGTCGCGTGCCCGACGACCGCGCGGTGCGTGGCCGTGGACACGTTCGGTCGTGAGGTCACCTATGACCCGACCGCGCCCGCTGACACTGCCCCTTACGTGCTCGACAGCGGGCAGTCCTACGCCGCCGTCGCGTGCCCGGGCACGGCCGAGTGCGTCGCGGTGACAACCGGCGGCCGGGTGGTGACGTTCGACCCGCTCGCACCGGCCAACGCCACGCCCCGATCGCTTGCTGCGCCAACGGTTCGCGGCCTGTCCTGCCCGTCGACGACGCAATGCACGCTCGTCGACGACGCCGGTCGGGAGCTCACCTTCGACCCGACCGGGTCGGACAGCCCGGCCGCCGTGACGATCGACAGTGGCAAGCAGTTCTGGGGCGTCTCGTGCCCGTCGGCGTCGCAGTGCACCGCGGTCGACAACGGCGGCCGGGCGGTGACCTTCGATCCCACCGCACCCGGTTCACCGGGGGCGACCACTATCGACCCGGTCACGATATTCGGGGGCGTGTCCTGCCCGTCGACGAACCAGTGCACGGCTACCGCCGGATCGCAGGTCGTCACGTTCGACCCGACGAACGTCGGTACGCCGACGCCGGTCACCATCGACAACAGCCAGGCACTCAAGGCCCTCACGTGCCCGTCGGCGATTCGATGCGTGTCGTTCGACACGGGCTTCCGTGAGGTCACCTTCAACCCGACCAGCCCGTCGCCGGCGACGCTGGCCACCGTTGGGGCGACGTACGCCCTCTCCGGGGTGAGCTGTCCGTCGACGGCGCAGTGCGTCGTCGTCGACATGGGTGGTCGGTCCGAGTCGTTCGATCCCGCCACGACACCTAGCGCATCCATGGTGCTGGTCAGCGGTCGTGCCTCGCTGGTGGGCGTGTCGTGTCCGGCCACGACGCAGTGCACCGTGTCGGAAGTCTCCGGACGTGTGTCGACGTTCAACCCGCTGGCGCCCGTCACTCCGACTCCGGTGTCGGTCGCCCCCAACGGCGGCGTCGTCGGCATTGTCTGCCCGTCGGTGAGCCAGTGCACCGTCCTCGGCTCATCGGGGGAGACGACGTTCAATCCGGGATCGGGGGCGCCGATTGGCAGCGCTTCGCTCACCATCTTTTTCGGAGCGCCGGTCGCGATCGCGTGTCCGGCCGCGACTCAGTGCACCGCTTTGGCTGACAACGGGGTGCGATCGACGTTCAACCCGCAGTTCCAGTCGCCGGCCACGGTGGCGGAGAACATCGACTCCGGCCAGGTATCCACCGCGCTCAGCTGTGCCTCGACGACGATGTGCGAGGCGGTCGACCATGCCGGGGGGCGGGTCACGTTCGACCCGAGCGTGTCGTCGCAAGCGACCACCCGCGTCGTGCTCGACTCCGGGCAGAATCTGTCCGGCGTCTATTGCTTGAGTGCGACGCAGTGCGTGGCAGTTGACTGGATCGGCAACGAGATCACGTTCAACCCGTCCGCGGGCGGGCCGACGACCCCGTTCGCCGACACGGGGCACAAGCAGCTTGCGGTGACGTGTGCGTCGGCGAACTTGTGTGTCTCGATCGATGACGCGGCCCGAGTGATCGAGGGCGACCTCACCGACGCGGCACACTGGTACATCCAGGCACTGCCGCAAGCCGTCCAACTGAAGGCGGTGTCGTGCCCGACCACCACCGAGTGCGTCGTGACCGATGCGATGGGCAATGCGTTCGTGGGCCTCGCGGTGCCGGCGGACGTCGCACTGCCGACGATCGCCGGCACCACCACGCAGGGCCAGCTGCTGACGGAGACCAACGGCACCTGGACGAACAACCCGACGGGTTACACGCACCAGTGGGAGGACTGCGACGCGGCCGGCGCCAACTGCACCGACATCCCCGGCGCCACCGCATCGACGTACACGCTTCAGTCGAGCGACGCCGGGCACACGATCCGGGTGAACGAGATCGCGTCGAACGCGCTCGGATCCGGGACGCCTGCGGTGTCCGCGAAGACCACGGTGGTGTTGCCGCTCCCGCCGGGCAACGTCGAGGTCCCGACGATTTCCGGCAACACCAGCCAGGGGCAGTTGCTGACGGCGAGCTCCGGGTCGTGGACCAACAACCCGACGAGCTACGCGTACCAGTGGGAGGACTGCGACAGCGCGGGTGACAACTGCACGCCGATCGGTGCGGCGACGAATACGACGTACCTGCTGCAGGCGAGCGACGTCGGGCACACCGTCCGGGTGACGCAGACCGCGACGAACGCCGGCGGATCCAGCGATCCGGCGCCGTCTGCGCAGACCGCGGTGGTCGCTCCACCCGACACGGCCGCGCCGGTGGTGCAGTTCGACGCCAAGCCGGCGAGTCCGTCGAAGCTGCGGACCGCGCATTTCGCCTTCAGCGCGACGGACGCGTCGCCGCCGGTGACGTTCACCTGCCAGCTCGACAGTGCGGCGGCGAGCGCGTGCACGTCGCCGGTCGACCTCACGTCGCTCGCCGACGGTGCGCACACGTTCGCCGTGACCGCGACCGACGCGGCGAGCAACGCCTCGTCGGCGCTGTCGTACCAATGGGTCGTCGACGCCACCGCGCCGACCGCGACGCTGAAGACCCCGACGCTGCCGTTCGTGCTGGCGGCGACCGCGACCGTGTCGTGGAGCGGCGCCGACGGCGGCTCCGGCATCGGCAGCTATCAATTGCGCTACCAGCGTGCCGTGTGGAACGCCACGTTCGGCCCGTGGACCTACCCGACCGCGTGGCAGGCGCTGCACGTGACGAGCGTCGCGCCCACGCTGTCGGCGGGCTACACGTACTGCTACGCCGTGCGGTCCGTCGACCACGCCGGCAACACGTCCGCTTGGACCGCCAGCCGGTGCACGGCGCGGCCGGTCGACGACCGGGCCGGGGTGATCTCGACCGGCTGGGTCCGCGGCACGAGCAGCGCCTACTACCTCGGCACCTACACGCAGACGACCGGACTCAGCCGCACGCTGACCTTCAAGAGCGCCCGCCTCGACCGGGTCGGCATCGTCGCGACGAAATGCCCGACCTGCGGCGTGGTCTGGGTGTACGTCGGCACGTCGGTCGTCGGCAAGATCAGCCTCTACAGCACGACGACCGTCCACAAGGCGCTCGTCGTGCTGCCCCGGTTCTCGCTGCGGACCGCGACCGTCGTGGTGAAGGTCATGTCGTCGGGCAAGCTCGTGCAGCTCGACGGACTTGCGGTCAGTGAGGTGTGAGGCCCGTCAACTTCGGGGGAGCATGCGCGGCGATGTCGGCCCAGAGCTCGCGGTAGGACTAGACCGCCCGCGTGCTCGCAGCCGATGCCCCGAGCGGCGCGTGCCGCTGGCCCATCAGCTCGATCGTCGGCCTAACCGTCGAGTGTGACGTTGTGTGTCAGTGTTCGACGCTCATTGACACACAACGTCACAGTCAACGGAAGAATGGACGATGCGCGGCCGGTTACTTCGGCGTGACGGTGTATGCGACGTTCGCGGTCGCGGCGCCGCCGAGGTTGCACGAGTAGACCCGGTAGCGCCCGGCGGCGAGCTTGCCGACGGTTATCTGGCCCGGGTTCGCGCCCGTTCCGACCGTGCTGGTCGTCGCGAGCGGCCGGTCGCGGCTGTCGGTGAGGTCGAGCCCCCACGCTCCGGTGGTCGTCAGGGTGAGCTTCACGTTGGAGCGCTTGCTCAGTGTGAGGGTGCGGACGTTGACGTCCTGCGAACCCGCAGGGACCCGGCCGCCCTGGCAGTAGTTCGTCACGTCGAGGCCGGTGACGGTGTGCAGCATCGCCGATGCCGCGAGCACGGCCGGATCCGGCGTGTAGTCGGTGTATGCCAGCGTCCCGCTCGTGGTCCTGGACGGCGCGGTCGCGTGGGCGGTGAGCGGTACGACGGCCACGGTCGCGGCCGCGGCGGCGATGACAACGGTCGCCTTCATGTCTTCCTCCCGGGTGCTCCTGACCCCTAGTACGGCCGGCCGGTCACGTCGTAACTCGACCCCACGCCGGCGAACGCGCGCAGATCGCTGATCGTGTCGCCGGCGCGTAACCCCAGATCGGCGAGCGGTACGACGAAGACGACCTCGACTCCCGTTGTACCGAACCCGCCGCGCAGAGCCGTAACCCGCTTCCACTGGCCGCCGTCGTACCGGAAGAGCTCGAACGACGTGCCGCGCGAGCGGACTTCGTACCGCCGACCCGCGGCGGTGAAGTCGAAGCCATAGGTGAGCCCCGTCGCCAGTGGCCGGCCGGCGACCGAGGGCAGCGACTGCACCTCTTCGCGCACGAACAGGTCGTGCGCCTGCGGCCGAACCACGGCTCGGGCTTGCACCAACCCGGCGCCGGCGGGAGCGAGCCGCCCGGTGCCGACCGCCGAGCCGCGGTTCCAGGTGAATGCGTCGGAGGAGCCGACGTAGTTCGGCAAGAGGGTCGTCGGCGTCCAGTACGTCGTAAACGACACGTGCCGGCCGTCGGCGGAGATCTGCGGCGACCAGTCGCAGTTCCAGATGCCGGCCGGACTGCCCGATCGGTTGGTGCCGACGATGCACGGGATCAGCTCGGCCGCCCCGGTGACGCGGTCGTACACCTGCAGGCTGGCGACCGGACTGACCACCAAGCAGTTCGTGCAGTGCATCGCGACGAATCGTCCGTCCGCCGAGATCGACGGGTAGAAAACGTCCGCGTCGCTCTTCCCGTTGCTGAAATTGCCGCGCACGGGCTGGCCGTCGGACTGCACGTCGACTCGATAGGTGCGGCCCAGACGCAGGTCGCGCACGTAGATCCCGACACCGCTGAGGATCGGATTGGCCGGGTTCCAGCTCGGATTGTTCGGCACCAGATTCATCGCGGTCGACGCGAACGCGGCGTACCGTCCGTCGTTGCTGATCGTCTGGCCGGTCGCGAAGTACTCGACGTCGTTCGGGCCGGCGAGTGTGCTGCCCGAGTAGCCCAGGGCACCGATCAGGCTGGTGCTGTCCGGCGGCGGGTACGTCGCTTCGGCGCCGGTCGGATCGACCGAGATCCGGACGGTCGTGCCGCCCTTGAGGTCGTGCACGAAGACGTCGGGAACTCCCGCCTCGCAGTCCTTGGAACTCGCGACGAGGTTGCACGCATCGTCGCTGAACTCGACGTACCGCCCGTCACCGCTGATCGAGGACTCGGGGAACTGGTGACCGAGCAACGCGGTCACTGTTTCGAGTGCGCCGCTCGCGCACGAGATCCGCTGGCAGGACTGGACGTTTCCGGTGCCCACCGAGACCCGCGTCGTCTTGCCGGCGACGAGGTCGCGGACGAAGACGTCGGGGATGCCGTTCGTGTCACCGGCGACGAGGTTCGTCGCGTCGGAGCTGAACGAGACATAGCGGCCGTTCGCGCTGATCGAGGGCAGGAACGAGCCACCGTCCGTTTGCGACCCGACCGTCGGGACGGAGGCAAGTGTCATGCGTGCCGTGCGACGGTCGTACACGTAGATGTTCGGCGTGCCGACGGTGCGTGTGGGGGAGACGAGGTTGACGTCGGTGCTGGTGAACGCGACGTAGCGACCGTCGCGGCTGATCGACGGATCCCACGCCCCGTAGTCAGGGTTCGTCAGACCGCTCGCGAGGGTGCGCGGCGGCGAGCCCCAGCAGAGGCCGACGCACGCCGACACGCCCGCTGCGGGAGCGCCGTTGGTGCCCCGCGAGATGAGCTCGAGCTTGTTCGCCACGGTGTCGCGAACGAAGATGTCGCTGGTCTGATTGTTGTCGCCGGGTAGTAGGTCCGGAGCGTCGCTGTCGAACGCGACGTAACGGCCGTCACCGCTGAGCGCCGTCGTTCCGACGACCGCGCGGACCGCGGGTTGCTTGCCGGTGCTGGTCAAGTCGACCTGCGCGCGCACCCCCGGTCGTTGGTACGCCGTCGCCGGCGCGGCGGACAGCACCCCGAGCAGGATCGCGCCGGCGGCGACGGCTGCGCGGATACGGCTCATCCCAGTACCACCCGATCGATAAGGCAGGCCGGACCGGTCGCCGTCGTCCCCGCGGCGGCGAACGCGGTGACCACGCCGGTCTTGCCGGGCGAACCCGACCCGATCGTGTGCATCGGGAGGGCGAACACGATCTCCTCGCCGGTGGTGCCGAACCCGCCGGTGACCGGCCCGAGACGCGTGGCGGTCGCGCCGGGGCCGTCGTACAACGCGAACGACGTGGCGTCGGCGCGAACCTCGTACCGGTTCCCGCCGACGTTGACGTCGATCCCGAAGACGGTCGCGGTGAGCCGGGCCCGCTCGACCGAACCAGGCGCGAGCGAGAGCCGGACGAACACGTCGCCGGACCAGGGCCGGAACGCGATCGACGCGGCCCGCAGGCCGGGATCGGCGAGCGCGCCGCACCCGGCCGAGTGATCGAGCCGGTTCGACTCGAGGACGGCGCCCGGCGGCAGGCAGGTCGAGCCGATCTGCGTTCCGCTGCAGCCGTCCGGCGGCGGTGCGGCGCCCGCGGGGGCGGTGCCGCGCGCGAGCTCGTTCGTGGCGAGCGCCTTCCCGCGGTCCCAGACGAACCCGTCGAAGGTCGTCGCGTTGGTGGCCATGTTGGCCATGAGCGCCGCGACGTAACGGCCGTCGGCGGAGATGTCGACGACCGCCGTACCGAGGTGTCCGGTCGTCCGGGCGGCGTTGGTTCCGACTTCGTTCGAGAAGAGGCTGGCAGTGCCGGTCGCGCGGTCGTACACCTGGAAGCCGCCGGTGCTGGTCAGCGAGA
>Ga0070659_100003177_pt1 | contig 11700 bp, 5 predicted proteins | sample KBSC23metaG_FD_64666 | JGI IMG/M metagenome (GOLD analysis project Ga0070659, IMG submission 64666) | Corn rhizosphere microbial communities from Kellogg Biological Station, Michigan, USA - KBS C2-3 metaG | ecosystem: Host-associated > Plants > Roots > Rhizosphere > Soil ...
GGCGTCCAGACATAGCCCGGCGAGATGCAGTTGACGGTGATCCCATCGGGGGCCGTTTCCAGCGCGACCGTTTTGGTGAAGCCAGCGATGCCGTGCTTGGCGGCGACATAAGCGCTTTTGTTCGGTGAGGCGACGAGACTGTGCGCGCTCGCCGTATTGATGATCCGGCCCCACTTCTTCTGCTTCATGCCGGGGACAGCGAGTCGCGTCGTATGGAAGGCTGACGACAGATTGATCGCGATAATCGCGTCCCATTTTTCGGGCAGGAAGTCTTCGACGGGCGAGACGTGCTGGATTCCGGCATTGTTGACCAGGATATCCGGGCCGCCCAGCTCGTCAGCGCAGCGCTTCATCATTCGCTCGATCTCGGCGGGCTTGGACATATCCGCACCGTCGTGGAGCGCACCCAGCTCCTCGCATTCGCGCTCGATGTCAGCCGGGTCGCCGAAGCCGTTGATCATCAGCTTCGCGCCCTCAGCGGCGAGAGCCTTCGCGATTGCGAGGCCGATGCCGGAGGTGGAACCTGTCACCACCGCGACTTTGCCTTTAAGGGCCATGAAGCGCGTCTCCTTTGCCGCGCTCCCTTGCGGCGGCTGGAGCGAATTGCAACCGCCCTGCGCTCGGAGCATTGGAGCAGGGCAACGGGAGAGCAGGAATGCGGTTCGGCGATGATCGCGAGAGCAGCAATTTCGAAGATGCGACCGGCCGCAGCGGGCTTGGCTTCGGCGGTGGCGGCGGCAACATGCTCGGCTGTCTCATTCCCCTCATTGCCAGCCGCTTCGGGATCGGCGGCATCATCGTCCTGGTCATCGGCTATTTCCTTCTGACATCGATCGCCGGGCTCGGGGGAGGCGGAGGAGGCCTGGTACCGACCACGCAGCAAAGCGCGCCGGCCGGACAGAGCCGCCTCGACCCCAACACCCGTCATTTCGTGCTGCAGGTACTGGGCTCTACGGAAGACGTGTGGACCAAGCTGCTCGGCGGACGTTATCAGCCGACGACATTGGTTGCCTACTCCCAGGCCTACCAGTCAGGCTGCGGTGCTGCGCAGTCGGCCATGGGACCGTTCTACTGCCCGACGGACCAGAAGATCTATCTCGATACCGAATTCTTCAATGAGCTGTCGCGCCGCTTCCAGGCGCCCGGCGATTTCGCGCAGGCCTATGTGATCGCGCACGAGGTTGGGCATCACATCCAGGATCTCGAGGGCACGCTGACTCAGGCGCATCAAATGCAGGCCCGGGCCAGCGAGACTGAGGGCAATGCGATCCAGGTGAAAGTCGAGCTTCAGGCCGATTGTTACGCCGGCGTCTGGGCCGCAAACGCGAAGAACTCGAGGGGTGAGTCCGTGATGGAGCCCGGCGACTTTGAGGAGGGCATGCGCGCAGCCGAAGCCATCGGCGACGATACGCTGCAGCGCCAGGCACAGGGGACGGTCGTGCCCGACAGCTTCACCCACGGCTCGTCCGCCCAACGAATGGAGGCCCTCCAGCGCGGCTACAAGAGCGGCGACCCGAACGCCTGCAGGTTCTAGAGCCGAACGAGCATTTTGCCGGTATTCTCGCCCTTGAACAGGCCGAGGAACGCGTCAGGCGCGTTCTCCAGACCGTCGAGCACCGTCTCTCGAGACTTCACGGCGCCGCTCGCCAGCCACTGGCCCATGTCGCGGTAGAACTCCGCCATGCGCGGGAAATAATCGAAGACGATGAAGCCCTTGAGCTGGATACGTGCGGAGATGATGCGCTGGACGAAGCGGAAGCTCATCGGGGTCGGATCGTTATAACCCTCGATCATCCCGCAAATGGCGAAGCGGGCATTGTTGCGGGCGAGCGCGAAGGCCGCGTCGAGATGGTCGCCACCGACATTATCGAAATAGACGTCGATCCCGTCCGGCGCGGCCGCCCGCAGCCCCTTCAGAATCGGCCCCGCCTTGTAATCGACGACCTCGTCCGCGCCGAGCGACCGAACGAAGTCGCATTTATCCGGCCCGCCTGCCGAGGCGATCACCGTCATGCCTTTGGCTTTGGCGACCTGGACCACGACCGAGCCAACGGCCCCGGCCGAGGCGGAGACAAACACGATGTCGCCTTCCTTCCCCTTTGCGGCATCGAGCAACCCGAAATAAGCGGTGGCGCCGGTGACCCCCAGCACGCCGAGGAAACGCTCGGGCGGTGCGCCAAGCTTGGGCAGCTTCTGCGCTGTTCGCGAAGGCACCACCGCTTCGTCACGCCACCCACTCATGTGCTGCACTAGATCACCGGGGTTCAGCCCGTCGGCTTTGCTCTCGACCACCTCGCCGATGGCGCCACCCTCCATCGGCTGATCCAGCTGAAACGGCGGAACGTAGCTTTTCACATCGTTCATCCGCCCGCGCATGTATGGATCGACCGATAGCCAAAGGTTGCGAACGCGTACCTGACCGTCGGCAAGCGGCGGAAGATCGATCTCCTTCAGCTCGAAATTGTCATGGGTCGGCATGCCGCTCGGGCGGCTCTTGAGGTGCCAGGCGCGGGGCATCGTCTTTCTCCTTCTGCCCGACGCATATGCCTTGTGCCGCACGCACGAAAGACCCGACGGCGAAGGGGAAACGCCGCCGGGTCTCGTGTCAGCCCCGCTGGTCGGGGCTCAGCCCTTTACCGCTCTAGCGGTAGGTGCCTTCGAAGCTCCTATCGAGCATGCGCGGGCCCATCTCGCCCTGGTCCTCGCGCTCGAACAACGCACGGCTGCGGCTTTCGTCGCGCCAGCGCTGCCGCGCCTGCTCGGCCGAACAATCGAGGATGACGCGCTCGCCCTCGACGCGGTCGATATCCGAGCAGCTCAGCGAGCGATGGACACCGCCGCTCTCCGGATCGGATTTGGTGAGGATGATCCGATCGCCGGCGACGCGGTCGATGGTGCCGACGTGCTGTTCGTCATTGCCCACGACTTCCATATGCTCGCGGACCTGGCCCAGCAGTCCGCGCTTGTGCATCCGGCGTTCGCGCCAGCTGCCGAAGTCGCTTTCGAACTTCGACTGGTTCTCGCGCCGATAGTCGTCATAGTCGCGGTCGAGCTCGGTCAGGTGCCGGTCGCGCCAGCTGCGATAATGCGGGTCAACGTCGCGCGATGCGCCCGAGCCCGTAAAGCTCGTCCGCCGATACTCGTCGCGACCGTAGGGCGTCTGCGAGCGGTCATAACCGCTGCGTTCGAAGTCGCTGAAGTCCCGTTCGCTGCGCCCGGCGCCGCTGGCAGCATAGAACTGCTCCGAACGGCCGTAGTCACCGGTCAACGGCCTATAGTCGCGGCCGCGCTCGCGGAACCGATCCTCGCCGCGCTCCCGGCTTCCCGAGAAGTCGCGACGGAACGACGGATTATAATCGCGCTCACTCCAACCACCGCGGTCGTTGAGCCCGCGAGTTTCGTACCAGTCGCGCCGGCCCCGATCGCGGCCGAAATCCCGGTCGCTGCTGACGAACCCGCGATCGCGGCCGCCGAAGCCGCGCTCGCGCTCCTCGCGCATCTGGTCCTCGCGGCGGCGGCGCTCTGCGTCGTCGTCGCCAAACCAAGAGGCGATCTCGTCGCCTGCACGCTCAAAGAAGCCGCGGTCCTCGCGCCCCCTGTCGAAACGGTTCTCGAAGCGGCCTTCGCGTCCTTCGAAGCGTTCGTCGCGCCAGCGCGAACGCTCATCACGCGGCGTGTCCCGCGTGTCGTAACGGTCATATGCCATGATAAACCTCCCAGGCAGAACAGGGCCGGTCAGGTACCGGCCGGAAACCAGGGAAGAAACGAACGGCCAAGGACCAGCGTTCCGGTTGTAACGCAGTGGAAAGGACTGCAAATCGGCGGACCGAACGTCCGGCGGGACAGGCGATTGCAAGGGGCCAAACAAGCCGCTAGTGAGCCGCTTCCCAAGCGGTCCGACCCCATCGGATCGGCTTCCTGGCTGGAGGCGCGGGGCTGTAGCTCAGATGGGAGAGCGCTGCAATCGCACTGCAGAGGTCAGGGGTTCGATTCCCCTCAGCTCCACCAGCCGGCCCGCACGAACAAGGCGAGCCGCGATTCCCGAAGTAGGGCCTATGCGGCCGTGTCGTCGGAGTCGGACTCGTCCCGATCATTTGCCGGCACATTCTGCTCGCCGATGAGCATCGCGCGATAGTTTTCGACCATCGATCGGCAGGTTTTCAATCCATCGTTGAGCTTGGCATTGAGTTCGTCGAGTTCGGCGTCGCTTGGGCGCAGTTGGTTGGGCATCGGTTTTCTTGAGATCCGGCGGGTTCAGTAATGGGCGGAAAACAACTCAGCGCGGTTCGGGTTGCGCGGTTCGGCGTGATCATCTCACATCCGGCTGATCGAGCCTGGAACTGTGCCCAACAGGCAACAACGGGCCGCCGCAGACCTGTGCCATCGTCGTTTCGAGCATGTTGGCGGTGAACGGCTTAAGCAGGATCTCGACCCCGTCAGGCCGATCGCTGATCGCATCGGCGCCGGCATAGCCGGTGATGATCAGCGCCGGGACTTCCGGGCAAAGTTCGCGTGCTTCACGCAGGAACTCGGTCCCCGACAGGTGCGGCATCGCATAGTCGCTGATCATCAGATCATAGGCGCAATCGCCGGCCCTCAGTGTCTCGAGCGCCTCGGCGCCGTTCGCCGCCTCGACGACGCGGTGGCCGAGGTCCTGAAGCACGGCCGCCGTCGTGCACCGCACTTCGAGGTGATCGTCAACCAGCAGGATGCGGAGCTTGCGGGAAGGGCGGGTGCGGGATTCCTCGCCCGGCGGGGGCGGAGTCGCAACGGTATGGTTCGGCGCGCGCGGTAGCCAAAGCTCGGCAGTCGTTCCGCGCCCCACTTCGCTTACCAGCCGAAATGCGCCGTTCGACTGCTTGGCGAAGCCGTAGACCATGCTGAGACCAAGACCGCTGCCCTTGCCCATCTCCTTGGTGGTGAAGAAGGGCTCCATGACTTTTTCGAGATCGGTCTGCGCGATTCCGATGCCCGTGTCTGCCACGGCGACAAGCACATAATCGCCCACCGGCAGGCCGGCCCAGTTGCCCGACTTCAGCTGCCGGTTCTCGACCGAGACCGTGACCTTGCCTCCCGCCGGCATAGCGTCGCGCGCATTGATGATCAGATTGACGAGCGCGAGCTCCAGCTGCGCCTGGTCGGCGAAGGCGTTCCACACACCCTTCGTCGCCTTCCATTCGATGCTCACCAGTCCGCCCAGCGTGTGCGTCAACAGGTCCCAGACCGCTTCCTGGAGTGCTGCAAGGTCGATCGGCTGCGGTTCCAGCTTCTGCCGCCGTGCGAAGGCGAGGAGCCGGCGGACGAGTTCGCTGCCCTGCTCTGCGGCGCGCTTGGTCATCGCCAGGATCTTGCGCTGGTCGTCCTTGAGGGTGGCACGCTTTTCGAGCAGGCCGAGACCGCCAATGACCGCGGCCAGCAGATTGTTGAAATCGTGCGCGATGCCGCCGGTCAGCTTGCCGATCGCGTCCATCTTCTGCGCCTGTATCAGCTGGCTCTCGAGCGATCGTTGCTCACTGATGTCTGTCAGCGTTCCCGCGAATTCGACGGGACGGCCGTCGCCATCCTTCAGCAGAACCGCATGGTCGAGGAAATGCTTGTAGCCGCCGTCGGCGCACTGCCAGCGGTACTCGATCGCCGATCGGCCGCTTTCCCGGCGAGACTCAAGCGACGCGAGCACCCGATTGCGATCGTCAGGATGGAGACGCTCGACCCATGTTTCGGGCCGCTCGATAATCTCTTCGTACCGAAATCCCGTAATCGCCTCGAAATCGCCGCTGATATAGGTGGGCACGCGCGGATTGGCGTCATAGGGCTCCAGATACAGCAGCATCGGCAGCGACTGGATGATCGCCGCCTGCCGCTGCTCGGCCCGGCGCAGCTCCTGCTCCGCGCGGAGGCGCTCCGCATTGGCTCGCAGGTTGGCGTCGAGCAGCGCCTGCTCCTGCCGCGCCTTGCGAGCGACTTCCCTCGTCTTGGAGAAGAGGTCGACGAAGACGGCGACCTTCGATCTGAGGACGATCGGGTCGACCGGCTTGAAGACATAGTCGACCGCGCCCATCGCGTAGCCGCGCAGCAGATGCTCCGTCTCCTTGTTCACCGCCGACAGGAAGACGATCGGAATGCCCTTGGTCTGGTCGCGACTGCGGATGATCTGGGCGGTCTCATAGCCGTCCATGCCGGGCATGTAGACGTCGAGCAAAATGACCGCGAACTCGCCCTTCAGCAGGTGCCGAAGCGCTTCCTCGCCGGATTTTGCAGGAACGATCTCGCCGAGATCCTCGAGGATGCTTTGCACGGCAAGCAGGTTGCGCTCGTCGTCGTCGACAAGGAGCACTCGCGGCCGTTCGATTTCCGGCTCTTGATCCTGCGGCTGGTCCGGCAGGAGTTGCAGGGGGATATCGGCCACCGGCGCGTCCATCTCTACTCCGCCGCCTGCATCCGCACTGCCGGCGCCGGCGCTGCGATTGCTTCGCGCGAGCGTGCGACCCAGACGCGCAGCAGTGCCAGCAGCAGCTCGATGTCGACGGGCTTGGCGATATAATCCGACGCTCCGGCATCGAGGCATTTCTGGCGGTCGCCCTTCATCGCCTTGGCGGTTACGGCGATCAGCGGCAGGTCGGCGAGCTCGTCGTGGCTCCTGATCTGCTTCATCGTTTCGTAGCCGTCCATCTCGGGCATCATGATGTCGATCAGCGCGACATCGACGCCGGGCGTCTGTTCAAGGATCAAGATTCCGTCTTCTCCCCGCTCCGCGTGAAGTACTTCCACGTCGTGGCTCTCAAGAACGCTCGTAAGCGAGAAGATGTTGCGGATGTCGTCATCGACGATCAGCACCTTTGCTCCCGCGAGCTCGGGGAGCGGGCGGGCGAGCGGTGATGGAGAGCTCTTGGACTTTCGCCGCCGCTTGTTCGGTCCGGCCTGCTCGCGGAGCGATGTGAAGACGCTCACCAGTTCCGTTCGGGCGGCCGGCTTCTCCGTCACTCCGAAGGCCCCCATGCCGATCACGGACTTGCTCCGGTCGACGCCGGAGATGACGTGGATCGGGATCTGGCTTGTGTCCGGATCGTGCTTCAACAGGTCGAGCAGCACGAAGCCGTCGATGTCCGCCAGCCCCAGATCGAGCGTAATGGCGCTTGGCTGAAGCTTGCGCGCCATCGCCAGCGTACCAGCGCCGGCGGTCGAAACGACCCCCTTAAGCCCGGCCTCATGCGCTGCGTCGAGAAGGATCGTGGCGAAGGTCGGATCGTCCTCGACGATCAGCACGAACGGGTCCTTGCCAAGCTCGTCGCGATCGTCGTTCACCTCGAACCCGGTTGGCAACGCCGACGGGATCACCGCTCCGCTGTTTTCCAGGCGCATCGCCGAATCCTCGGGCACCGAGCCGAGCGAAGCTTGCGCTTCGAGCGGTACGTAGAGTGTGAAAACGGAGCCTTCGCCAGGCGTCGACCGCACCTGGAGCTCGCCGCCGAGCAGACGCGCGATTTCGCGGCTGATCGAGAGGCCCAGACCGGTGCCGCCATATTTGCGGCTGGTCGTACCGTCGGCCTGCTGGAAGGCTTCGAAGATCAGCTTCTGCTTGTCGTCGGGGATGCCGATGCCGGTGTCGATCACCGAGATTTCTACGGCACGCTCGGCATTGCGGAGAACCGGGTGGTTCGCGCTCCATCCCTTAGTCGCGCAGCGTACGTCCAGCGTGACGCTGCCCTTCGACGTGAACTTGAAGGCGTTGGAGAGAAGGTTGAGAACGATCTGCTGCAGCCGTTTCTCGTCGGTTCGGATCGTCTGCGGTAGCTTGGGATCGACCCGGACGTTGAACGACAATTCCTTGTCCGCAGCAAGCTGGCGGAAGGTTCGCTCCATATGCTGCTTGAGATGCGCCATCGGCATCTCGCCAACCTCGATCGTGACGGTCCCTGATTCCACTTTCGAGAGATCGAGGATGTCGTTGATGAGGTTAAGCAGGTCGGAGCCGGCCGAGTTAATCGTCCGGGCGAATTCGACCTGCTTGTCGTTGAGATTGCCCTGCGCGTTGTCGGCAAGCAGCTTCGAGAGAATCAGCAGCGAGTTGAGCGGTGTCCTGAGCTCATGGCTCATGTTCGCCAGGAACTCGGATTTGTACTTCGAGGTGAGCGCGAGCTGCTCTGCTTTCTCCTCGAGCGCGCGGCGGGCCATTTCGATCTCGAGGTTCTTGGCTTCGACCTGCTTCTTCTCGTTCTCGAGCAGCTGCGCCTTTTCCTGAAGCTCCTCGTTGGTCGCGTGCAGCTCCTGCTGCTTGCGGGTGAGCTCGGTCTGGCGCGCCTGCAGCTCCTGGGTGAGCAGCTGAGACTGTTTGAGCAGGCCCTCGGTACGCATGGTGGCGGCGATCGTGTTCAAGACGATTCCGACCGATTCCATCAGCTGGTCGAGGAAGTTCTGGTGGGTTTCGTTGAACTCGTTGAACGAGGCCAGTTCGATCACCGCCTTCACTTCGTCCTCGAATAAGGCCGGCAGGATGTTGACGTTGGCGGGCTTGGCATGGCCGAGGCCCGAGCCAACGCGGATGAAGTCGGGCGGCACTTCTTTGAGGAGGATCGGCCGGCGATCGGCGGCGGCCTGGCCGATCAGGCCTTCGCGAAGTCGGAACTCCTGCTTCAGCTCCTCCGAGCTTTCCGCGCCGTAGCTTGCGACTAGCTCAAGCTTGGTTTCATCTTCTTCGCGCTTGGTGACGTAGAAGACGCCATATTGCGCGTTCACCAGCGGTGCGAGCTCCGACATGATGAGGTTGGAGACCGTCGCGAGATCGCGTTCGCCCTGGAGCATGCGCGAGAAGCGGGCGAGGTTGGTCTTCAGCCAGTCCTGCTCGGCATTCTTGAGCGTCTGCTCCTTGAGGTTGGAGATCATCTCGTTGATCGTGTCCTTGAGCGCCGCAATCTCGCCGGACGCCTGCACGGCAATCGATCGGGTGAGGTCGCCCTTTGTGACCGCGATCGCGACCTCCGCGATCGAACGCACCTGATTGGTGAGATTTGCCGCGAGCTGATTGACGTTATCGGTTAGGTCGCGCCACAATCCAGCGGCTCCGGGGACTCGCGCCTGGCCGCCGAGCTTGCCTTCGATGCCGACCTCGCGGGCCATGTTCGTGACCTGGTCGCCGAAGGTGGAGAGCGTATCGATCATGAAGTTGATGGTGTCGGCGAGCGCGGCGATCTCGCCCTTCGCGTCCACGGTCAGCTTGCGCTTGAGGTTGCCCTGCGCGACCGCGGTCACGACCTCGGCGATACCGCGCACCTGGTTGGTCAGGCGGGTCGCCATGAGGTTGACGTTGTCGGTCAGATCCTTCCAGGTGCCGCCCACGCCTGGCACCTGCGCCTGCCCACCCAGCTTGCCCTCGGTGCCGACTTCGCGTGCCACGCGCGTCACTTCGGAGGCGAAGGCGTTCAGCTGATCCACCATCGTATTGATGGTGTTCTTCAGCGCCAGAATCTCGCCCTTCACATCGACGGTGATCTTCTTCGACAGGTCGCCCTTCGCGACAGCCGTCGTGACGTCGGCGATGTTGCGGACCTGACCCGTGAGGTTGGCGGCCATGAGGTTCACGTTGTCGGTGAGATCCTTCCACGTGCCGCCGACACCGCGCACCTGCGCCTGGCCGCCCAGCTTCCCTTCGGTGCCGACTTCGCGCGCGACGCGCGTCACCTCGGAGGCGAACGAGTTCAGCTGATCCACCATCGTGTTGATGGTATTCTTGAGCTCGAGGATTTCGCCTTTGACGTCGACCGTAATCTTCTTCGACAGATCGCCGGATGCAACCGCGGTCGTCACCTCGGCAATATTGCGGACCTGACCCGTCAGGTTTGCCGCCATGGCGTTCACGTTGTCGGTGAGATCCTTCCACGTTCCGCCGACGCCCGGCACCTGCGCCTGCCCACCCAGCTTGCCCTCGGTACCGACCTCGCGCGCCACGCGCGTCACCTCGGACGCGAAGGCGTTCAGCTGGTCGACCATAGTGTTGATCGTGTCCTTGAGGGCGAGGATCTCACCCTTCACGTCCACCGTGATCTTCTTCGAAAGATCGCCCTTGGCGACCGCTGTGGTCACCTCGGCGATGTTGCGCACTTGGCCGGTCAAATTGCCGGCCATGAGGTTCACGCTGTCGGTGAGATCGGCCCAGGTGCCGGCGACCCCTTCGACCTGCGCTTGCCCACCGAGCTTGCCCTCCGAGCCGACTTCGCGGGCCACGCGCGTCACTTCGGAGGCGAACGAATTCAGCTGATCGACCATCGTATTGATGGTGTTTTTGAGCTCGAGGATCTCGCCGCGGACATCGACGGTAATCTTCTTCGACAGGTCGCCCTTGGCGACAGCGGTGGTCACTTCGGCGATGTTGCGGACCTGCGCGGTGAGGTTGCCGGCCATCAGGTTCACATTGTCGGTCAAATCGGCCCAGGTGCCCGCGACGCCCTCGACCTGCGCCTGGCCGCCGAGCTTGCCTTCCGAACCCACTTCGCGGGCCACGCGCGTCACCTCCGACGCGAATGAATTGAGCTGGTCCACCATCGTGTTGATGGTGTCCTTGAGCTCCAGGATCTCGCCCTTCACGTCGACAGTGATCTTCTTCGACAGATCGCCGCGGGCGATCGCGGTCGTGACCTCGGCGATGTTGCGGACCTGGCCGGTGAGGTTGGCCGCCATGGCGTTCACATTGTCGGTGAGGTCGGCCCAGGTGCCGGCGACTCCCGGCACCGCCGCCTGTCCGCCGAGCTTGCCTTCGGTACCCACCTCACGTGCGACGCGCGTAACCTCGCTCGCGAAGCCATTGAGCTGATCGACCATCGTGTTGATCGTGTTCTTCAGCTCGAGGATTTCGCCTTTCACATCGACGGTGATCTTTTTCGAAAGATCGCCCTTCGCGACGGCGGTCGTCACCTCGGCGATGTTGCGGACCTGGCCGGTGAGGTTGTCCGCCATCAGGTTGACGTTATCGGTGAGGTCCTTCCAGGTCCCGGCGACGCCTTCGACGCGTGCCTGGCCGCCGAGCTTGCCCTCGGTGCCAACCTCGCGCGCCACGCGCGTCACTTCGCTCGCGAAGCCATTGAGCTGATCGACCATCGTGTTGATGGTGTTCTTGAGCTCGAGGATTTCGCCCTTCACTTCGACGGTGATCTTCTTGGAAAGGTCGCCGCGCGCGACGGCGGTGGTCACTTCAGCGATGTTGCGCACCTGACCCGTCAGGTTGGTGGCCATCGCGTTGACGTTGTCGGTGAGGTCCTTCCAGGTGCCGGCGACACCCTTCACCTTGGCCTGACCGCCGAGCTTGCCCTCGGTGCCGACTTCGCGCGCTACACGCGTGACCTCCGATGCAAAGCTCGCGAGCTGCTCGACCATGGTATTCACGACCTTGCCGATGCGCAGGAACTCGCCGCGCAGCGGGCGGCCGTCGATCTCGACGGTCATTGTCTGGGAGAGGTCGCCCTTGGCGACGGCGCCGATGACGCGGGCCACTTCCGCGGTCGGCTGGACCATGTCTTCGATGAGCTCGTTGACGGAGCGGAGAGCACTTTCCCAGCCCCCGCGCGCATTCTTCACGCGTCCGCGCTGGGTGATCTTGCCTTCTTTGCCGACGACTTTGGAGAGACGCTCGAATTCCTGCGTCATCTCCTCGTTGACCGAGACCACTTCGTTGAAGAGGCTGGCGATTTCGCCGTCGACGCCGTCGACCTC
>Ga0070659_100003182_pt1 | contig 11684 bp, 9 predicted proteins | sample KBSC23metaG_FD_64666 | JGI IMG/M metagenome (GOLD analysis project Ga0070659, IMG submission 64666) | Corn rhizosphere microbial communities from Kellogg Biological Station, Michigan, USA - KBS C2-3 metaG | ecosystem: Host-associated > Plants > Roots > Rhizosphere > Soil ...
GAACTCGACCACCTCGAGCCCGCGCAGCACCTCGCCCTTGGCGTCCTCCAGCACCTTGCCGTGCTCGGAGGAGACGATCCGCGCCAGCTTCTCGACGTTGGCGCCCAGCAGCTCGCGGAAGGCGAACATCACCTTCGCCCGCCGGCTCAGCGACGCCTGCGACCACTCGGCAAAGGCGGCCTTGGCCGCGGCGACCGCGGTGTCGACATCGGCCCGCTCGGCCAGCACCACCTCGGCCTGGACCTCACCGCTCGCAGGGTCGTAGACGGGTGCGGCGCGCGACGAAGCGCCGGCGGTCTCCTCGCCGGCAATCCGGTGGCGGATCGTGCGGGTCTTGGTCCCAGTTGCCTCCACAGACCCATTGTGACCAGGTGTGGTTGAGGTTAGGCCTCCTATAGAGGCCAAAACTCAACCACACCCCCTTACAGGCTGGCCTATCGAACCGGCGTCGGCGGCTCTTCGCCGTGCACCACGGCGATCGCGTTGCGGGCGGCCAGCTCGGCCATCGCGGTGCGGGTCTCGACCGTGGCCGAGCCGAGGTGCGGCGCCAGCACCACGTTGTTGAGCTCCAGCAGCGCCGGTGCCACCTGCGGCTCGTGCTCGTAGACGTCGAGGCCGGCGGCGGCGATCGTCCCCGCCGCCAGCGCCTCCGCCAGCGCCTGCTCGTCGACCACCGGCCCGCGGGCGGCGTTGATCAGGACCGCGCTCGGCTTCATCGCCGCCAGCTCCGCCGCTCCGATCAGGTGGCGCGTTTCGGGCGTCAGCGGGCAGTGCAGGCTGACCACGTCGGCCTCCGCCAGCAGCCGCTGCAGGGGCATCCGCTCCGCTTCCAGCGCCGCCGTCACCTCCACCGGCGCCGCGTGGCGCGAGTGATAGGCGATCTCCATCCCGAAGGCCCGCGCCCGCTCCGCCACGCGCCGGCCGATCCCGCCGAGCCCGACGATCCCGAGCCGCTTGCCGCGCAGCCCACTACCGAGCATGAAGTGCATCCCCCAGACCCACGGCCGTCCCGAGCGGATCAACCGGTCGCCCTCGGCGATGCGCCGCGTCGCCGCCAGGATCAGCGCCAGGGTCAGGTCGGCGGTCGCGTCGTCGAGCACCCCCGGCGTGTTGGTGACGACCACTCCCTGCCGGGCCGCCGCCTCGAGGTCGACGTTGTCGTAGCCGACGGCGACGTTGGCGACGCAGCGCAGTTGCGGCCCCGCAGCCGCGAGCAACTCCTCGTCGACCCGGTCGTGCAGAAGGGTGAGGATCGCGTCTGCCCCGGCGACCAGGCCCAGCAGCTCTTCCCGCGGTAGAGCCTCATCCCGTTCGTCGATCCGCACCTCTCCCGTCGCGCGCAGCAGCTCCAGCGCCGCTTCCGGAACCCGGTTGGTAACCGCGAAGGTGGGGCTAGCGGGTGTCGGCATCTCTCGGTGGAGACGCTATCGCCCCTCAAAAGTGAAGAACTCCCGAGACGCAGTTTGAGCTGGTCGCCTCGGGAGTCAGGAGAAATACACAATCAGGTTGTACTGAGCCGGCCTTTAATGGTCAAGGAGGGCCGAGTGCCCTCTATTGCCGAGTGACAAATTGCACTTAGTCGTTTTTGTCACTCGGCCTCCGGGGGCCAGTCCCTACTCGGGCTCAGGCGCTTCCTCGCCCGGCCAGCTGCCGGTCACCTTGGCAAAGGAGGTGCGGCTCGCATGGTCGACCAGCCCTTTCACCAAGCGGAAGATCGCCCCCTCCAGTGCCAGCGCCGCAATCAATTTCGGCCAGGAGAATTCGCGGTGCTCGGGGCTCGGCGGCTCCTCCTCATCGATCAACCCCCACACCCGTTCAAAGGCCTTCTTGCCGATGATGCCGGCAATCAGGCCGAGGACGATGCTGATCGGGGTGAAGATCACCTTCATGGTCGTCCCTCGGCGCTGCGCTCGCGCTCGGCGTTCAGCTGGTGGCCAAAGAGGATCGCCAGGTTGGTGATCCAGAACCACAGCAGCAGCACCACCAGGCCGGCGAGCGTGCCGTAAGTCTTGTCGTAGGAGCCGAAGTTGGCGACGTAGAGGGCGAGCAGCGCCGAGACGATCGCCCAGACGACGATCGCGATTATCGCCCCCGGCGTCACCCAGGGGAAGCCGCGCACCTTCACGTTGGGCGAGGCGTAGAAGAGGATGTCGACCATGAGAATGAATATCGCCGCCATCACCGGCCACTTGACGATGTTCCACACGTCTACAGCGGTGCTGCTGAGCCCAATCGGCTTGGCGACCGCTTCGACCACCGGACCGGTGAGGACGAGCCCCACCGCCAGCAGCGCCATCATCACGATCATCGCCAGCGTCACCGCGATCTGCAGCGGCCGCAGCTTCCAGAACGGCCGCCTCTCAGGGGTCTCGTAGATGATGTTGGAGGCGCGGATGAAGGCGCCAACGTAGCCTGAGGCCGACCACAGCGCCGCCGCCAGACCGAAGACGAAGGCGAAGCCGGCTGCACCCTGGTTTTCGACGATCGACTTGATCGGCCCTTCGAAGGTTTCCGCCCCGGATTCGGGCCCGATTTCGGTGATGATTTCGGTCAGCTTCGCGGTAGTGGTTTGGGGGTCGCCGAAGATCCCGATCAGCGAGACCATCGCGATCAATGCCGGGAACAGCGAAAGCAGCCCGTAATAGGTGAGAGCCGCCGCCCAGTCGCTGAGGTTGTCCTCCTGGAACTCGCTCAGCGTCCGCTTCAGGGTCGGCCACTCCATATGCCCTACCTGCCCGCTGGCGAAGACTTCTTAACTTCCCAGTACCGGCGCAAGCGGCGGCTGAAGGCCTTCGGCCGCTCGGCATAGAGCCGGCGCCCGAGCGGGAACGCTTCCCTCGCGAGTCCCGTCTGCCGCGCTTCGATCGCCGTCTCCAGCGTCCGCGTCTCTCGCTCCCCCAGCCGCCGTTCGCGCAGATCCGCCCGCAGCACGGCGAGGTCGTGGTGGTCGCCGAGCAGGCCGCTCAGCCGGTGGGCCTCGTCGGCGAGAGGTTCGAGCGTCTCGCTCCAAGCGCCGCTGAGAAGCTGCAGCTCATACCAGAGGTCCTTCGCCCGTTTGCGCCACTGGTGGAAGTTCTCCTCGCTCGGCTCTCTTTCGGCGGCCCGCAGCGCCCGGCGGCCACGCCGGTAAGCGCGCCTGAGGCCGCCGTCGATCGTCTTCCATGAATCGTCCTCCAACCGCCACCCCTCGATTCGCACGAGGCCGGCTTCGAGGCGGTCGACTACCTCCCGCTCGTCGCCGCTCAGGTTGGCTGCCGCCTCCCGCTCGCGATCGAGAATCTGGCGCCAGGCTTCCACCGCCTCATCCGGAAGCTTCCCTGTCCGCCCGGCAAGATCGTCCAGCGTCTCCAGCTTCACCTCTGCGTCGCGGGCGGTCGAGAGCAGCCGCGCTGCCTCTCGGTAGCACTGCATTTCCTCTCTGTACACATCCTTCGGTAGCTCATCGCGGAGCAACCGCAGGACCGTCCGCAGCTTCTTCATGTCTTTGCGGGCGCCGTGGATGGCATCCGCCTGGTCAACCTCACCCGAACCGATCCCGCGTAGGCGCTCGATCGCCGTTTCGGCTCTGCCGGCAGCGACCCGTTTCAACCCCTCGCCTACCGTCTCGTCTCTGTCGAGGCGGTAGGAACGGTCCCCATCCGATTTCGGCATGAAGCCATCGTAGGATGCGTTACTTGCGCGCGCTACGGCTTCTTCCGCTATTCGTCTGCCTCGGAGCTTTGGCGCTTGCCCAGGAAGCACTGGCGAAGGAACCGTTCTTCCCCCACGCCGGCAGCCGCGCCTACGACGTCAGCCACTACGACGTCCACCTCGCCTACCGCTCCAGCAGCCACGTCCGCACCGCGACGACGATCACCGCGGTCGCCAGCCAGCAGCTCGACCGGTTCTCCCTCGACTTTTTCGGGCCGCATGTCAGCGCGGTGGAGGTGAACGGGGAAGCGGCGCGGTTCAAGCACGGCGGCGACAAGCTGCGGATCTTCCCGCCCGAACCGATTGCAGCGGGCAGCCGCTTCTCCACGGTCGTCAGCTACGCCGGCGTCCCGCCGACGATCACCGACGCCGACGGCTCACAGGAGGGCTGGTACCCAACCGATGACGGGGTGCTGGCGGTGGGCGAGCCGCAGGGCACCGCGGCCTGGATCCCCTGCAACAACATCCCCACCGACAAGGCCTCCTTCCAGTTCGAGGTCAGCGTGCCGAGCGGCCTGAAGGCGGTTGCCAACGGCCGCCTGCGCGCGGTGCAACGCGGGGCCGGGCTCACCCGCTACAGCTGGGTCGAATCGACGCCGACGAGCACTTACCTGGCGGTGCTCGACATCGGCCGCGGCCGGCTGGTCAAGACCCATGCCGACGGGCTGCCCACCTGGACCCTGGTCGACCCGCGGTTGCAACGGCAGTCGCGCTTGGTGCTAGCGGAATTGCCGGCGATCATCCGCTTTGAGAGCAAGGCCTTCGGCCCCTATCCGTTCCCCTCGGCCGGCTCGATCGTCGACTACGCGCCGCGGCTCGGCTACGCGCTGGAGAGCCAGAGCCGGCCGATCTACGCCTACGTTCCCGACGTCACCACGGTCGTCCACGAGACCGCGCACCAGTGGTTCGGCGACTCGGTCGGGCTGAAGCGCTGGCCCAACATCTGGCTCAACGAGGGCTTCGCGACCTGGGCGCAGTGGTACTACGCCGAACACCACGGCGGCCGCAGCGCCCAGGCGACCTTCAAGCGGCTCTACAGGGTGCCGGCCTCGAACAAGCGCTTCTGGAACCCACCGCCAGGACATCCCGGCTCACCGCGTTACCTCTTCGATCCCACCACCTACGTCCGCGGAGCGATGGCGCTGGAGGCGCTGCGGCTGCAGATCGGGACGCAGCCGATGCTGCAAGTCCTGCGGACTTGGACGAGCGAACACCGCCACGGCAATGGCGATATCGAAGAATTCATCGCCCTCGCCGAGCGGGTCTCCGGTAGCAACCTCGAACCGCTCTTCAACCGCTGGCTCTACCAGCGGGGCAAGCCGATACAAGGGCACCGACCACACCTTGTATCAATGCGGGTGGCGCATCCGCATGCGGTCAAGCCACCGTCGTCGGTGCGAATCGGGCACGCCACGCTCGGTACCTCAGCCGAGGGACACGCGGTGGTCCTGGTCCCGGTCACCTACCCGATCCAGCTGGTCGGCCACAAGGTGCCGATCGAGATCGGGCTGGTTGATTCGAGTGGGAAGACGGTCGAAGCGCGCCAAGCCCGTATCCGCCTCAGCGCCGGCAAGCTGCGCCGGCCGGAGCGGCGCCGTCGCTTCACCTTCGTACACCGATTCGACCTCTTCGAACAGCGGCCGGAGGATCTCGCGGGTGGTCTGCAGGTGCGCGTCCGGGTCCGCGGCCTGCTCGACACCAATGGCGATGGCAACCCCGAGTTGCAATCAGGGGACAGCGCGGTCCAGCCGCTACCACTTGCGAGCAGCCCCGGCGGCAAACCCCTCTGCAGCACCCCCGAAGCCTCGCGGACGCGGCCGGGGCGACGGACGATGGTGTTGTTGCCGGCCTGCACCTCGCCGGTCCAGTGGCACATCGCCCAGCCGCCGCAGCACGGCTCCGCCCATATCCAGGAAGGCAGCCTCGTCTACCGCTCGGGCCCGCGCTTCCGCGGTACCGACACGCTCACCCTCAGCGGCGGCCTGCAGGTCCGCTTCACGGTCGGCCCGCAGGGTGGGTCCGTCGTCCGCGCTCTCGGCGACTCGGTCACCGCCGGCTTCGGCTACTACAGCGACGGCAGCTCGATGACGATCCTGCACCTGTTCGAATGCCGGCCACCGGAAAAGGAATTCGACGACGCCTGCTCCTCCAACTCGCTCACCCGCACCAACAAGGGCAAGCTCGAATACGCACCCGACTACGGCCTCTCCAACAACGTCTCCTGGGCGGCGCAGTGGGCGAACGAACACGCGATCACTAACTACGAGAACCTCGCGGTGAGCGGCTCCGAACCGGCCAACTGGGCACCCGGCGGCTCCCTCCACCCGACCACTGCCCGGATCGAGTCCGAAGACCCCGACTACATCCTGCTGACGCTGGGCGCTAACCCGCTGCTCTCGGAAATGCTCTTCGGCATCGACAACATGGGCTGCGCGATCTACTCGCAGATCTTCGGCGGCTACCGCGAATGCATCGAAAAGGCGTTCGCCGAAGTTCACTTGCAGGCGAACCTGAAGAGCCTCTACACCGACCTGGTGAAGAACACCGAAGCGACGATTTACCTGATGCAGTACCACCTCTCGGTGCCCTCGACGGCGCTCGCCTACAGCGCCACCCAGATCGCCGAGATGGTGAAGCTGCTGAACCACGAAATCGCCACGGTTGCCGCCGAAGTGAACCCGCAGCGGCTGCAGGTGGTGACCCCGCCCCACTTCAACGTCGGCATCGATGTCTCGCCGACCTACCCGTCGCGCTTCTCCTGTTCGAGCTTCGGCTTCAAGGTCGATGGGCCGAGCGTGCAGTCGATGGCGACCCAGACCGAGCTGGAAATCCTCCACCCACTCTCCTTCTGCGAAGGCCCAGCCCGCGGCGGGCCGCCCTGGGTGATCAGCGGCGATACCGGCATCCACCCCAGCGCCGCCGGCTACGCGCAAATGGCCTCACAGGTGCCAGCGCCGAACTGAGCGACCGGTGTCTCTCTTCCTCGTAGCGCCGGACTCGTTCAAGGGGACCTTCGACGCGGCGACGGCGGCAGGGGCGATCGCAACTGGGATCGAAGCCGGGGGCGGGGGCGCCGACCGCTGCCCGGTCGCCGATGGCGGAGAAGGGACGATGGCGGTGCTGCTGGGAGCACTCGGTGGGGAACGGCGAACGGCGCCTGCCCACGACCCGCTGCGACGGCCGATCGAGGCGATCTTCGGCCTGCTCGGCGACGGTCGGACCGCGATCGTCGAGACCGCGCAAGCGTCCGGCCTCTCCCTGCTGGCGCAAGAGGAGCGCGATCCCGAGCGGGCCGATACCTATGGCACCGGCGAGCTGATCGCGGCTGCGATCGGCGGCGGCGCCCGGACCGTCCTCCTCGCCGCCGGCGGCAGCGCCACCACCGACGGTGGGCGCGGCGCGATCGAGGCGCTGCGTCAAAGCAACGCGGCGTTCGTCCTTTGTTCCCCGGACGACGCACAAAGGACGAACGCCGACGTGACGATCGAGGTCCTCTGCGACGTGCGGACTCCCTACGAGGACGCGGCCCGCGTCTTCGCGCCGCAGAAGGGCGCCGACCCGGCCGCGGTCGAGCGCCTCACGCAACAACTCGACGCCCTCGCAGTTGAGCTCCCTCGCGACCCCCGCGGCGTGCCGATGAGCGGCTGCGCCGGCGGCCTCTCCGGCGGTCTCTGGGCCCACGGCGCCCAGCTCCGCGCCGGCGCCGACTACGTTCTCGACGCCCTCGGCTTCGACTCCCGCCTCGCCCAAGCCGACGCCGTCGTCAGCGGCGAGGGCCGCTTCGACTCCCAAAGCCTGGAAGGCAAGATCGTCGGCGCCATCGCCACCCGCTGCGCCGCAGCGGGCAAGCCCCTCCACCTGATCGTCGGCGAGAACGGACTTCAACAAGATCCCCCCGTGAGCATCGCCTCAATCGCGGAGGCGGGCACGCTGGAGGAGATGCAGCGGGCGGGCGGCGACCTCTGCTGATTAAGCCGCCAGGTCGCGGCGTTCGAAGAGCCAGGCGCCTATGGCGGCGAGGGTGCAGGCGGCGAGGGTGACGCCGGCGAAGGCGAGGGGTTCGATGCCGTCTTCGATCGCGTTGCCGTAGTACTTGAAGACCGAGGCGTAGCGGACGCCGGAGAGGCTGGGGTCGAGGCGGCCGATGAGGTCGATCACGTACATCGCCACCAGCAGGCCGGCAACCGAGCCGGTGACGACGCTGGTCCGCAGCGAGAAGCCGGCGGCGATGACGCCGAAGCCGGCGAAGAGCAGGGCCAGTGGCCAGACGTTGGCGAAGCCGCGGACGGCAGCGCCAGCGTCGAGGCCGGAGCCGGCGAGGAGGCTGCCAATGCCGGTCAGCAGGCCGGTGAAGATGAGGACGGCGGCAAGCTCGACCGCAGTGGCGAGGAAGCCGGCGGCGACCAGGCGCGCCCGCGAGACCGGCGCCGAGAGCAGCACGTCCAGCCGGCCCGATTCGGCGGCGCCGGTGAGGCCGCTGGCGATCGCCCGCACCGCCAGGTAGCCCAGCGCCAGCGGCACGATCAGGCTCAGCATCTCCGCATGCAGGTACTGCTCGACGCTGGTCAGTTCGCCGATCCCGAACGCTTCCTTCAGCCCCTGCGGGTAACCCTTGACCGCCTTCGAGATCGAAGTTTCGACCGAGGGGAAGATGGCGACGATGAAGGCCGACATCAGCCCCAGCGGCAGCCCCCAGGCCCAGACCGAGCGGCGGCGATCGTAGAGATGGGTCCGCAGCAGCGCCACGATCTGCGCGCTCATCCCGCCGCCTCCTCGTCGTAGTAGCCGAGGAAGACCTCCTCCAGCGAGGGGTGGGTCGCCTCGAGGTCGACGACGTGGTGGCCGGCCAGCTCCCGCACCACCGCGTCGAGCTCGCCGGCGGCGCTGAAGGTGGCGCGGTTGCCGGCGAGCTCGAAGTCGGCGACGCCGGGCAGCGAGCGCAGCCGCTCCAGCCCGGCCGGGTCACGCAGCTCGACCGCGAAGCGGCGGCGCGCTTTGCCGAGCAGGTCCTCCATCCGCTCGACCGCGACCAGGCGGCCGCCGCGGACGATCCCGACCCGGTCGCAGACCCGCTCCACCTCATCGAGCTCGTGCGAGGAGAGGAAGACGGCCGCGCCGCGGTCGCGTTCCTCGGCGACCAGCGCCAGGAACTCCTCCTGCATCAGCGGGTCGAGGCCGCTGGTGGGCTCGTCGAGGATCAGCAGCTCGGGCCGGTGGAAGGTAGCGAGGATCAGCCCGATCTTCTGCCGGTTGCCGCGCGAGAGCTGGCCGAGCGGGCGGTCGAGGTCGGCACGGAAGCGCCTCGCCAGCTCCTCGGCGCGGCCGATCCCATCAATCCCCCGCAGCCGCGCCAGCAGCTGGACCGCCTGGCGCCCCGGCGTCTCGCGGCCGAAGCCGAAATCGCCCGGCAGGTTGCCGAGCCGGGCGCGGATCATGACGCTGTCGCGGCGGCTATCGAGGCCGAAGATCCGCGCCGAGCCCGAGGTCGGGTGGATCAGGTCCAGCAGCGTCCGGATCGTCGTCGTCTTGCCGGCCCCGTTGGGACCGAGGAAGCCGAAGACCTCGCCGGGCTGCACCGCGAAGGTGACTCCCTCGATGCCGCGATGCTGCCCGTAGCGCTTGGTCAGCGCCTCGGTCTCGATCACCGCCGGCATCAGCCGCCGAAGACGGCCTCGAGCTCGGCTAGCTGCGACTCGATCCCGGCGCAGACGCCGTCGCAGAGTTCGTGCACGCCGGGGTCGCTGATCCGGTAGAGCGAGCTGGTGCCGCGCTTGCGGCGGGCGACGAAGCCCTCGGCGAGGAGCGCTGAGAGGTGCTTGGAGACGTTCTGCTGCGAGGTGCCTAGCCGCTCGGTGATCTCCCCGACCGAGGCCTCCTCCTGGTTGCGCAGGAGGTCGAGGATGCGCAACCGGGTCGGGTCGGAGAGGGCGCGGAAGCGGCGCGCGATCAGCTCCGCCGCCTCGGGATTGAGGGGGCTTATCACCGACTTGCTGGACGTCTTTGCCATCTCCTGTTATTGTACCTTCTACAACTGTTAAGTTGTTCAGTTGTTGACGTGTAAACGGGTCGAGAGGAGTAAGCCGTGACTATCAACACCGTAGCGAGAAGCCCACTCGGACCGATCGGGCGCCTGGGGCGCCTGGCCGCGACCCGCCGCGGCACTGTCTTCGCGCTCTGGGCGGTGATCGCAGTCGCCCTCGGCTTCCTCGCGCCGCGGGTGGAGACCGCGCTCTCCGGCGCCGGCTGGGAAGCGCTCGACTCCGAGTCGGCGGCGGTGCGCAAGCAGGCCGACGCCTCCTTCGGCGGCGCTGGCGCCTACGGCCTCCAGGTCGCCGTCCACTCCAACGAATACGTCGCCACCGACCCGCGCTTCCGCGCCACCCTCGCCCGCGTCCAGCGCCTGCTCGCCACCGACCCCGCGGTCGGCAAGGTTGTGCCGGCCCAGTCCGGCGTCTCGATCTCCCGCAACGGCCACACCGCCGTGGTCCGCGCCACCGCGACCAAGGACCCGAACGGGATGGTCGCCGCCGCCGACGGGCTCAAGTCCCAGCTCGCCGACGCGGCCGCGCCCAGCGTCGAAGCAAACCTCACCGGCGCCCCCGGGATGTGGTCGGACTTCAACGAAGCCAACCGCGAAGCGATGCTGAAGTCCGAGCTCTTCTCCTGGCCGGTGACGCTGGCGATCCTCGTCCTCGCCTTCGGCTCCCTCGTCGCCGCCGGTCTGCCGCTGATGCTGACGATCACCGGCCTCATCCTCTCCGCCGGCATCCTCTACCTCGGCACCCTGATCGCGCCGATCTCGATCTGGGCGATGAACTTCGCGATGATGTTCGCCCTGGCGCTGGGGATCGACTACGCCCTGTTTGTGGTGATGCGCTTCCGCAACGCCCTCTTCGGCCAGGGGCTCGAGCCGGCCGAGGCGGTCGGCGCGACGATGGACACCGCCGGCAAGGCGGTCCTCTTCTCCGGCCTCACGGTGATGGTCTCGCTGGCGGCGGTGCTCCTCGTCCCCAGCCCCGCCTTCCGCTCGGTCGCGCTCGGGATCATGGTCTCCGTCGCCTTCGTCCTCGCGGCGACGCTGACCCTGCTGCCGGCGGTGCTGGCCAAGCTCGGCCCGCGGGTCGACAAGCTCTCGCTCCCATGGGCTCACTCCGGCGAGCACCGCTCGCCCCGCTTCGCCCGCTGGGGGGAACTGCTCTGGCGGCGGCCGCTCCTCTTCGGCGGCCTGGCGCTGGTTGCCCTGGTCGCGCTGAGCCTGCCGATCCTCGGCCTGCGCACCGGCATGCCCTCGATCAAGGTCGTGCCGCAGGGCGACCACTCGCGGGTCGGCTACCAGCAACTGACCGCCGCCTTCGGCCCCGGTGCGCCCGGCCTGCTGCAGGTGACGGCGCCGCAGAGCGAGGCCAAGCAGGTGACGGCCCAGCTCCTAGCCGATCCCGAAATCGCCGCGGCGCTGCCGCCGCAGAACGGGCGTAACGGACTCGCCTTGATCGAAGCGATCCCAGCCGCCGCCCCCTCGACCAGCGCCTACAACCACACCCTCGACCGCCTCCGCGCCGAGCTGCCCGCGGGCGCGCTGGTCGGCGGCGCTGCGGCCGAAAACCACGACCTCGAAGCGGCGCTCTCGGCGAAAACGCCGCTGGTAATCGGCATCGTCCTCGCGCTCGGTTTCCTGCTGCTGCTGGTCGCCTTCCAGGCGCCGCTGGTGGCGCTGCTCGGCGTCGCCACCAACCTGCTCTCGACCGGCGCTGCCTTCGGCGTCGCCACGCTGGTCTTCCAGCACGGCAACCTCTCCGGGCTGCTCGGTTTCGAATCGCAGGGCTTCCTCGACGCCTGGGCACCGGTCTTCTTCTTCGCGATGGTCTTCGCGATCGCGATGGACTACACCGTCTTCCTCCTCTCCTCCGCCCGCGAGCACTGGGAGGAGACGGGCAGCGCCAAGCAGGCAATGATCGGCGGCCTCGCCCACTCCGGCCGCGTCATCCTCGCCGCCG
>Ga0070659_100003188_pt1 | contig 11679 bp, 14 predicted proteins | sample KBSC23metaG_FD_64666 | JGI IMG/M metagenome (GOLD analysis project Ga0070659, IMG submission 64666) | Corn rhizosphere microbial communities from Kellogg Biological Station, Michigan, USA - KBS C2-3 metaG | ecosystem: Host-associated > Plants > Roots > Rhizosphere > Soil ...
GAGATATAGGGGAAGGGATGCGCGGGGTCGACCGCGAGCGGCATGAGCACCGGGAAGATCTGGGCCGAGAAGATCTCGCTCACGCTGACGCGATCCTTCTCGTCGAGGTCGCTCCAACTCTCGATGTGGATGCCCGCCTCGTCGAGGGCGGGCTTCACCAGCTGCCGGAACGCGCGGGCGTGCCGGTCTTGAAGTTCGTGCGCCTTCTGGCTGATGTCGGCGAGCACATCGAGCGGAGCCCGGCCCACGTTGGTCGGCACCGCGAGCCCGGTGGCGATGCGGCGCTTGAGCCCGGCGACGCGGACCATGAAGAACTCGTCGAGGTTGCTGGCGAAGATCGCCAGGAAGTTGGCGCGCTCGAGCAGCGGTTGGTTCGGGTCCTCGGCGAGTTCGAGCACGCGCTGGTTGAACGCCAACCAGCTGAGTTCGCGGTCGAGGAAGCGGTCGGGGGGCAGCGTGCCGTCATCCACCAGGACCGGCTCTGCCTCGTCGTCATCGAGCAGATCCGCCGCGATGGTGGCATCGCCGAGGGGGCTGTCGCTCTCCATCGACCCATCATGGCATCGCGCAATGAATGCCTGGTGAACAGGGTCGCGGCGCGGTCACCTCACGAAACCGGCGCGGGCAGCCGCTCCGTCTCGTCGTCGTAGACGTTGAAGCGGTAGCCGACGTTGCGCACGGTGCCGATCAGCGACTCCAGGTCGCCGAGCTTGGCGCGCAGGCGGCGCACGTGGACGTCGACGGTACGGGTTCCCCCGAAGTAGTCGTAGCCCCAGACCTCGCTGAGCAGCTGCTCGCGGGTGAACACGCGCGAGGGGTGCGTAGCGAGGAAGCGCAGCAGCTCGAACTCCTTGAAGGTGAGGTCGAGCGGGCGGCCATGCACCTTGGCCGAGTAGCTGGCCTCGTCGATCACCACGCCCGAGGCCTGGATCTTGGACGACGACTTGTCTTGGGCCATGCGCCCGATCACGAGCCGGATGCGCGCGTCCACCTCGGCCGGCCCCGCGGTCTCGAGCAGCACGTCGTCGATCCCCCAGTCGGCCGAGACGGCGGTGAGGCCGCCCTCGGTGAGCACGAGGACGAGTCCGACGGTCACGCCGGTGGTGTTCAGGATCTTGCACAGCGACTTGGCGCTCGCCAGGTCGTGGCGCCCGTCGATCAGGATCAGGTCGGCGGCCGGCGCATTGATCAGGGCGGCGGGCTCGGCCGGGATGGACCGGACCCGGTGGCTGAGCAACCCGAGCGCGGGCAGAACCTCGCCGTCGACCGCCCCGGTCAGGATCAACAGCTGGGCCACGGGTCCTCCAAAACGCCTACCGCACAGTGTATCGACCGATTCCGCAGCCTTCTTTCCCTGAACGCTGACGACGATACGATCGCCTCATGGCCTGGTCGTTGCGCAGCGTGATCCCTGTCTGGCTGGTCGCGCTGGCCGGCGCGGTTGCCGTGGGGGTGTTCGCAGCATCCGCGTCGCTCACCTGGCTTCCGATCGTCCTGGCCGGGTCGGTGCTGGTGACCATGGCGATCCAGCTGGCACTGCAGCGCAAAGAAGGGCTGGTCACGCGGATGATGGCGAGCCTGGGCGGGGCGCTGGTGATCTGCGCGCTCGCGTCCGGCATCCTGGCGCTGCTGCGAACATAGACTGAGGGCATGATCCTCGCGCTGGAACTGCTGTTCGTCGGGCTGCTCGCGCTCGCCGGCCTGGCGATCGCGTTCGTCTCGATCACGGTGCTGTACAACCTGTTCCGCGGCCAGTCCTGACCTCTCGCATCGGCACTCGACCCAGAATGTTCGAACTCGATACCACCCTGCCCGCCGAGATCGTGCCGCTGTCGTGGCTGCTCGGAATCTGGGAGGGCAGCGGCATCGTCGCCTACCGGGTCGGCGACGAGATGCGCGAGCACGAGTTCGGTCAGCGGGTGGCCTTCACGCAGGACGGCACGCCCCACATCCAGTACAGCTCGTCGACCTGGTTGTTCGGCACGGCCGACGACGATGCTCCGGATGACGCCCCCGCTCCGGTTCCGACCCCGCTGTTCTCCGAGATCGGCTACTGGCGCCTGGCGCGGCCACTGGGCGACGCCGACGTCGGACCGGGCATGCTCCCCGGCATCGGCGAGCCGGCCTTCACCACCGCCGACGAGGTCGAGGCGCTGCGTACCGCGGGCGGCGCGTTCGAGCTCGAGGTGTCGATCCTGCATCCGGGCGGCGTCAGCGAGCTCTACCTGGGTGAGGTGAAGGGGCCGCGCATCGATCTGGCGACGGATGCCGTGGTACGCACCGCCTCGGCCAAGGACTACGCCGCCGCGACCCGTCTCTACGGCCTGGTCGACGACCACCTGCTCTGGGCCTGGGACATCGCGGCTCTCGGTCAGGAGTTGCGCACCCACGCCTCGGGGAGGCTGGCCCGTGTCGAGTGAGCCCGGCGCCGTCGTCGACCCCTTCACCTTGCGCGAGGGGGCCGTCGGGGTACCGCCGCGGCACTACGGCAATCCGCTCGCTGAGCAGCGCGAGCTGGCCGCCGGCCGCGCGATCGTCGACCTGTCGGACCGCGATGTGCTCTCGATCACCGGGCCCGATCGGCTGAGCTGGCTGGACTCGCTGACCTCGCAGCGGCTGATCGGGCTGGCGCCGGGGGAGTCGGCCGAGACCCTGCTGCTCGACCCGAGCGGCCGCGTCGAATACGCCGCACGCGTGCTCGACGATGGCGAGACCACCTGGTTGCTGATGGATGCCGGGACCGGCGCGGGCTTCCTCGCCTTCCTGAGCAAGATGCGCTTCATGCTGCGGGTCGAGGTGCTCGATCGCTCGGCGGAGTTCGCCACGATCGGCTCGCTCGGCCAGGTGCCCGCGGGGCTGGCGGCCGCGACCGCCGAGGCCAACGGGATTCCGCTGATCTGGCACGATCCGTGGCGCTCGATCGTCGCGGGCGGGTTCCAGTACGCGGCGATCCCGGTGCATCCCGCTGAAGGCTGGGACTACGCCGAGTCGCTGGTCGCGCGCGCGAACCTGGACGCGCTCGGCGCCGTTCCGGCGGCGGGCACCCTGGCGCTCGAGGCGCTGCGGATCGAGGCCTGGCGGCCGCGGGCGGCGACCGAAATCGACGGGACGACGATTCCGCACGAGCTCGACTGGCTGCGCTCCGCGGTGCATCTGAGCAAGGGCTGCTACCGCGGGCAGGAGACCGTGGCCAAGGTGCACAACCTCGGGCACCCGCCGCGGCGGCTGGTGCTGCTGCACCTCGACGGCTCGGAGGGCGTGATCCCCGCCGCGGGCGACGAGGTCACCCTCGGCGCCGGGGACGACGCCACCGTCGTCGGACGCGTCACGACGGCCTCCCTGCATCACGAGCTCGGGCCGATCGCACTGGCCGTGCTGAAGCGCTCGGTGGATCCGACCGCCACCCTGATGGTCACCGCAGCAGACGGGGTGGTGCTCGCGGCCGCGCAGCAGGTGATCGTGCCGCCGGATGCCGGCGCCGAGGCCAACGTGCCCCGCTTGCCGCGGGTTGGAGCCGTGCGGCGCTGAGGTTCAGCGCGGGGCGACGGCCGCCCAGTCCAACGTGAGTTCGCCGAGGCGCCACCGCGTGCGGCCGCCGCGCACCGGCCAGCCCGCATCGCGCAGGGATGACACCACCGCGATCCAGCGCTGCCTGGGCCCGTAGACGGCGAGCGGCGCGTGCACGGCCCAGAGCCGGTCGAGCTCGAGGAGCAACTCGTGAACGCGCTCGCCCGGCACATTGCGGTGGATGAGCGCCTTGGGCAGACGCTCCGCGACGATCGACGGCTGGTCGAGCTCGGCGAGGCGCAGCGAGATGGTGAGACTCTGCGGACCGGCCGGGCTGAGGGCGACCCAGCTGGCGACCCGGCCGAGCTCGTTGCAGGTGCCCTCGACCAGGATTCCACCGGGCTGCAGGCGCGCCGTCATCGTCGCCCAGGCATCGGCGACCTCGGATTCGTCGTACTGCCGCAGCACGTTCAGGGCGCGGATGATCGCCGGCTGCCGCCCCTCGGGCGTCGGGATCTCGAAGCCCCCCAGCCGGAAGCTGACGCCGTCGCGGGCGGCTGCGGCCGCGATCCGCACGCGCTCCGGGTCGATCTCGACCCCGACGACCTGCACATCCGGCCGAACGTCGGCAAGGCGGTCGCGCAGTTCGAGCGTGGTGGTGGCCGAGGCGCCGTAGCCGAGGTCGACGACCAGCGGGTCGGTCGTCGAGCGGAGGACGGGCTGGGCCGCGATCCAGCGGTCGACCCTGCGCAGCCGGTTGACTCCGGTCGTGCCGCGGGTGATGCGGCCTCGCAGGGCGGCGCGGGGGACCGATGCGCGCGCCATTCCACGATTCTCGCGCTCGATAGGCTGATTCGCATGACGCACACCCTGATCCTGCTCCGCCACGGCAACTCGGACTGGAACACCAAGAACCTGTTCACCGGGTGGGTCGATGTCGACCTGAGCGACCAGGGGCGCGCCGAGGCCAAGCACGCCGGCGAGCTGATCCGCGACGCCGGGCTGTTGCCCGACATCCAGTACACCTCGCTGCTCAAGCGGGCGATTCACACCGCAGACATCGCCCTCGCCGAGGCCGACCTGGACTGGCTGCCGGTCAAGCGCAGCTGGCGCCTCAACGAGCGCCACTACGGCGCGCTGCAGGGCAAGGACAAGGCGCAGACCCTGGCCGAGTTCGGCGAGCAGCAATTCATGACCTGGCGCCGCAGCTTCGACGTGCCGCCGCCCCCGCTGCCCGACGACAGCGAGTTCAGCCAGGCGCACGACCGCCGCTACGCCGGGCTCGGCGACGAGCTGCCGCGCACCGAGTCGTTGAAGCTGGTGATCGACCGGATGCTGCCCTACTGGCACTCCGACATCACGCACGATCTCGGCGCCGGCCGCACCGTGCTGGTCACGGCGCACGGCAACTCGCTGCGCGCGCTCGTCAAGCACCTCGACAGCATCTCGGATGACGCGATCGCCGAGCTCAACATCCCGACCGGCATCCCGCTGGTCTACGAACTGGATGACGCGTTCATGCCGGTCGCGCCCGGCCGGTACCTCGACCCCGAGGCCGCCGCCGCGGGTGCTGCGGCGGTCGCGAACCAGGGCAAGAAGTAGGAACCCGCAGGACCTACGCGTCCTGCGGCACCCAATCGCCGGTCGCCAGGTACTGGACCTTCTTGGCGATCGAGACGGCATGGTCGGCGAAGCGCTCGTGGTACCGCGAGGCGAGGGTGGCATCCACCGTGTCGACGGTCGCGCCCTTCCAGGTCTCGCCCAGCACCTTGTCGAAGACGCTGAGGTGCAGAGCGTCGACCTTGTCGTCCTCGTTGCGGATGTCTTCGGCGATCTCGACGTCTTCGGTGCGCAGCAGCTCGGTGAGCTTCTTGGCGATCTCGACGTCGAGCGCGCCCATGTCACGGAAGGTGCTGCGCAGGCCCTTCGGCACCACCTTCTCGGGGAACCGGTAGCGGGCGAGCTGGGCGATGTGCTCGGCCATGTCGCCCATCCGCTCGAGCGAGGCGCTGATCCGCAGGGCGCTGACCACGATCCGCAAGTCGCGTGCCACCGGATTCTGGCGGGCCAGGATCTGGATCGCGAGTTCGTCGAGCTCGGCCGCGAGCGCGTCGATCTTCTGGTCGTCGGCGATGACCGTCTCGGCCAGCGTGACGTTGGACTCGTTGAACGACTCGGTCGCGCGCTCGATCGAGCTGGCGACGAGCGTCGAGATCTCGACCAGGCGGTCCTGCACCTCTCGCAGCTCCTGCTGGAATACCTCGCGCATGCCGATCCTCTCGCTGTCGGGCACGATGAATCGCCCCGTTCGCCGGCCACGTTGCTCCGATCAGGTGAACGGATGGTGGCCGACGGCTGAACTTCACCCCAAGTCGCCTGCGATCGACCCCCCGCCGACCGGTTCGGCAACTCGGTGCGCCCTAATCTAGTCGCATGGACCCGGCGCACTGGCTTGTGCCCGTCGCCCTCGTCTTCGGCCTGGTGGTCGGCGTGGGCGTCTCTGTCGCGGTCATGGCGGCGCATCGCCGTGGCCGGAGCGCGGTGGCCGTGATCACGCCGACGGTCCCGGATGGCGTCGAAGAGGTGATCGACTCCCTCGAATCCGCCGGCGTGGTCGTCGATTCGTCGAACAACGTGCTGTCGGCCTCGACGGCCGCCCTGGCGTACGGACTGGTATGGAACCAGGCGCTGGTGCATCCGGAGCTGGTGGCGCTGGTCGATCAGGTGCGGCGCGATGGCATCCCGGTCAGCCGGGAGCTGAGCCTGGCCCACACGGCCTTCGGAGACAACCAGTTGCATCTGCAGGTGCGGGTGGTGCGATTGGGCACGCGCTTCGTGCTGCTCATCGCGGAAGACCGCACTGAGGCCTACCGGCTCGATGAGGTGCGCCGCGACTTCGTCGCCAACATCAGCCACGAGCTCAAGACCCCGATCGGCGCCATCGGACTCCTCGCAGAGGCGATCGAAGCGGCATCCGACGACCCGGTCGAGGTCAAGCGCTTCGCCAAGCGGCTCACGATCGAGGCCGATCGGCTCGCCCACCTCACGCACGAGATCATCGAGCTGAGTCGTCTGCAGGCCGCGGCACCCCTGGCCTCGGCCGAGAAGGTGGACATCGACCGAGTGGTCGCGCAAGCCGTTGACCGCAATCGGGTCGCCGCCGAGTCGCACCGCATCTCGCTGGTCAGCGGCGGGGATGCCGGCGCCGAGGTCTACGGCGACGAGCAGCTGCTCGTCACGGCCGTTCACAATCTGATCGCCAATGCGATCCAGTACTCGCCGGACGGCTTCCGGGTCGGCATCGGCGTTACGAACTCCGACGGCGTCGTCGAGATCGCGGTGACCGACCAGGGAGTCGGCATCCCCGAGAACGAGCGCGATCGCGTGTTCGAGCGCTTCTTCCGGGTCGACAACGCCCGCAGCCGCCACACCGGGGGCACCGGCCTCGGGCTCAGCATCGTCAAGCACGCGGTGCAGAATCACGGCGGCGACGTGCGGGTCTGGTCGCAGCAGGGCAGCGGATCGACCTTCACCATCCGCCTCCCCGAGGCGCCGAAAGTGCTGCCTGCGCCCGCGCCGGCGCCGATCCCGACCGCCACTCCCGCGGCGATCCCACCCACCACCCTCGGAGCGAGCACGTGACGCGCATCCTCATCGTCGAAGACGAGCCATCGCTCAGCGAGCCGCTGTCGTTCCTGCTGCGACGGGAGGGATACGAGACCGAGATCGCCGCCGACGGACGCGAGGCGCTCGCCGCCTTCGATCGCGACGGGGCCGACCTCGTGCTGCTCGATCTGATGCTGCCCGGCTTGCCGGGAACCGAGGTGTGCCGCGAGCTGCGCACCCGGTCATCCGTGCCGATCATCATGCTGACCGCGAAGGACAGCGAGGTCGACATCGTCGTCGGGCTCGAGCTCGGCGCCGACGACTACGTGACCAAGCCCTACTCGACCCGCGAGCTGCTCGCGCGGATCCGCGCGGTGCTCCGACGGCGCATCGAGGTGGACGACCTCGACGAGTCGGTGCTCGAGGTCGGCGGGGTGCGGATGGATGTCGACCGCCATGCGGTCTCGGTCGGCGGCAAGGAGGTCCCCATGCCGCTGAAGGAATTCGAGCTGCTCGAACTGCTGCTGCGCAACGCGGGGCGCGTGCTGACCCGGGGGCAGCTGATCGATCGGATCTGGGGAGCCGACTACTTCGGCGACACCAAGACGCTCGATGTGCACATCAAGCGGATCCGCTCGAAGATCGAGGTCGATCCCTCGCAGCCCGTGCTGCTGCTGACGGTGCGCGGACTGGGCTACCGCTTCGAGGCCTGACCCCGCGACGCCTGAACTCGCCGGTCGAGTAGCCGCGACGCCTGAACTCGCCGGTCGAGTAGCGGCGGAGCGGCGTATCGAGACCCTCTAGTTCGGCGTCGGCGTCGGAGTCGGCGTCGCCGTGAGGCTCGGCGTGGGAGTCGGAGTCGGCCTGGGCAGCAGGTTCTGATACTGCGGCAGCGACCCGTCGAGCACAGGAACCGTGAGCTGGCTGCCCTCTTCGTCGCCGTACTGGAAATAGATGTGTGCGAGCGAGCCCGGCTTCACGTCGAGCCCGGACAGCAGGAACTGCCCCTTCTTGCCGTACCCGAAATCGGTCGTGGTGTCGGGCTTCAACGCCGCCCGCACGGTGGTGCGGTCGCTGCCGTCGTCGTACTGCACGTTGAGCTGGATCAGGCTGTCTGTCGGGTTGTATGCCGAGAACAGCAGGTTGCCGTCGGTGCCCGACTTGCTCAGCACCAGGGCGTTGAGCACCTTGACCTGGCCCACCGTCGTGCTCACGCCGTCACTGGCGTCGTAGGGCTTCAACGAGGCGATCGGGGCACAGGCGGCGACGCCCATCATGACCAGGGCGGCGAGAGCCGCCGCAGCTGCGGCGCGTACCTTCACGTGAGAACCTTCCGATCGCGGATCGACCGTCACATTCTACCGGGGCCCACCGGGCGCGCTTCTCACCAGCCGCAGTACGCCCCGACCCAGTCCAGCAGCGCGTTCTTGATGGCGGGCGGGGTCACCACCGAGAACAGCGCGTCATGGTACGGCCCGGCATCGACCCGCAGTGGGATGAGCGTTCCGATCTTGTCCTCGGCCACCCGGTGCTGTAGGCATCCCTCGGGGACGAAGTCGAGCGTGATCGTCGTCGGTGGCGATGCCGCCGTGAGAGCGAGGTCGAAGGTTCGGAACGTCCCCTCCCGCTGCGCGAGCAGGGTGGTGTCCTCGGTGCTGAGAAGCGTCACGGATCCCGGTGTCCCGGTGGGCGTGAACGTCAGGTCGAGAAGCGCGGCGCGCTTGCCGCCCGTGGCTCCGTCGGCCGCCGGCGGGTCGAAGCGCAACGCAGGAGCGACCGAGATCTTCGCCACCTTCTCGAAGTCCTGCTGCGCGCAGTCCTGCCCGTGCACCACCGACATGGAGTCGAAGGGGATGCTCGGCGTGACCGTCGCGCTCCCCGTCGAGCCGTCTGGTCGCTGGTATCGCACCCGGACAACCGGGGAGGCCTTCGTCGCGTCGCAGCGGCCAGCGGGCAGCGCGATCCGGAAGTCTGTCGTGCTCCTGGCCAGGAGCTGGCTCGGCGTCGAGGTCGAGGAGACCGTCTTCGCGAACCAGGCCGAGGCGAAGCTGGCCGATGTGATCGTCAGGTCGACCTTGCCGTGGTTGGTGATCTCGATCTGGGCGCCGCGGATGGCGTAGTCCGAGCGGAGCTGATAGACCGACACCCCGAGATCGACGGGCTTCTCGGCGGGCGAGCCGCACTCGCTCAGTGCGAACCCGGTGACCAGCAGAACGAACGCGCCGATGATCGCCGGACTGGCGATCCGACCTCTCATGGGGGAAGTGTATGCGCTGAGAAAGAAATCCCGGCGGGGGTGTCCTCCTGGGCGGGTGCCGTACGTCGATCGATCATCGACACACCGACGAAAGGCACGAAAATGGAATTCCTGTTCCTGGTCTGCACCGATTCGACCGCTCCGGAGTACCGGGCCGAGGAGGACAACATCGAGGAATGGTGGGATGAGGTGGTCCGCCGGGGCATGACGCTCGCCGGCGATCGGCTCCGGCCGCCTGCCGATGCGACGACCGTGCGCGTGCGCGATGGTGCCCTCGCGGTCACCGATGGTCCCTTCGTCGAGACGAAGGACTACATCGCGGGATTCGACCTGCTGACATGCGCGGACCTCGACGATGCGATCGACATCGCCTCGCGGCATCCGATGGCCCGGTTCGGTCAGATCGAGATCCGCCCGGTCTGGCCGCTCGGCCCGGAGGTGGCCGCCGGCGACTCGGCGGGCGACTCGGCGGGTAACGCGGCGGGGAATGCAGCGGAGCCGGCCCAGGCGTGACGGCGGCTCGAGACGATGCGATCGTCCGCGCCCTGCGCGCGGCGGCGGCGGAGGAGTCCGCGCGCATCGTCTCGACCGTGGTCCGCATCACCGACGACTGGGACCTCGCCGAGGACTGCCTGCAAGACGCCTTCGCCCGCGCGCTGGCGACTTGGCCGGTCGACGGCATCCCGAACAGTCCGGGCGCCTGGCTGACGACCGTCGCCAAGAACCGGGCGATCGACCAGTTGCGGCGCGCGGCGGCGGAACGACGGGCGGTGCGCGGCGCGGGCGTCGAGCGCGAGTTGGAGCTGCTGGCGGAGGAGGGGGAGCAGGTGGACGAGCACTCGCAGGCGCACGACCGGCTGGCGCTGCTGTTCACCTGCTGCCACCCCGCCCTCGCCCCCGACGCGCGGGTCGCCCTGGCGCTACGCACCGTGGTCGGGATGTCGGTCGCCGAGATTGCGCGCGCCTTCCTGGTCAGCGAATCGACCATGGAGAAGCGGCTGGTTCGCGCCCGCGCCAGGATCAAGAACGCCGGCATCCCGTTCCGCGTCCCACCCGCCGAACTCTGGCCCGAGCGGATGCCCGCGGTGCTGGCCGTTCTCTATCTGCTGTTCGGTGAGGGCTACTCCTCCACCGAGTCGGAGCAGTTCGTGCGCGAACCGATCGCCCGTGAGGCGATCCGGCTGCAGCAGCTGCTGCTCGCGGCGAATGCCGACGCCTCGGCGGCGCCCGACCCCGAGGTCGCCGGACTGCTGGCGCTCATGCTGTTCCAGCATGCGCGTCGTCGCGCGCGGTCGACCCCCTCGGGCGACATCGTCGTGCTCGAGGAGCAGGACAGGGCGCTCTGGGATGCCGGCGACATCGCCGAGGGCCTCGTCGCCCTGGACCGCGCCACCCGGCTGCTCGTCGAGGCGGACGCGCAGCCGGGACCGTACTACCTCCAAGCCGCCATCGCGTCGCGTCATGCCATCGCCGTCGGCTATGCGGACACCGACTTCGAGCGCATCGTGTCGCTCTACGAGCTGCTGGCCGCGACGGCCCCCTCGCCGGTCGTCGAGCTGAATCGTGCGGTCGCCATGGCGATGGCGAGGGGACCGGCGGCGGGACTCGAACTGGTCGAGCAGCTGAGCGCTGGGGGCGAGCTCGACGCTTACTACTTGCTGCATGCCACCCGCGCCGACCTGCTGCGCCGTCGGGGGCTCCCGGAAGAGGCGCTGCCCCACTACCAGCGCGCGCACGACGTCGCGCCCTCGCCGGCGGAGCGCCGGTATCTGAGGTCGCGGATGGCGCAGGTCCGCGACGAGATCGGGCGGGCGCCGGAGGCTCCCAACCCCTGATCTCGCCCGGAATCACGGGCATCTGCTGTGGTAAAATGGTCCTTCTGCGGAAGGGATCCCCATGCTTTTCGAGGTCGGCGAAACCGTCGTATACCCCCACCACGGTGCGGCAACCATCACCGAGGTCAAGAAGCGCATCATCAAGGGCGAAGAGAAGGTCTACCTCAAGCTCAACGTCACGCAGGGCGACCTCACCATCGAGGTACCGGCCGACAATGTCGACCTGGTGGGCGTGCGCGACGTGATCGGAAAAGAGGGGCTCGACCAGGTGTTCGAGGTGCTCCGCGCGCCGTTCACCGAAGAGCCGACCAACTGGAGCCGGCGCTACAAGGCCAACCTCGAGAAGCTCGCGTCGGGCGACGTGATCAAGGTCTCCGAGGTGGTGCGCGACCTCTGGCGTCGTGACCAAGACCGTGGGCTGTCGGCAGGCGAGAAGCGCATGCTGGCCAAGGCGCGCCAGATCCTGACCTCCGA
>Ga0070659_100003189_pt1 | contig 11677 bp, 8 predicted proteins | sample KBSC23metaG_FD_64666 | JGI IMG/M metagenome (GOLD analysis project Ga0070659, IMG submission 64666) | Corn rhizosphere microbial communities from Kellogg Biological Station, Michigan, USA - KBS C2-3 metaG | ecosystem: Host-associated > Plants > Roots > Rhizosphere > Soil ...
ACGGCCAGTACAAGGCGCACCGGCCGCCGCCGCCAGAGGATTTGGTCCCGCAATTCCCGCTGATCCGGGTCGCGACCCGCGCGTTCTCCATCCCCTGCATCGAGGAAGCGGGGCTAGAGGCCGACGACATCATCGCCTGCTACGTGACCGCGGCGAAGGCGGCGGGATGGAAGGTGACGATCGTCAGTTCCGACAAGGACCTGATGCAGCTGATCGACGAGGATGCGGGCATCGACATGCTCGACACGATGAACGACCGCCGGATCGGGCGGACCGAGGTGCTCGAGAAGTTCGGCGTGCCGCCCGAGAAGGTCGGCGACGTGCTCGCGCTGATGGGCGACAGCGTCGACAATGTGCCGGGCGTGCCGGGGATCGGGCCCAAGACCGCCTCGCAATTGATCCAGCAATTCGGCTCACTCGACGCCGTGCTCGACAATGCCGAGACGATTGCCAAGCCCAAGCTCAAGCAAAACCTCATCGAGCATGCCGACAACGCGCGCCTGTCGCGCGAACTGGTGCGGCTGGTGTGCGATTCGCCGCTGCCGGAACCGCTCGACACGCTGGAGCTCAAGAAGATCCCCGAGCAGCCCTTGCGCGAGTTCCTCGAGGACCAGGGGTTCAAGGCGCTGCTCAACCGCCTCAACAGCGGGGGCTCACTTGCGCCGACGGGCCGGAGCAGCAGCGGCGGGGGCATCAATGCCACCATGACGTCACTCGACAAGAAGCCGAGCGGCCCCGCGCCGGCCGAGCAGATCGAGGTCGACCGCTCGAAATATGACACGGTCACGGACGAGGCGTCGCTAGACCGCTGGATCGCCGAGGCAAGCGGCCAAGGCTTTGTCGCCCTCGACACCGAGACCGACTGCATCGACTGTATCATCGCGAAGCTGGCAGGAATCAGCCTCGCCACCGCGCCCAACCGGGCTTGCTACATCCCGGTCGGCCACAGCGGCGCAGACCTGTTGTCCGACGCTCCGGACCAGCTCCCGCTCGAACTGGTGCTCGGCAAGCTGAAGCCGCTGCTGGAGGATCCCGCGGTCCTGAAGATCGGGCACAATCTCAAGTACGACTGGGTGATGTTCGACAAGGCGGGGATCGATGTCGCGCCGATCGAGGACACGATGGTGATGAGCTTCGACCTCGATGCCGGGCGGAGCTTCGGCCACGGGCTCGAGGAGCTCGCCAAGCTCCACTTCGACCACGAGTGCATCCCGTTCAAGCAGCTCTGCGGAAGCGGATCGAAGCAGATCACCTTCGACAAGGTGCCGCTCGGCCCGGCGACCGAATATGCCGGCGAGGACGCCGATATCGCGCTCCGCCTCTGGCTGCGGCTGAAGCCGCGGCTGGCGCAGGAGAACGTCACCCGAGTCTACGAGCGGGTCGACAAGCCGCTGGTGCCGGTGCTGGCGCGGATGGAGCAGCGCGGGATCAAGGTCGACCGCGACTATCTCGCGAAGCTGAGCCGCGAGTTCGCGGAAGAGACGGCGAAGCTCGAGGAGCGGATCTACGAGGCGGCTTGCGGCCCCTTCACCATCGGCTCGCCGCAGCAGCTCGGGGAGGTGCTGTACGGGCGCCTCGGCCTCAAGGGCGGGCGCAAGGGCAAGAGCGGCCAATATTCGACCGACGTCAACGAGCTCGAGCGGCTTGCCGGCGAGGGCATCGAATGCGCGAGCCTGGTGCTCGAATGGCGACAGCTGACCAAGCTCAAATCGACCTACACCGACGCGCTGCAGGCGCAGATCAACAAGGAGACCGGCCGCGTCCACACCAGCTTCTCGCTGACGGGCGCGCAGACCGGGCGGTTGTCGTCGAACGACCCGAACCTGCAGAACATTCCGATCAGGACCGAGATCGGGAGAAAGATCCGCGACGCGTTCGTCGCCGCGCCGGGGTACAAGCTGCTGAGCGCCGACTACAGTCAGATCGAGCTGCGCCTTGCAGCGCACATGGCCGACGTGCCGCCGTTGAAACAGGCGTTCCGCGAGGGGGTCGACATCCACAGCCTGACCGCCGAGGAATTGTTCGGCCGGGTCGACCGCGACACCCGCAACCAGGCCAAGACGATCAACTTCGCGATCCTCTACGGCAGCTCGGCCTGGGGCATTGCCGGCCGGCTCGGCGTGCCGAAGGACGAGGGGAAGGCGATCATCGACCGCTATTTCGAGCGCTTCCCCGGCATCCGCGCCTTCATCCACACGACGCTGGCGGGGGCCCGCGAGCGCGGCTTCACCCAGACCCTGTTCGGGCGGAAGACGCATTTCGAACCCAACATCCGCTCGCCCAACCCGTCGATCCGCGCCGGCGCCGAGCGCGCTGCGATCAACGCGCCGATCCAGGGCACCAGCGCCGACCTCATCAAGCGGGCGATGGCGCGAATGGACGATGCGCTGGAAACCGCCGGCCTGGGTGAGGTTCGCATGCTGCTCCAGGTCCACGACGAGCTGGTGTTCGAAGTGCCGGACGGCCGCGAGGAAGAAGCGGCCGCCGTCATCAAGCGGGTCATGGCGGGCGCCGCCGAGCCGGCGATGAAGCTCGACGTGCCGCTCGACGTCGAGGTCGGCTGGGGCGAGCATTGGGGCGCCGCGCATTGACCGACGGCGAGCGAAACAAGGTCCTTGCCGAGACTGCCGACACCCCGCCCGATGCCGACATGGCGACGCTCGCCCGCGGCGGTCGGCTCAACGTGTTCGGGTTCGTGCTTCGGCTCGCCGCCCGCCTGCCGTTCCTGTTCATCGCCGGGCGCATCTACGGGGCGGATTCGCTTGGCCGCTTCGCCTATGCGGTGCTGACGGTCGAGTTCGCTGCGCAGCTCGCCGCGCTGGGCCTCAGGCGCGGCCTCGCCCAGCTCCTCGCCAACGCCAAGAAACCGGAGGCATGCATTGTCGCCGATGCAATGCTGGTGGCGGCGATCGGCTCCGCCATCGGCATGGCGATCCTGTTCGCCTTCCCCAAGGCGATGTACCCGACCACCGACATCCACGGAATGGACCGGTGGCTGGCGATCACGGTCCTCGCCATCGCCTGGACCGACATCGCGCTCGCCGCGCTCGCCTACCACAACGACGTTGGAGCGACGGTGCGCGCGCGGTCGATCGTCGAGCCGTGGACGATCAGCATCGTCGCCTTCGCCTGGTCCTACGTCTCGCTCGATGACGGCCTGATCATCTCCTACGTTTTCTCGATGGTGGCGGCGCTGTTCGCGGCGCTGATCCCCCTGGTCCGCTGCTACGGTCTGCCGCACGGCTGGAAGCCCGACCTGCCGCTGGCCTGGGGGACCGCGGTTCGAAACGTGCCGGTCGCCGCCGCCGACGCGGTCGAATGGGCGTCGCGCCGGATCGACCTGGCGGTCCTCGGCGCCTTCATGCCGGCGGCGTACGTCGGCATTTATTATGTCGCCCAGCAGGTCGCGACCCTGCCGGCCAAGTTGAAGACGAGCTTCGAACCCGTGCTGGGCCCGGCGATCGCCCGCAAGATCGCAGCAGGGGACCGCGCCTCGGTCGCGAAGCAGGTGCGCCAGGTCACCTATTGGATCATCGCCGCGCAGCTCGGGATCGCGCTCGCGCTCGGCATTCCGGGCCGCGCCGTGATGGGGCTGGTCGGGTCGGGGTTCACGGGGGGCACGGCGATGCTGAGCTTCCTGCTCGCAGCGGAAGTAATCGCCGCCGCCGCGGTCGTCAGCGAAGCCGCGCTGATCTACGTCGCGCGGACCCGGAACATGATCATCAGCCTCGCCATGCTCGCGTTCGAGGCCATCCTCGCCGTGGCGCTGATCCTGATCATGAAAGACGAGGGCCTGCCGCAGGCCTTCCAGGCCACCGGGCCCGCAATCGCCCTCTGCGTGGCGCTTGGCTTCGCCTCGATCAGCAAGTCACGGCTCCTGTGCAAGAAGCTCGGTGCGCCCGTCTCGGGATGGCGCTGGGACCTCGCATGGGCGACCGCGGCCGGTCTCATCGTCGGCGGCGCGGTCCGCTATTTCCTCCCGCAGACGCTGCAACTAGTCGTCGGCGTGCCGGCGATCATGATTGCGTTCTTCGCGGTGCTGTGGACCAAGGGCTTCGGACCCGAGGACCGGGAGCTGTTCCGATTGCGCAAGCACGAGGTGCGGGAACTGCGCGAAGCGGAGGACGCCGCGCTGGCCCGCGATCAGGTGCGCGACACGATTATCTAATGCCGGAAGTGGCGCATGCCGGTGAACAACATCGCGAGGCCCGCGGCGTCGGCCGCTGCAATCACCTCATCGTCGCGGATTGAACCGCCTGGCTGGATCACGGCGGTTGCGCCGGCTTCCGCGGCAGCCAGCAGGCCGTCGGCGAAGGGAAAGAAGGCGTCGGACGCGACGGCCGAGCCGACTGTCCGCGGTTCAGGCCAGCCGTTGGCCTCGGCCGCTTCCCTTGCCCGGAGCGCGGCGATTCGCGAGCTGTCGCGGCGGTTCATCTGGCCCGCCCCAATGCCGGCGGTGACGCCGTCCTTCGCATAGACGATCGCGTTCGACTTGACGTGCTTCGCCACGGTCCAGGCGAACAGACAGTCGGCGACTTCCTGCTCGGTCGGCTGACGCCCGGTCACGCATTCGAGCTGCTCGCGGGTCGCGATTCCATTGTCGCGGTCCTGGACCAGAAGGCCGCCGGCGATGAACGCGAGGCTCGTCCCGCCGCGGGCCGGATCGGGCAGCGACCCGGTCAGCAACAGGCGGAGGTTTTTCTTCCGCGCGAAGATGGCCTGCGCACCTTCGTCGGCATCGGGCGCGACGACGACTTCGGTGAAGATCCCGGTGATCGCCTCGGCCGTGGCGGCGTCGAGCGGCCGGTTGGTCGCGACGATCCCGCCGAACGCCGACACGCTGTCGCAGGCGAGCGCTTCCTTCCAGGCATCGAGGAGAGTGCCGCGGGTCGCGACTCCGCACGGATTGGCATGCTTGACGATGACCACGGTCGGCTCCCGGTCGCGGAATTCGCTAACCAGCTCAAGCGCGGCATTGGCGTCATTGAGGTTGTTGTAGCTGAGCTCCTTACCCTGGACCTGGGTCGCCTGCGCGACGCCGTGTGCCGCGGGGCCAACGGGAAGGTAGAGCGCCGCGGTCTGATGCGGGTTCTCGCCGTAGCGCAGCGGCATCTTGCGGGTGGCCGACAGAGTCCACTTCTCGGGCCAGCGCTCGCCCTGGTCGGCGAAGGCGAACCATTGCGCGATCGTCGAATCATATTCGGCGGTCAGCGCGAACGCCTTGGCGGCGAGTTTCTTGCGGAATTCGAGCGTGGTCCCACCGTTGCGGTCGAGCTGCTCCAGCAGCGCTGCATAGTCCGCCGCGTCGGTCACGATGGCGACATCGGCATGGTTCTTCGCGGCCGAGCGGACCATCGAGGGACCGCCGATGTCGATATTCTCGATCACCATGTCGCGGTCGGCGCCGCTCATGACCGTGTTGAGGAACGGATAGAGGTTGACGACGACGAGGTCGATCGGCGCGATTCCATGCTGCTCCATCGCCGCCGCATGCTCGGGATTGTCGCGAACGCCGAGCAGGCCGCCGTGGACCTTGGGGTGGAGTGTCTTCACCCGGCCGTCCATCATCTCGGGAAAACCGGTGAGGTCGGAAATGTCACGGACGTCGGCGCCATTTTCGCGCAACTTCGCAGCGGTACCGCCGGTCGACACGATATCGATGCCGTGCCGCGCAAGCCCTGCCGCAAGCTCGGCCAGGCCGGTCTTGTCGGAAAGCGAGATCAGCGCCCGGCAGACGGGTACGAGGTCGGTCATCGATGCTCCTTGTGACTAGCTGGCGCGGCGGAAGGTCCAGCCGATTTCGCCGCCCAATGCCGACACTTCGCCGACGATGACAAGCTGGCTCGTGCGCTGCGGTTCGCCGCGGCCGTCGATCCACAGGCTTTCCTCTAGTCCGAGGTTGCCGCCGCGGCAGCGGAAGTTCCACGGCGGCGCGCCCCGCGAACGCAGGATCGCGCCCATCCCGTCGGCGGTGGTCGTCGCCTCGACCCCCGGAGCAAGGTGGAAGCGCACCGCATAGGGCGCCGACTCGCGGATTTTCTTGCGGCCCCTGGGCATCAGCTGGTCCGCCCCGCGCAGCTCCTTGCCGTCGTTGCCGAGCATCAGGCTGCGCTTGTGAATTAGCCCGAACGAGCGGACGTAGCCGTCGTGGCTGGCCTCGAGCCGGCTGGCATCATTGTCCTCGCTGCGGTCGATGGCGACGTCCTCGACGCCTTTGCCGAGCGAGCCGTCGGTGACGATGTTGGTCGAGTTGGTGTCGGCCAGGACCAGGGTGCTGTAAGCCGCGGTCGTCCTAAGCCCCTCCACCAGCTCGTCGGGCAGATCGGTCAGCAGCGGCCCGGGCCCGCCGCAATTGACGACCAGCCGCTGCCCGCCGTCGGACAGTTCGAAGGCCAGAGTCGACGCAGCGCCCCGTTCGGCCAGCTTCTGCGGCGGCGGCGGGGCCGCATCCAGCACCAGGATCGTGCCCAGCGCCGACATCCGCTGATAGCCCCAGCCGCGCGCGTTGCGCAGCGGCCGGGCGCGCATCCCGCAGCCATCGATCAACGCCGCCAGCCGGGACGATTCGCCCGGTCCGCAGCCCTGCCAGCTCGACAGCGCGCCGTCCCCCATCATGATCCCATGCAAAGCAGCGAGCGACGCTTGCGCCGCGGCCTCGATGCCATCCGGAATGGTTTGCTTGGCGGCGAGATAGCAGGCGCGCAGCAATCCGAAGCGGTCGACCAGCTGCATCTGTTCGTAGGGCGAACGGCTGACCAGCCCGCCGTCGTCGAATTGCGCCGAGGTAAGCGCTCGCGCCAGGCCGGCTTCGCCGCGGGCAACGCGGGGAACCCCGCCCTGCACCAGCAGGCCGGCGGCGACCACGCCGCACCAGGCGGTGACCCGGTCGAGCCCGACCGCTGCCTTGTCGGCATTGGCATCGAGATGGCGTGCGCCCCGCGCCAAGGTATTGAGCAGGGCGGAGCGATAGCCGCTATCGCTGCTCGACAGGATGTAAGGCGCGTAAGCGGTCCAGAACAGGATGCGCTCGCCCCACAATTGCGGCGCCCAGGCCTCGTCGGGCCTGGTGCCATGTCCCAGCAACCAGCGGCCGACCACGGCTTCGGCCAGCCGCGCGCCTTTCTCCCGCGAAGCGGCGGCGGCGAGATCGCGAAGCCAGGAAAAGCCCTGCAGTTGCTCGGCGAGCGGCCCGGCCGCTCCGACCTCGCCGAAATCCAGCTCCTTCAGGGGCAGCGTCTCGCTGCCCACCGTAAAGCGCCCGGCGAGCAGCTCGTCTCCTCGCGAGCGCTCGCCGTGGACATGGTCGCGCGGCACTGCGACCAGCTTCAGCGGCTGCTTCGACCGCTTGAGGCGTGACAGCAGCGAACCGCGCGCGAGCTTGCTGACCACCTCGCGCTCGGCGGCCGATCCGTCGCCGCTCACGCGTCGCCTCTGAGCGCCTTGATGTTCCCTGCATAGGCGGCTGGCCCGCCACGGAAGACGGCAGTGCCGGCGACCAGGGCAGTGGCCCCGGCGTTCACCGCCTGCCGCGCCGTCTCCTGATCGATCCCCCCATCGACCTCGAGCACAACGTCCAGCTGTTCCTTCGCGATCCTGCCGGCGATCGCCTCGATCTTCCTGAGCTGGCCAGGGAGGAACTTCTGCCCGCCAAACCCCGGATTAACGCTCATCACCAGCACGAGATCGACATCGCCGAGCACATAGTCGAGCATCTTTGCCGGTGTCGCGGGATTGAGGGACACGCCCGCTTTCTTGCCGAGCGCCTTGATGCGCTGAATGGTGCGGTGGAGATGCGGGCCGGCTTCGGGATGGACGGTGATGATGTCGGCGCCCGCCTCGGCGAAAGCATCGAGGAACTGGTCGACCGGCGAAATCATCAAATGGACGTCGAACGGCTTTTGCGTGTGGGGCCGCAGCGCCTTCACCACCCCTGGGCCAATCGTGAGGTTGGGGACGAAATGTCCGTCCATCACGTCGATATGGATCCAGTCCGCGCCAGCCACGTCGATCGCGCGTACTTCCGCTCCGAGCGTGGCGAAGTCGGCGGACAGGATGGAGGGCGCGATGACCGGCATGACACCCGATTAAACGGGATTAACCCGCGCGGACAAGGCGCGCGATGAAGAAGCCGTCGAGCCCGCCTTCGGCTTCGAGCAGGCCGGGGAGGATGCGCACCCAGCCCTCGGGCGAAACGGGCACGAAGTCGGGCAGGCTTCCCGGCTGTTCAAACCGCAGATCAGGATGACGATCGAGAAGAGAGCCGAGCTGAAGCTCGCCCTCTTGAGGTTCGAGCGAGCACACAGAGTAAACCAGCGTTCCGCCCGGTTTCAGCCATGGCGCTGCACGGTCGAGAAACTCGGTCTGCACCTCGGCGCTTTCGGCAATAACCTTCGGCCGGGCGCGATAAAGCACTTCGGGATGGCGGCGGAAGGTTCCGGTGGCCGAACAGGGCGCGTCCAGCAGGATTGCATCGAACTGCCGGTCCGGCTTCCACTTCAGCGCGTCGGCTTCGACGAGTTTCGCGTCGAGGCGCGTCCGGCGCAGATTCTCCTGCAGTCGTCCGAGACGACTTGCCGACGCGTCCACTGCGGTCACTGCATGACCCGCCGCCGCCAGCTGCATCGTTTTGCCGCCCGGCGCCGCGCAAAGATCAAGGACGTCCCTGGCACCGGCCGGAATCAACCGGCCGGGAAGGGATGCCGAAAGGTCCTGCACCCACCATCCGCCCTCGCCGAAGCCCGGTAGCGCGGTGACCGAGGCGCTTTGCAGCCGCACGTGATTCGCCGCCAGCGATCGGCCTTGATTTGCATTCGCATAAGCCTGCGCCTCGCCATGGTCGGCGAACGCCAGATCGAGCGGTGGACGACTGGCGATCTGTCTGCGAGCCGCCAGCACGCTTGCTTCGCCCCAGGCCGAACTCCATCGCTGTTCGACTTCGGCTGGGAGTGTCGGCGAATCCATCGCGGGCAGGCCGCGCCGAAGCAGTGTGCCGAGCACGCCATGGACCAACCGGCGGGGACCCCCGTCAACCAACGGCAAGGCGGTCGCCACCAGCGCATGCTCCGGCGTGCCGAGGCCGATCTTCTGGGCAAGGGCCAGCCGCAGCACCATCCGCGCCTTGCTGTCGTCGGGCAGCCGCTGCCGGGTGGCGCCGTCGATCAGCCGATCGAGGTCGGGCAGCCACCGCAGCGCCTCGCCCGCGATCGCCACTGCCAGTGCGTGATCGGCTGGCGAAAGGTTACGGATCGCGCCGCCGGCTGACTCCAGCGTCCGGCCGCGGCGCAGCACTGCGTCGAGCATTTGCAGGGCGGCGTACCGCGAGCCGAGCCCCTCAACGCTTGGCATTGGGGCTTCCGAAGGCCATTTGGAGGTGATGAAGCGCCCAAGCCATCTCGCCGCGCCGGCTTACTTGAGTCCGTCGCCGCCGGTTCCGGAACCCGAGCAGCCGAAAGACGGAAGCCCGCCCGCCGGCGAGGAGGAGCGGCTCGATCCCACCCGCTATGGCGATTGGGAAAAGAAGGGCATTGCGGTCGATTTCTAGACGCCCTCGGCGCGCGGCGGCCGGGCCAGCAGCGCGCCCAGTACCTCATCGACATTGGCGCGGCCGGCGATCAGCGCATCGACTGCGTCCACGATCGGCATGTCGATACCCTTCTCGCGTGCCAGCCGAGCCAGGACCGGGGCTGTGAACGCGCCCTCCGCCACCGTCTTGCGGTTGGCCATCAGCTCGCCGGCCGAGCGGCCTTCGCCGATGCCCAGGCCAAGCGAATAATTCCGCGAGCTGACCGACGAGCAGGTGAGCACCAGGTCGCCGAGACCGCTCAGGCCAGTGAGCGTCTCGCGCCGTGCGCCGAAGGCGAGTCCGAACCGCGTCATCTCGGCGAATCCGCGACCGATCAGCGCCGCGCGCGCGTTCTGGCCCAGCCCCTTCCCCTCGACCACGCCGCAGGCGATGGCGAGCACGTTCTTGACCGCCCCCCCGATTTCCGCCCCGGCGACATCGTTGGAGACGTAGATGCGGAAGGTCGGCTGCGCGATTCGGCCGCGCAGCTGCTTTGCCAGTACCTCGTCCTGGGCGGCGAGCGTCACCGCAGTGGGCAGGCCGCGAGCGACTTCATGCGCGAATGTCGGACCCGACAGGACCGCCACGAGGGCACCAGGACAAGCCTCGTGGGCAACGCGATGGAGCAGCTCCCCGCTCCTTTCCTCGATCCCCTTCGAACAAAGAATGAGCGGCTTTCTGCAGTCGGGCGCCTTTTCGAGGACCGTCCGCATATGCTGCGCGGGGGTCACCACCAGCAACGCCTCGCACGAGTCCAGCTCGCCGAGGTCGGCCGTCGCCCGAATGCCGGAATTCAACGGGATGCCGGCGAGGAAAACCGAGTTCTCGCGTCGCCTGTTGACCGCTTCGACCACGTCGGGCTCGAGCGCCCACAACAAGGTCTCTTCGCCGCCAGCCGAGGCGACCTGCGCCAAAGCCGTCCCCCAGGCGCCGCCGCCGATGATCCCGAGCTTCATGCCTTCACGCCCGCCCCCCGGACCCGCTCCGCGCGCTCGTCGAGCGGCCAGCGCGCGCGCGCCGGAACGTCGAGCGAATCGCAATCGCCGGCGGCGAAACGCTCGGCGCCCGCCCAGGCAATCATCGCGCCATTGTCGGTGCACAGCCAGGCTGGCGGAACACTGAAGCGGCGCCCACGCTCTTCCGCAAGTTCAGCGAGCGCGCCGCGAATCGCCTGGTTGGCGGCGACCCCGCCGGCAACGACCAGCGCCGGTGCATGGCTGTTTCGCAGCGCCAGCCGGGTACGGTCGACGAGGCAATCGACCACCGCCTGCTGGAAACTCGCGGCAATGTCGGCTGGCACGAAGTCGCCTGAGACGACGGCGCGCTGCACAGCGCTCTTCAAGCCCGCGAACGAAAAATGCGGCTCGCCCGAGCCGACCAGCGGCCGCGGCAGCGGCACTGCGTTGGGGTCGCCGGTCCTGGCCAGTCGCTCGATCGCCGGACCCCCTGGATAAGCGAGACCGAGGAGCTTGGCGGCCTTGTCGAAGGCCTCCCCGGCGGCGTCGTCGATCGTCGTCGCCAGCCGGCGGTAGTCGCCGACGCCGCGCACTTCGAGCAATTGGCAATGGCCGCCCGACACCAACAGCAGCAGGTAGGGAAAGTCGAGATCGGGGTCGGCGAGGCGCGGCGAGAGCGCATGGCCTTCGAGATGGTTGACCGCGATCAACGGCTTGCCGGCAGCCAGCGACAGTCCCTTGCCGGCGAGCAAGGCGACCATCACGCCGCCGATCAACCCCGGGCCCGCGGTTGCCGCGACCGCGTCGACCTTCGCAAGCGACAGCTTGGCGTCACCAAGCACCTGTTCGATCAGGCCGGGCAGGATTTCCACATGGGCCCGCGCGGCGATCTCGGGCACCACGCCGCCATAGGCCTGGTGCGCGCTGTTCTGCCCGACTACCGACTGCGCGAGGATTCGCCGGTCGGACGTCACCAGCGCCACGGCACTGTCGTCGCAACTGCTCTCGAGGCCGAGGATTAATGTCATTTCGCGTCCGGCCCTTTGCCTGAAGGCGCGGCGATGCACTAGGGGTGAGGAATGCAAGGGCTTCGCCTCGGGACTCGCGGATCCGCGCTCGCCTTGGCGCAGGCGCGCAAGGTCGCTTCGGCGATCGAGGC
>Ga0070659_100003197_pt1 | contig 11662 bp, 9 predicted proteins | sample KBSC23metaG_FD_64666 | JGI IMG/M metagenome (GOLD analysis project Ga0070659, IMG submission 64666) | Corn rhizosphere microbial communities from Kellogg Biological Station, Michigan, USA - KBS C2-3 metaG | ecosystem: Host-associated > Plants > Roots > Rhizosphere > Soil ...
GCGACGCTCGCGCGCCATCTCGGCATGGTCGTCACGCATCGCCAGTTGCTGACCGAGGTGTGGGGACCGGCGCATGCGCGCGACACGCACTACCTGCGCATCTACATGAAGCAGCTTCGCGACAAGCTCGAAACCGACCCGCTGCGGCCGCGGCATCTCATCACGGAAACGGGCGTCGGATACCGGCTCCTTGCCGACGAATGACGATCGTCGCCGACGATCGACGATTGCCTCATGGCCGACGATCGACGATTGCCTCATGGCCGACGATCGACGATCGGCATGTCGCCGACGCCTGACGATCGGCTTGTCGCCGACGATCCACTGAGCCGAGTGTCCCCGGCTGGTAAACTCGACACGCGTTTCGCCGACGCCCGCAGGAGCGCGTTCCTGCTCCCCGTCCTCCGATACCTGTCCCCCTGATGAGGCCGATCGCCGTCTTCCGCTTCAGCCCGACCGAAGGGCCGGCGCATTTTGCGCAGTGGCTCGACGCGGCCGCACTGGCGTGGCAGCTGGTCGCCGTCGACGAGGGTGACGCGATTCCGGCCGATGCAACGCAATTCTCGGGCATCGGCATGATGGGCGGGCCGATGAGCGTCAACGATGCGCTCGCGTGGATCGATCCGTTATCGCGGCTGCTTCGCGACGCGGTCGCGCGTGACGTCCCGGTGATCGGCCATTGCCTCGGCGGGCAGTTGCTCGCGCAGGCACTCGGCGCGCGCGTGCGCCGCACGCCGACGCCGGAAATCGGCTGGATCGACGTCGAGTCGACCGACGCCGCGGCTCGCGACGATTGGTTCGGCGGCCGCACGCGCTTCACGCCGTTCCAGTGGCATTACGATGTGTTCGATCTGCCCGCCGGTGCCACGCGCGTGCTGACGAACCCGTTCAATCCGAACCAGGCCTATCTGATCGGTGGACGGCACATCGGCTTCCAGTGCCACATCGAGATGACCGCCGATCTCGTGCAGACGTGGTGCCAAAGCGGCGCCGACGAGATCGCGGCGCCGGACACGCCGGCGCGCCAATCGCGCGACGAGATTCTGCGTGATCTGCCCGCACGGCTCGACGCACTGTCGTCGGTAGCCAATGGCGTGTACGCGCGCTGGTCGCAGGGGCTGCGTCGGACATGAGCGCGCCCGGCCGCCCCAAGCGCGAATCAGTCCCGCAGCGCGAAGCGCGAAGGGTAGTCCAATGACATCCGCAGGGCCGCCCCAAGGATCGAATTCCGCCCCCGTGGGGGGCAGCGAAGCGCGTGAGCCCGATGGGCCGCCCCAAGGGCGAACAGTCGAGGGCGAAGCACGAGCGCCGAGTAACCGGCTGGGAGCGTGGGGGCATCATGCAGGCGATATCGCCTCGACCCGTGCCCGTCGAAGCGCGATCCGCGCACTGCCCGATCTGCTGATCAACCAGATCGCGGCCGGCGAGGTCGTCGAGCGCCCGGCCGCGGCGCTCAAGGAACTGCTCGAGAACGCACTCGATGCCGGCGCAACGTCGATCGACGTCGACGTCGCGGGCGGCGGCGTGAAGCGGCTGCGCGTCGCCGACAACGGCGCGGGCATCGAGCGCGAGGACCTGCCGCTCGCGCTCGCGCGTCACGCGACGTCAAAGATTGCCTCGGTCGTCGACCTCGAGGCGATCGCGACGCTCGGCTTTCGCGGCGAGGCGCTGGCGTCGATCGCGGCGGTGTCGCGGCTTGCGATCGCGTCGCGCGCGCAGGGCAGGCCGCATGCGTGGCGCATCGAGGTCGAGGGCGGCACCGTGGGTGCGATCGCGCCCGCAGCACTTGCCGGCGGCACGACGGTGACCGTCGAGGAGCTCTACTTCAACACGCCGGCGCGGCGCAAGTTCCTGCGCACCGAGGCCACCGAGTGGGCGCATTGCGACGAGGCGTTTCGCCGCGTGGCACTTGCACACGATGAGGTCGCGTTTACGCTGACGCATAACGGGCGCGCCCTGCAGCGGCTGGTTCCCGGGGGACGCCGCGCGCGGGTCGAGGCGCTGCTCGGCGACGCGTTCGTGCTGCATGCCACGCTGGTCGACGCCGATGCGGGCGACGTGCGCCTCGCCGGCTTTGCCGTCAGGCCCGCGTATGCCGCCGATGCACGCGCGACGCAGTACGTCTTCGTCAACGGCCGCCACGTGCGCGATCGCATGCTCGGACACGCGCTGCGCGAGGCGTATCGCGACATTCTTCACCACGACCGGCAGCCCGTGTATGCCCTGTGGCTGTCGCTCGATCCGCGGCGCGTCGACGTGAATGTGCATCCGCAGAAGACCGAGGTGCGCTTTCGCGATGCGGGTGCCATCCATCAGTTCGTCCGGCATGCGGTCGAGCGCGCGCTGGCGGCCACGGCGGCGCAGCAACCGGCGGTGTCCGCGGCCGAACGGCTGGGGCTCGCGGCAGCGCATCTGCCGCCTCTCGTTGCCTCCGCCGGGGACGGGATGCATGCGCCGCGCGACGGCTTCGGCACGCAGCGCGCTGCAAGCGATGGACAGGCGCAGGCGACGATGCCGCTCGACGTGAACGAGCCGGCGGGATTCTATCGGCGCCTCTTCGGCGAGCGCCCGGTGACGCCATCCGCGCTGCCCGCAGACGATGCGCATCCGCTCGGTTTCGCGATCGCGCAGCTGCACGGCATCTACGTGCTGGCGCAAAACCGCGCGGGGCTGATCCTCGTCGACATGCACGCGGCACACGAGCGCATCGTGTACGAGCGGCTGAAGGCGACGTTCGACGCCGGCGTCCCGGTGCAGCCGCTGCTCGTGCCGGCGACGTTCGCGGCCGACGCGCTCGACGTCGCCGCGGCCGCCGAGCATCGTGACGTGCTCGGCGCGCTCGGCTTCGACGTGTCCGCGCTCGGTCCCGAGCTGCTTGCCGTGCGCGGCATTCCCGCGCCGCTCAGGGACGCCGACGCTGCCGCGCTGGCGCGCGCCGTGCTGCACGACATCCGCGAATACGGTGGCTCGCGCGCGCTCGACGCACGCCGTGACGAGCTGCTTTCGACGATGGCCTGTCACGGATCCGTGCGCGCCAACCGCAGCCTGACGGTCGTGGAAATGAACGCGCTGCTGCGCGAGATGGAGGCGACCGAGCGCGCCGGGCAGTGCAACCACGGCCGGCCGACGTGGTACCAGCTGACCCTCGGCGATCTCGACCGGCTGTTCATGCGCGGTCGCTAGGGGTCGGAGACGATAAATCGTCTCCGACCCCACTTCGGTCCTAGCCGCGACCGACGGGCGCCGATGATTCCCTGCGTCCTGCTGCTCGGACCGACGGCTTCCGGCAAATCGGCCGTCGCGCTCGCGCTAGCGCACCGCTTCGGCGGGGAGATCGTCAGCGCCGATTCCGCGCAGGTCTACCGCGGCATGGATATCGGCACCGCCAAGCCCGATGCGGCCACCCGAGCAGGGGTTGCGCATCATCTGCTCGACCTGATCGAGCCCACCGAAGCCTATTCGGCGGCGCGGTTTCGCAACGATGCGGCGGATGCGATCGCGCAAATCCGGGCGCGCGGCCGGCTGCCGATCGTCGCCGGCGGCACGATGCTTTATTTCAAGGCGCTGCGCGAGGGGCTGAGCTCGCTTCCGCACGCCGATGCCGTGGTTCGCGCCGAGATCGACGCGCGCGCGGCGAAGCTCGGATGGCCGGCAATGCATGCGGAGCTTGCCCGCGTCGATCCGGTGACGGCCTCGCGTCTTGCTTCAACCGACTCGCAGCGTATCCAGCGCGCGCTGGAGGTGCACGCGCTCTGCGGACGCCCGATGTCCGCGCTGCTCGGCGCCCGCGAGGCGGAACGCGTCGTCGATTCCGCCATCGTGGTCGCGCTTGCGCCGGTGGACCGCGCGAAGCTGCATGCCGCCATAGCGGTGCGCTTCGACGCGATGCTCGCTGCGGGGCTGATCGCCGAGGTGCGCGCGCTCCGCGCCCGCCATCCGCTGCGCAGCGACATGCCGTCGATGCGCGCCGTGGGTTACCGGCAGGTGTTCGATCACCTCGACGGCCGCATCGACCGCGCGACGCTTCGCGATCGCGGCATCGCGGCGACCCGCCAGCTCGCCAGGCGGCAGCTCACCTGGATGCGCAGCATGGACGTGCAGCCGCTCGACTGCTTCGCCGCGGACATCGTGTCCACGGTCGAGGCCCGCGTCGCGCATGCGCTCGAAGCCGCGCGCGGGAGCGGGGGGTCCGATTGACGCTGCCCACCTTGTTCGCCATCATGCACGCCCCGGCTGCCTGTGCGAGGCGGGCCCTCGGTCCACAAGGAGGAGTGATGCGTTCCCTTTCCAACCTATGCGTTGCCGCTGCCGTCGGCACGCTGCTCGTCGCCGCGCCCATCCACGCGAAGACGTTGCGCTGGGCGAGCCAGGGCGACGTGCTGACGTTCGATCCGTACGCGCAGAACGAGAGCTTCAACAACACGTTCAACAGCTACGTTTACGAAGCGCTCGTCCAGTACGACAAGAAGTTCGAAGTCGTGCCGCAGCTCGCGACCAAATGGGAGCAGCTGAGCCCGACGCAATGGCGCTTCCATCTGCGTCCGGACGTGAAGTTCCAGGAAGGCGAGCCGCTGACTGCCGACGACGTCGTGTTCTCGATCAATCGGCAGAACTCGAAGCGGTCGATGACCAAGGCGTATCTCGCCGGCGTGGCCGAGGCGAAGAAGGTCGACGATCTGACCGTCGACATCCTGACCAGCGGACCGGCCCCCGTGCTGCTGCGTCAACTGACCGACGTGCGCATCATGAGCAAGGCGTGGTGCGAGAAGCACAACGTCGTCGAGGTGCAGGATTACCTCGCGAAGGAGGAGACCTACGCGGTCGGCCACGCGAACGGCACCGGCCCCTACGTGCTGAAGTCGCGCGAGCCCGACGTGAAGACGGTCCTCGAGGCGAATCCGCACTGGTGGGGCAAGATGGACGGAAACGTCACCGAGATCGTCTACACGCCGATCAAATCGGCCGCCACCCGCACGGCCGCGCTCTTGTCGGGCGAGATCGACTTCGTGCTCGACCCGCCGCTGCAGGACCTGCCGAAGCTCAAGTCCGACCCGAACATCAAGGTGATCGAGGGCCAGGAGAACCGCACGATCTTCATCGGCATGGACCAGAAGAGCGACGAGCTCAAGTACTCGAACGTCAAGGGCAAGAACCCGTTCAAGGACCGTCGCGTCCGCGAGGCGCTGTATTCCGGCATCGACATCGAGACGATCAAGCGCACGCTGATGCGCGGGCTGTCGATTCCGACCGGAGAGCTGATCACGCCGCAGGTCTACGGCTACTACGCCGCGGCGAACAAGCGTCCCGCCTACGACGTCAACAAGGCGAAGGCGCTGCTGAAGGAGGCGGGATATCCCAACGGCTTCGAGGTCACGCTCGACTGTCCGAACGATCGCTACATCAACGATGCGCTGATCTGCCAGGCGCTGACGTCGATGTGGGCGAAGATCGGCCTCAAGGTCAATCTCGATGCGATGCCGAAGGCGCAGTACTTCGCCAAGATCAACAAGCGCGACACCAGCTTGTACATGCTCGGCTGGGCGGTGGCGACGTTCGACGCGCAGGACGCGTTCCTGTCGCTCGTGCACACGCCCGACGGCAAGGGCGCCGGCGAGTACAACGACGGCGCCTACAGCAATCCGAAGATGGACGCGCTCATCGACGCGATGAAGAGCGAGGCCGACGTCAAGAAGCGGCTCGACATGATCCACGAGGCGCTGATGCTGCACACACAGGACATCGCGCACCTGATGCTGCACCAGCAGATCATCCCGTGGGCGATGCGCAAGAACATTACGGTCACGCACAGCGCCGACAACCGGCTGCGCGTGTGGTGGGTGCACGTCAACGACGCAAGCGCGCGTCAATGATCGTGTGATTTTCCCGCCGGAGCGGCGCCTGCCGCTCCGGCACCTGCTTCGCCAACCATCCGATGCCCGCCTTCATCCTGCAGCGCTTCGTGCAGGCAATCGTCGTCATGCTCGTGGTGGCACTGGTGGCGTTCTCGCTGTTCCAGTACGTCGGCGACCCGGTGCAGCTCATGCTGGGCCAGTTCGCAACGCCCGATGATCGCATCCGGCTCACGCACGATCTCGGGCTCGACCAGCCGTTCTACGTGCAGTTCTACCACTTCATCGTCAACGCGGTGCACGGCCAGTTCGGCGTATCGCTGCGCATCGGCAAGCCGGTGTCCGTGCTCCTCGCGCAGCGGATTCCGGCGACGCTGGAACTGAGCATCTCGGCGGCCATCCTGGCACTCGTCGTCGGCATTCCGGCCGGTGTCTACGCGGGCCTGCGTCCGAACTCGTGGCCCGCGCGAACGGCGCTGTCGCTGTCGCTGCTCGGCGTGTCGCTGCCGACGTTCCTGATCGGCATCCTGCTCATCCTGATCTTCGCGGTGAAGCTCGGCTTGCTGCCCGCATTCGGTCGCGGCGAAGTGGTTTCGCTGGGTGGCTGGACGACCGGATTGCTGACGCGAAGCGGGCTGCGCTCGCTCATCCTGCCGACGATCACCCTCGGACTCTTCCAGTTGACGCTCATCATGCGGCTCGTCCGCTCGGAGATGCTCGAGGTGCTGCGCACCGATTACATCAAGTTCGCGCGGGCGCGCGGCCTGTCCGAGCGTGCGATCAACTTCGGCCATGCGCTCAAGAACACGCTCGTTCCCGTGATCACGATCACCGGACTGCAGCTTGGCTCGATCATCGCGTTCTCGATCATCACCGAGCAGGTATTCCAGTGGCCCGGGATGGGGCTGCTGTTCATCCAGGCCGTGAGCTACGTCGACATCCCGGTGATGGCGGCGTACCTGTGCCTGATCGCGCTCGTGTTCGTGACGATCAACCTGATCGTCGACCTCCTTTATTACGTCGTCGATCCGCGCCTTCGGATCGACCGGCCCGGCGCGGCAGGACATTAGCGTGATCCGCCTGTCGGCTGCGCTGCGCCAGTCGTGGGACAGCGACCTCGCCTACAGCTTCCGCACCTCGCCGTACGCGATCGTCGCCGCACTCGTGTTCCTGCTGTGCGTCGGCAGCTCGGTGTTTGCGCCGTGGGTCGCACCGCACAACCCGTTCGACCTCGGCCAGCTCGACCTGTCGAATTCGCTCAAGCCGCCCGCCTGGCTGCCCGGCGGCGATCCCGTCTTTCCGCTCGGCACCGACGACCAGGGCCGCGACATCCTGTCGACGATCCTGTTCGGCGCGCGCATTTCGCTCGCCGTCGGCGTGTGCGCCGTGGCGTTGTCGATGGTGCTCGGCGTCGCGCTCGGCCTTCTCGCCGGCTATGCGGGCGGCAAGACCGACGCGTTCATCATGCGGGTCGCCGACGTGCAGCTTTCGTTCCCGGCGATCCTCGTCGCGCTGCTGATCGACGGCGTTGCGCGGGCGCTGCTCCCCGGCGCCCACGAAAGCATGGCCTTCTACGTGCTCGTGCTGTCGATCGGCGTGTCGGGCTGGGTGCAGTACGCACGCACGGTGCGCGGCTCGACGTTCGTCGAGAAGAACAAGGAGTACGTGCAGGCGGCGCGTCTGTTCGGCATCCATCCGCTGGCGATCATGGCGCGGCACGTGCTGCCGAACGTGCTCGGCCCGGTGCTCGTCATCGCGACGATCCATATCGCGACGGCGATCATCACCGAGGCCACGCTGTCGTTTCTCGGCGTCGGCGTGCCGCCCACGCAGCCATCGCTCGGCACGCTGATCCGCATCGGCAATGATTTCCTGTTCTCCGGCGAATGGTGGGTGACGCTCTTCCCGGGTGCAGCGCTCGTGGTGATGGTGCTTGCGATCAACCTGCTCGGCGACTGGCTGCGCGACGCGTTGAATCCGCGGCTGCGCACGTGAGGCGGGCGCGATGAACGACACGATCGAGGATGCGGCAACGGTGGGCGAGGCGGGCGCGATCGTTGCGTCGCGCGCCCTGCTCGATGTGCGGCACCTGCGCGTCGAGTTCCCGACGCGGCGCGGCGTGCTCACCGCGATCGACGACATATCGTTCACGATCGCGCCGGGCGAGGTGCTCGGCGTCGTCGGCGAATCGGGCGCCGGGAAATCGCTGACCGGGGCGGCGATCATCGGCCTGCTCGAGCCGCCCGGACGCATCGCCGCCGGCGAAGTCCTGCTCGACGGCATGCGCATCGATCACCTGCCGCAAGACCGGATGCGACGCATCCGCGGCCGGCGCATCGGTGCGATATTCCAGGATCCGCTCGCCTCGCTCGACCCGCTGTACTCGATCGGCGCGCAATTGACGGAGACGATCCGCACGCACCTGCCGATGAGCGACGCGGCGGCGCGCGCGCGCGCCGTGGAGCTGCTGCAGGAGGTCGGCATTCCGGCCGCCGCGCGCCGCATCGACCACTTTCCGCATCAGTTCTCCGGCGGCATGCGTCAGCGGGTGGTGATCGCGCTCGCACTGGCGGCAAAGCCGCAGCTCATCATCGCCGACGAGCCGACGACCGCGCTCGATGTGTCGATCCAGGCGCAGATCATCACGCTGCTGCGCAGGCTCTGTCGCGATCACGGCACCGCCGTGATGCTGATCACGCACGACATGGGAGTGATCGCCGAGACCGCCGATCGCGTCGCCGTGATGTACGCCGGACGCATCGTCGAGATCGGACCGGTGGGCGACGTGATCCGTGCGCCGAAGCATCCGTACACGATCGGTTTGATGGGATCGATTCCATCGATCGCCGGCGAGCGCGAACGCCTCGTGCAGATCGACGGCAACATGCCGCGGCTCACGCAGATACCCGACGGCTGCCCGTTCCATCCGCGCTGCCGTTTCGTGTTCGATCGCTGCCTGCACGAGCGCCCCGAACTGCTCGATGCCGGCTCGTCGCGTGCGGCGTGCTGGCTGCATGCGCAGGCCTCGACATGACCACCGGAAGCCTGCTGGAGGTTGCGCACGCGACGAAGACATTCGACGTGTCGCCGCCGTGGCTGACACGCGTTCTCGGGCACCGGCAACGTCTGTTGCTGCACGCCGTCGACGACGTAAGCTTCGACATCCGGCGCGGCGAGACGCTCGGCCTCGTCGGCGAATCGGGTTGCGGCAAATCGACGGTCGCACGGCTGATCGTCGGCCTCTACCGGTTGTCGTCCGGCGCGATCACGTACGACGGCATGGACACCGCTGTGCTTTCCACCGGGCGCGCGCCCCGGACGCTGCGCCGCAAGCTGCAGATGATTTTCCAGGACCCGTACGCGAGCCTCAATCCGCGCTGGCGCGTGGCGGACATCGTCGCCGAGCCGATCCGTGCGCAGCGGCTTGCACGCGGAAGCCCTGCGGTCGGTGCGCGCGTCGACGCGTTGCTGACGAAGGTCGGGCTGTCGCCGGCCGACGGACACAAGTATCCGCACCAGTTCTCGGGCGGACAGCGGCAGCGCATTTCGATCGCGCGAGCGCTCGCGAGCGAGCCCGAGTTTCTCGTATGCGACGAGCCCACGTCCGCGCTCGACGTGTCGGTCCAGGCCCAGGTGCTGAACCTGATGCGCGACCTGCAGCGCCAGCTCGGCCTCACCTACCTGTTCATTTCACACAATCTCGCCGTCGTGCACCACGTTGCCGATCGCGTCGGCGTGATGTATCTCGGTCGCGTCGTCGAGCTTGCCGACAAGGCGACGCTGTTCGCGTCGCCGCAGCACCCGTACACGCGGATGCTGCTCGATGCGATCCCCGATATTGCGATGAGCGGGAAGGCGCGCACGCCGGTCGCGGGCGAGGTCCCCAATGCGCTCTCGCCGCCGTCGGGCTGCACATTCCACCCGCGATGCCCGCATGCGAACGAGCGCTGCCGCGGCGAGGTGCCGGTGCTGCGGCCGTCCGCGGCGGGCGGCGCCGTTGCCTGTCACGGTGTCGAGGAACGGCGGATTCCGCTCAGGGTCGCAGACGACTTGCCGGGCACGCAAACCCAGGCAGGGTCAGAGACGACTTTGCGCAGTGCCGATACCGACGGCGCGAAAAGTCGTCTCTGACCCTACGCAGCGAGTGCGTTGAACGCCACGTGATCGCGGCCCGCGCGCCGCGCGGCAGACATCGCCGCGTTCGCGGCCGCGATCACGCCGGCCGAATCGTCGGCGTCTTCGGGGAAGAAGGCGACGCCGATCGACGTGCCGATCGGCGTGTCGGCAATCGGCGCTTGCGCCGGGTCGTTCAGCGTGTCGCGCAGGCGCTGCGCAAGCAACGCAAGCTCGCGCGCATCGTGCGCATTCGGCGTCGCGAGCGCAAATTCATTCGGGCCGAGACGCGCGAACACATCGCCTTCCCGTGCCGCGGCGCGAAAGCGGCGGGCAACCTCGACGAGCAGTGCCTCGGCCGCCGGCTTCCCGTGCAAGTCGGCCACGGCGGCGCAGCCGCCAATGTCGATGAACAGCACGCCGACATGTGCACGGTCACGTCGAGCGTTCGCGATCGCAAACGAAAGCCATTCGCGGAAGAAGCGCCGGTTCGGCAGTCCGGTGAGGGGATCGTGGTTGAGCTCCGCAGCAAGACGACGATCGAGATCGCGGCGCTCGCGCAGCAGCGAAATCAACAGCGCTGCCGCCAGGGCGGCGAGCGCGAGCGTTATCCCGGCGAACAGCGCACTCCATGCCTTGACGGCGTCGAGGTGGCGGTGCGCCGCGCGGCGCGCCACGCCGACTTCGCCGAGCAGGTCGTGGACGTGTTTCGTCAGCATGGAGCGCTCGTCGCCGCGCATGGCGGCGTCGGTTGTCGTCGACAGCTTCGCCAGCACACGGTTTTCCTGCAGCGCCGCGTCGACGCGCGCGTCGTCGGCAACGAACGCAATGCCGGCGGAAACGGCGAGCCACGCAACGAGAACGAGCGCCGCCGCTGCTGCGACGAAGGCGGCGAACGTCCGTGATTCGACCGGTATTCGTTGCGGCATGGGCAAGGGAGGTGGGCCGTACACAGCGAATAAAGCAACGACCGGGCCACCCGCTTCGCAAGCTCTAGAATGGCTGCTTTCCGGCACCTTCGTCACGGCGCAAACGCATGCCTGCCCGCACCCTCTACGACAAGCTCTGGGACAGTCACCTCGTGCGCGAGGAGGGCGACGGCACCGCGCTCATGTACATCGATCGTCACCTGGTGCACGAGGTGACGAGTCCCCAGGCCTACGAGGGGCTGCGTCTTGCAGGGCGCAGCCCGTGGCGCGTCGAGTCGATCGTCGCCACCGCCGATCACAACACGCCGACGACGCACTGGAACGACGGCATTCGCGATCCCATCTCGCGCACGCAGGTCGAAGCGCTCGACGAGAACATTCGCCGTTACGGCGCGAAGGCGTATTTCCCGTTCCGCGACCGGCGCCAGGGCATCGTGCACGTGATCGGGCCGGAAAACGGCGCAACGCTTCCCGGCATGACCGTCGTGTGCGGCGATTCGCATACGAGCACGCACGGCGCATTCGCCGCACTTGCCTTCGGCATCGGCACCTCCGAGGTCGAGCACGTGCTGGCCACGCAGTGCCTGCTCACCAGGAAGTCGAAGGCGATGCTGATTCGCGCCGACGGCCGACTCGCACCGGGCGTCACGGCGAAGGATCTCGTGCTGTCTGTCATCGGACGCATCGGGACCGCGGGCGGAACCGGGCACGCGATCGAGTTCGCGGGCGACGCCGTGCGCGCGCTGTCGATGGAAGGCCGCATGACGATGT